>Ga0207866_1000397_pt1 | contig 65443 bp, 52 predicted proteins | sample HigsolmetaAR203D_FD_184835 | JGI IMG/M metagenome (GOLD analysis project Ga0207866, IMG submission 184835) | Ionic liquid and high solid enriched microbial communities from the Joint BioEnergy Institute, USA - AR20-3-D (SPAdes) (version 2) ...
TGCTCGCTGTCGTCGATGACCAATACGCGAAATCTTTGCGCGTTCATACCGATCCCTCCTTCCGCACCGTGACGACCGTTTCCCCGCCGCGCCGTCCGATCGAAAGCCGCCAGCGCATGCGTCTGGCGCGATCTTCCATCATTTTTATGCCGTAGCGGCCGCGGTTCTTCGCGGCGGCCGGATCGAACCCCCGCCCGTCGTCCGCCACCTCGCACCGCCATCCGCCGTCTTCCGTTTCCTCCGCGACGATGCGGACACGCTGAGCGTGCGCATGCTTGTACACGTTGAGCAGCGACTCGCGGATCAACGCCAACAGCTCCACCTTTTCCTTCGTATCCAGCCGGTTTTCCGGCAAACGCCAGTCCACCGCAAACTGCAGGTCGCTTTCCCTGCGGATTTCCTCGATCAGGCTGTCGATCGCCTGCATCCAGGAGACGGCCACCGGATCCGCCGGGTGACGCAAGTTCGCAATCGCCTGGCGCACGTAGTCGTGGGCATGGTGGACGTTTTTTTTCAACTGCTGGAACAGCTCCCGGTCAACGTGCGTCGCCTGCTCGATGCGGTCCACCTGCACATTCAGCAGAAACAGCGACTGCGCGATGCCGTCGTGCAGCTCTTGCGCAATTTTTTCCCGCTCCCGGTACGCCGCCTGCAGCACCCTCGCCTCTTCCAGCTCTTTCCGGTCGCGTTCCATCATTTCAAACAGGCGGGTCAAAAACAAAATCGTCACCAAAAACACAAGGACCGGCGTCAGCCAGTTGCCGAGTTCCATGGAGATGTAAGGAAGCAAAAATTCATGCCGGACGTATTCCCACACGCCGACCGTCAACGTCGGAATCGTCAGGATCAGCCACTTCATCTGCCGGTACGTCATGGACATCCGCCTCCCCGTCTCTATCATACACGAACCGTCCGCCGCGCGCTCGCTCCCTATGATCCGCTTGCGCGATCCCGCCCCTGCGATCCGCTCCCGCATCGATCGGCGCGCATCGTACGGTTTCCCGCATCATGCCGCATCCGAACGATCGGCCGCACCATTTCTCGGATGGAGCGACGGGGCTTGCGCTGCATGCCGCCGGCGCTTAGCCCGACGCCGCGCATGCACGAGCCGGAAAAACAAGGAGGTGGGAAAGGCATGCCGCAGGCATGGGGGCCGCGTGCCCGGGAGGTCGAACTGCCGCCGGCCTGATCCGTCGACGATCGACCGCCGATAAGTTGCCGACAAACTGCCAAACTGCCATCGACCCGCTGCAGACAAGTTGCCGACCGGCTGCAAAACTGCCGCCGATCCGCCGCGTCAACCGCGCGCCCGCGCGATGCCGAACCACTTCGCGAACACGTCGTGGAGGCCGGTTGTGCCGAGCCGATGGCGGATGTCATCCGCCGTCCCTTCCAGCTCCACTCTGCCGTTTTGCAAAAACACGATGTCGTCCGCCAGCGCATCGGCGATTTGCCATTGGTGGGTGGAAAAAACGAACGTCTGCCCTTCGTCCGCCGCGCGGCGGACGAGCCGCACAAACGTGTCCATCCAGAACGGATCCAGTCCGTTGGTCGGTTCGTCCATCAGGACGAGCGGCGGTTTGGCCAGCATCGCCTGCGCAAACAGCATCCGCTGTCTCATGCCTTTGGAAAAGGAAGTCACCGGCTTGGTTCCGGTCTGATCCAGACCGACTTCGGCAAGCGCTTCCCGCGCTCGGCTTTTCGAAAGCCCCTTGAGCTTGGCCCAAAACGTCATCGTCTCCAGCGCGGTCAACCCTTGCGTAAACCGGTAATCGTCCGGCATGTAGCCGACCTGTTCCGCATACTGCCGGCGATGCGTTTCCCAGCGCAGCCCGCCGATCACGATATCGCCTTTCGTCGGCCGCAGAATGCCGGCCATCATGCGCAGCACGGTGCTTTTTCCCGCGCCGTTGCCGCCGCACAGCGCGACGATCCGCCCCCGGCGCACCCGCAAGTTCACATCGTGGATGATCTCCTGGCCGCGGATCACTTTGTGCACGTGGTCCATCTGCACGAGGATGTCAGACACGCGTTCTCCCCCTCTCCCATAACCATCCGGCCAAACCGGCGAGCAGCGCCGTCCAGATCAAAGGATAGGCGGCGAACGCCCACATGCCCGACGGCCGGCGGGCCCATTTGACCCAATCGTAGTATTCGGGTCCGAAGACGGAGCCGCCCCCGAGGTGAATGACCGCGAACACGCGCGCGAGTTCCGCCGGATTGAGCAGAGTCAGCACCGTAACGGCCGGTTTGATCCACATGTAGGGCATCCAGCCGAGCACGGCGATCAACACGGGAGCCCAGGCGATCACCAGAAAAAACCACAGCGCCACCGCAACGGTCAGCGCCTGCCATCGGTTGCGCGCCAGCGTGCCGATCACCATCGAAACGGCGAGAAACATCACGGACATGCCGACGGCAAACAGCAGGAAGACGAAAAACGCACCGGCGTCAAAGCCGCTTCCCGCCGCCCAGCCCGCCACGCCGGCCACGCCAAACCCGAAGCAGACGATGACGGTCAGCACCGCGGCCAGACCGGCAAATTTCCCGGCGATAAACGCCGACGTGCGGAGCGGATACGTGGACAACAGTTCCCAGCTGCCGTCCTCCTTGTCTCCGGTCAGCGAAAACGAGCCGAGCATCAACGTCATCAGCGGCAAAAAATAGAGCGCGAGGTTGACCATCGTCGCCGTGACGCTCGAGTATCCCTGCACCTGCCCCTGCGCGTTGATGAGCAGCAAGGTCAGCATGAACAGGGCGAACAGCGCCATGAACGAGTAGGCCCACGGATTGCGGAATCCGATGCGGATTTCCCGCAAAGCAATTTGGTTGAAGCCGTTCATTGCCGGTGCGCCGCCGTTTCGTCCGCATGCCCGCCGACCGCGAGGAGGTTAGCGTACGAACGATGTCCGCCGCGCGTTGCATCCGCGCCGTCGACGGTGCCGGCATGCGCATTTTCCCCGTGCGGGTGGTCGCCATGTGTGGCCGATGCGCCGTGCGACTCGTCCTCATGGGCGTCCGACGTCCCGTGCGATTCTCCTTCGTGGACATCCGTCGAGCCGTGCGATTCTCCTTCATGGGCATCCGCCGAGCCGTGCGATTCTCCTTCATGGGCGTTCGTGGCGTCATGATGGCCTTCATGTCCGTGTCCATCGCCGTGGTCGTGGTCTCCGTGCATCATTTCACGGTTTCTCTCCCAGGAGTGGTCGGCCAGTTCGTCCGACGACATGAGCGTCCCCACGCCTTGCTCGCGGATGAACGCCTGCGCGTCCGCTTCGTCGGCAAAGGACAATACGCCGTAGGCCATCGGCGTCTGGAACGAGGCGTCGTACACGTAATACGCGTCCTCCATTTTTATCCACTTTTCGCTATGATAATCGCGGACATAAGCGGCTCCGACGGAGTCCGTGCCGTGATCGGTCATCCACTGGTTCATGCAGCCGATGTCGTCGAATTTGAACACTTGTCCGTCTTTTGTGACGATCTGCGTCGCGTAACGGTTGTTCGCGATCGCCATCTTGCACACCGCGCACCGGTCCGTCTCTTCATTGATGTCATGCGGTTCATGTCCGTTCGCCCCGCAAGCGGAGGCGAAAATGGCCATCAATACGATCAGGGACAAAACGGCAGGCCGAAGGTTTTTCATCCCGATCTCCTCCCAAAGGAAAATATAATCAGCGTCGACAAGGCGGTCAGCAGCAATCCGGCGATCCCGGTCGTCCATCCGGCTTGTCCGCCGGCGGCGTCCGTCACGGCGTCCGGCGGTTCCATCAGCGGCGCGCGATCGACCGCCCATTCGTCGCGGCTGCCCTCAAAGATCGTTTCCAGAAACAGTATGCCCGGAGTTTGAAAGAAAATTTGAAACACGGGGCGGTTGCGGATCAGGCTTTGAAACAGCGGATTGATTTCATACGACACGTCGCTGTATCCGTCCCCGTCGGCGTCGATGCCGGAAAAAGCTTCCCAGTAATTGCCGTGCAGCCGGTTGTCCGCGCTCCGCTGCGTCAGCGCGTCCGCCACATTGCCCGAAAATCGGTTGCCGATAATCGTGTTGTGAGAAGAGTCCAACAGCTGGAGGCCGATGAAGTTTTCCGTCACCTCATTGTGCTCCAGTCGGTTGTTCGCGGACTGTTCCACATAAAGTCCGACACGGTTGCCGACGACCCGGTTGCCGGTCACCGCCGTCTGATGGACATCGTACAGAAGGATGCCCTGCGAATGAACATTTTCACTCTGTTTTCGAAACGTGTTGTCCGCCACGACGGCGTCGGTCACCATCATGATCATGGCGCCGGTAATGTTCATTTCCCCGATGTTGCTCCGCACCACCGTGCCGCGGGAGTACATGCTGTGCACGCCGTAGCGCGAATGTTCAATGCGGTTTCCTTCCACCAGGACGTCGTCGCTGTTTTCCAAATAAATGGCGTCGTAAACCTGTTTGACCGTATTGCCGATGAGGTTGACGCGATGGGAATTGTACAAATCGATGCCGTTGCCCTTTTCGGACACTTCCCGAATATGCTGCGCGCCCCACTCGACGACGTTGCCGCGCAGTTCGCTGTCATGCGCATCCCGCAGCCGGATGCCGTGCGACCCGGTGACGACATGAAGGTTTTCGACGGTTGCGCCGCTCGCCTGGATCAAAACGGTGGGCGCATCCTTGACGGTCTCGTCCAAAATCGTCAATCCGGCGAGCCGGACGCGCTCGGCAAGGACGGTGACCGCGGAATTGTCGCCGGTGTTCGTCAAGATGACCTCTCCTTCCGGCGACGCTTCCAGCGTCAGCGGCTTGTCGATGACGATCGGGCCCGCATATGTGCCGGGCGGAATGCGGATCACCGCGCCGGCGGAAGCGCGGTCGATTTGTTGCTGCAACGTTCCCGACCGTTCGCCGGCAGCCGGCCCCTCCGCCTGCACATCCGCAGCAGCCGGAGCCGCCGCGGATGCCGGGCCGACCGGCACCGCTACGGCAACCGTCATCGCCGCAAGCAATACGAGGAAGGCGGCCGACATGCCGGTCAGAAGCAAGCGCGTCCATGCGGCGCGCCGTTTGTCGCGCATCAGCCCGGTCATCGCACCTCCACCTGTTTCTTCTTAATCAGATGCAGTTCGCGGATGTAGAGATGAAGATAGACGTCATACACACCGGCTTCGGGAAAAGTGTACGTGCCGGTAAACACATCGTTGTCTTCCCTCTGCGTCTTGATGATGATCGGCACCTGGTCCTGACGGACGTCGATGTTCACGGTCGTCGACTCGGGAAACTCCGCCCCGGTCAACCGTACGGCCAAGGTCACTTCCTGATTCGCCTCAGGCGTCTCCGGATCGGTCGTCAGCTCCGCCTCCACCGCCGTAGGATCGATGGTGCCGGAGGATTCGGACGGCGATTGTCCGGAGCATGCCGCCAGAACGGCGAACGCGATTAAGAGCGACACCCAGCGTACAGTCTTCGTCGATCGAGCCATGCCGCCACCCCCTTCCTTTGTGTCCGTTCTTATTATATCGCCCGATTTTTCCGACAGGCTATGACCTTAAAGGGCTACCCGGCTGTCCATATGGTGCGAAATCATGACAATTCGGATACAATTCCGCGGCGAAAAATTGACAACGCCCGTTCATCCGTTAGCGGCGGCGGAACCGCCGGACGGGAGAAGACCGGCCCGTAGCGAATAATGCCCCGTCATCCGCCGAAGACTGTGTTGCCTTCCTCTGCGGTGCGTTTTTCATTCCATTTTGAACCGTTTTCGAAGATTTCGGCGAATCCGATGTAAATTTGCAGTATATGAGCACTGGCGTTGCATCGAGATTTGTACTTAAAATTTCATTTTATCAATTCTTATTTCTGTCATTTCTTTGATGAAAATGGAGTGAGTTTGGACGGATATCCGTTCGCATCGATGTAGCAGCGGCATTTTGTGCAACAGTTTGTACGGTCATCGGGCCGCATTGAAAAAATTGCACTTTGTGCAACGGATCGAACGGAAATCGGGCCGAATCGATGAAACAGTTGCATTTCGTACACTTTTTTTTCGATGGGTATGGAAATACATGGAATATTTATGCATAAGAGAGGTACAAAGTGCAACTCTTCGTTGGAAAAGCGGTGTCTTATCCAAAACAATTGCACTTGGTGCAACTGTTGCAGCTTGCGCCGCGCAAGGTTGATTTATACGATTTTTCGTACAATCCTTTTTCCGAAACGGCCGAGGTGGCGCTTTTATACGATGTTTCGTATAAAACGCCGAATTCCCTTGCCGCGCACGGATAGGAGACTTTTCCGGCATTCCATGTCCGTATCTGCAATTTTACATCCCGTCACCCAATCCATCCCCGACTGAGTATGTCTCGTCTTCCTCTCTTTCTTTTTCGCCCGCCGCGGAAGTCTTTTTGCTCCCGAACCCGCCGTCCACGCTCCGAAGAAACAAGAATCGGTGGAATGTCTGCGACTGCCGCAACCATAAACATGGGATAGAATCCATTTTGCCCGTCCGGTTCCCGAATCAAACTCCCATCGGCTTCCGTCGAATTTTCCTTTCGCCGGGGGGCCGGAACACGCGCAACGCGCAGGAGGAACGTCATGAAATTTTGGGGAACATTGCTGCGAATCGTCGTTTTTTCCGTGATCCCCGCGTTGCTCTCCTATATCGGCAGCGACGAAGTGTTGCTGGACGCTCTGGTCGGGGATGCCCGTTGGCTGGAACAGTTGAATACCGCCCTGATCAAACAGCTGGCCGTACTGCTCAGCGTGCTGTTGACGAGCGGCTTTTTGGTCGTCATGTATGAAGTGAAACACGCGCAGTCCCAAAAATGGGAAAAACACAACCACATGCTCTACAACGACCTGAAAACGGCCTTTTTGCTGGCGCTGAGCAACGAAATCGGCGATCCGCATATCAATTCCGTAGAATTCCGCGTGTACAAAGAAGTGGGACCGATGAAAAAACTCGCCGAATTCCTCCAAGCCCGGTGGCAGCGCAGACCCTACCGCCGCATGTTCGAGCTGGTTCGCATCCCGGGCTTGTCCGACGACGGCCCGAGAAAACTGTTTTACCTTGTGGACGGCGACACCGTACAAGGCTTGGTCGGGCGTTGTTTTCAGGAAAAGGAAATCAAATACGAGGAAGACATCTCGGCGTTAAGCCCGATGTACAATTTGACTCCGTTCCAGATCAGCAACACCCGCAGCACCAAATTTTGCTTGTGCGTGCCCATTTTTAACGCCGGCAATCAAATCGTCAGCATACTTGCCATGGAATGCATATATAGTATTAGAATTCCCGATTACAAGGAATCCGTGGTCGCCGACATGATCACGGTGTTCGTACAGGACCTGGGCAAGTACTTTCCGAAACTCGTTAAGTAGAGGAGGTTGGGACCGGCATGGCCAAATCTTTGATTCCCCGTACCGGCAGCAAACTGCTGAGCAAACATGAATTGCTGCACAAAATGGGGAAAGCGGCGTATTATGCGAATCCGCACGCCGCATACGGCATTTCCAGCACATCCAAATCCGTCGCCGCTCCTTGGCTCGCAAAAGCCAAGCAAACCGGCAAATGACCGAAACGTTCGGCCCGATGCCCCTCTTTCCGCCGCCGCAACATCCCCGACAACAAGACCCGCCCGACAAGCAGACCATCTTGCCATTCGACCGCTGCAACCGCCGAATCGATCCGTCAAATCCGCGGATGCGTACAACAAGTCCGGACGCCGCCGCACGTGTCGCACCCCGAAAAACACGTCCGCCAAACGATTGCATCGGATGCGGACGTGTGTCACAATACTACCAGAACATGGGGCATCCATGCAAAAAACGGACAAGCCCGACCGATGTGGGAAACCGGGAGGAGGAACGGAGGCATGAGAACGATCAAACTCGGCACGAGCACGCTGGAAGTGCCGGTCATTGCCGTGGGATGCATGCGCATCCACCGGCTGAGCAAATCCGAAGCGGAGCGTTTTGTGTGGACCGCGCTGGAACTGGGCGCCAATTTTTTTGACCATGCGGACATTTACGGCGGGGGCGCATGTGAGGAATTGTTCGCGGAGGCCGTCGACATGAATGACGACGTGCGCGAAACCGTCATCCTGCAATCGAAGTGCAGCATTCGTCAAGGAATGTACGACTTTTCCAAGCAGCATATTTTACGTTCGGTGGACGGCATTTTGCGTCGGCTGAAAACCGATTATTTGGACGTGCTGCTCCTGCACCGTCCGGATGCGCTGGTGGAACCGGAGGAAGTCGCCGAGGCGTTCGACTTGCTGGAAAGTTCGGGCAAGGTGCGCCATTTCGGCGTGTCCAATCACAATCCGATGCAAATCCAGCTGCTGAAAAAAGCGGTGAAACAGCCGATCGTCGCCAATCAGCTGCAGCTCAGCATTACCAACGCGACGATGATTTCCGCGGGCATCAACGTAAACATGGAAAACGACGCCGCCGTGAACCGAGACGGCAGCGTGTTGGATTTTTGCCGACTGCACGACATTACCATTCAGCCGTGGTCGCCTTTTCAGTACGGCTTCTTTGAAGGCGTCTTTCTCGGCAGCGACAAGTTCCCCGAACTGAACCAAAAACTGGACGAAATCGCCGGCCAATACGGCGTATCTCCCACCACCATCGCGCTCGCGTGGCTGTTGCGCCATCCGGCGCGCATGCAGCCGGTCATCGGCACGACGAACATCGACAGGCTGAAAGACTGCTGCCGGGCGAGCGAAATCGAGCTGACCCGCGAAGAATGGTACGCCATCTATCGCGCGGCGGGCAACCGGCTGCCGTAGGCGCTGAAACGTACGCGCGGCGGTCGACCGCCACCGTGACCCAAACGGCCCCGCCGCGCGGCGCATCGTTCTCACGCCGTTTTCACTGGTTTCGTCCTCTCTGTGCAACCGGTACAGATCGATATAATCGGTCTGCAAATGGCGCCGGCTTTTTTCCGGATCATCCGCGATGCGCTTCGGTCAAGGCGGAGCTGCGCATCGCGTGCACATCCGGATAGCCGCCCTTGGCCGCAACGACGACGCGGTCCCGCCTTCCCCGCAACTTGAGCCATGGTCCGATCACCCGCTCGCTTCTCGACCATCCGCCCTCCAGCCATTTTCCGAATACATCCCCCTACCATCTCCGATCATCCGTCAATTGATCGAAAATTTCAACTTCTCCGTTTTTACTCACATCTGCGACGATCGAATCCGAAATAGTGTAATAGTCCCAAAACATAGCAAGGGATGAATGAGTACCATGACCTACATTCGTCGCAGTGTCATCGTTGTCGTCTCCTGCATCGTCTGGTGGATGGCGGCGGCTGCGCCCGCTGCGGCCGTGTCGTCTACGGAAGGGGCCGTCGTCAATACGGCGATCACGTATACCTATGAAATCATGCGGCTGGATTTGCAAGAATTGGCCAAACGCTATCCGGACGCGATCAGCTATACGATCCTCGCGCAAACGGAATACGGCAGAAACATATACGCCGTCCGCCTCGGCAGCGGCGGCACGACGATCATGATCAACGCTTCCCATCATGCCAGAGAATGGATTACGACCGTGCTGGTCATGAAAATGCTGGAAGAATACGCGAAAGCCTACCATGAAAATACGAACTACCTCGGATACGACGTGCGCAACTTGCTGAAAGACGTGTCCATCTGGTTTGTTCCGATGGTCAATCCCGACGGCGTGACGCTGCAGCAACGCGGGCTGGAGGCGTTTCCGCGGCAGGTGTGGGACAAGCTTATCCGCATGAACGAAGGGAGCCGCGACTTCACCCGTTGGAAAGCCAACGCCTCCGGCATCGACCTGAACCGGCAATATCCCGCCGATTGGGAAAATATTCAATGGAATGTCGGGTATCCGTCATATAAAAACCACAAAGGCACTCGACCGCTGCAGACCGTGGAAACGAGAGCGTTGGTCCAATTCACGTACCGGATCGATCCTGAAATCGCGGTCGCCTATCATAGTTCGGGCGAAATCTTGTACTGGTATTTTCATAATAAGAGCGAACATATGGACAGAGATCTCGAGCTGACCCGCAAGTTGTCCGAAATGACCGGATACAAACCGGTGGATCCGACGCCCAATCCGTCGGGCGGCGGATACACGGACTGGTTTATCCAGGAATTCGGGCGGCCGGGATTTACGCCGGAGCTCGGGAAATACGTAGAGGAACGGCACGTGCCGCTGTCCGCTTTTCCGGACATTTGGCGGCAAAACCGGGCAGTCGGCTTGTTTCTGGCAGAACAGGCGTACCTGCTGCGAATGGAACGGCAGCCGCCGTTCGAGGTCGAGGAAACGCTGCATCTTTTTCGAGAAACGGCCGTTTACGAACAGCCGTCCCATCGTTCCGGAGAAGCGGGGCGGTTGAATGCCGGCACGGTGCGCAGCGTGCGCAAACACGCGGACTGGTATTTGATTGAAACGGGATTGGAAACCGACCCGGAGAACCCGGAAACCTCGGCTGCGCCGCTTCCGGAACATGACCAACCGCCGTTGACGGAAAACGCGAAGGAAGCGGCGGTGGAAGAAGGTGCGGGACGGCCGGAAAAAAAGACGGAAGCTAAGGAAGACTCCGTCATAGAAGCAGGCCGTGCCGCGATGGCGCGCAGCGATCGAGCAGCCGATGCGCCTGCGGAAGACGGTTCGGCACGAAGCGGGCCGGAGACCGGCGTGCGACAGAGCAGCGGGCAAGCCGGCGACGTATCCGGGGACCACGCGTCGGATCAAGGCGCGCCCAGCAACATCAGGGCGGACAGCGCGCCAACGAACAGCGAACCGGCCCTTGGCATGCCAAGCAATAACGAATCTATGCTTGACATGGCGGAGAAACCCGAACCAGACCGCAACATGCCAAAGAACAGCGAATTCGATGACGGCATGCCAAACAACCGCGTGCCAAAGAACAGCGAATCCGATGTCGGCGTGCCAAACAACCGCGAACAAACCAACCGCGCGCCAATAACCAACGAGTCGGACGACGGCATGCCGACGAACGGCGAATCGAACGGCGACATCGCGGAAATCGACCGGAACGGCGATGTCCGGGAAACCCCTGCGACGCGCAACGGCGCCGCGCACGACACCGAAGCGGGCGTGCCGGCGGGCGCGTACTGGATCCACGAAAGCGAAGTGCTCGCCGGTGCGATCGAGGACATCGACTGGAAACTGACGCTGTTTGAGAAAACGCCCATCTATGACGCGCCCGTCGCCCGCCGCTACCGGGAAGGAGCGCTCGCGCCGCAAACGGTCCAGGCGGTCCGGCGTCACGGGGATTGGTTTGAAATCAGAACCTGGCTCGGCGGGAAGTGGATCCGGCCGCAGCGATACCATGTCGGGGAAATCGTCGACATCTCGGCCGCCATCCGACTGAACGAGAAGACGTCCGTATACGATCTGCCCTTTGCCGATTTGCCGCCGGCGGGAAGCCTCGCGCCGCAAACCGTGCAGGCGACGGCTCGGATCGGAGACTGGTACCGCATTCGCACGTGGCTTGGCGAGAAATGGATTCATCTGCCTTCTGACAAAATGAGCGCCGTGCCGGACGTTTAAGCCGTCCGGCGCGGCGCCCTTTTCCTGTTCCCGCCCGCTTAACCTTGCACCGTCTTCCACGCCCGCTCCATGTCCTCGATCAGCGTGTCGGGATCTTCCATGCCGACAAACAGCCGGATCAGGCTGCGGCTGCCGCGGTCGGTATTGCCGTCGAGAGCGTGCACGGTGACGAGGCTTTCAAAACCGCCCCAGCTGACGCCGATGCGAAAATAGTTCAGTGTCTCGGCCCACTTTTTCATCGTGTCCGCATCCGTTTCCGTCTCAAAGGAGAACAGGCTGCCGTAACCGCTCAGCTGCCGCTTCGCCAGCTCATGCTGGGGGTGCGATGCCAAGCCCGGGTGGTTGACGCGGGTGACCCGCGGATGCCGCTCCAAATACTCCGCCACCGCCAGTCCGCTCCGGTGATGGCGCTCCATGCGCAGCGGCAGCGTCCTCAGTCCCCTCGTCATCAGAGAGGCCGTCTGGGGCGCCATGATGCCGCCGAGCAGCATATAGCCTTTGCTGAATATTTCGCCGACGAGATCGGCACGGCCGACCACCGCTCCGCCGATGCAATCGCTGTGGCCGGAAACATATTTGCTCAAAGAATGGACGACCAGATCGATCCCCATCGTCAGCGGCTGTTGAAAACACGGCGTCGCCCACGAATTGTCCGCCACCGTCAGCACGCCCGCCCGGCGCGCCAACGCGGCCACCGCCCGCAAGTCCTGCAGCTGAAAGCGGATCGACGTCGGACTTTCCAAATAAATCAGCCTCGTATTCGGCCGCAGCGCCGCGGCAAACTCGTCCGCCGACCGCCCGTCGACGTAAGTCACCTCGACGCCGTACCGCTCCGACATCTCCTTCAAAAACTGCCGCGTCGGGCCGTACGCCTGCTCGACGCAAATGACGTGATCGCCCGTATGCAACAACGCGTGCAGCGTCGACGAAATGGCGGCCATGCCCGAAGCGAAACAACGCGCCCGCTCCCCGCGCTCCAGCGCCGCGAGCTTGGCTTCCAGATAGGCGACCGTCGGATTGGCGCCGCGGGAATACACCGGCACGAACTGTTCGTCGGCCGCCGCGCGCTCAAAACTCGCATAATCGTCAAACGCGAACAAACTGTTTTGATACACCGGCATGCTGACGGCGCCGTGATGCCGGGCGTCGACCGAATCATGCGCCACAATATTGTAGAGACTCAACAGATGTTTGTCGCTCATGCCGCACTTCCCTCGATCCTTGTAGATTCGACCGGAGTCATCCTTTTTCCGCCCCCTGCGTCAGCCCTTCGACGATATACCGCTGGGCGACGGCAAACAACAGCACGGTCGGAATGACCGACAACACCGTGCCCGCCGACATGGCGCCCCAATCCACGTTGAACTTCATCACGAAACTGTTCATCGCGACGGGCAGCGTCTTCAGCGCTTCCGAATCGATAAACATCACCGCCATGAACAGCTCGTTCCAGTTTTGCACGAAGGCGAAAATAAAGGTCGACGCGATGCCCGGGAGCATGACCGGAACGATGACGTGCCGGATGGCGGACAGCCGCGAGCAGCCGTCGATCATCGCCGCTTCCTCCAGGCTCGAGGGAATGCGCTGGAAAAACCCCCGCAGCATGATGGTGGAAAACGGAATCAACATGACCGTGTACATAATCACGAGAGACAAACGGTTGTTGATCAGCCCGAGACGCGACATCAACAAATACAAGGGACCTAGCGAGATGAATCCCGGCAGCATCTGCGTCAGGAAAAACATGAGCATGATCTGCTTGTGTCCGCGGAACGTAAACCGCGCCATCACATACCCGCTGAGCACGGAGATCACGATGACGATGACGGCGGCGATAATCGAGATCGCCAGGCTGTTGGCGATATAAATGTGAAACTTGGAGATGTTGAAAATATTCACATAGTTGCTCATCGTCAACGTCTCCGGCCAATAGCGGATCGGATAAGAAAAAATGTCTTTTTGCGGTTTCAGGGACGTGACGACGATCCAGTACAGCGGAAACACCATCCACAGCAAATGCAGCGCCAGGACGAGCACCTTCAACCCTTTCAACACGGCCCGCTTCATCTCAAAAATCCCCCACCTTGTCGGACCGGGTGACCATCATATAAAACAGCGTGTACATCACCAGGATGACGATCATGATGACCCCGATGGCGGATGCGGAGCCGTAATCCCCTCCGGAAATGATTTTCTCCAGCATCAGCGAAGCGAGAATGTGCGTCGTTCCGGCGGGACCTCCGTTGGTCAGTCCGTAAATGATGGTGGGATCGTTGAAAATCCAAATCGCCCGGAGCAGCGTGGTCGCGACGATCGTCGGAAAAATGTAGGGCAGCGTCACGTTGAAAAACCGGCGCAACGCCCCGGCTCCGTCGATTTCCGCCGCCTCGTACAGCTCCGCCGGCACCGACTGCAGCGCCGCCAGCAGCATGATCGCAAAAAAAGCGATGCCGTACCAGACATTGGCGATAATGACGGACACCATCGCCCATTGCGGATCGGAAAGAAATCCGATCCGCTCCTGAATGATACCCAGTCTCATCAACAAATCGTTGATGACGCCGATCTGGGAATTGAACATCCATTTCCAGATCAGGCCGATCAAGAATCCCGACAGCGCCCACGAGTAGAAAACGAATCCCTGATACACGCCCCTGCCCCGAAACATTTTGCGCAAAAGCAGCGCAAGACCAAGGCCGATCAAAAACTGCAGCGTAAGCGAGATGAACACCCAGTACGCGCTGTTTTCCAGCGCCCGCAAAAAGCGGGCGTCGTTGAACGCGTTGCGGAAATTTTCGAAACCGATAAAACGCACATTGGTCAAGTCAAACAGCACGTAGTTTTGAAAGGCCATGACCACCCCGCGGAAAAAGGGGTAGAACGTAAATACGAGCAGCAAAAGCAGCGCCGGAAGCAAACTGAAGACAATAAACGTTTTCTGTTTTCCCATGAGATGTCATCACCGCCTCGCTATGAACATGTGATGGGCAGCAAGCTGCCCATCACGCGATTTGCGACTTCCGGCCCCTGCCGATTGCAGATTCCGGCTTACTGATTCATTTCTTCTTTCGCTTTCACCCAAAACTCGTCCCACAGCTTCAACGTATCTTCGATCGAAGTCTGACCGAGCAGCATCGCCTGTCCGGTTTCCATCGCGTAGTTGCCCCAGCGACCGTTGGCCGGATATTCAAACGGCGGTTTGAAGTTGATGAATTTGGGATCCTGGGACATATCCAGCAGCGTCTTGTACGGCCCGGATTGGAAAAAGGCGTCTTCGGCCGCGGAAGAATGAATCGGCACGGTTCCGTTGCCTTTGGAAAACTCCGTGTTCTCCTCCATCGAGGAGAGGAACGCAATCAGCTTCCAGGCCTCTTCCTTGTGTTCGGAATGGGAAGCGATCGCCCAGCCGGCGCCGCCGGCGGAGATGAGCGCCTTGCCCGCGGGACCGAGCGGCATCGGAGCGGTCGCCCACGTGCCTTCCTCCATCGATTCCGTAAATACCGGGATCACGTCGGGGTCCTGCAGAATAAAGGCGGTAACGCCCGAGGTGAACGCCTGCACCTGTTCCTGGAAGCCCCAGTTGATGGAATCCGGCGGCGAGCCTTCCTTGTACAGTTTGACGTACAGTTCGAGCGCCTGCTTCGCTTCCGGAGACGAGTAGATCGTGCCGCCGTCCTTGAGGAACATCGCGTCTTCGACGTTGATCTTTTCCGAATTGAACGCCTGAATCATCGCATCCGGCACCGCGTTGGCTCCCGGTCCGCCGCGGAAGGAGAACCCGTAGCGGTTTTTCGCGGGATCCGTAATCTGGATGGCGGCTGCCACCAGTTCCTCATAGGTCGTCGGCACCTGGATGCCGGCTTCTTGCAGCCAGTCCGCGCGATAGAACAGCTGCCGCTGATAAATCGCGTTCGGGATGAAATACAGCTTGCCCTTGACCGACGCGACCGACTTGGCGACCGTCGTCATCGTACCGAATTCATCCCACTTCGCGGTGTAATCGTCCAGAGGATCGATGTAGCCGTTGTTGACGTACTCCGCGACGTTCAAGTCGCGCGCTTCCAGCACATCGAGCGTTTCCTTGGCGTTCAGCATCGCGCGGATTTTGTTGTCCGCCTGATCGAACGGAGGGGAAATCAGCTCCACTTGGATGCCGGGATTTTCCGCCATGAACCGGTCGAGGCTCGCTTGAATGCGCGCCGTGCGCTCCGGGCTCGTCAAGCTTTCGATCATGCGCAGCGTCACCGTTTTCCCGCCCGCGTCCGACTTATTGTTGTTGCCGGACCCGTTCGCCGACGAATTGTTCGATGCGCCGCCGTTTCCGCCGCAGGCAGCCGCCAATACGACGATGATCGCCAGCGCCCAGATCGTCAGCGCTCGTCTTTTCCAATCGCTTTTTTTCACAATAACCATCCCCCTCGCATGAAAGATACAGAGCATCGCCATCATTGATGCTATCTACCTGTATGATAGGTTCAATATAATTGAAAACGCTTTATGTTGTCAATATCCATGTCACCTAAAATATTGGGAACGCCTAAAAATTTCGGATCGATTGTTCCACGACGTCCATCATTTTGTGGAACTCCGCGAGCGCGCGCTCGGGATCGCGATTTGCAATGCCTTCAAACAGCGTGCGATGGAACTCGTAGGTGTTGTCGAACAGCGTCTTGTCCCCGAGCGGCTCGTTAAAAAAGCGTTTGACCAGTTCGGAGATGGAGTCGTAGACGCTCTGCAGGAGCGGATTGGCCGCCGCCTGGTAAATGTACTGGTGAAACTCGTAATCGATGGCCGACGTATCCTGGTTGTTTCGCTTGAGTTCGTCATAGGTGTCCAAACACGCGCGCATTTTTTCCATCATTTCCTCGGTGATGCGCGCCGCCGCCAATTCGATCGCCTTGCCTTCCAGCGCCCGGCGCACGTCCAGAATGTGCAGCAGAAACTTTTTCTCGTTTTCGATCTTCACTTTCCCCGTGTACCGGAATGAATCCGCATCTTTCACATAAATGCCTTTGCCGTTGACGATTTTCACGATGTCGATCGCTTCAAGATACCGCAGCGCTTCTCGCAGAGACGAACGTCCTACGCCGAGCATGCGCGTGAGCTGCTCCATCGAGGGCAGCCGGTCCCCTTCCTTCAGCCCCTTCTCTTCAATGTATTTCCGAATTTCTTCGGAAACGAGTTCGTGCAATTGACGCCGATTGATTTTCTTGACCATTCCCGTCATCCTTTTTTCACCTGTATGATAGGTGAATCTTATCCGATCCCTCGGACAGTTGTCAATCATTCCCCGCAACGGCGCCGAAAACGTCCGCGCACCGGCATTTCGCCTTCCCCGAACCTGTGAACCGGAAACTCAGCGACACTATTCTACAATAAATGCGCCCGTTTCCGGAAATACACCCTTTTTCGGAAATGTGCCCTTTTCCGGCGCTGACGGATCAGGAAACTGTCGATTTAGTGTGGAACGCCGTCAGAAGCGATTGTCCGGCAGCATTTATCATCGGCGACTGTCAGGGGCGACTGTCGGGCAGCATTTGTCATCGGCGACTGTCAGGGGCGATTGTCGGCAGCATTTGTCGGCAGCGACTGTAGGGCGTTTATCAGGAGAAACTGTCGGGGGTGTTTGACAGCGGTGTCTGTCAGGGCGTTTGTCAGAGCTGTTTGTCAGGGGGATCCAACGGGCATGGATTTCGGGCACGGATTCCGAGAACGATTCCAAGCACGGAATCAATCTAATGCATATTTACATTATATTTGACCCGTTTTCGAGAATTTCGGCGAATATGATGTATTTTTGCATTCCATGAGACGTTTCCGGCCGTTCTTGCTCAAATATGATGTATTTTTACATTCCATCACAAGTCCATCTTGAAACCCATCCCGCTCCATCCTCGGCAGCTTCATGATTGGCTATTCACAATTCATCGACATCTACAACTGTTGCACTAAGTGCAATTGTTGTCAGTAAAAAAAGACTTTTTCCAAATAAGAGTTGCACTTTGTACATCTTCCCCGCTTAGAAATTACATTTATTACCATATTCCTCTAAAAGAAGTGTACAAAATGCAGCAGTTCTTTCTATTCGGTCAGGTTTCCGTTCATACAATTGCACAAAATGCAACTGGTTCGATTCGGTTTGATTTTCTTCCGTACTGTGTGCAGAATGCATCTGGTTTGATTCGGGTTGATTTCCGTCCGTACTGTTGTACAAATTGCAGCAGGTTCTTCGATCCGGATTGATTTCCGTCCGTACAGTTGCACAATAATGCAGCAGGTTCTTCGATGCGGCTCGATCCCTGTCCGATCAATTGCACAAAGTGCAGCAGTTTCTTAGAATCATCCTAGTTCCCGTCCCAGTTTGTTTCTTCGGTTCTCCTCCGAATCCCGTCCCAGTTGCTGCAGATCGACCCGATTCTCCCCCGAATTCCGTCCCAGTTTCTTATTCGGCCTCTGAGTTTCGTCCCTTGCACCTAAGGGCTAAAGGAGTGGTCCCACAATTGCCCACTCGATTCGCAGGTTTTCACAACCTCCCCGGGCCGTGGTTGCCGGCAGAAAGACCTCTCTCCGTTTGCCGACGGACGTTGGATTTCAAAAATCCTTTCGCATCACCACTCATGAAACTATCGATGAAAAAGAATCTGTTTCGACATAATGTGTCATGAATTGTTAACGATTGCAGCGGACTTCTCCAAAATTTTCATGATAAAATGGAGCAAAAGTCCTGATCCCGATGTCTCACCAGCGATCTAACAGAAAACGAGGGATGCCGGAATGAACAAGGAACTTTTGACGAAGTTCAATCGCTCCATCGGAGCAAAAATGATCCTGTTTTGTCTGGTTATGCTGATCGTCCCGGTAACAGCCATGGGAGTAATCGGTTACTATGTCTCGAAGTCGGAGACGGACGCCCTGATCGAAAAAGATTTGCAGCACAGCGTGCGCATGGCGATTCAGATCGCCCGATTGCTTGATCAATCCGTGCAAGACGGGCAAATGACGATCGAAGAAGCCCAGGAAAAAATGAAGCAGACGATCCTCGGCCCGCGCAACGAAGACGGCACGAGGCCGATTAATCCCGACATCGACCTCGGTAAAAACGGGTATTTTTTCGTGCTGGACACCCAGGGCAACCTGCTGGCCCATCCGCAGATGGAAGGCGACAACATTTGGGACAGACGGTCCAGCGACGGCGTGTATTACATACAGGAAATGATCGAAAAAGGGCAAAGCGGCGGCGGCTTCACATATTATGAGTGGCCTCTGCCCAATTCGTCGAAAGAAGCGCTGAAAGTCAGCTATGCGGAAATGATGGCCGACTGGGGATGGATTATTGGCGCCGGTTCTTACTTTCAGGATTACAACGGCGGCCAGAAGCGCATTTTCAACAGCATCTTGTGGACGCTGCTCCTGTGCATGGTGCTCGGCAGTCCGTTGGTGTACTATTTTTCCCGCAGACTGAGCAAACCGATCCAAGACATCACGGGCTATTCGGAGGAAATTGCCAAAGGCAATTTGTCGCTCCCGCCGCTGGACATGCGCAGACAGGACGAAATCGGGCGTCTGGCCGATCATTTCAACGGCATGGTCCGAACGCTGCGGGACCTGGTCGGGGAAGCGATGCAAGCCGCGGAACGCGTCAGCCAATCGGCGGACCAATTGGCCACCGCCATGTCCCAGACGACTTCCGCCACGCGGCAGGTGACGCAATCGGTGGAAGAACTGACCGCCGGACTGGAGCATCAGTCCCGCAGCACGGAAGAAAGCGCCAGAGTCATGGAGGAAATGACCCAGGGCATCCAGCAAATCGCCGAAATTTCCGCGATTGCGCATGAAAACGCCGACCGGATGAGTCAGCACGCCCTGAAAGGAAACGAGATGATCGTCCATTCGGTCCGTCAGATCGATTCCGCGAAAACGAGCTTCCAGGGGCTGGTCGATACGATCCGCAGCCTGGTCGAAACGCTCGCGAACATTGAAGACATCAACGTCACCATCAATGAGATTTCAAGCCAAACCCATCTGCTGGCGCTGAACGCCTCCATCGAGGCGGCAAGAGCCGGCGAGGCGGGACGGGGATTTGCGGTGGTGGCCGCTGAAGTCCGCAAACTGGCCGATCAGTCCGCGGAATCGTCCGGACACATTTCGCAGCTCGTCGACGAACTGAAGTCGTCGATCCACAACGTACAGCAGGTGATCAAACAGAGCGAAAGCGACCTCGACAGCGGCGTCAACGCCATCCATAAGACCGGCGAGATGTTCCAGGACATTTTGAACGCTTCCCGGGTCGTTCTCGAAAAAATCGAAGAAGCTTCCGCCGCTTCGGAACAAATGTCGGCGAGCTCGCAGGAAATCGCCGCCGCGATCCAGGAAATTTCGCAGATTTCCGCGAAATCGTCGGGAGAGGCGCAGGAAATTTCCGCCGCAACGGAAGAACAATTCGCCTCCATCGAGGAAATCGACCTGTGGACGCAAGATTTGAACAAACAGGTCCGGCGTCTGCAAGAGCAAGTACGGAAATTCAAAATCTGATCGCATCAACGAACCATACCGGCACATTCCGGTGGCATGCCGCCATGCCGGCGCCACTCGTCGGGCATTCTCCGCGATCAAAAAGCAACGCGCGGGAAACCTCCGAGATCAAAAAAAAGGGCTGGGGAACCAGCCCTTTTTTTGATGCGGCGATAAAGTCCTGTCGAAGCGCCGCCGTCCGGCGGGCCATCCTGTGCAACAAGGCAATCCGTGCCGCCTCCGCAAGATGACCGAGAAGGATCAAGTCGATGACGCCGTCCCAACCGAATGGGTCGAACGGAAGCTTGCCCTGATTGTCCGGGAAGTCTGAGGGCAAGTTAGGACGCCTGAGAGGGGAGAGTTTGGGAGCCGTTCTCCCGATGGAAGATCATCGATTTCCCATATCGGCGTAATGGTTCCCTGGAATCAACGCATCGATTTCCCGTCATCGATGCGACAATTCATCGGTGCGAAAATTCCCGTCATCGGCGCAGCGTCGGATTGTTTCGGTAAAAAACTTCCAGCTCTTCCCGTTCCCGCGCCGTGAAGTCTCTTAGCGGCCGGCGCACGGCGGGGGATTTCAGGATGCCTTGCATGTACAGCATGTATTTCTCGTACGGGATGACGGCATACCGCATCATGTGCGCGATGACTTCGTTCGCTTCCGCCTGCAGCGCCTGCAGCTGCGGCCACGCCGCCGCGCCGCCGGCGATCAGACGGTGCATGCGGATGAACGGTCCGGGCATCATGTTGAACGTGCTGCCGATCGCTCCGTCCGCCCCCGCCGTCGCTCCGCTGGCGTACACCTCGTCATGGCCGTTGAAGATGAGGAACGATCGGCCGCACCGCGCGCGGATTTGCTGCATGTCGAACAGTGCGTGCGAGGTGAATTTCACGCCGATGCAGCGCGGATGGCGGCTGATCCGTTCATAGAAATCCAGCGGCAGCCGCACGCCCGTCGCTCCCGGGTAATGATAAATGATCATCGGCGTGGACACCGCGTCCATGATCGCTTCGTAATGCGCCAAAATGTCCTGCTCCGACAGTTTGTAGTAAAACGGCACCACGGCGGAGACGGCATCCACTTCCAGGCGCTCGGCGTGCTCCGCCAAACGGATCGATTCCGCCGTCCCGATGCATCCGATATGCGCGATGACTGCGGCGCGGCCGCGGGCGCACCGGACGACGGTTTCAAGCACTTGCTTCCGCTCCTCGCCCGACAGCAAAAACGCCTCGCCCGTGCTGCCTCCCGCATAGAAACCGTCGACGCCTTGTTCGATTTGGTCGTGGACCAGCCGTTCCAGCGACTGCAAATCGAGGCGCCCGTCTTCGTCCATCGGGGTCACCAGCGCGGTAAAAATGCCGCGCAGCCGCGTGCCTGCCGAACTGCCTGCCCTGCCGTTGTCCATCATCCGATCTCTCCTATCCGATGTGGGAAATGGGTTTGTCTCCAATTGAAGGATATGGGTTTATCTCCGATTGAAGGATATGGGTTTATCCCCGATTCGGGAATTGGATAATCCCCGATAGAAAGTGGGGAATCCCCGATTCGGGAAACGGGGATTCCCGAATCAGGTAACGAAAGTCCCCAAATTCGAGGATCGGATAATCCGCCATTCGAAAATGAAGATTCCTGATTCAAGAATTGGGAATCCGATTCGAGAAATGGGTCATCCCCGGTTCGAGAACGGATCATTCCCGATTCGAGAAATGGATATTCCGCAATTCGGGGAACGGGCTTATCCGAATCAATACATTGCCTTTCCTCCGTTTTGCCAAAGCGAACCGCCTCATGTTCGCCGAAAGCGCCCTTAGCGGGGCTTGCCCGAACGGTCATGCGGCACGACGACTTCGGCGACGGCTTCCGTACGATGGCCGGCCTTGTCCTCGACGACGTACCGGATCGTATAGGTTCGCCCGTCCCCGCGGCCGTTTCTGGTCGAGCGCAGCGAGAAATCCCGGTCATCCGTGCCGAATTCCGCGCCGCGGACATCGTCGTCCGACGCCGCCCGCGGTCCGTCATCCCCGTCGCGGACGACGATTTCTTCAAGACGGACGTTGGCAATGCCGGACTCGTGATCGACGGCATCGAGCCGCATCGTGACGGGCACCATCTTTCCGTTCGGCGGCCAAAGCTCCGCCGGATCGGGCGAGACGGCAACTTGAGGCGCGGTTTTGTCGATCTTGACGATCAGCGTGCGGATTTCCTCCTCCCGCTGATCGGTGTCGATGCTGCGGTAAGCCAGCTCGTGCACCCCATCCTCGGCGATCGGGAACGGTCCGTCATACCGCTGCCAAGCCCCGCCGTTCAATCGGTACTCCGTCCGCTCGACGGGGGCGCTTCCCGCTTCGGCCACGAGGGTGACGGTGACGTCGGAGAGATGCCAACCGTTTCGCCCGCCCGGCGCGGACGACGCGACGGAGGCGCGGGTGACCGGCGGAACCGCGGCGCGTTCCCGGTACAGTTTGTCAATGTCCGCGTCATGGAGCGCGTATCGGTAAATTCTCAGGTCGTCCATGTAGCCCTTCCAATCCCGGTTCGATACGGTGCCTTTATCGTATCCGACCAGCGGCGGCGGCGCGTCCAAATTGGTGAGATCCATTGCGTCGCCGTCATACTTGACGGAAGTCGCCGCCAGCCGGCCGTTGACGTAGATTTTGTTGACGTCCCGATCCCGCACGACGGCGACGTGCGTCCATTCCCCCGCCGTGACCATCCCGGCGGCCGTCGCGACGCCGATTTCCCGGCCCGCCGGTTGCCCGAACATGTTGATGCGCACGGCGCCGCTTTGCTCGACGGAAGTCCACCACTGCGGCACTTTGCCGTTCGAGCCGTACCAGTACATGATGTGGCGCTGCCGCACCAGCTCGTCGGGCCGAATCCAGACGGCGAACGTGAAGCTGTCCTTGCCGGGATGCAACCCTTCCGGATTCAGCACCTCGACATGGGCGCGCTCGCCGTTCAGATACAGCGCGCCGCCGTACTCGCCGGGACGCACTTCCGCGCCGTTTTTCAACAGCCCGTTATGGCCGTTGCCGGACACGTCGACGACTTCCCCGCCGAGCGATTGCTCGAAATCCCAATGCAGCAACAGTTGCGGCGCCGGCCGTTCCCGATCGAGGCGGATTTCATAGCGCCTGATCTTGCCGTTCAGCTTCGCCTCCACCGAAATGGCGTCCAGCCCGGCCAGTTCCACGGTGGTCGGCCGATTGGCGGCCGCGGGCTGCCCGTTCACCGTGATGGCGATCCTCCCGTTGGAGGTGACCGGCGTGACCGTCAGCCGTTCGGTGCCTTCGTACAGCGCCAGCGTATACGTTCCGATGTCGCCGCGGAACGCCGGCGTCAAACTGCCGTCCGAGAAAAGCAGCTGGTCGAGATCCGGCTCCTCCTCGTGGAACCAATCGAGATGAAAGACGGCGAGCATGATTTTGTCGTACGGCGTGTATTCTCCGCCTTCGAACAGCAGACCCACCCGACCGTCGGGCAGCACCGTCAGCGAGGAATAGGCGGACGGCCCCTTGTACACCGTCTTCGCCATCGACCACGTTTCGCCGTCGTCCTCGCTGATCCTGACCGTCATGTTTTCCCGCACCTGTGTGCTCGCCGGATTGGCGAACAAGAGCATGCGGTTGCCGACGGTGTTGTCCGACGGCATGTAGCGCACGATGCTCGCCTCGACGATCGGATCGATCAGCGTCTCGTCATAACGGATCGGCGACCAGGTTGCGCCCTGATCGTGGCTGATCGAGATGCCGCGCCGACGAATATGTTTGTTGTCCGACAACCGGTCGTTGCGCATCAGCCTGCCGTCGGTCAGCTCGACGACGGTCGCCTCGTTCAACCCGGGAGGCAGCGGCCCGCTCTGCCGCCAAGTGGCGCCGTGGTCGTCGCTCTCGATGTTGCGGCCGATCGCCGGAATGACGAGCCGCCCTTTTGCCGGGCCGTGCCGCAGCTGAATGCCGATGCCCGGTCCCGTCGCGTCCCAGCGCGTATCCGGCGGCTGCACTTCGCTGAAACGGTTCACCGGCTCCGACCAGGTCGCGCCGTCGTCGTCGCTGTAGCTGCTCCAAAACGTGCGCACGCCGCGGCTCGTGCCGTTGTTGATCTCCGTGATGTCGTCTTCGCCGTAATTGTGCGTCATGAACAGCCAGATGCGGCCCGTGGTTTCATCCTGCACGACGGTCGGATTGCCGCACGTGTCTTCGCCCATATCGCAAATGACTTGCAGCGGCTCCCACGTTTTGCCGAGGTCGAAACTGCGTTTCAGCACAAGATCGATGTCGCCGGTGTCCGAAGCGCTGTTGACGCGTCCTTCGGCGAAAGCGAGCAGCGTTCCGTTCATCGTCGTGTACAGTGCCGGTATGCGGAACGTATGATAGCCTTCCGTGCCCGACACGAACAGATCGCTCAGCGTAAACATCGGCTCTCCTTCCGCATTTCCCCGGTTCATATCCGCCGCGCTCAAGGCGTTCCCCTCCGTTCCGCTCTCCATGTTCAGCGCGTTCGACGCATCCGGAATCCGACCGTGCGGCGCCGATGCCCCGTCGGCCGGCACACGGGCTCCCGCGGCACTCCCCGCTTGATTCCCCGCCGTATGGGCATCCCATGCGCCGGCCCCGGCCTCGCTCCACGCTCCGGATACAACGAGCGCCGCCGCAAGGCACAGCACCCGCAAGATTGTCCCTATTTTCCCCTTCATGGGAACCTCCTTTCCCGGCGGCGCCACCCTACCAATCTTGGATGCGGGCCAGCGTCAACCGTTCGTAGGGTGAATGCCTGCCGCATTCATACATGCACAAAACCGTACCGTCCGCAGTGACGGCCAAATCCGAATAGGCGGACGGGCCTTCTTCCAGCAGCAGCGCTTCCGGCCAGGTGCGGCCGTTGTCCGCGCTGCGCTTCACCGTCAGTTTCTCGCGCCGCTCGCTCGCCGGGTTGGCAAACAGAAGGCGGCCGTCCGGGCCGGCGATGACGCTGCTCTGACAGACAGGTTCCGTCAGAGCCTCATCCCAGGCGATGTCCGACCACGTTTCGCCGCCGTCGCGGCTGTAGGCGATCGCGCGCCGGTGGCGGCCGTGGTAGCTGCGCATGTTGATGTACAGCGAACAGTCCGCCAGTTCGGCGAGCATGCATTCGTTGGTGCCGTCGCCGACGATGCCGCCGAGGCGCCACGTTTCGCCGCCGTCATCGCTCACGATCACATGGGAGCGGTAAGGCCCGGAAACGCCAGCGTCCGGATCCAGCACAGCGTGATTGCAAGGCACGACCAGCCGGCCGTCCGCAAGCTGGACGGCGTGGCCCGGGCCGGTCGCGTACCACGTCCATCCCGGCCGCTTCACCTCGGCCGTGATGTCGCGCGGTCCCGACCACGTGCCGCCGTCATCGTCGCTCCACATCACCAGCACGTCGCGCGATGCCTTGCCGGCAAGAATGTCCCGCTCGTGCCCGTCCTCCGCATTGCGGCACAACAGCAGCCAGATGCGCCCGGTGCGGCGGTCCTGCACCGGACAAGGATTGCCGATCGTGTTCGTGCCCTCGTCGGCGATCAGCCGCATCTCCTCCCAGGTCACGCCGCCGTCGAAACTTCTCCGCAAGGCGACGTCGATATCGCCCGCGTCGGCCGGACCGTTTTTGCGCGCCTCGCAAAAGGCGAGCACCGTTCCTTCCCGTGTGGTCAGCAGGGCCGGAATGCGGTACGTATGATAGCCGTTCGTCCCGGCGGCGAACAAATCCGTTTTGGTCACCCGCATAGCATGTCCCTCCTCCATCGCGTAGTTGGGTTTATAGGTCCGCTCAACATGCACGGATCGGTGTCGCTATTTTGCGACGACATCACTCTGCATCCGTCGCTCGGCAGCGCCGCTCCGTATCGGCCGTTTGGTTTCAGCGGCTTGGCATGGACACTTTGCTCTGGCAGTTCCGCTTTGATGGTCCACTCTTGATCATCAGCCCTTGATCGATCCCACGAGCATCCCTTTCACGAAATACCGCTGAATGAACGGATACACGAACAGGATCGGCAGCGTGCTGATGATGATGACGGCCGATTTCAACGAGGAAGCCGGCGGCGGATCGCGGATGTACTGCACCTGGGTCTCGTCATGAACGATGCCGGTCAGCAAAATGTTGCGCATAATGACCTGGATCGGCAGCTTATTCTGCGAATTGATGTAGATCGAGGCGCCGAACCAGTCGTTCCAATGATGAACCGCGTAAAACAGACCGATGGTGGCGATCGCCGGCATCGACAGCGGCATGACGATTTTCCACAAAATCACCGCCGGATTGGCGCCGTCGATCACCGCCGACTCCTCCAGTTCCTCCGGCAATGTCAGAAAAAAATTGCGCATGATGAACAAATTCCACGCGCTGATCAGCCCCGGCAAAATCAACACCCACAGCGTATCCTTCAGGCCGAGCTTGTCGATCAGCATATAGTTGGGAATCAGTCCGCCGTGGAAAATCATCGTCAAAAAAATGATGAGCACGAGCGCGTTCCGTCCCGGCAGCGTCCGGCGCGCGAGGCCGTAGGCCAGCATGGAAGTGAACAGCAAGTTGAGCAGCGTGCCGACGACGACCCGAAACAGCGTCACTTTGTATGCGTTGTAAATGATTTTGCCCCGGTTGAGCAGCATGTCGTACGCGCCGAAATCGATGCGTTCCGGAACGAGGATGAACGCTCCCCTGCGCATCGCTTCCTCGGCGCTGATCAGCGAAGTGGAAAGCACCGACAAAAAGGGAATCAGGAAGGCGAGGGAAAGCAACGTCAGCACCACGATGTTCAACGCGTCGAACGCGCGCTCTCCCGCGGATGGTTTCAAGCCGCTCATGATGCGCCCCCCTTACCAGATGCCCGTCTGGTTCATTCTCTTCGCCGCATAGTTGGCGCCGAGAATGAGCAGCATGGCGAGCACGTTCTTGAACAGTCCGACCGCGGTGGCGAACGAGTAGTTCAGCGACGTCAACCCTTCCCGGTACACATAGGTGTCGATGATGTCGGCGACTTCATACACCGCCGGGGAATACAGGAGCAGCACCTGTTCAAACCCGGCGTTCAACAGGCCGCCGATGGACAGCACCAGCATGATGGCAATAACCGGCGAGATGCCGGGCAGCGTAATGTGCCACGCCTGCCGGAAACGGCCGGCTCCGTCGATTTTCGCCGCTTCGTACAGCCCCGGATCGATGCCCGACATCGCCGCCAGGTACAAAATGCTGCCCCAGCCGACGGTTTGCCAGACGTGCGAAATGACCAGAATGCTGCGGAAATGTTCCGGACTGCCGAGAAAATGGATCGGTTCCCCGCCGAAGCGGACGATCAGCGAATTGATGAGTCCGCCGTCCGTGGACAACACCATCATCGCCAGCCCGGCGACAACGACGTTGGAAATGAAATGCGGCAAGTACGAAATCGTCTGCACGACGCGTTTGAAGACGAGGTTTCGCAATTCGTTGATCAGCAAGGCGAGCACGATCGAGGCCGGAAATCCGAACAGCAGCTTGTAGCCGCTGATCGCCAGCGTATTGGTCATGACATTCCAGAAATAGTACGAGTTCCAAAACCGTTCAAAATGTTTCAGGCCGACCCATTCTTCGCGGAAAACGGCGTCGACGCCCGCGAACGGCGAAATGTCCTTGAAGGCGATCATAACGCCGAACATCGGAATGTAATCGAAAACGACAAAGTAGAGCATGCCGGGCAAAATCAGCAAATAGTAAAATTTGTGCAGTTTGACGGCTGTCCACAGCGTCCGCCGCGACGCGCGGAGACCGGGCGCGGCGGCGGAGCGGAACGATTTGGAAGCGGCCATCCGTACTCCCTCCCTCGCGGCAAATCGCCGGCATGCCCCGGCCGGGGCGAGCCCCATTGAGACGGGGGCCGGACGCGATACGAGCGATGGCGCCATTCTCATTTGGACTGGGGCCAAGCGGATCACGGATCGATCGCGGCCCCGTTCGGACGGAGGTCCCGACCGCCCGGACCGGGGACGCAAACCGCGATATTGCAATCTGCCCCAGACGAAGTCCCGACCGCCCGGACCGGAGACGCAAACCGCGATGTTGCAACCAGCCCCCAGAAAACGAAGTCCGGACCGCCCAGGGCCGGGGCGCAAGCCGATCCCGACGCGGTTATTGGGTCTGTTCCAAATACTGGCGGGTGTACTCTTCGATCCAGTCGTCCAGCCCCGCTTTGTACAGCTGTTCGATAAATTGGTCGAATTCTTCCAGCGGCCGGGCGTCCGTCACGAACTTGACGAGCTCCTCCGTGCGCAGGCGGTCGATGTCCGACAGCGTCGGGATGTTTTCCTGAAGCTTCTGCTTGTCGTAAATGACGGTCGCGTCCACCGGCATTTTGGCGACGCTCAAATTTTCCAGTTCCTTGTTCAGATAATCGGCATGCATTTTTTTGATCGGATCGCGGAACGCGTATTTCGTTTCCGTCGCCGTGCCCAAAGACACCATATACTCCCCGGCGTATTCGATTTCCGGACTGATCAGCTCGATTTCGAACCGGCTGTCGCCGACAAACCGCCAGTTGTCGCCGAAGGCCGCGGTCAGCGAGTTGACCGGAATGTCCTGATACTGATAATTGATGAATTTCATGACCGCATCGGGATGCTTCGCCTTTTTCGTGATCAACATCCCCGCCGTGCTGCCGGGAGAGGCGGTCATCAGCTTGCCTTTGGGGCCTTCGAGGCCGCGGATGATTTCATAGTCTGCGCCTTCCGGCAAATTGTGCTTGATTTGCGGAAACAAGAGCGTAATGCGCGAATACCACATCGATGACGTGCCGACCCGGTTCGTCTTCAACAGTTCCAGCGGATCGAACTTGGCGAACGCTTCCTTGTAGATATACCCCTTCTGGTACCAGTCGGCCATCGTCGCGACGAAGTCGCGGAAACCGGGCGCCAGTTCCACGGGCTTCAGCTTCCGGTCGGCGGGATCGAACCAGTTGCTGTTTCCGTGCTCCGTAAATCCGCCCAAAAAAGCGTTTTTGATGCCGTTCAGATCGGTCATCATCGGGATCGTGTCGTCCTGGCCGTTGCCGTCGGGGTCCCGCTCCTTAAACGCTTTCAACACCGCTTCGAACTCTTCCAGCGTCTTCGGCATTTCCAGATTGAGCTTGCGCATCCAGTCCGAACGAACCCAGATCGGATAATGTACCGCCGGCGTCCCCCTGGGAATGCCCCAGATGTTGCCGTCCTTGTCCGTCATATACTTCCATGCTTCTTCCGACCACGCCTTTTTGATGTCCTGCCCGTACTTGTCGAGCAGATCGTTCAGCGGAATGATCGCGCCCTCCGCCGCGTAGTCGTTCCAGTTCCCCTGGAACGTGTCGATCTCGTCGCTCGAACCGAGCATCAGATTGAGTTTTTCCTCGGCGGATCCTTGCGGCGGCACGATGGCGATCGGTTCGATCCCCAGGACGTCGATATACATCTGCTTCATTTCTTCCAGCTTCGCCGGCAGGCTGCCTTCCGGCTTATGGTTCAACGCCCCCGTATTTTGGTAAATGTAGATTTTGGGGATGTCTTTTTTCCCGGATGCGCCGCCGTCCGCGCCGTCGGACGATGCGTCCCCGCCGGAAGACGCTCCGCCCGAACACGCCCCCAGGATCGCCGCGGCGAGCAGGATTGCCGCGAACTTGTGCGCGGTCTTGCTCTGCACCTTCATCCTGCGTTTTTCCCTCCTTCGATTTTCTTCAGGCAAGAGAAAACGTTTCCCTTGTGTGCCTCATCTTAGCAGGCCCCGGGGGCGATGGAAATAATAACTATTTTGGTTTCGTAGCACGATCTTTACACGGCAAAATTGTCATATGTCCGTTCTCCGCACTTTCGGTACGGCGCGGGCCGCATCACGATCCATACAACTTTTTATACTCTCCGGGCGTCAAGCCGATCGTCTCCTTGAACACTTTGATGAAATAATACGAATGCTCGTAGCCGACCCGTTTTCCGACCTCGTTGATTTTCAGCTCGCTGTTGAGCAGCAGTTCCTTGCTTTTTTCGATGCGGATGCGTTTCAGATAGTCCACAAACGACTGACCGGTGATCTGCTTGAACAGCCGGCTGATATAAGCCGGGTTCATCGAAAGCTCCTCCGCCACCGAGTGGAGGGAGATGTCGCGGTTGTAATCGCGTTCCATGATGCGGATCACTTTGGCGATGTGCTGATTGCCTCTCGCGTTCAGCTCCGCTTCCATCCGGTCGACCGCCTGCGCGATCAGGCGGCGCATCCAGCCGGCCATCGCGTCGATGGAATCCTGCTCCAAGAGCTGCCGGTACGGGTCGGCGTCGCCGAAGAGCAGGCTCGTGTTCATGCCCGCACGATGCAGTTCGTGCAAAATGCCGGTCAACAGCTGCATGAAAATCGGGTGGATGTGGTTGTAGTGAAGCTTTTTCTTGTGCGCGTCGATCTCCGCGAGCCAATCCCGGAAAGCCGCCAGCGCTTCCGCTTTGCGTAACGCCTTGATATGCGTGAGCAAGGTTTGCTCCTGCCGCGCCGGATAACGAAACGCGCGCTCTCCTCCCGGAACGCGGATGTCGTCGATGGCGATCACCTGTCCGCTGCCGTACAGAATGCGGTATCTCAGGGCGGTCAGCGCCTCGTCGTATGCCTGTGGCAGATCGAGCGCCGTTTCGCACCGTCCGCCGATGCCGAGCGTGCACGGCATGCCGGCCGCACGCTGCGCGGCATCGAGCAGCCGGCGGCCAAGCCGATGGAGCTGCTCGCGGTCAATGTCGCCGCAGTTGACGACGACCGCCGCCATGCCGTCGTCCGGCGCGGCGATGAAATGCTTGGTGCCGTCCAGCGCGGCGGCGAGCGCATCCGCGATACGGCACTGAATCGTTGGGTCAGCGGTCGGTCCGCTGCCGCCGTTTCCGCAACCGCCGAATTCTGACGGGCCGATTCCGGAAGCGGCGCGCCCGTTGTCGTCGCCGACGGTCGTGCCGCATGCGGAATCTCGGCTTTCGATGTTTCCGTATTCGGGATCGTTGCTTCCGGTGTTGCTGCATCCCGCGTCCCCATTTTCGCCATCCCACATCAGAGCGAATACGGCCAATCCGCGCGGATCGATGTCAATGCCGAAATACGCCGTTTTTTGCTTGATTTCGTCCAGCGACATCGCGCGGCGGCGAAGCAACGAACGCTTGAACTGTTCCCGGTGGACGGGAAAGCTTTCTTTCAGCTTTTCCTTATAGTAGTCCCGCTCTTGGACGGTCATCTGCACAAACCGGCCGATATGGCCGAATTCGTCCTGCTCTCCCGGTGTACCGGCATGGCGGATGCCGGCCAGCGCTTTTAACCGGGTGACCGGGCGATACAAGCTTTTCGAGGATACATAGGCCAGCGCGATGGACAAAAACAGCACCACTCCGGCGGACAGCACGATCGTTCGTCTGAGGGACGCGGTGCTTTCGGAAACCGCCCGCAGGTCGGAAACGTTGATCAGCGTCCAGCCGAGCTGGGGCGAGGCGGAATGGCTGATCAGCCGCGCGCCTGCGCCGTCGCGGACGACGAAATACCCCTGCGAACCGATCGCTTCGCGGGCGTCGTCGGGCAGAAAAGCGAGCATCGGACGATGCAGGCGGCGCGTATCGCCGTGCAATACAATGCGGCCGTCGGAGGAGACAATGTACGTATCGTCGCTTCCGCTCAGCCGGTCCACCATGTCGCGGTACAATTTCTCGGCGCTGAGGTTGATGATGAGGACGTTGCGGTCTTTCGTTTCATAAAAAATCGACAGCACGTGTTCCTGCCCGCTCTCATACAGCTCGGCGGTACGGCTGACCAGGCGGCCGCGGGAACCTTGCTCCCGGTACGTTTCCTGCCACCCCGCGTCGTAAAAGGCGTCCGGCGCAAACTGCCGGAGCCCGCCGTCGTCCCCGGAGGTCAGCACAAGGTTTTTCTTGCGGTCGTAGAAATAAACGGAGTGCACATATTCGTTGGAAATCCGGAACGAATGGATCGTCAGCATCGCGTTTTTCTTGGCTTCGAGGTATTCGTACAGCTTGGGCAGATCGGATTTCGGCAGTTCCCCTTGCAGCGATTCGTAGTAGCCGCCGTTGGGAAACCGTTCATACGCGAGAAACGCCTGGTTCAGCACAAGCAAATTGGTGTTTTCCCGAATCCGGTTCAGGATGATCTCCACGGCGTTCATCGTCTGGCTGACAAACTGCAGTTTGTTCCTGCCGGTTTCTTCCTCAAAGGTGTGCGATACGTTGTAGTAGGAAACGACATTGGAAAGCAGTCCGGGGATCAAGGCAATCAGTGCGGTGGTGATAATCAGGCGGGTAAAAAAACGCTTTTGCGGCAGCATCCGGAACCAGCGACGCCGCCGGTCGGCATGAATCATCGCTTTCTCCCTCCTTTCGGGCTTAGCCATCCTAGCTCTCCCGGATCATCAATTCGGGCTGCAGGACGCACACCGGCTGCTGAGGCGCCGCATCGCCGAGCAGGATGCGGGCGGCCAAAACGCCGACCTCGTAAGCCTGAAACCGGACGGAAGTCAGTTTGACCGGCAGCGTTTCGCAAATGTCGGTGTTGTCGCAGCTGACGATGCGCAGATCCCGCCCGATGCGGATGCCGAGCTCACCGGCGGCCTGGTAGACGCCGCGCGCGATCCGGTCGTTGAAACAGAACAGCCCGTCCGGCCTCTCCTCCCGATTCAGCAAGTTCATCGCGCTGTGATACCCTTCTCCGCTCGATTCAAATTCGCTTTCAAACACGACCCAATCTTGGCGGACCGGCAGTCCCGCTTCCGACAGCGCGCTCAAGAATCCTTGGTAGCGTTCGGCGGAAGCCGAATACAGCGGGCGCGAAATGTAGCCGATCCGGCGGCAGCCGACGGCGGCGAGGTGCTTGGCGGCAAGATATCCCGCGTAGAAATGGTTGGAGATGACGCCCGGCGCGTCGATCCCGTCCACCCTGCGGTTGCAGAAAACGAACGGGATGCCCGCCTCCTGCATCGCAAAAAAGGGCGAGTCGTCCGGTTTGCCGTACACCGCCGGCACGATGATGACTCCCCGCACCCGGCTGTCGATCAAATTCCGGACGTGTTTGGACTGTTTCTCCGTCTGATTGTCCGTATTGCATATGATCAAGTTCAAATTCGCTTCGCTGGCGACGTCGCTGACGCCGCGCACGATGTCCGGATAGTTGTACTGCTGGATGTCGGGAATCAGCAGCCCCAGGCTGCCGGGTTGGGCGGCTGCCGGCCCGCCTCTTTCTCCGCCCCGCTCCGCCACGTACGTGCCGCTGCCGTCCCGCGCGTACAGCCACCCTTCCCCGATCAGTTCGCTGATCGCCCGTTCGATCGTCGTGCGGGCGACCTGGAACGTCTCGGACAAATCCGTTCTGGACGGCAGCCGTTCATGGGCGTTCATCGTTCCAATCAGGCTCATCAACTGCCGTTTCACATGCAGATACCGAAATGATGGCGCTTTCAAAACGAACCCTCCGTGAAGTTTGATTGCTTCGTGAAGTTTGTTTCTCCCGTACGCCTTATTCCCGACGAAAAATCTGTATGTCAGGTTACTCCATCCATACAGATTATATGAACAGTTGGAAAAATATGCAACCTGCGTGCCGGGGGAGTTCGTGAGATATAAGGCCACGGAACAGAGAAGCGTTATATTGCCGAAGTCGACACTCCACGCGGCCCGAAGCCCACTCCTCCGAAATCGGCCTGCGATTCCGGTTTTCCGAACAAAAAGCAAACGACCCGCTATTGGTAATGAACATAGCGGGTCATTCGCCGGGATTCTCAAAATTTTCTTGTCCGGATTATGTAACAAGACCGATGATGATAAAGGAAAAATGGGTGAGATCGCCGAAACTTACGGACGAACCCGCGGCTTGGGCAGCCGCCAAAGGTAATGAAGGGAAATCATCCGCAGGGCGACGATCAAAACAATGAGCGCATACGTCATCCAGGGACCGGAAATCCAGCCCAAGCCGATCAACGCGCCGGCCAATGCCGCCCACAAGGCGTAGATTTCGTCGCGGAAAACGAGCGGCTTGCGCTTGGCCAGAACGTCGCGCAGGATGCCTCCGCCCGTTCCGGTCAGCGTGGCGGCGACGATGATCGCGATCAGCGAATGGCCGGCTTCAGCGGCCAAGATCGCCCCCTGGACGGAAAAGGCGGCCAATCCGATGGCATCGGACAAGTTGCCCCAGCGATTCCACGTTTTCATGATCCAGCGGGGAAACAACATGTACAAACTGATCGTCACGAACACGAGGAGAAACAGCGTCTGCTGCTCCCAAAGCAGCGAAACGGGCAATCCGAGCAGCACGTTGCGGATCGCGCCGCCGCCGAAGGCGGTGACGAAACTGAGCACATAGACGCCGAGCATGTCGTAGTCCTCGCTCGTCGCCACGATCGCGCCGCTGATGGCAAAGGCCAGCGAGCCGATCACATTCAGCACTTCCCACGTCAAATCGATCAACTTCCTTCATCGACCGAACCGATTTCGCTGAAAATTCTCACGAGCAGGGCGATTCTTTCCGGCATATACGAAACCAAGACGTGCTCGTTTTCCGAATGGCCGCCGCCTCCGACGGCGCCAAGTCCGTCGATGGTCGGAACGCCGAGCGCGGAAGTCAGGTTCGCATCGCTCATCCCTCCGGTGCTGTCGCCATCCAATTCGATGCCGAGGTCGGCGGCGAGCTTTCGCACTTTGCCGAACAGCTTCATGTTCCCTTCCGTACGCTCCATCGGCGGACGATTCATTCCGCCCTGCACGTAAATTTGCGTACGGGGATCGATCGGCCGCAACCCCTGAATGAGCGGTACGACCCTTTCCGCTTCCTCCATCGTGCGCACCCGCAAATCGATTTTGGCCGTCAACCGGTCGGCGACGACATTGGCGCGGGTACCGCCTTGAACGAAACCGACGTTAATGGTCGTGCCTTTGTCCTCATCCGCGAGCGACTCCAAATAACGCACCTGCCGGGCGAACTCATGAATCGCGCTGGCTCCGTCCTGCGGGTTGACCCCGGCGTGCGCGGCGATGCCGTGAATCGTCATTTCAAAAAAACCGCAGCCTTTTCGTTCAATTTTGAGACGGCCGTCCGGGGGGATCGCGCCTTCCGCGACCAGCACGCATTCGCTCTTTCGCGCCTGCTCTTCAATCAGCGACCGGGAGCCCGGCGAACCGATTTCCTCGTCGGAGTTAATCAGAAAAACAATTTTGCACTTGGGGGAAAGGGCGAGTTCTTTCATCATTTTTAGCGCGTACAGCCCCTGCACGATGCCGGCTTTCATATCGTAGCAGCCGGGGCCGCGCAAAACGCCGTTCTCGATCGCGAAAGGCATGCGCCGGATCGTGCCTTGCTCCCATACGGTATCTATATGCCCGATGAACAGCAGTTGTCTCTCGCCTTCTCCCCACTCGGCGATCAGATTGTCGCCGTATTCCTGTTGGGGAATTCTGGTCACCCGGGCCTCTTGTTCCCGGAAAAACCGCTCCACCCGATCCACCGCCAGATCGACCAGTTTCTTGTCGTGCGTCGGGGATTCCAGTTCGACCAATTCTTTTAACAGCTGCAAGTATTCGTGTTCGCGCCGGCGAATCGTCCGGATGAGTTCGCTCATGGCTCCATCCCTTCCAAAACCGTAAATCCGACCTGAGGGCTAACGATGAACCGTCTTTTCTAAAACCGCGTATTCGACCTGAGAGTTGACGATGACCGTTTATTCCGGCCGATAGATGCCGAAACGGCGGCCGGCAACAAACTGCTCGGCGATCCGGTCCATTCGCGAGAAAGACAAGCCTTTCCCGATCAGCGAATCGATCCAGCGCTCCATCGCCAGAAAGCGATGGCCGCGCCCGGATACCTGGGGATGAAACGTGACGACCAAAACTCCGTCGTCAAAATCGCGCAGCATGTACTCGACGTCGCCCGTCCAGTTGTCGTATACGTTGCGCGGATTTTGCAGACCGGGGAACACCGCGGTCGGCGTCCGCAAAAATTCGAAATACGGGTAGTCGTCCAGCGACCAGGCGACGGGAATTTCCACGATGCGGGACGTTTCCCCGAAGGCGAGCGGCTTGTCCTTGCCGGCGACATCTCCCTTGCGGCTGAAGTAAACCGAATAGTCTTGCGCCATCTGGCTGCTGTCGTAAACGATCCCGAGCTTTTCCAGATTTTCGATCGTTCGCGTGGAAATGTCCCATGACGGCGACCGGAAACCCTTCGGTTTCTCGCCGGTCAAATTTTCCACAATGGCGTAAGAGCGCTGCAATACTTCCCACTCTTCTTCCGCCGACAGCGCGTTGAAATTTTCATGCGCGTAGCCGTGCAGCGCGATTTCGTGCCCGTCGTCCCGGATCATGCGGCATACGTCCGTATACGTCTCGATCGTATGCCCGGGAATAAACCAGGTGCATTTAATGTTCCGTTTCCTGAGCATATGCAAAATCCGGGGCACCGCGGTCACCCCGAACTCGCCGCGGGACAACGACGTCATCGTCGTCATGTCCCGCTGGATCCACAGCGAAACGGCGTCGAAATCGAACGTGAGACAAATGGTGCCTTGACGGTTTTTTTCCATCCCGCTTCCCTCCGTCATCTCAGATGTCCCGCTGTTCTTCCCCCGTCGATGACAATTTCCGCTCCGGTGATATAGCTGGATTCGTCGGAAGCAAGAAACACGACCGTGTCGGCGATTTCCCGCGGCTCGCCGATCCGCCCGAGCGGCACTTTCTTGCCCTGTTCCGCGCTGTCGTTTTGCTCGGTGTCCATCCTGTGCTTCAACATCGCCGTATCGACGAACCCGGGATAAATCGAGTTGACGCGAACGCCGTATTCGGCGTATTCGAGCGCGGCGTGTTTCGACAAATTGCGGATCGCTCCCTTGCTCGACCCGTACAGCGCCACTCCTTTCGCTCCGACGAGCCCCGCCGTCGACGCGTTGTTGATGATCGAACCGCCGCCCTGCTTGATCATGACCGGAATGACATGTTTCAGTCCGAGGAAGGTGCCGCGCACATTGACGCCCATGATCCGGTCCCAGTCCTCGACGGTCGTTTCGATCAGCGGCTTGATCAGAAAAATCGCCGCGTTGTTGAACAGCACGTCGATTTTGCCGAATCGCGCCACGACTTGGTTCACGGCATGCTGCCAATCCGCCTCTTGGCTGATGTCCATCCGGATCGGCAGCGCTTTTCCGCCGGCCCGTTCGATCTCCCGGGCCGTTTCCGCCGCCGCCTGCTCCTGGATGTCCGCCACCGCCACTTCGGCGCCTTCGGCCGCGAACCGGAGCGCCGTCGTCTTGCCGATGCCGTTTCCGGCGCCGGTAATCAGCGCCGTTTTTCCTTTCAATCTCATAACGGTTCTCCTTTTGCGTTCATTGTGGATTCATGACCAGGGACAAAAACATTTTGCCGATCGTCAGCATCGCGCTCTCGTCCACGTCAAACTTCGGGTGATGGTGCGGATAAACGGCGCCGATTTGTTCGTTGCCTCCCCCGACATAAAAGAATGCGCCCGGCACTTTTCGCAAATAATAAGCAAAGTCTTCCATGCCCATGGAAGGCTGCGGCCTCAACACCTTCTCCTCGCCGACGAGCCGGACGGCGCATTGTTCCACTTTGCGGATCGGTTCCGGATGATTTTCCAGCACCGGATACCCTCGCTCGTATCGGACGACGGCTTGGGCACCGTAGATCGTGCAGACGGCGTCGGTCATCTTGCGGATGGACGCCTCCACCGCATTCCGCACGTCTTCGTCGAACGTCCGCACCGTGCCGCCGATGACGGCATCGCCGGCGATGACGTTGTACGCTTTTCCGGCATGGAACGTGCCGACCGTCACGACCGCCGATTGCAGCGGATCGACCTGCCGGCTGACGATCGACTGCAGACTGTTCACCAGCTGGCAGCCGACGAACAGCGCATCGACGGTGACGTGCGGTTTCGCCCCGTGCCCGCCCCTGCCGATGATTTCGATCTCGAAGCGATCGCCGGCGGCCATCGCCCGTCCCGGAATCACCCCGATCGTGCCGACCGGCAAATGCGCCCACACGTGGGCGCCGTAAATTTCGTCCACGCCGTCCAGACAGCCGTCTTCGATCATGTGAATCGCGCCGCCGGGAACTTCTTCTTCCGCAAACTGGAAAATAAAGACGACTTCGCCCGCGATCTCATGCCGGAATTCGCTGAGCACCGCGGCCGCCCCGAGCAGGCTCGCGGTGTGAATGTCATGGCCGCAGGCGTGCATGACGCCGGGAACGCGCGATTTGTACTCGACCTCTTTCTCGTCCTGGATCGGCAGCGCGTCAAAATCGGCGCGCAGGGCAATCCGTTTGCCGGGCTTCGCTCCCTTCAGCGTGCCGACCACCCCTCGGCCGCCCACGCCGGTGCGCACCCCGATCCCCAATCGGGTCAAGTATTCCGCGATTTTCTTCGGCGTCTCCACTTCCCGGAACGACAATTCCGGATACATATGCAAATCCCGGCGGAAGCGAACGAGTTCCGGATACCGTTGTTCCAGGCGTTCGCACATGTTTTTCAACAAATCCATCGTCCTCCGCTCCTTTGCGCAGCACCGTAAAACGAGACGACATGCGGCCGCCGCTTCTCCGACCGGATCACATGCGACCGCCTCCAGACCGGATAATATGCGACCATCATTTAAATCGCACCACCGTTAAACCATACGAGATGCAGCCGACGTTTAAACCAGATGGCACGCGACGAAGTGATCGCTGCCGACTTCCCGATACGCCGGCGTTTCCGATTTGCATCGTTCCGTCGCGTACGGACAGCGCGGATGGAAATGACAGCCGGTCGGCAAATTCAGCGGCGACGGAATTTCGCCGGACAGCACGATCCGTTCCCGCTTCCGTTTCGGATTCGGAATCGGGATCGACGACAGCAGCGCCTTCGTGTACGGATGCAAAGGTTGGGCAAACAGTTCGTCCGTCGGCGCTTTCTCCACCAGACTGCCCAGGTACATCACCCCGACGTGGTCGGAAATGTGCCGCACCACGCTGAGATCATGGGCGATAAAGATATAGGACAATTGGAACTGCTCCTGCAAATCTTCCAGCAAATTGATGACCTGCGACTGGATCGACACGTCCAGCGCGGATACCGGCTCGTCGCAAACGAGAATTTCCGGTTCCAGGGCGAGCGCCCGGGCGATGCCGATGCGCTGCCGCTGCCCGCCCGAGAATTCGTGGGGAAAACGGTAATAATGATCTTCCCTGAGCCCGACTTTGTGCAGCAGCTCCATCGCCTTTTCCATCCGGGTTTTGCGATTGCCGATCTTGTGAATGCTTAGCGGTTCTTCGATGCTATGGCCGATGCGCTGTTTCGGGTTGAACGAGTTGTAGGGATCCTGGAACACCATCTGCATTTCACGCCGGATTTTCCGCATTTCCCGGCGATCGAGCTCGAAGATGTTCTTGCCCTTGTAAATCACTTGTCCGTCCGTCGGTTCGATCAGGCGCAAAATCATGCGGCCCGTCGTGCTTTTCCCGCAGCCCGATTCGCCGACGAGGCCGAGCGTTTCGTTGCGGCGCAGCGTAAATTCGACGTGGTTGACCGCTTTCACGTGGCCGCTGACTTTGCCGAAAGGGGACAAGATCGGAAAATGCTTTTTCAAGTCCTTGACGACCAGCAGCGGTTCGGCTTCAATTTGACTCGTATGCGGCGGCACGTCCCGTTCCCCCCTCCATGATTTCCTTGTAGTGCCAGCACCGGACACGGTGACTGCTGCCGGCAGCCTCCAATTCCGGGTCTTGTTGACGGCACTTGTCCGTCGCGTATTCGCAACGCGGCGCGAACCGGCACCCTTGCGGAATTTTGTCCAATGACGGAACCGTGCCCTTGATGACGTGCAGCCGCCGGCCGCGATCGCCGTCCGGCTGCGGCACCGACTTCAACAACCCTTGCGTGTACGGGTGCAGCGGAGTTTCGAACAGGCTTTCCACATCCGCCTCTTCAATGATCTGGCCGAGATACATCACGAGCACGCGCGAACACGTTTCCGCGACGACGCCCAGATCATGGGTGATCAGCAGCACCCCCATGTTGAGTTCTTCTTTCAACGATTTGATCAGTTCCAGAATTTGATTTTGTATGGTCACGTCAAGCGCCGTAGTCGGCTCGTCGGCAATCAGGAGACTGGGTCTGCAGGACAGCGCCAGGGCAATCATGACGCGCTGCCGCATGCCGCCGGACAGCTGGTGCGGATACTCGCGGATCCTGGTTTCGGGCGAGGGAATACCGGTAAGCCTGAGCATTTCGACAGCCCGGTTCAACGCTTCCTTCCGATTGACCTTCTGATGGATCATGATCGCTTCGGCAATCTGGTCGCCGATCGTGAACACCGGATTGAGCGAACTCATCGGATCCTGAAAAATCATCGAAATTTCGTTGCCGCGAATTTCGCGCATGCGGTCTTCCGAAAGTTCCAGCAGATTGCGGTCCTTGTAGCGGATTTCGCCTTCGCAGCGCGTCCTTTTTTTGTCCAACAATCCGAGAATGGACTCCGACGTCACGCTTTTCCCGCAACCGGATTCGCCGACAAGCCCGACGATTTCGCCGTGATCGACGTGGAACGTAACGCCGTTCACCGCCGTCAGGTTGCCTTCCTCGGTCTTGAACGTTATTTTCAAATTTGTGACTTGCAGCAAATGATCGCTTTTCATCGTCGATTCTCACCTTTCGGCCGCGGAAAGCTTGGCCGCGATTATTTCCTGGCGTGCGGGTCGAGCAAATCGCGCAATCCGTCGCCAAACAGGTTGAGCGCAAGCACCGACAATACGATAAACGCGCCGGGAATGACGGTCATCCACCAGGATTGATAAATGACTTCCTTGCCTTCATAAATGATGTTGCCCCAGCTCGGCTCCGGCGCCGGAATGCCCACTCCGAGAAAACTCAGGCTCGCTTCGATGATGATCGAAATCGCGAAAACATACGTAAATTGGACGATCAACTGGGAAATCGTATTCGGCGCCACATGTTTCCAAATCATGCGCAATGAACCGGCGCCAAGCGCCCTTAACGCTTCAATGTACGTTTGCTCCTTGATGACGAGCGCGGTCGAACGAATGACGCGGGCGACGACCGGCGTCATCACGATGCTGAGCGCAATCGTGACGTTGAAAATGTTTTGCCCCATCGCGGCCATGATCGCAATCGCCAGCAATATCGCCGGAAACGCCATCAGCCCGTCGACAATGCGCATCAGCACGTGATCGAGCGTTTGGTAGTAAGCCGAATACAGGCCGATGATGAGGCCGAAAAACGACGACAATAACGCAACCGAAAAACCGACGATCATGGAGGATTGCGTGCCGTATACGATGCGGCTGAACAAATCCCTGCCCAGTTTGTCCGTGCCGAAAAGATGCTCCGCGTTCGGCGGCTGGAGGCGGGCGGTCGCATCGATGGCATAGGGATCATGCGTGGCGATCAGCGGCGCAAAAATGGCGATCACGCCGAACAGGATCAGGATCAGCATCCCGAACAGCAGCGCGTGATTGCCCAGCATGCGCCGAATGACCAACTTGCGCCGAGCTTTCATTATTTGATTTATCGATTGGGTTTCCATCGGTTTCGCTTCCATACGAACGTCCTTCCCGGTCAATTCCTTCTGTTCAAACGCACTCTCGGATCAAACAAACCGTACATCAAATCGACGATCAGATTAATCAGCACGTAAGACAACGCGATCAACAGCACCGTTCCCTGAATCACTTCAAAATCCCGCCGCATAATCGCGTTGATGATCAACTGTCCGATCCCCGGAATATTGAAGACGGTCTCCGTGACGACCGCTCCCGCGATCAATTGGCCGAACGACTGGCCGATCACGGTCAGAATCGGAATAAATGCGTTTTTCAGCGCATGTTTCCAGATCACGACGGTTCTTCTCAAGCCTTTGGCGCGGGCCGTCTTGATATAGTTGGCGTTCAGCACATCCAGCATCGAGGCTCTGGTCACTCTCGCGATCAACGCGGCCTGGATCGTCCCCAGGGCGAGGGCGGGCAGCACCAAATATTCCAGGTGGTTCAGAAGCCCGCTGCTCAACGGCTGATAACCCGCAACCGGGAACCATTGCAAGTGGACGGCGAAAAGCAGCACCAACAGCAGCGCCAAGAGGAAATTGGGAATGGAGATGCCGAACAGGGTAAACGTCATGATCGCCTGGTCTTTTTTCGTTCCCCGGAAGTTGGCCGCGATGATGCCGGCGGGAATGGCGATGACGATGGCCAAAATTTGCGCGAAGATCGCGAGCGACAATGTGGGACCGAGTTTCTCGATAAACGCGTCCAGCACCGGCATTTTCATGTAGACGGACCAGCCCAGGTCTCCCCGGATGATTTTGCCGAACCAATTCACGAACTGCACGAAAATCGGATCGTTCAACCCCATTTCTTCGCGCAGCTGATTGATCTCGTCCACCGTCGCGTCCGGCCCCAGGATCACCGCCGCGGGATCGCCGGGAGTCAGATGGATCAGAAAAAACACGACAACGGCCACAACCAGGAGTACCGGTATGGTGGACAGCACTCTTCGGATTATATAAGCTTTCAATGCGCCTACATCCTTTCATGCGCCGCAACGGCATGACCGGAGCAATCGCGAGCCGAAGACATCGAAAGCATCGTCTTCGGCCCGCAACCTCCGGGTCAGTCCTTATTTTTCAACGCTTACGTTCCAGAAGATGGGACCCATGAATTCGGAGTACCCTTTCACCTTGTTGCTGTAGCTGGAAATGAAGTACGTCATGCCGATGTTGATGACCGGCAGATCATCCCAGATGATCGCCTGCAGTTCCTTGAACTTCGCCGTCGCTTCTTCCTGGTTCGACGCGGCCCGGATTTCGTCGAGATAGCGGTCGATTTCCGGGTTGTTCGTCCAGCCGGGATAGTTCGCTCTCGAATCGAGGAACGGATAGGCGAGCGGCGTCGCCACCGTCGTGAATTGCGTGAAGAACATATCCCACTGTTCGGGATCTTGCCGCTTTTGCAGCAGCGTCGCCCAATCGGTGACGTCGAGTCTCGTCTTCATCCCGATCGCTTCCAGCGCCTGCTGGGCGACAACGGCGGAATCGTAATGGTATTGATAGTCGCTGCTCGTCAAAATGACGATTTCCTCGCCGTTATACCCCGCTTCCTGGAGCAATTGCTTCGCTTTTTCCACGTCGTAGACGTCGTAATGTTCTTTGCCCGCGTCCGTATACCAGTTGATCTGTTCGGGACGCATGTAGGCCGGTTCCAGTTTGTAAAATTTCTCGTTGGTGAACGCCAGCGACAACAACGCCTCTTTGTCGATCGCATGGTTAACGGCCTTGCGCAGCCTTGCGTCGCCAAAGACGCCTTTCTTGTTGAACACGAGCGTTTCGAATCCGTACGGCCAAACGTCGTTGACGATATTTTTTGCGCTGTCCAAAACCGGGAAGCTGGTAAACGGAAGTTCGAAAGCGTAGTCGTATTCGCCGCTGATTACCCCGTTGACCCGCGTGGAGTTGTCCGGCACGAAGTAAATGTAAATGTCGTCGACAAGCGCTTCTTTTTTGCCGGACAGCCCGCTGGTCGGCAGGTCGATCGGCTTATAATCTTCGAATTTGGTCAAGTGGATGTAAGCGTCGGCCTTCCATTCCGCCAGCTTGAAGGGACCGGTGCCGATAAAGTCCTTTGCTCCGCTGGAATCCGCGGCCTCGATCACTTCTTTCGGCATGATCGATCCGGCCTGCGTCGGGTCGGCGATCCGGTGCAAAATCGGAATCAAGTTGCCGTCAAGCGTCAGTTTGACCACGTAGTCGCCTTCCGCTTCCCAGACGGAGTTGCCGAGTTCCGCTTTCGCCGTGCCGAATTGCTGCCAGCGCTGCATGGAAGCGACCACGTCTTCGGCCTTCATTTCCTTTCCGTTGTGGAACAGCACGCCTTCTCTCAGCTTGAACGTGACCGTCTTGTTGTCGTCGCTCACTTCATACGATTCGGCGAGCATCGGCGTGATTTCGTAATTTCCGTTGAACGTCAGCAGCGTTTCGTACATTTGGCGGGCGATGTCGCGAACGACATTGGTGTTGGTCACATGCGTATCCAGCGTCGGCGGCTGGGAATTCCAAGCCAGCTTTAACGTGCCGCCCGACGCCGCCGTTCCGCCGGTATCGCCGGTTTTGCCGGTATTGCCCGTATCCCCGCTTTGCGTGTTCCCCGTGTTTCCGCCGTTGTTGCCCGCATTGTCTTTCCCTTTGCCGGAACAGCCGGCAAAGAAAACGCTTACCAACAACAAACAGCAAATCAGCATCAAGGTCCAACGTTTTCTGGTCATTACCCTTTCCTCCTTGTCGGCTCGCTACGGTTTTCCGTCAAGCCGCTCCTCGATGATGTGCATCAGCATGCTTCGTTTCCTCTCACTTTGTGCGTCGCATTTTCCATTGGGTTTTCTTTCTCTTTTTACCCGTCCCCCCTTTGCGTACTTTCCATCGCTCCCCTCTACCATTCAGTCGCATCTTGATCTATTATTCAAAAATAGCGATGGCGTCGATTTCGATCAGCGCATCCTTCGGCAGCCGGCTCACTTCCACCGTGCTGCGCGCAGGCCGGTGATCGCCGAAAAAGCGGGCGTATTCTTCGTTCACCGTGGGGAAGTCGCCCATATCCTTGATGTAAATCGTCGTTCTCGCCACATGGTGAACACCCAAACCTTCCTGTTCCAGGATGGCCTTGATATTGTGCAGCACTTGCCGGGTCTGTTCCGCCACACCGCTTGCCTCGATGGCGTTGGTCGCCGGATTGATCGGCAGCTGTCCGGAAACGAACAGCAAGTTTCCCGTTTTGATCGCTTGAGAATACGGCCCGATCGCCTGCGGAGCCTTAGGAGTTGAAACCGTTTGAATCATGGAGCTGTTTTCCACCTTTCACTGCGTATTCATGCTGCGCGCGAATTTTTTGCAAATAGTTGTACAGCGTATACTTGGACACGCCGAGCATCGTCGCCAAATAGTCGAGCGCTCCTTTGATCAGAAAAGCGCCGCGCTCCTCCAACTTGCGAACGACTTCGATTTTTTCGTGCATTTCCAACGCGGTCGCCGGTTTGTTGTACTCCTTGATGACCTGGTTGATCATTTCGTCGATAACGTCATGCACGGTGGTATAAAAATTTTCCACCGGAGACTCGTGTTCCTCGGTCCGGATAAAATCTTGCAAAACCATGGAAACATGCGTGAGCAAGCTGATGTCGATGTTGATGCATAGAGCTCCGATGACATCCCCTTTTTGATTTTTCAGGAAGACGGTGGACGATTTCATCACCTTGCCGTCTTTCGTCCGGGTCAAATAGTTCGGGATATCCCGGATCTCGTCGTTCGGTTTCTTGACCTCCTTGAGCACGAGATCCGTCGCGGGCGAACCGATTTGCCGGTTGGTCAGCGTGCCCGAAACATGAATCAGCGAGCGTTCCAGATCGCTGAAATCATGCACGGCGATTTCGGAACTGGAACCCAACATTTTGTGCAAAATTTCGGCCACCCGAATGGCTTGACGGAAAATAAACTCGTCCGATTTCCTCATACAAACTCCTTCTTCCCTACTGCCCGCACGACTTCTAGAATGCAAACCAGTCAGCCGTGTGATCCAGCCTCCGTTTTACAATGAAATTGTAATGTTAAAAAAAATTAAGCATCAACAATTTTTATTATTCAACACATTTTGTATTTTGTCAAGCGCTTTCATAGTCAATTTTTGTCATCTGCTGTCACATTTTTCATGCATCAAGAGAAAATCGAGGCGCGCAAGGTCAAACCTGGGACAAAAAAACCGCGTCCTCCATACCATGGATCGCGCGGAAAACAAAAAAAATATAGGCGCAGCCGGGGCTGCATATCGGAAAGGACCGGGCGCATCTATCCCGTTTTTTGCAGTTCCCGTTCGCGGTACTGTCCCGGCGTCATCCCGGTCCACTTCTTGAAGGCGCTGTGAAAAGCGCTCGGTTCGGAAAAATGCAGCAAATAGGCGATCTCGGCGATGGAATGATCTCCTCTGGCCAGATAGCCGCACGCCAGCTCCTTGCGAACGACCGCCGCAAGCTCGCTGTACGACGTCCCCTCGCCCTTCAGTTTCAACTGCAGCGCCCTTTCGCTCATGCCGAACGAATGCGCCGTCTGCCGCAGCGTCGGAAACCGCTTCGGCATGCATTCCATCAGCCATTGAAAAACGCGGTCGGAAAACACTTTGCCGAGCATCAGCCGGTTCTTCGTCTCCTCGGCGATCGATTCGAACGTGTTCCGCAGCTTCGGATTGGCGTACAAAATCGGATACTGCCACACTTCTTTGTCCAAGCTCAGAACCGCTTCCTCTTCGCCAAAACGGGGAACGACCCCGAACGCGGACAAATAGGGAGCCGTGTCGGCCGGGGCTTCGTGGGTGAAGCAAAGTTCCCGGACCGCCACCGTTCGGTGGCACAGGCGGACGATCAGGTGATAAACCGAACTGACCATATCCTCCAGGCAGTGCCGGGACATCTTCCCGCCGCCCTGCTTGAAAAAGCGGAGACGAACCGTATCCCCCCGCTCCTCCCAATCGAGATTGCTGCCGGAACACAAAATGATGTGATATCGCCGGAAAGCGCCCAGCGCATCGGCGACCTTGGCGGAATGCATGAGCGTATAGCCCAGCACGCCGAGGTCGGCGACGTCCGTCAGCTGCCCCTGGTGCAGCCCGAAATGATCGTCCTGCGTAAATTCGGCGGCTTCCTTCATCAACCGTTCGATTTCCGCATCGTCGATGCGGGCTTCCGCGTCCTGCAGCAAACGACTGTCGAAACGGGCCTGCCGGCAAAATTGTTCGAAATCGAGCCCCTTGCTGCGAATCGCCTTCATGATCGGATAGACCATGGAAATCGCGAAACCCCAATTGCGCCTCATCGCACCCGCCCTCCGTTTGCGCGAAATCGCAATATTTCTGCGCTTTGCATCATTCATTTCAACCGCCAAAACGATTATGATGACCTTATCGATTCCATTGTAGCATATCGAAAAATAGTCCGATCCAAATTCCGGTCAGGAGGTAAGAGGTACGAATGAACATCTTGGTCATCGTCGGACATCCCGATCCGGACAGTTTTTGCGCGGCCCTGTCGCGGGCATACGCGGAAGGCGCGGCGTCGGCGAACGCGCAAGTGCGCCGCCTGGATTTGAGCCGGATGAAGTTCGACCCGAATTTGAAGTACGGCTACCGGATGCGCACCGAACTGGAACCGGATTTGCAGGAAGCGCAGCGGCTCATCCGTTGGGCCGATCACCTGGTCTTCGTCTACCCGATCTGGTGGGGGGTGATGCCCGCGGTGCTCAAAGGATTTTTCGACCGCGTCTTCCTTCCCGGTTTCGCCTTCAAATACCGCGAAAATTCCCCGCTCTGGGACAAACTGCTGAAAGGGAAAACCGCGCGGTTGATCGTGACGATGGATACGCCGACCTGGTATAACCGCTGGATCTACAGGCGGCCAGGCATCAAAGTGATGAAACGCCACATCCTGCGGTTTTGCGGCATTCATCCGGTGCGCGTCACGGAATTCGGCTCGGTCAAGTTCTCCACGGCGGAGCGGCGCGCCCGGTGGCTGGCGCAAGTGAAACAGTTGGGCGCGAAAATGGGGTAACCATAAAATGGCGCCCGGTTCCAACCGGGCGCGCGAGGCCGAAAGGAATGGGTCTTGTGACGGGAAGCTTTTGCGATCGCGCCGTTATCCGCCGTAATGGAAGCCCGTTTCTTTCAACGTCAGCGGTTCCCCTTCGCGGTGGACGCCGGCGTTGATCACTTCCCCGATGTAGATGAAATGGTCGCCTTTCTCCACCTTTTCCACCACGTTGCACTCGAAAAAGCGCAGCGCGTCCTTGAAAATCGGGCAGCCGGTCTTTTCCGTGTAAAATTCGTACCCCGCCAGCGTGTTCCCCTCCGGTTCGAGGGAGCGGAAAAACGCGACGGCCATGTCTTTTTGGCCGGACTCCAAAATGTTGACGCTAAAGACGCCGCTGGCGGCGATTTGCTGCTGGGAACGGGTGCCCGCCTTGGCGGCCAGCGCCACGAGAGGCGGTTCAAAGGAAGTTTGCGTCAACCAGTTGCCGGCGAACCCGTTGGCGCCGCTGTCGTCCTTGGTGCCGACGATGTACAAGCCGTAAGAAATGCCGCGCAATGCCGATTTTTTGGCGTTCGCATCCATGCCGGACCACTCCTTTGCAAAAATTTTCCGCTGACACGAATTATACCGCAAATTCCTTTTTCCCCCAAGTTGACGGGCCGGGACGGTCCGACCGCGATGATGACAAATCAAACCCATCGAAAAAATCAAACAAATCATCATTGTGCGAATAATGGTTATCGGCTATATTGTTACGTGGAGGGAAATCGCAATGGAGACCAAAAAGCGGTCGTTGGTCGCGGTGCGCGGTTTTGCGTTATTGTTGGGACTTTCGTTCGCGTTTGTGTCCGGCTGGTGGAAAATCGGCATTTTGGCGATCGCCCTGCTGGTCCGCACGGCGGACGCCGATACGGGCGGCAAGTGGATGAACGCGACCGTTCTGTTTTTCATCGGCGTCATCGTATCCTATCTTTTCGTGTTGACCGGTTTGCCCGAATTTTTCCGGCGATGATTTCAGCACGTCCCGCGGCGCAAAAAATCGCCCGACATTCCATGTTATGTTGCAAAATTTCAGTCCATTATTTAAAATCAAACTATGACTTTTCTGTGACGATCCTTGGACTTTTCACCGCTTCCGTTTCAACCGTATGATTTAAGGACGGTTTGAAAACGTTTTCTTTTTTATTACATTTTCAATACCTGTTTCATACGTGTTTAATACATTTGAAATAAATAAATTTGAAAAAAGAAGTTGGAGGAGGAACGAATCGTGCTGGAACAACAAACGGCAGTTCAGTACCCGCAGCAGCCGCACGGCGGCAAACTCGTCAACCAGGTGCTTACCGGAAAGGAGCTGGAAGAAGCGAAAGCCAAAGCGGAACAGCTCCCCAAAATCATGGTCGACCTGGAAGCGGTCATTACGATCGAAATGATTGCCACCGGCGTGCTGTCTCCGCATACGGGCTTCATGAATGAAGCCGATTACAAATCCGTCCTGCAAACGGGCCGCCTGAAAAACGGTCTGATTTGGCCGGTGCCGCTCAGCTTCGCGCCCATCGGCGAACGAAACCGGGAAGTGATTAAAACGCTTTCGATCGGCGACGAGGTCGCCTTGATCGACGAAAGCAAAAAGCCGGTCGCCATCATGTCGGTGGAAGATATTTTCGCCTACGACAAAGAAATGCGCGCCTCGCACCTGTTCGGCACGACCGACCGGTCCCATCCCGGGGTGGACGCCATTTACCGGCGCATGGGCGACGTCGCGCTCGGCGGACCGATCAAGCTGCTGAGCCGCGCCCATTGGGGTCCCTTCGAAAAACTTCGCATGGAACCGAAGGACACCTGGAAGCTGTTTTATGAAGAGAAGAAATTCCGCTCCGTCGCCGGATTCATCACGGGCGCCAATCCGCTGCACCGCGGTCACGAATACATTCACAAGAACGCGCTGGAAGAAATCGACGGCTTGTTCATTCAACCGTTGGTGGAACTGGCCAAACGGGAATACACCCGCCACGAGTTCCGGATGCTGGCTTACCGGAGCGTGTTGGAAACCTACTATCCCAAAGAGCGCGCCATTCTTTCTCCGCTGCGGGTGACCTATATTTTCGCGGGACCGCGGGAAGCCGTTCTGCACGCGATCATCATGAAAAACTTCGGATGCACCCACGCGCTGATCGGCCGCGATCACGCGGGTGTCGGAGACTTCTACGACAAGTACGCGAGCCATTCGATTTTCGACCAATATACGCCGAAAGAGCTCGGCATCGACGTGCGCCTGTTCCATGAGGTGTCCTACTGCCTGCGCTGCGACGCGCCCGTCACGTCGCAATCGTGTCCGCACGACAACCGGTACCGCATCAACATTTCCGGTACGGGCATCCGCGAAATGCTGCGTTACGGCATTTTGCCGCCGAAGGAAATCGTGCGTCCCGAATCGGCGCGTATCGCCATGCAGGGCGTTCAACCCAAAGGCGTCGACGAAAACGGCCAGGCCGTTTCCCCGGTCGGCAAAACGATCAAAGCCATCTTCCCGTATTATTTGGAATATACGCGGCTCGGCGGTCCGAAGCGCGAACGCCCGCTGAAGCCGGAAGAGCTGACCGTGCGCGATCTGGAAGCCGCCGTGCTGGACGTCCGCATGAATGCGGATCGCATTTACCGGGACATTTCGGACGAATACAACGCGATCGGCGACACGAACCGGAATTTGCAGCCGGATTGGATCATGTCCGCCCGCGAAGCGGCCGTCGCCCAGCAGCAAATGGTCATCTCCGACCTCGAGGAAAAAGTGCAGCAGGCGCCTGAAGTCGCTTCCGACGAATTCATGTATCAGAACAAGAAAGAAGCCCAGCAAGAGCTGGATGTCGCCCGGAAAATTCTCGAGGATATCCCGTCGCCGCTGCGCAAAGAGCAGATCGCTTACCGGACCTGGAACGCGCTGCCCTATCGCCGTTACCGTGGAGACGATTCCAACTGATCCGGCGACGGCCAAAGAACCGAAAAAAAATCCCTCACCTGCAAAGGTGGGGGATTTTTTCTGGTATGCGTCAGGGGGTGAGCTGCACCTTCCGCTCGGTCGCCGCTTCGATGTCGCGGAACGCCCAATGGGTCGACGGCACATCCGGCCAGGACGGCGCGATGTCGCCGGAAAGCGGCGCGATGCCGAGCAAACGATTGAATAGGACAACCGCTTCGGCGCGGGTGATCGGACGATCCGGTTTGTACGAGCCGTCCGGATACCCTTTCAACAGACCGGCCGCCGCAAGGGATTCGATGGCGCCGCTCGCCCAATGGCCTTTCGTGTCGGTGAACGTCTCGCCGTCCTTTTCCGAAAGACCGCTCAACCTTAAAGCGATAATGGCCATTTCCGCCCGCGTAATCGGGTGATCCGGCCGGAACGAGCCGTCCGGGTATCCGATCATAAGCCCGGATTCCGTCACCGGCTTGATGAAGTCCCACGCCCAATGCGTTTCCGGCACGTCGGGAAATGCCGGCCAAACGCCGTCCGGATCGCCCACAAGCACGTTTTTCGCCAAAATCACGGCCATCTCCGCCCGCGTGATCGAATGGTCGGGGCGGAACGTGCCGTCGGGATACCCGGTCAAATAGCCGGTCTTTCCGACGAGCTCGAACGGAAGCGGTCCGCCTCCGCCGTCGGCAAAGTAATCTTTTGCCCCCGTCCAGTAAATCATCGTAAAGGTGCTGAATTTGTCGATGACGAACTCGATGCCGAGGTCTTCCCCCGTTTTGTAGCCGGTGACGGCGCCCCGAACGACTTCCTTCGTCCCGTCGCTGTGTTCAATGTAAATGACCAGGTTGTCCAAAATCTGCTTTCGCTCGTCTTCGTCGACCGGCAAGGCGTCGTACAGCGGCAATGCGATCTTCACCGGCCGGCTTTGCATGTTGGTCTCGATGCGCATCGGCCTTCCGAGAATGCGGAATTCATGTTCGCCGCCTTCCGCGAGCATCCCGTCCTCGCCGGCACGATGAAGGATGGCCTTCCTGGTCTCCTCGTCCTTGATCGGGACGATGCGGAAATACAAATCTTCGCCAAATCCCGCCATGGATGTGAACGGAACTTCGATTTTGGCGTATTCCAGCAGCAGTTCCAGATGTTTCCCGTGATCGATGAACTTTTGCAGCGAAACTTGCGGAACCTCAACGTACGTATCGACGACGATATCTTCCTCGTCCGGCAGGACGACAAGCGCGGTATCCAGACCGGCTTCATCCAGGCGCAGCATCGCTTCCGTCACTTCCCTCTCGCTTAGCAGCACCTCGTCATGTGCCGTGCCGTCCGGCAAATGGGTTCTCCGGATTTTGGTTTCCACCACCCGGATGCCGAATTCCGTATCGATGACGATTTCCTCTTCACGCGGATCCGGTTCATTCGGCACGGGATCCGCCGGCGGGCTCGGCGGCGGAGACACGGTGATCGTCACGACCGCGGGGAGGCTGGTCAGCGGGCCGGCCGCGCCGTCGCCGAGATCCGTCACGGTGTAAGTGAAGCGATCCGTTCCTTGGAATCCGGAGTCCGGCGTATAAACGAGTTCCCTTCCGAAACCGCTCAACGTTCCGTGCTCCGGTCCCTGAATCACGTCAAAGATCAATTGTCCGGCGGGCGTTTCCACGTCCGAACCGACGAGCAGCACATCCACCGCGTGATTGACCCTGGTGGTCACGCTTTGATCCGCCGCCGACGGCCGATCGTTCACGGCCCGCACGGCGATGGTGACCGTCCCCGGACGGCTGGTATAGACACTGTCCGTCACCGTGAAGGCAAAGGAGTCGGTGCCGTGGTAATCGGGATTCGGCGTGTAGGTCAAGAATCGCCCCGTTCCGCTCAATGTGCCGTGGGACGGGCCCGAGACGACGGTATAAGACAAGTCGTCGGCCGACGTTTCGGCATCCCATCCCGTGAGCACGATGTCGAGCGGCGTATCTTCGTCGGTATCGGCCGTTTGATCTTGAGCCAGCGGCTCGTTGTCGACGGGAACCACCTGAATGGTGACGACGGCCGGGGCGCTGACCGCATAGACGGAATCGGTCACCGTGAAGCTGAAGCTGTCGTTGCCGTTGAAATACGGGTCCGGCGTATACGTATAGACTCTGCCGTTTAGCACGCCTTTACCGTTTGCCGGTAAAGAGACCAGTGTGTAGGTCAATTGATCCGGATCCTTGTCTTCCACATCGGTGCCTTCCAGCAGGATCGAAACCGGTTTGTCTTCGGCCGTCGTCACATTCTTGCTAATGGCTGCGGGAATATCGTTGACCGGCCTCACCGTAATATCAACGGTAACCGGCATGCTTTCCACGCCGTCCTCGTCGATGGCGACAAATTGAAAGCTGTCCGTTCCGTGATAATTCGGCTCAGGCGTGTAGGTCACTTCGTTTCCGTTCAACACGGCAGCCCCGTGTTCCGGCTTTTTCACGATGTCAAACGACAAATCTTGCGGCGCCGTCTCCGTATCCGTCCCGTTCAGCCCAATTGCCACGGAATCGTCTTCATCGACCTCGATCATCCCGGGATCGATCGCCGTCGGCCCGTTCATGATGGAAAACGGGATCACAACTTCCGGCCCCGGGTAATACGTCCACGTATCGATTCCCTTGTTGTCGCCGTAGTTGTCGGTGAACTTGTGTCCGCCCGCGCTGCTGTCCTCCCCGTCGCTGGCGTCACGCGGCGTGTGTCCACCGGACCCGTCCAGATTCATGTAAAAACCGCTTCCCGTTGTGTAGCTCAAGTCGTTGTAGTAAATAAAAAAATTGTTCTTGTCGGAAGGGTACCCGCCAGGCGCGTTCAGGGCTTCAATTTTGATGCCGTTCTCCGCTTTTTCCACATCAAACATCGGAAAATGATATTCGCCGCCCTTCATCATGATCTTGGCGGTGTAGTTCCCGACCGGTACATCCGTGCCGTTTTTGCGCTTGCCGTTCCATTCGATCTCGTTGAAACCGGGCTTTGCAACGCTGTCGATGACAATGTCGCCGGCCCCGTCGCTCGCCTCATATTCACCGTCCTGGTCGGCATCGATGATCAGCTGAAAGGTGAACCGCCGGGAAGCGTCCGGTTCCTCTTCAATATCGTCCGGTTCCTCACCGATCGTGAATCGAAAATTGCCCCCTTCGCCAACGACCGCTTTGTTGGCCGTCCGGCCCTGGAAGGCGACTTCCGCCGGCTCCGGTACCGGAATCGGCGCCAACCAGTCTTCGGGCAAGTCCTCGCTCGGCGGATTCAGGAATAGCCGGTGGGTCACATCGATGTCATCCTCCAGCGCCGGATTTTGGAACACGATGTTGGCCTCCGGACGAATTTTGGACGATCCCCCTATATTCTCAAACAGGACGGAACGGTTCAGCGTTTCCCCCGTCGTCGCGTCGATGAAGCCCCGGTTGTTGGCAAACACGATAAATCCGTACGGTTTGATGCCGTTGAGATGCACCTTGTACAAATAGCCGTCTTTCGTCAGCACGTAAAACCTGGAGTGGATGGGCGCTTCGCCCCAGCCCGTGCTGATGGACAGGAAGGTGCTGTACATCCGGCCTTTCTTCTCGTTTCCGTCCGAATCGGCGACCGTCACATCCCAAGCGGCGATGTTGGCGTTTTGGGTGCCCCAAGGTTCATCCGCCTTCTTGGCCACCGGGTCCAATGTGCCAACCGAGTACTGGTTTTTTTCCCCGTGGAATTCGACGGTCCACCAGCCCGTCTCGCCGGCATCGATCACGAGCGGATCGTATCCCCCCGAATCAAGAGGCTTCGGCCCGCGTCGTTCTTTCTCCGGCGAGTCGATGTGACCGCTTCCCCCGTTCACAACGTTCAAACGATATACGACATCCGTCGGGCTGGTCACCACAATGTCCCATTCGGAAACCGCCGTCTCCCCGTTATCCGCATCCAAATACGATTGGTGTACACTGGATCCGAGATAGATCGTTTCCCCCGCTTTCACATACACTTTGAACGTCGTCCGGTCGGGTATACCGTAATTGGTCGTCCAGGGACGCCATCCCAAATACGGCCGGTAAGCGTCGTTCACCCCGGACGGTGTCTCCACCAATTCCCGGCTGCCTTCCGCATATGCCCGGTCGGCGCCATACCATAAACAAGCGATAATGAACAATCCCGTGATGATGGAAGGAATGACCTTCTCCACAACGCTCATCCGTCCGGTCATGTGACATGTCCCCTTTCAAAAATCCGTTAACCCCCATTCTACGAAATCAAGTTTAAATAAACCTAAAATTCGACAAATTTTCGGGCCCCCCAGGCAAAATGGATCACCTTTCCGAAAAAAAGAGGCGGCCGCTCCGCCCCAAAAAAAAGCGGACCTGACCCCGATACTCATCGAGTCAGGTCCGCCTTTGCGGTTTTCTCCGTTACAGCACCGCGTCGATCAGGCCGTAATCCCTGGCTTCTTCCGCGGTCATGTACCGGTCCCGTTCCGTGTCCTGGGCGATGCGTTCGATGCTTTGCCCGGTATGATAGGCCAAAATGCGGTTGACTTTCTCCCTCGTTTTCAGAATCCAGTCGGCATGGATCTTGATGTCCGACGCCTGTCCCCTGGCCCCGCCCAGCGGCTGGTGAATCATCACTTCGCTGTTGGGCAGCGCGTATCGTTTTCCTTTCGCGCCCGCGGTGAGCAAGAGCGCGCCGAAACTGCCGGCGAATCCCATGCAGATCGTGGACACGTCCGGCTTGATGTACTGCATCGTGTCATAGATGGCAAAACCGGCCGTTATCAATCCGCCCGGACTGTTGATGTACATGTGGATGTCTTTTTCGGAATCCTCCGCGGCGAGAAACAACAGCTGCGCGACGATGGTCTGCGCCATGTCATCGTTGATTTCCCCGCCGACGACGACGATGCGGTCCTTCAGCAGCCGGGAATAAATATCGTAACTGCGTTCGCCGCGCGAAGTTTGCTCGATCACATAAGGGACCAGATGCACATTGATCGCTTCCTTTCCGTCAGGCGGCGCACAGCATGAACGGACAGGACATCGTCGGGATGGATTTGGCCGGCGCGGGCCGTTTTCCTTTTTCCGCCGCGAAACCGACCGCGCGGGAAGCCGCATCGATCCGGCCGGCCGCCGGCGCGGACGCGCCGGATACGCGGTGCGCGATCGCGCAGGAAACCGCCGCCGATTCTTCATGGTACAGCCGGATGATCTCCTGCGCATCGCCGTTCCGAATCGCTTCGGCGTAGGCCCGAACCCGTGCGGCGTCGCTTTCCGCCATCGGCGCGAAACTGACCTCGTCCTCCGGCGTCCTGTGCTCTTTCAGCGTTTTTCTCGCTCTTTGCAGCGCGGCTTTGACCGCGCCTTCGGTCGTGCGAAGCGCGCGGGCGGCCTCGTTGGTCCGGTATTCGAGCACATCCTTCAGCAGCAGCACCGTGCGCTGCAAAGGCGACAACACCCGAACGGCGACCTGCAGCGCCGGTTCCAGCTCGACAGCATACGTATCCTCGCGGGAACCCGGGCGCATGCCGGATTCCAAAGCGGCTTCCGAACGGCCTTTCCGCCGGAGATGGTCGATCCACGTCGTTTTGGCAATGCGCTTTACGTACGCTTCCGGATTGTCGTGCGAAAGACGGCCCGTCAACACCGGCATCGCCTTCACGCAGGCGTCTTGGGCCAAATCTTCGGCATCCCACGGCGAGCCTGTCATGGTCATGCAGTATTTCAGCAGCCTGGTGCGAATTTCTTGCATTTGTTCCATCGTTTGAAATTCCAAGGTCATGGGGCGCCCTCCTTGAAATGACCTTTCACTTATAAAACGATTGACGGCGGCAAAAAGATACGCGGCACGAAATTTTCCCCTCGCTTCGGCCGATCCGGCACGTTTTTCGCGCATGTCGACCGCAATCGTTCGTCCGTCCTCCCGCCTTCCGCTTCACCCGTTTCTCCCTCACTCGCCGCTCCGCGTCTCCGCATCATGTTCCGCCGGCTGCGGCGTCCCGGACATCATCCCCCCGCACACGCGCTACTCCGGATGATTCCCCGCTTCCCCGCCGATCCGAAACGGGGTGGTCACCCGTTCGTACGCCAAGTGCATCGACATGCCCATCGCCGCATGGTCCAAATTGTGGCAGTGGTCCATCCATAAACCGGGGTTGTCGGCGACAAACGCCACTTCATAGGTTTCGCCCGGATCGACCAGCAGCGTATCGAGCACGAGCGGACTGTGACGCAGCGGTTCGCCGTTTTTGCTCAGCACATGGATATGATGCCCGTGCAGATGCATGGGATGATCGGAAAAGCTGCGGTTGACGATGGTCGTTTTCACGAGATCCCCTTCCTGGACCATAAAGGTCGGCACGTTCGGGAACACCTCGCCGTTGATCGCCCAAAGCTGTCCGGTTTTTCCATTATAATTTCCAATATACACTTGATCCAAAATCATCGTAAAGTTCCGGTCAAACCGGGTGACGCCGTTGAAAGGGGAAGGCGCGGGCGCGCCGTAACGCGTCGGGTCAAACATGTCGCCTTGCCGAAGCGCTTCCGGCGTGCCCCGCCCATCCTTGCTGAACACGATGCCGGCCTGCGCGCCGCCGCTGATCAGGGCGAGCGTCACCGGCGTTTCCGGCATGGTGAAAACGACGTCATACCTTCCCCCTCCGCCGATTTTCAGCAAGCGGTCCGTCAACAGCCCCGGTTCGTGGATGTCGTTGCCGTCGATCGCCGCGACCCGGTACGGCGTCCCGTTGACGGAAAACACCTTCGTGTTGCTGCTGCTGTTCACGAGGCGGAGGCGGACTTCCGTTCCCGGCCGCACTTGTTTGGCTTGAAACGTATCGGACAAATCCAAGGCGGTGACGGTGCCGCCGTCCGTTTCCCATTCGTGGGCGAACACGGTCATATCCGACGTGCTGTCTGCGGGAGTTTCCCCTTTGGGCAAAATGATCAGGGGACCGAACAGCCCTTTTTTCACCTGCACGGACGAAACCTGGTGGGAATGGTACCAGTGGGTGCCCGTTTCATTCACCACAAAGCGATACGTATGCGACGCCCCCGGCGGCACGGCGTCCTGGGTCATCCCCGCCACGCCGTCCTCCGCGTTCGGCACGTCCACGCCGTGCCAGTGCAGCGTTACGCCTTGCTCGATGTTTTTGTTCACGAGCCGCACTTCCACCAAGTCGCCTTCGTTCACGACAAGCTGCGGCCCCGGAATTTGTCCGTTGAACGTCCATGCTTCGACAACCGCCCCCGAATCGAGCCGGACCGTCCGCTTTTCCGCGATCAGCGTGAACCTTTTGTCAGGTTCTCCTTCTTTCGGTCCGGTGAGATCGGACACGCTGACGACGCGGCCGACGTGGACGTCATCGCTGTGGCCGTTGTGTTCCTCATGGCCGTGACCCGTGTGGTCGACATGAACATCGGATCCCTCTCGTCCGTGGACCGCGTGGCCGTCATGGCCGTGGACGGAGCCCGCATGCATGGGAACGAGCGCAAACTTCGTTCCCCCGCCGAAGTCGGCCGCCTCATGGTCCACCATGGCCATCGTTGCCGGAAATTTGCTTTTTTCCAGCGACCACACGAACGCTCCGAAGAGCGCCGCGAACAAAACCGCCGTCAAGACCGCTCCCCGAAACAGCCGCACGGCAAGCCTCGGCAGTCGGCGACCGGCCAGCCGTCTTGTCTGATACAGCCATATGGCCGCGGCGCAGACGATCACCACCACCAAATACAGCGACAGTTCCCTCGCGTCCGGCAGGGCGGGAACATCGGCGAGGACCAAATAGAACGCGATCCACGCCGCAATCGGCATCGTCTGCACGGACGCAAGCAGCCAAGCCGCGGATTTCGCACGAAAAGATTCGAATATGTTCCGTTTCGTCAAGGCGAAACACGCCGCCCCCGGGACAAGCGCCGCAAACAGCAGCAGCATGACGGTGATGCGGTCGATCACGAACAGCCATCCGAAAAGGGACCAGATCAGAAGCGTGACCGCGAGCCACAGGAAAACCAGCGTCAAACAGGCCAGCGCACCGATCCGCGCCGATCGACGCCACCATTTCACGTATTTTCCGGCAAAAACCGCATACTTGAGCTGATTGGCAGATATGCCGGCCAACGGGCTGACGGCCGCCAGCGCAAACAAGATGAGAAATTCCAGGATCATCAACAATTCCAGCACGATTTCCATCCTCCATGAAGATTCGCAACTTCGGCGTTAATATCTTAATTATTAAGATATTAAACCAAACCGTTTCCACAAACCGCCCGCAGTCCGTATTGGGAACTGGACTTCGGTCGGGGACGGCGGCTTGTCGTGCCGAATAAGGCGGCGCCGCATGATTCCCAATCCCGGTCCGCCCCCGAAGCCGTATTCCCTTCCCGCGGCACATCCGCGGTGAAAAATGAACACCTGCTGCGATGAAATCCCTGTTGAGATAATAACGCTAACTAAAGCACCTTACAACAAACGATTCATTCCGATGGGTCACGTACCGCTGTGCACGTCCGATTTCACATAAAGAACGGCCGACAGCAGCATGAAGAGGAAAAACGTCCCGACGGCGGCAGCGGTGAACCAACCGGCGTTTACCGCTTCTCCATAGCCCGCGATCCCCAATACGTATCGAACGATGTCGGAATACGCGGACCCGCCGCCGATCGGACCGGGCAAACAAACGATCACGAGACTGATGACGACGGGCGGCACGAAACTTTTGCCGATGATCGCAACCAACGTCCATAACGGAACGACGGCAACGATCGCGGCCGCCATGATCAAGTAGGAAAACAAAAAGGCGGAAATTTGCGTCCGCTCGAGTTCTCCCTCGACGAATACGAGACCCGACAACACATTGGCCAGAAAAGCGAGCAGACAAGTGCACACAATATACACGACGGCGACCGTCCATTTGCCGATCAGAAAATGAATGCGCGAATACGGATACGTAAAAAGGCTGTTGATGGTTTTATGCATATATTCCCTGCCGAAAATGTATCCCGCAATAATGGAAAACAACGTGGGAGAAAAAATGAGCAGAACGGAATACTGGCTCCCGAACCAGGAATCCCACGTGGGCGGGCCGTCGGCGGAAAAGAGCCGGGCTGCCGAGTACAGCAGCGTGGGCAGCAAGGCGCCGAACCAAATAGCCCAGGCGATTTTCGAATGTTTCAATTTATGGAATTCAGCCGCGATCACCCTATGCATGATCCGCACCCCCGGTCAGTTTCAGGAAATAGTCCTCCAGCGTATCCCGCTGGATCGACAGCTCGACAACCTCCACACCGGCTTGCACCAAAGCGGTGTTGATCCGGCCGGATTCCCCGAGCTGCTCGTACACCCTGATCAATCCCGGTTCGTGTATTCGGTAATCGCGAAGACCGCATTGTTGTTCGAGCACGACGGTGGCCTTGCGGTCGTCGCCGACCCGGATTTGCAAGTAGTGGCGGTTTTTTTCCCGGATTTCGTCGAGATACAGTTCCTTCAGCAGCTTGCCGCGATGGATGATGCCGATCCGGTTCGCGAGCTGTTCGACTTCGCTTAAGATATGGCTGGAAATGAGAATCGTGATGCCGCGCTGCTCGGCCAAATCGCGCACGAGCTTGCGTATTTCCATAATGCCGTTCGGATCCAGTCCGTTGGTCGGCTCATCCAGAATGAGCAGTTCAGGGTTGTGCAAAAGCGCCCGTGCAATGCCGAGACGCTGTTTCATGCCCAGCGAAAGCTTGTGAAACTTGCGGTCACGGACGTTCGCGAGACCGACAAGTTCAAGCGTCACCGCTGTCGTCTTTGGATCGGGCACCCCCATCAGTTTGCGGTGAAGCTCCAAATTTTCCCATGCGGACAAGTTCGGATAAAAACCGGGAAACTCGATAATGGAGCCGATTCGCTCAAACGGAATTTGCCGGCGTCCGGTCACTTCCCTCCCGAACATTTCGATCGCCCCTGAAGTCGGCTGAATCAATCCCGTGATCATGCGGAGCGTCGTCGTTTTTCCGGCGCCGTTTTGCCCCAGAAACCCGTAAATATCCCCTTTTCGAATATGAAGATCGATACGGTCCACAGCCGTTACATCGCGGTACCGTTTCGTCAGCTGATGCGTCCGCAAAATGTATTCCATCCGAATCCCTCCTTGCCTGGACTGGATTCAGTATAGATCACGACGCTGACGTCCCCTTTACACAATTCTTACTTGTTTCTTAACTCGATGGGAAACGTGCAAACGAAAGCCGTCCGCTCAAAAGGACGCGAAGAAACGGAAACCGTCCCTCCCATGTTTTCCACGAGCCGTCTGACGATCGTCAGTCCGAGTCCGGCGCCCTGCAAATCACGATTTCGCGACTTGACTCCCGTATACAACCGGTCGAAGATATGGGGCAAATCGTCTTCGGAAATGCCTTTCCCCCGGTCCCATACCGTCAAAACGGCGTTAGAGCGGTCCCTGGACAGCTGCAAACCGATCGTGCCGCCTTCGCGTCCGTACCGGACGGCATTGGAGAGCAAATTTGCAACGACGCGGCGTAAACTCGCATGATCGCCGAGAACATACAAAGGTTCGTCCGTAATGCTCACTTCGGGCTGAAGTCCCGCTTCCGTGATCACGTAATAATACGACAGCATTTCTTCCTTGACGAGTTCATTCAGCAGGACGGGCTCCGCCGGAACCGCGGCCTCCCCCGCTTCGATGCGCGCCAGCGCGAAAAAATTGTTGATCGTCATGAGCAGTTCGTTCCCTTTGTTCGCCACAATGCGCAAATAAAGCTCCTTCTCCGCTTCGGTCAGCGCCTGTTCGTTCCGAAGCGCGTCCACGTACCCGAGGATGGAAGTGAGCGGCGTCCGAATGTCGTGGGAAATGTCGGCGATCATCTGTTTTCGCATTCGTTCCGAACGATCCGCTATTTCCGCGCTGCGCGCCCACTCGTCGAGAAATCGGTTGAGCAGGAGGGCGAGTTGATGCAACTGCCCGTCCGAAACGCGGACACGGATGCGGCGGTTCCGATTGCCATTGGCCACATCCTGCAACGCTTCGTTGACGCTGCGCAGCGTACGGACGGAAGCGGCGCGCGCCAAAGCGAGAAACAGGCAGACGGCGCTTAGCAATCCGCAGGCGAGAACGGACGCCACCCATCCTGCGTTCAACGCCGCTCCCCCCATTTGTATCCGATCCCCCACACGGTTTGGATGAATTGCGGCTGGGAAGGATCCGGCTCGATTTTTTTGCGGATTCTCCGAATGTGGACCATGACCGTGTTTTCATCCGCCACATAGTCATCGCCCCAAACGCGCTCGTAGATTTGCGCTTTCGTGAAAATCTGGTTCGGATGCGTCATGAACAGCTTCACGATTTCGAATTCCTTGGCGGTCAGGTCATGCGCGACGCCGTTCACCCGGCATTGGTACAGCCGCCCGTCGAGTTCGACCTGTCCCAAGCGGATGACGGGAACGGGTTGATTCCGGGTCTCGTTTTGCCATTCCGTATAGTAGGCTTTGCGCCGCAAATGCGCCTTCACCCTCGCCTTCAACTCGTTGACGCCGAAAGGTTTCGTCATGTAATCGTCCGCGCCAAGGCCGAGTCCGACGATTTTGTCGGTCTCTTCATCCTTGGCCGACAAGATGATGACGGGAACGCGGCTCGTCGACCGGATGCGGGTCAACAGTTCCCACCCGTCGATTCGGGGAATCATCAAATCCAGGATGACGAGGTCGAATTCGGACGTCCGCAGCGCGTGATCCGCCTCCAGTCCGTCGTAGGCCGGCACGGCCGACATGTTTTCTTTTTCCAGCGTCGACACGATCAGCCGGTTGACATCCGGGTCATCTTCGACAACAAGCACGCGGGCATCGGTCATGAATACTCCCCTCCTTGTTTCACGCCCATTGTAACGATCACGCTCGCCGCTGACAACCGCCCGTGTCCCGATCCCTTCCAAAAAAGGAACAAAAATCCTGCCGTAAACCGCGCCGGACATCGCCGCATTCCCTCGTTTTCCATCTTTTCATCCAAATGACAGCGTGCGTCTCACGGCAAAGTTTGGCGGCATCAAAAAACCGACCGGCAGCATATTCCGGTCGGTTTTTTTGTTACACATTCGTATCCGTATGATCAGGAACAATTGCACGAGTTGCAGCATCTTGTTGCAAATGATCAATCCGCAGAAATTGATAGTAGGCGGCTGGATCGCAAACAACGCTTTATTTTTCCACCGCCTGGCGGCGGCCATCAACAAAGCCGAAAACAATCCGGACGGATGCACGCCGGCGCTTTCCTTCCATTGGAAAAATTACGGCGCAGCCATGGGGGCGGCGACACTCGGTTGAAATGAAATTTTCAAGCTGAAAACCGTGCAACACATGGCCGCGCGGGAATCATCGCGTTCGGAAGCGGCTCACGTCATGTCGTCAACATCACGCGCCACTCCGCCCAACTCTTCACCCAAAACTTCGCCCAAAATTCGTCGTCCTGCGATGACGGCGTCATTATCGAAGAGAACAAGATACACATTCAAATCGTGTTCGCGAAGAAAATCGCGGATGGCGCCGACGGCCACACGCAAAGCCTCGTCTTTCGGATAGCCGTAAATCCCGCTGGAAATCAGCGGGAATGCAACGCTCCCGCATTGGTGTTCCACGGCGCACTTCAGACTGTTCCAATAGCATGAGCGAAGCAGCGCTTCTTCCCCATGTTTGCCGCCGCGGTATACGGGCCCCGCCGTATGGATGATGATCTTGGCAGGCAGGCGAAAGCCGGGCGTGACCACCGCTTCGCCCGTTCGAATCGGCGCGAGCGGATCGCAGGCCGCTTGCAGTTCATCCGCGCCCGCCGCCCTGAAAATGGCGCCGCACACTCCGCCGCCCATCCGCAGCTCCGTATTCGCCGCATTGACAATGGCGTCGACTCGCATTTCGGTAATGTCCTGCCGGACGATCGTCAACGGCATAAGCGCACCTCCGTCTATCTTCACGATTCAACCATACAAGGACATTCTTACATCCACCTCGCCAGGATGGGATCGCCCGTTTTCACGCCGTCATCATCTTCACAGCGGGCGCTCCATCGGGCAACGATGCCGGGGATCGACCGACGGATCGCGGTGGCGATCCGCTCCCGATCCTTCGTTCTCGATCCGTGCCCGAACCGCCCCGACCCATTCCCGATCCATTCCCGAACTGTCCCCGATCCGTACTCGATTCATTCCCGATCCGATCCAGCCTGCGTTCGTATCCCAAACAGAGACGCCCCTGGGGCCCAACGGACCATTCATTTGCTTAGCAGCGGTCGGATTCGGGATACACCAACCCCCACTGCTTGCGCATCGCATCCATCGTGCGCATGATCGCAAGCGTTTCGTCAAGCGGCATGATGTCGCTCTCCGTGCGCCCCTCACACAGGCAGCGCATCGCTTCCTCGGCCTCAAAAATATACCCTCGCGTCTTGCGGTTGTCCTTGAATTCGACATCGATCGAACCGGACGTATGCAGGAACGCCGACCGGGCGAACAAAAATCCCGGAAGATGAATATGCCCTTCCGTTCCGTAAATGTACGCGTCGTTCGTGAGACGGAGCCGAACCGCGCCGTTCAAGGTCGCGGTTTGCCCGTTCCGGTACCGGAACAGCGCCGCGAACCGCTCGTCGACTTCCGTCCGCCCGATATAGGCGGTGCTCTGGATCCACTGCGGCTGCTCGCCGAATACCATCGAAGCGAACGATACCGGATAAATGCCCGCATCCAGCAGCGCGCCTCCGCCGAGCCGCTTGTCCAACAGGCGGCTGCCGGGATTCCAGCCGACGTCGAATCCGAAGTTGGCCGTCAGCGCCAGCACCTCGCCGATGCGGCCTTCGGCAATCCATTGACGCGCCTGCGCCACGGGCGGCAAAAAACGGGTCCACATCGCTTCCATTAAGAAAAGGTTGTTTTCCCGCGCGGTCCGAATGACCTCCTCCGCTTCCTGCGCGTTCATCGTGAACGGCTTTTCGCACAAGACGGCCTTGCCGTGCCGGAGGCACAGCAGCATGCCCTCCTTGTGCATCGGATGCAGGGTTCCGATGTAAACGATATCCACTTCCCGATCTTGCACGAATTCTTCGTAACGGTCATACGCCCGCGCGGCGCCGAATTCCCTGGCGAACACTTCCGCCTTCTCCTTGGTCTGCGACACGACCGCCGTAAGTTCCGCATTCGGGGAATGCGCCAAATCCGAGGCGAAATGTCGCGAAATGTTGCCGGCGCCCATAATCCCCCACTTGATTTTCCGATCCGCCATCTTCCACGTCCTCCTTCAGAGCCCGGTAAGTTGTCCCTATTGTACCACCTGCGGCGGAAAAGCGTAACTCCGCGCCAACCTCGTTCGAGCTCCAACGACCATCGGGTTCAAGGACAAGCCCGCCGCCGAATGCAGGCCCCACCGCCTACACGAAGAATAAAAATCTTTTGCCAACCGCCATGACATCGGCACGTTCGTTCGCAATGGTTGCCGCCGCAGTTTTTCATGCGTGGGGCGTTCAGGTTGTCCGGCAACTGACGGTTACTCGCCGTAAACAAAAAAACCCCCGAACAGGGGGATATGCCTCCATTTCGCCGCTTCGATCGCGGTTCGATCGCGGTGTCGATTTTCGTCTCACCGTATCGGGCGCGGGTGCCGCACCTTCCATTTTCACGTTTCTATGGCTGCGGGTGTAGCAGGCACTCGTTCTCTTCGCCTCTAAACATTCCTGTATGCGCTAATTTTTCGACTTTGAAAAAAACAGGAGCACCTCGTATGATGGGAGTGTCACGGGTCTCGGCCCTTAATAACCCAACTGGAGGCGCTCCATATGTATTTTAAACGA
>Ga0207866_1000399_pt1 | contig 65262 bp, 59 predicted proteins | sample HigsolmetaAR203D_FD_184835 | JGI IMG/M metagenome (GOLD analysis project Ga0207866, IMG submission 184835) | Ionic liquid and high solid enriched microbial communities from the Joint BioEnergy Institute, USA - AR20-3-D (SPAdes) (version 2) ...
CCATCGATCCATTTTTCAAGAACCATAACGCGTTTCAGTTCGCTCTTCGTCAAGGTGATCTGCTCCTTGCTCATACTGACATTTTCTCGGATCAGTTACACCCTGACAATATCACAGAACAACAACACACCGTTTGATGTTCGGTTGACAGCGGAAAACACCCATATTACAATTAGGGGAAATGACCAGACATGACCAGCATCGATGACGGGAACGCGTCATCCGGAACCGCATCCGCAGAGAGGGCGGCCGTCGGCTGCAAGCCGCCTGTTGACGACCGGATGAACAACCTCCCCGAGATTTCCGTGCGAACGGACCGCGCCATGCGCGCGGCGACTCCCCAGTAGCGCGGAACGCGGCCGGGCGTTAAACGGACGCAATGAGCAAGTGCGGGCGGCGATTCGCAAGCCGTACGGCGGCGCCGGTTTGCCGCGCACTTGGAAGATGGGTGGCACCACGGGAGCGGAGGCTCTCGTCCCTGGCGGGACGGGGGCCTTTTCTTCATGTTCGGGGAGCAGCAAACACAGACCAGACAAACGGGGTGATCGTATGGCATTCCAGCGGCCGCCGGGTACGCAGGACATCCTGCCCGGCAGCGCGGCGGTCTGGCAGCGCGTCGAGGATGCGGCGCGCGAGCTGTGCCGCCGGTTCAACTATCGCGAGATCCGGACGCCGATCTTCGAGGCGACCGAGCTGTTCCGGCGCGGCGTCGGCGAGACGACCGACATCGTCGAGAAGGAGATGTACACCTTCGAGGACCGCGGCGGGCGGAGCGTGACGCTCCGGCCGGAAGGCACGGCCGGCGTCGTGCGGGCCTACGTCGAGAACAAGCTGTACGGCGAACCGGATCCGGCCAAGCTGTATTACATCGGTCCGATGTTCCGCTACGAGCGGGCGCAGGCGGGACGCTACCGCCAGTTCCACCAGTTCGGCGTCGAGGCGCTCGGTTCGACGGACCCGGCGCTGGACGCGGAAGTGATCGCGCTCGGCGCGATGTTCTACCGGGAAATCGGTCTCGAAGGGGTGCGCGTCGAGATCAACTCGGTCGGCACGCCGGCCGTCCGCGCAGCATTCCGCGGCAGGCTGCTCGAGTTCCTCGAGCCGATGAAAGACCGGCTTTGCGAGGATTGCCGCAAGCGGATGGAGCGGAATCCGCTGCGCGTGCTCGATTGCAAGGTCGATCAGGACAAGTTCGGCGGCGCGCCTTCGATGCTCGACAGCCTGGACGACGAATGCCGGACGCATTTCGGGAAGGTGCAGGAGTATCTCGCGGCGATGGACATTCCGTTCTCGATCAACCACCGGCTCGTCCGCGGTCTCGATTATTACACGCACACCGCCTTCGAGTACAAGGCGGAGGGGATCGGCGCGATCGACACGATCGGCGGCGGCGGGCGCTACAACGGCCTCGTGCGGGAGATCGGCGGTCCCGACCAGCCGGGCGTCGGCCTCGGCATCGGACTGGAACGGACCGTGCTGCTGCTCGAACGGCAGCAGGAGGGCGGTTCCGGCGAGGCGATCGACGTCTATCTCATCGGCCTCGGCGAGGCGGCGGAGCGGGAGACCGTCCGGCTGCTGCACCGGCTGCGCCAGGCCGGGCTCCGGGCGGAGCGCGACTACGCCGGCCGCAAGATGAAGGCGCAGCTCAAGGCGGCGGACCGGCTGCAGGCGCGGTACGCGGCGATCCTCGGCGACGACGAGCTCGCGCGCGGGGAGATCGCGCTGAAGGAGATGGCAAGCGGCGAGCAGCGGTTCGTCAAGCTGGACGAACTGGCGGCCGAGATCCGCGGGAGCCGTTGACGGCCATCCGCCGATCAGACGGCGAACGACCAATCCAATCATGCAAGGGGAGTAGAAAAACATGACGCTCAGAACGCATCATTGCGGCACATTGACCAAGGCGGACGTCGGCAAAGAGGTGACGCTCAGCGGCTGGGTGCAGCGCTACCGCGACCTCGGCGGCGTCCTGTTCATCGACCTGCGCGACCGGACCGGCATCGTGCAGATCGTGTTCAACCCGGCGTTCTCGAAGGAGGCGCATGAAATCGCCGACCGCGCGCGCAGCGAATACGTGATCACCGTGCGCGGCGAAGTGGTGCACCGCGATCCGGAGACGTACAACCCGAACATCCCGACGGGCGAAATCGAGGTGCGCGTGAAGCACATCGAGATCCTGAACCCGGCGAAGACGCCGCCGTTCCCGATCGAGGACGGCATCGAGGTCGACGAGTCGGTGCGGCTCAAGTACCGCTATCTCGACCTGCGCCGGCCGGAAATGCTGCGTACGCTGATGCTGCGCTCGAAGGCGGCCAAGGTATTCCGCGACTTCCTCGACGCGAACGGCTTCATCGAGATCGAGACGCCGATCCTGACGAAGAGCACGCCGGAGGGCGCGCGCGACTACCTGGTGCCGAGCCGGCTCCATCCGGAGGAGTTCTACGCGCTGCCGCAGTCGCCGCAAATCTACAAGCAGCTCCTGATGGTCGGCGGCATCGAGCGGTATTATCAGATCGCCCGCTGCTTCCGCGACGAAGACCTGCGCGCGGACCGTCAGCCGGAGTTCACCCAGGTTGACATCGAGACGTCGTTCCTGTCGCGCGACGAGCTGCTGGATCTGATGGAGGAACTGATCGTCCGGCTGTTCAGGGAGACGATCGGCGTCGACATTCCGCGGCCGTTCCAGCGCCTCTCCTACCGGGACGCGATGGACAAATACGGCTCCGACAAGCCGGATCTCCGGTTCGGCCTCGAGATCGTCGACATTACGGACATCGCGAAGGGCAGCGACGTGCAGGTGTTCGCCACGGTGGCCGCGCAGGGCGGCGTCGTCCGCGTGCTGAACGCGAAGGGCTGCGCGAACTGGAGCCGCAAGGAGCTCGACGACCTGAAGCCGTTCGCCGAGCGCTACGGCGGCAAGGGGCTCGCGTGGGTGACGGTGAAGGACGGCGAGTGGCGCGGTCCGATCGTGAAATTTTTCAAACCGGAAGAAATCCGGGCGCTCACGGAGCGGCTCGGCGTGGAGGAAGGGGACCTGCTCCTGTTCTCCGCCGACAAGAAGAAGGTCGTCTGCGACGTGCTCGGCAACCTGCGGCTGAAGGTCGGCCGGCAGCTCGGCCTGATCGACGAGTCCGCGTACAAGTTCGCCTGGGTCGTCGACTTCCCGCTGCTCTCGTGGGACGAGGAAGCGAAGCGGTACGTGGCGGAGCACCATCCGTTCACGCGGCCGGTGGACGAGGATCTGCCGCTGTTTGACAGCGATCCCGGCGCGATCCGCGCGCAGGCGTACGACCTCGTGCTGAACGGCTATGAAGTCGGCGGCGGCTCGATGCGGATCTACAAGCGCGAAGTGCAGGAGAAAATGTTCAAGGCGCTCGGCTTCACGATGGAGGAGGCGCGCGAGAAGTTCGGCTTCCTGCTCGACGCGTTCGAATACGGAACGCCGCCGCACGGGGGCATCGCCTTCGGCTTCGACCGGCTGATCATGCTGCTGGCGGGCCGAACGAACCTGCGCGAGACGATCGCGTTCCCGAAGACGGCGAACGCGACCGATCCGATGATGGACGCGCCGTCGCCCGTCGGGCGCGAGCAGCTTGCGGAGCTGCACATCCGCACGGTGCCGAAGCCGGGCGTGAAGCCGCAGCAGCCGCAGGAAACGGCTCAGCCGCAGCAGGCGCCGCAGCCGCAAGGATAAGGGAGGACGCCGCGGGACATGCTTCACCAATTTTCACGCACCGAACTCGCCATCGGACCGGAAGGGCTCGAGGTGCTGAAGCGGAGCACGGTCGCCGTGCTCGGGGTCGGCGGCGTCGGCTCGATCGCCGTCGAGGCGCTGGCCCGCACGGGGGTCGGCCGGATCGTCATGATCGACAAGGACGTCGTCGACATCACGAACGTGAACCGGCAGATCCACGCCCTCACGACGACGATCGGACAGCCGAAGGCGGAGCTGATGCGCGAGCGGATCAAGCTGATTTTTCCGGAATGCGACGCGGTCGCGCTGAAGATGTTCTACACGGAGGAGACGTGCGAGGAGCTGTTCAGGTACGATCTCGATTACGTGCTGGACTGCTCGGACACGATCACGTACAAAATCCATCTGATCAAGGAGTGCCTGAAGCGGAACATCCCGATCATCTCGAGCATGGGCGCGGCGAATCGGATGGATCCGACGAAGTTCCAGGTCACGGATATTTCGAAAACCCACACCGACCCGATGGCGCGCGTCATCCGCGCGAAGCTGCGGGAGGCCGGCATCCGCAAGGGCGTCAAGGTCGTCTTCTCGACCGAGCCGCCGCTCAAACCGCGCCGGGACGTGACGGAGCGCATCGTGCCGGAGAACGCGCCGAGCATCCGCAAGGCGCAGCAGCCGCCGGCGAGTAACTCCTTCGTCCCGCCGGTCGCCGGGCTGATCATGGTCAGCGTCGCCGTGCGCGATCTGCTTGCGGCCGGCGGCGTACGGGTATGACGGTTCAACCGCATGCATGCGAGCGATCGGCCGTCCGGCATTTCCGCCGGCGGCCGATCGGCTTGTCTCTCGTCAATTTCCCTCCTTTGTCGGACGAAAGCTCAGCGGGCGCCGCCCACGGCTTCGAGCACGGCGGGCAGCTTGATGTTGTAGCGTTCGGGATGCGCCGCCACATCCTCGACGTCGATGACGATCGGGAGGACATCGTCGCCCTTGTAGAAGGTTCTCGAACCGAGCACGGTCATCGGAGGATGGTACAGGATGCGGATCGCGCGGCAGAACAACGGCTCAAGCAGCGTGACGAACCAGCGGATGCCGTGCTCCCGGGCGACAAGAATCGCGGCCGCCACGAGATCGTCGACATATTTTCCCCGGTGCTCGGGAAGCAGCGCGTATTTGTCGATTTCCGCCACCCGGTCGCGATGCCGGACCAGCTCGGGCATCCGCCCGATATCCGCAACCGACTCGAAGGCGCTGACGCCCGGCAGGAAAGGCTTGAATTCCGCGGTGCCGACGGGTTCGCCTTCGGGCGTCAGGACGAGCCATCGCTCCAGTACGGCGGATGAAAATTCGAAATCATACCCCTTCTCCCGCCATGCCGTCATCCAGATGAAGTTGTAGTACGCCAGATCCTGTTCCGTTGTGACGCGCTTGAGCATGAAGTCCTCTCCTTTCCTTTCTTTGAGTTCCAATATTTAACTGCCATTGATTGTGGAGACATTTTATCAAATATCTCCAAGTTGACGAATCAAACCACCAGCCCATTTCCAGTAGTTCCCAAGCATGAGCGGGACTCGAAATCCGCCGTCGAAACCTGTCAGTTCATCGCCATTGACAGAGGAAAAACGGAATCCGACGGGGAGGCGCAAAGAACGGAGTCCTGCGGCCGGTGGCGAACACATGTACGAATGTGCTACACTAATGGCAGCGAGGGTGGGATGACGGACATGGATTTATTCACCTACCGGGACGAGCAGACGCCCCGCGGCCGGCTGCTCGCCGACCGGATGCGGCCGGAGACGCTGGACGAATACGTCGGGCAGGAGCATATTCTCGGCCCCGGGAAGCTGTTGCGCCGGGCGATCGAGGCCGACCAGGTGAGCTCGATTCTGCTGTACGGCCCGCCGGGCTGCGGCAAGACGACGCTCGCCCACATCATCTCGAAGCGGACGCAGGGCGAATTCGTCCGGCTGAACGCCGTGGACGCGTCGGTCAAGGACGTGCGCGACGTCATCGAACGGGCGCGGGAGCTCAAGGCGCTGTACGGGAAGAAGACGATTCTGTTTCTCGATGAGGTGCACCGGTTCAACACGGCCCGCCAGGACGCGCTGCTGCCGGCGGTCGAGCAGGGCATCATCGTGTTCATCGGCGCGACGACCGAGAATCCGTTCCACCATGTGAACGGCGCGCTGCTTTCGCGCTCGACGCTGTTCCGCCTCGAGCCGCTGACGACGGAGCATGTGATGACCGCGCTACGCCGCGCGCTGGCCGACCGCGAGCGCGGGCTGGGGTTCATGAAGCTGGAGGTGGACGAGGAGGCGCTCGAGCATATCGCGCGGACGGCCGGCGGCGACATCCGCCGGGCGCTGAACGCGCTCGAGCTGGCGGCGGTCACGACTTCGTCGAGGCCGGACGGCACCGTGCACATCACGCTGGAGGTGGCGGAGGAGTCGATCCGCCAGCCGACGGTGAAGGCGGATCCGTCGACGCAGTACGACGTGCTCTCGGCGTTCCACAAGAGCATCCGCGGCTCGAGCGACGCCGCCCTGTTCTGGTTCCTGTACGCGGTGGAGAAGCTCGGCATGGACCCGATGGTGTTCCTGCGCCGGCTGATCGTGGCGTGCAGCGAGGACATCGGTCTGGCCAACCCGCAGGCGATGGTGCAGGCGGTGACGGCGATGGACGCCTACCACAAGATCGGCTGGCCGGAGGCGAAATACAACATCGCGCAGGCGATCCTGTTCGCGGTCGAGAGCCCGAAATCGAACGCGACGGCCATGGCGATCAGCCGCGTCATGGGCGCGATCGAGTCGTCAGGGACGATGGAGGTGCCGCTGCATCTGCGCGACGCGCATTACAGCGGGGCGGAGAAGCTCGGGCATGTCGGCTACAAGTATCCGCACGACTATCCCGGCCATTATGTCGAGCAGCAGTATCTGCCCGACCGGCTCGACGGCAAAATTTTCTATGAAGCGACAACCCAGGGCATGGAGGAAAAAATACACATCAACCAGCAGAAAAGGCGCAAATCGGGCAGATCGTGACCTACAGGCGGAAAATCCTCCGTCTCGCCCGGTAAAGGTTCATAAAGGTCAACCTCAGGCGAATAGGAATAACCATAAGCGCCGCCACGACCATTTGACGCGCGGGGGCGGTATCGCATAAACTTTTGGTATAAGGATTCTTTATAAATAGGCTGTCGCTAAGGCGCCATCATTTTTCAGAGGAGGTGCACCTGGTTCCGCCAACCTTCCGCCCGGCGGAACGGCGGGATCAGGGAATCGGTGGGCAGTGACCCGTTACCCATATGGCTTAGTCTGTTGCTGGTCGTATTCCTGGTGTTCATGAACGGCTTCTTTGTCGCTGCGGAATTCGCGATGGTGAAGGTACGCGGCAGCCGGATCGACACGCTCGTTCAGGAAGGGCACAAGCGCGCCAAGCTGGCCGAAAATCTGACCAACAATCTGGACGCCTATCTGTCCGCCTGCCAGCTCGGCATCACGCTGGCGTCGCTCGGCCTGGGCTGGATCGGCGAGCCCGCGGTGGCCGATTTGCTGGAACCGGTCTTGCACGCGGCGGGCATCGAGAACGATGTGCTGCTTCATACGGTTTCGTTTGCCATAGCGTTCTCCTTCATCACCTTCCTGCACATCGTGCTCGGCGAACTGGCCCCGAAGACGCTGGCGATCCGCAAGGCGGAGGGCGTCACGCTTCTGACGGCCAGACCGCTGATCGCGTTCCACAAGCTGATGTATCCGTTCATCTGGTTCCTGAACGGCACCGCGAACAGCATGCTGCGCATGATCGGCATCGCGCCGGCGTCGGAAAAGGAATCGGCGCACACGGAAGAAGAGATCCGGATTCTGATGAAGGAGTCCCACAAGAGCGGTCTGATCGACAACACCGAAATGACGCTCGTGGACAACATCTTCGAATTCACCGAGACGACGGCCCGGGAAATCATGATTCCGCGCACCGAAATGGTCGTCCTGTACGCGAACCTGCCGTTCGAGGAGAACAAGCGGATCGCGCTGCAGGAAATGCACACCCGCTATCCGGTCTGCGAAAACGACAAGGACAACATCATCGGCTTCGTCCATATCCGGGATATCCTGAGGGCCGAGAAGCCGGTCAGCATTCGGGAGATCCTGCGGCCGATCACGACCGTGCCGGAGTCGATGCAGATCAGCCAGCTTCTCAAGCTGATGCAGAAGAAGAAGACGCAAATCGCGATTCTGATCGACGAATACGGCGGAACGTCGGGGCTGGTCACGCTCGAGGACATCATGGAGGAGATCGTCGGCGAGATCCAGGACGAATTCGACGAGGAGCGTCCGGACATCGAGCGCAAGGACGACAGGACCTACTCGATCAACGGGCTTCTGCTCATCGAGGAAGTGAACAGCTACTTCAAACTGGACATCGAGTCCGACGACTACGACACGATCGGCGGATGGATCTATTCGCAGATCGAGATTCCGCCGACGCGCGGCCAAGGCGTGTTCTACAAGGACACGCACAAGTTCGTGATCGAGGAGACGGACAATCTGCGCATCTCGCGCATTACGGTTCATCTCATCAAGGACGACGAGAACAGCGAGGGGCTGCTGGCGGCCGAGAAGACGGGCTGACGGCCTGCGGCTCCTCGCCAAGGATGAAACCTCCGGATCGGTGCATCCGGAGGTTTCTGTGCGCAGGCCGGGTTATTTCCGGGCGGAACCCGCCGCCGGCATGTCCGCGGGATCAATCTTGTGCACCCGCTCGATCGTGCCGCCGCCCAGGCATTCGTCGCCGTCGTAGAAGACGACGGCCTGTCCGGGCGTCACCGCGCGCTGCGGCGCGTCGAAGACGACGTCGGCGGTGCCGTCCGGATGGAGCGTCACCGTGACGCCCTGATCCGGCTGGCGATAGCGGAACTTCGCCGTGCAGCGCAACGGCCCGTTCGGGCGATCCGGCGGAATCCAGTTCACGCCGCTCGCCGTCAGCCCCTTCGAGTACAGGGCGGGGTGCCGGTCGCCCTGCACGACGAGCAGCTCGTTGCGCTCGAGATCCTTGTCCGCCACGAACCAGGGCTCGCCGGTGCCCGTGCCGCCGATGCCGAGCCCCTGCCGCTGGCCGAGCGTGTAGTACATGAGGCCGTCGTGCCGGCCCATGACCTTGCCGGTGGACAAGTCGACGATGTTGCCCGGCCGGGCGGGCAGATAGGTGCTCAAGAACGCCTTGAAGTTGCGCTCGCCGATGAAGCAGATGCCGGTGCTGTCCTTCTTGCCCGCGGTGGCGAGGCCGGCTTCGGCCGCGATGCGCCGCACCTCGGGCTTCGTCAGATGGCCGATCGGGAACATCGCCCGCTCGAGCTGCTTCCGGCTCAGCGCGTGCAGGAAGTAGGTCTGGTCCTTGTTCGGATCGGCGCCGCGCAGCAGGCGCACGCCGCCGCCGGAGCGGTCGATCCGGGCGTAGTGGCCCGTCGCCAGGTAATCCGCCCCGAGCTCGAGCGCCTTCTCCAGAAACTCGCCGAACTTGATCTCCCGGTTGCACATCACGTCGGGATTCGGCGTGCGGCCGCGCTCGTATTCCGCGAGGAAATAGGCGAATACTTTATCGTAGTAGGGCTTCTCGAAGTTGACCGTGTACATCGGAATGCCGATCTGGGTGCAGACGCGCCGCACGTCCTCCGCGTCCTCGTCCGCCGTGCAGCGGCCGAACTCGTCCGTGTCGTCCCAGTTCTTCATGAACACGCCGATGACGTCGTAGCCCTGCCGCTTGAGCAGCAGCGCCGCGACGGAAGAATCGACGCCGCCCGACATGCCGACGACGACGCGCGTTTCGGAAGGATCTTTGGTCAGGTCTGTGGTCGTCATTTTGCATCACCGCCTGTTTGCACATTGTAACACAAATGCGAAAATATTTTCACCGTTCCTGCTTGAATTTGGAACACAATCCGGCGGAATTGTGATACCATATGGTGAAGATAGGAATACCGCGAATTGAAATCGGGACAGAATGGTGAAGCGGGGTGCCGAAAGCGTGAAAATTTCGACGAAAGGCCGCTACGGTCTGACGATCATGATGGAGCTTGCAGCGAAATATGGCGAAGGGCCGCAATCCCTGAAGAGCATCGCCGAACGCAACGGCCTTTCCGAGCACTACCTCGAGCAGCTTGTCGCGCCGCTGCGCAACGCGGGACTCGTCAAGAGCATCCGCGGCGCGTACGGCGGTTACGTGTTGTCGAAAGAGCCGGACCAGATCACGTCCGGCGATGTCATCCGCATCCTGGAGGGGCCGATCTCGCCCGTCGACTTCACGGAGGAGGACGATCCGGCGAAGCGGGACCTGTGGCTCCGCATCCGCGACGCGATCGCGAACGTGCTGGACTCCACGACGCTGGCCGACCTGATCTCGTATCAGGGCGAAGGCGAGCAGGAAAGCTACATGTTCTACATCTGATTCGCTTTCGCGCATTCAGCCGAAGCAGGAAACGGAGCTTGACCTGGATGAAAGGCATCTATCTGGACCATGCCGCGTCCGCGCCGCTGCTGCCCGAGGTGGCCGAGGCGATGCTGGACGCGATGCGCGGCGGACCGGGCAACCCCTCGAGCCTGCACGCGTTCGGCCGCGCTGCGCGGGCGAGGCTGACCGACGCGCGGGACCGCATCGCCGCGCAATTGAACTGCAAGCCATCCGAGATCGTCTTTACATCGGGAGGGACGGAGAGCGACAACGCCGCGGTCATCGGCGCGGCGCGCGCGCTGCGCCGCCGGGGGAAGACGCATGTCGTCGTGTCGGCGATCGAGCACCATGCCGTCCTGCACGCGGCGGACGCCCTCGAGCGCGAAGGGTTTGCCGTGACGCGCGTGATGCCGGATTCGACCGGCTATATCGAACCGGCGGCGGTGGAGGAAGCGCTCCGCCCGGACACCGGGCTCGTCAGCGTCATGTGGGCGAACAACGAGGTCGGCACGATCCAGCCGGTGCACGCGATCGGCGAGCGGCTGGCGGCGCGCGGCATCGTCTTCCACGTCGATGCCGTGCAGGCGCTCGGCGCCGTGCCGATCGATCTGAAGGAGACGCCGGCCGGCCTCGTCAGCTTCTCGGCGCACAAGCTGGGCGGCCCGCAGGGAATCGGCGCCCTGTACATCGCCTCCGGCACGCCGTTCGAACCGCTTCTCCACGGCGGGTCCCAGGAGCGGAAGCGCCGGGCCGGCACGGAGAACGTGGCCGCCGCCTGCGGATTCGCGTTGGCGGTCGAGCTCGCGGCGGAGCGGCGGGAGACGAAGGTGCGGCGTCTGGCGGCGCTGCGGGACAGGCTCGAGGCGCTGCTGATCGGCCGGCTCGGCCCCGCCGGGGCCATCGTGAACGGCCGCATCGGCAGCCGTCTGCCGCATCTGACGAACATCAGCTTCATCGGCGCGGACACGGAGACGCTCCTCATGGCCCTCGACCTCGAGGGGATCGCGGCGGCGAGCGGCTCCGCCTGCTCGTCCGGCTCGCTCGAGCGGTCGCACGTGCTGAAGGCGATGGGGCTGCCGGAGGAGCGCCTGAGATCGGCCGTCCGCTTCAGCTTCGGTCCTTCGAACACCTTGGAAGAAATCGAGACAGCCGCAGAAAAAATTGCAACCATCGCGAATCGCCTGCGTAATAAATGAAAGGGGGATAGCCCCCGTGCACAGTGCGCAGCGTTTGATCGGTCTGCCGGTCATCACCGAATCGACCGGCCATCGGGCGGGCAAGGTGCTCGATCTGTGGTTCGACGAGCACTGGTCGCTCCGCGGATTTCTCCTGAAAGCCAGACGGTGGTGGTTCAAGCGATACTACGACGCCGCGCTTTGGGAAGACGTCTCGGCCTGCGGCAGCGACGCGATTCTCATCCCGGACAAAGGCGCCGTCAAACGGTTCGAAGCGGCCGAGATCGGCCGAACGTTCCACACCGGGCGGATCCGGCTGAAGGATCTTCCGGTGGTCACCGATGAGGGCAGGCAGCTCGGACGCGTGTCGGATGTTTATTTTCAGAGATTTCAGGGTACACCAATTACAGGCTTTGAATTGACGGACGGCTTTGTCTCGGATCTGATCGAAGGGCGCAAGCGGCTCAAGACTCCCGCGGACCCCGGGCTGATGACGCTCGGGGAGAACGCGATACTCGTCCCCGCCCGATGCGAACAAGACCTGGAGGCCTACGTCACGGAATCGGGATAGCAGGGAGCAATGAAAGCATGAGATGTCCAAATTGCAATTCCAAAGACATCGGCAAGATCGGTTCGCACCAGTACTATTGCTGGGGATGCTTCATCGAGCTGACGGTGAACGGCGACAAGATGTCGGTGTACCAGGTGGAAGAAGACGGCACGCTCAGCTCGCTCGACGATCTGTTCTTCGACGAACCGACGGTCGAGCAGCAAATGCATGCCAACTGAAGACAGGCAGTACGAAGCGGTCCGCACGAGCGTGCGGGCCGCTTTGCTGTTCCCGTGCGCGTCGATGCGGGAGTCCGGGCCGCCATCGCCGCCATCGCGTCCAGCGGGTCTGCGCCGCTGCCGGAACCAATCGGTTCAGACCGGACAAGGATGAATGTCCAAGCCGCTACATATAATGTACTGTGTTGCGGCGGGCCGTCCCCGGCGGCGGGAAGGAGGTGGCCGGAATGAATCCGAATCCATGGGCCGGCAGCCGGCTGTTCCGAGGACTCGTCTATACGATACTCTTCCTTGCCGTTCTGCTGCTCCTCCAGCAGCTCAAGCCCGTGCTGCTCGAAGTGTACGGATTCCTGAAGGCGGTGCTGGCGCCGTTCATCATCGCGATGATCATCTCCTACGTGCTCAATCCGCTCGTCACCCTGCTCGCCGATCGCCGGGTGCCGCGGTCCGTCGCGGTGCTGCTCATCTACGCGGTGTTCGCCGCGGCGGTGACGGTCATGCTGCTCAACGCGATCCCGATGATCGCCGCGCAGCTCGAGCAGCTCAACCGGCACGCGCCCGAGCTTTCCATGCGGGCCCAAAATCTGATGAACCGGATCAACAACCATTCGTTCCTGCCGGAGAGCGTGCGCCAGGCGATCGACAAATCGCTGATCGAGCTCGAGAAGCGGATTGCCGATTCCGCGCTGTCATTCATGAACAACATCGGTTCGATGCTGAACGCCGTCTTCGTCGCGTTCATCATCCCGTTCCTTGCGTTCTACATCCTGAAGGATCTCGACGCGTTCGAGCGCGCAATCATCAACTTCGTGCCGCGCTCCCGGCGGCAGGGCGTCATCCGGCTGTTCAAGGACATCGACGAGGCGCTCGGCAACTACATCCGCGGCCAATTCATCGTCTGCGCGATCGTCGGCCTGCTCGCCTATACCGGCTACTGGCTGATCGGGCTGCCGTATCCGCTCCTGCTCGCGTCGTTCGTCGCAATCACGAACATCATCCCGTATCTCGGGCCGTTCATCGGCGCGGCGCCGGCGCTGCTGGTCGCGTCGACCGTTTCGCTGAAAATGGTCCTGCTCACCGCGCTTGTCAACACCCTGTGCCAAATCATCGAAGGCAACATCGTCTCGCCCCAGGTGGTCGGCCGCTCGCTGCACATGCATCCGCTCACGATCATTTTCGCGCTGCTCGCCGGCGGCGAAATCGCGGGGCTCGTCGGCATGATCCTGGCGGTGCCGGCCTTCGCCGCCGCGAAGGTCGTCCTGCAGCACCTGTTCGCCTACTACATCCGGCGGAAAACGATTTGACACGGCCCGCGCGCCGATACTATAATACGTTGGGAATAACCACAACATTGCGCAAAGCCAGGATGGAACAGGAGTAAGCCGAATCCGGCCGGACAGAGAGGGAGCCCCGCGCTTGCATCCGCAAGGCGCGGCTGGAAGGGATCCCGGGCGTCAGGGCGGCCGAAGCTCGTTCCGGAGCGCGGAGGGAAAATCCGCCGGCTGGACCCGTTATCGTCCGTGCGAGGAGACCGGACAGCCCTGCGCGGGCGAACCGGTAACCAGGGTGGTACCGCGAATGATCCATTCGTCCCTGCTTGATGCAAGGACGTTTTTTATTATCCCGAGAAAAATCGAGTGACGGAGGAATCGCCACAGTCATGAAAGCCAGTGAGATCCGTTCGAAGTGGCTCGCGTTCTTCGAAAGCAAGGGCCACAAGATCGAGCCGAGCGCCTCGCTCGTGCCGCACAACGATCCGTCCCTGCTCTGGATCAACGCCGGCATGGCGCCGCTCAAGCCCTATTTCGACGGCCGCGTGAAGCCGGACAACCCGCGCATCGCGAACGCGCAGAAATGCATCCGCACGAACGACATCGAGAACGTGGGCAAGACGCGCCGGCACCATACCTTTTTCGAAATGCTGGGCAACTTCTCGATCGGCGACTACTTCAAGGAAGAAGCGATCACGTGGGCCTGGGAATTCCTGACGAGCCCCGAGTGGATCGGCTTCGAACCGGACAGGCTGTCGGTCACCGTCCATCCCGAGGACACCGAAGCGTTCGAGCTGTGGAACAAGAAGATCGGCATTCCGGCCGAGCGCATCTACAAGACCGAAGACAACTTCTGGGACATCGGCGAGGGGCCGTGCGGACCGTGCACGGAGATTTTCTACGACCGCGGGGAAAAATACGGCGACCTGAGCGATCCCGAATGCCATCCCGGCGGCGAGAACGAGCGGTTCCTCGAAGTGTGGAACCTCGTGTTCTCGCAGTACAACCACAACCCCGACGGAAGCTACACGCCGCTGCCGAACAAGAACATCGACACCGGCGCGGGACTCGAGCGGTTCGCGTCGATCCTGCAGGATGTCGACTCGAACTTCGACACCGACCTGTTCCGTCCGATCATCGACCGGACATGCGAAATCGCCGGCGTCCGCTACAAGGAGCGGGAGGAAACCGACGTCGCGCTGAAGGTGATCGCCGACCACATCCGGACGGTCGTCTTCTCGGTCGGCGACGGCGTCCTGCCGTCGAACGAAGGGCGGGGCTACGTCATCCGCCGGCTGCTGCGGCGCGCCGTCCGCTACGGACGGAAGCTCGGCGTCGAGCGGCCGTTCCTGCATGAGCTGACGTCCGTCGTCGGCGACATCATGGGCTCCCACTATCCCGAGGTCGTCGAGAAGCGGGCGTTCATCGAACGCGTCATCCGGACCGAGGAGGAGCGGTTCCACGAGACGCTCGAAGCGGGCCTCGCGAAACTCGCCGAAGTCGCTGAAGCCGCGCGGTCCGAAGGCGGCGTGATCTCGGGCGAGGACGCGTTCCGGCTGTACGACACGTTCGGCTTCCCGCTCGACCTGACGGAGGACTATGCGGCCGAGAACGGCCTCTCCGTCGACCGCGAAGGGTTCGAGGCGGCGATGGAGCGGCAGCGGGAGCGGGCGCGCGCGGCGCGCCAGGAGACCGGCGGCATGCAGGTGCAGGGCGGCCCGCTCGACGACTGGGCCGAGCCGAGCGAATTCGTCGGCTATGACGCGGTGTCCGTGGAAGCGAAGGTGGCCGCGATCGTCGCGGACGGGCAGCTCGTCGATCTGGCGGGGGAGGGGACCGAGTGCCTCGTCATCCTCGACCGGACGCCGTTCTACGCGGAAAGCGGCGGCCAGGTGAGTGACCGCGGCGAGCTTGCGGGCAAGAACGTCCGCGCCGTCGTGCAGGACGTCTCGAAGGCGCCGCGCGGCCAGCACGTCCACCACGTGAAGGTGGCGAGCGGCCTGCTGCGCGTCGGCGACGTCGTCGAGGCGTCCGTCGCGAAGGCCGACCGCGAGGCGATCACGAAGAACCATACGGCGACGCACCTGCTGCACAAGGCGCTCAAGGAAGTGCTGGGCGGCCACGCGAACCAGGCGGGCTCGCTTGTCGAAGCGGACCGGCTGCGGTTCGACTTCACGCATTTCAGCGCGGTGACGCAGGAGGAGCTCGACGAGATCGAGCGCCGCGTGAACGAGCAGATCTGGCTCGGCACGGACGTCGAGATTTCGTACCACGCGCTGGCCGAAGCGAAGGCGATGGGCGCGATGGCGCTGTTCGGCGAGAAATACGGCGACATCGTGCGCGTCGTGAAGATCGGCGACTACAGCCTCGAGCTGTGCGGCGGCATCCACGTGCGGAACACGGCGCAGATCGGCCTGTTCAAGATCGTCTCGGAGGGCGGCATCGGCTCCGGTGTCCGGCGGATCGAGGCGGTGACCGGGCGGCGCGCTTACGAATACATGGACGGGCAGATCGCCCTGCTGCGCCAGGCGGCCGGGCTGCTTAAGATCGGCGCGCAGGACGTGCCGAAGCGGATCGAGGGGCTGCAGGCGCAGCTCAAGGAGCAGGCGCGCGAGATCGAGTCGCTGCAGGCGAAGCTGGGCCGGATCGAAGCCGGCTCGCTCGCGGAGGCGGCGCGCGACGCGGGCGGCGTGAAGCTGATCGCGGCCCGGGTGAGCGCGGGCGGCATGGACGCGCTGCGCGGCATCGCCGACGAGCTGAAGGCGAAGCTCGGCTCCGGTGTCATCGTGCTCGGTGCGGAGCAGGACGGCAAGGTGAACTTCGTCGCCGCCGTCTCGCCGGATCTCACCAGCCGCGGATTCCACGCCGGCAAGCTGATCAAGGAAGCGGCGGCGGTCTGCGGCGGCGGCGGTGGCGGCCGTCCGGACATGGCGCAGGCCGGCGGGAAGGATCCGTCGAAGCTGGCTGAAGCGCTGAAGCGGGTGGAGGAACTGGTTATTGCGCAAGCAAATGTGATATGATGGAAACATGAATCTGGTCTCACCCGACAAGGGAGGTGCCGGCCGATGAGTTCATCCATGGACAAGACGATGAAGTTCAACGTCAAAGCGGAAGAGGTCGAGACGAGCGCCGAGGATATCCTGCTGGCGGTATACGACGCGCTGGTGGAGAAGGAATACAACCCGATCAACCAGATCGTCGGCTACCTGCTCTCGGGCGATCCGGCGTACATCCCCCGGCACAACAACGCCCGGAGCCTCATCCGCAAGAAGGAACGGGACGAATTGATCGAAGAGCTTGTCCGGTATTATTTGAGCCGGCGCAGGCCATGACCTTCGCGGGAAGGCGCATGGACCGATCCCGCGGCAGAACCAAGCGGCGGACAAAGGAGTAACAGCGCATTGCGGATCATGGCACTCGACCTGGGCGACCGGAGAATCGGCGTCGCCGTGAGCGACGCGCTCGGCTGGACGGCGCAAGGCGTCGGCGTCGTGGAGAGGCACAGGGACGGCCGGGAGATCGGGGAGATCGAGCGGATCGTCCGCGAACGGGAGGTCAGCGAGATCGTCGTCGGCCTGCCGCGCAACATGGACGGATCGATCGGTCCGCGTGGCGAAATCTGCATCGCATTCGCGGAAATGCTGCGCGGAAAACTACAGTTGCCCGTTCACCTGTGGGATGAAAGGCTGACGACGGCAGCCGCCGAACGGACGCTGCTTGAAGCGGACGTCAGCCGGAAGAAGCGCAGGCAGGTTGTGGACAAATTGGCGGCAACGCTGATTTTGCAGCATTATCTCGATACCAAGGCGGGCAGGTGAGAAAACGATGGCCGATGACGGAAAGCTGACCGAAGAGCCGGAAATCATCTATATCCCCGATGAGGACGGCAACGAAGAAGAATTCGAAGTCATCATGAAGTTCGAGCTCGACGATTCCGACAAGAAGTACATGATGCTCGTTCCGGTCGATTCGCCGGAAGGCGAAGAAGAGGAAGTGTACGCGTTCCGGTACGAGGAAGACGGGGACGATCTGAAGCTGTACACGATCGAGGACGAGGACGAGTGGAACATGGTGGAGGAGACGTTCAACACGCTGCTGGCCGAACTGGAGGACGGCGGGGAAGAATCATGAGCAGGGTCGAGCGCTTGCGGCGGCTCGAGCAGGCGTACGGCCGGGAAATCGAACTGGTCGACGACGGCGGGGATACGGAGACGTTCGAGCTACTTGCCGAGTTCCGGCTCGGGGACGCGGTGTACGCCGCGCTGCAGACGCCCGAAATGCGCCGGGACGACGAGATCGCCTTCTTCCGTGTCGAAGAGCGGGGAGGCGGCGAGTTCGGGCTTGAGGATATCGCAGACGAGGAAGAATGGGAGACGGCCGCGGAAGGTTACGACGAGCTGATGTTCGAAGAAAGCGCAGCAGACCGCGGCACGCTCGAATAGCCGAGGCCGAGGGACGGGGAAGCTCGTCCCTTGATGCTGTTGGACGGGAGGAACGGGTCAGAGACATGTCGGATCACATCCATGCCGAACCGCCCGGCGCGGAGAGACGCGTCCGGATGGAGCCGATTCCGAAATGGAAAATCACGATGACGGTCATCCTGTCGCTGCTCTTTCTGATGGCGGCGGGAGCCGGCGGCGTGCTGCTCTATGTCTGGAACGGCTTGAAGCCGGCCTCTCCGGGCGAACCGGTGCAGATCGAAATTCCGAAAGGCACCTCCGCCAACCGGACCGCCGAACTGCTCGAGCAGCACGGCATCATCCGCAACGCGTTCCTGTTCAAGTATTATCTGCAATTGAAAGATGAAGGCGACCACTTCCAGGCCGGACTGTACGAAATGGCGCCGGGCATGACGAACGACGAGATCATCGCGATGCTGAACGAGGGGCGCACGGTCAAGCCGCCGACGTTCCGCTTCACGATCCCGGAGGGCTACACGCTCGAGCGCATCGCGGACAAGCTCGCGTCCGAAGGGCTGGTCGACAAGGCGAAATTCCTCGAGCTGGCCGATTCCGCCGAAGCGCGGAAATGGTCGTCCGCGGCCGCGTCCGTGCCGGAGGACGAGAACCTCATCCATCCGCTGGAGGGGTATCTGTTCCCCGAAACCTACGAGATGGAGACGGGCAGCACCGAGGCCGACATCCTGAAGCGGATGATGGCCGAGCTTGACCGGAAGCTGGACCAGTTGCCGGAGGGCTGGCAGGATCTCCTTGAGGAGCGGGACATGACGCTGCACGACCTGCTGACCGTCGCGTCGCTGATCGAGCGCGAGGTCGCCGTCGCGGAGGAGCGCCCGATCGTCGCGAGCGTCATTTACAACCGGCTGGCGAAGGGCATGCCGCTGCAGGTCGACGCGACCGTGCTGTACGCGCTCGGCGGGACGAAGGACCGGGTGCTCGACGAAGACCTCGAGATCGACCATCCGTACAACACGTACAAGATCCCGGCGCTGCCGCCGGGACCGATCGCAAGCCCGAGCCTGGCGTCGATCCAGGCGGCGCTGGAGCCGGAAGATACGGAATACCTCTATTATGTGACGAAAAAAGACGGCTCACGGACCCATCTGTTCGCGAAGACGCTGCAGGAGCACCAGCGGAACATCCGCAGGAGCGAAGAGGCCGCGGCGCAAGGGGGCGCCGGCGGATGACGGCGGAGGACCGGAAATCGGAGCCGTCGGCGAAGGCGGAAGACCGGAAGTCAGAGCCGTCGGCGAAGGCCGAGGGTCGGAAGCCTGAGTTGCTGGCTACCGCTTCCTCCCTCGCGGAGCTGGAACGGCTGGCGGAAGCGGGCGCGGACGCCCTGCTCGTCGGCGGACCGCCATACGCCGCCAGGGCCGCCGGTCCGTTCGACCTCGCGATGATCCGCGAGGCCGCCGCGTTCCTGAAGGCGCGGGGCAAGCGGCTCTATGTGCTGGCGAACAACCTGCTGGACAACGCGGAGCTTGAGGCGCTTCCGGCGTATGTCCGCGGTCTGGCGGAGGCGGGAGCGGACGCCGTGGAATGCGGCGATCCCGCCGTGCTGATGGCGGTCCGCGAGGAAGCGCCGGGCCTTGCCATCCACTGGAACACCGAGATGACGGCGACGAACGCCCGAACGGCGGAGTTCTGGGGCCGGCGGGGCGCGAAACGCGCCGTGCTCGCCCGCGAGCTGAACGGCGAAGAGATGCTCGCCTTCAGGGCGAAGACGTCGCTTGAAGTGCAGGTTCAAGTGCACGGCATGACGAACATCTACCACTCGAAGCGCCGGCTCGTGGAAAGCTATCTGGAGCATGCGGCGCGCGCCGGACGCGCGTACGAACTGCGCGGACCGGGCGGGGCGGAAGCGGCCCGGGACGGCGAGCGCGCGGGACCGGCCGACGCGTCGAAGGGGCTTTACCTGATCGAGACGGAGCGGCCGGACATCCGGCTGCCGATTTTCGAGGACGAGACCGGCACGCACATCATGAGCCCGGACGACATCTGCCTGCTCGAGGTGATGCACGAGCTGCTCGCGGGCGGCATCGACGCGTTCAAGATCGAAGGGCTCCTGAAACCGCCCGAATACAACGAAGCGGCCGTCCGGGCGTACCGCGCGGCGATCGACGAGTGGCTGCGCGATCCGGACGGGTACCGTTTCCGCGAAGCGTGGCTCGAGCCGATCCGCGCGCTGCAGGACCCCCGGCGCGAGCTGACGTTCGGGTTCTATTACAAGGAACAGGTATACTGAATCCATGTTGCGAGGAGGCGGCCCGGATGGCCGAATTGGCGATGCCGGCCGCAAAGGGCCGGCGGCTCCGGCTGGAGCGCCCGGAATCGTCGGTTCCGGCGAAGCCGGAACTGTTGGCGCCGGCAGGCAGCCTGGAAAAGCTCAAGTTCGCCGTCCATTACGGAGCGGATGCCGTATATCTCGGCGGACAGAAATACGGTCTGCGCTCGAACGCCGACAACTTCACGCTCGAAGAGATGAAGGAAGGCGTCGAATTCGCGCGGCGCTACGGCGCCAAGGTGTTCTGCGCGGTCAACATCTACGCGCACGACGAGGATCTCGACGGACTGGAGGACTATTTGCGCGGGCTCGAAGACGCGGGCATCGCCGCGATCATCGCCGCCGATCCGGTCGTGATCGAGACGGCGCAGCGCGTCGCGCCCGGCCTTGAGGTGCACCTCAGCACGCAGCAGTCGGCGCTGAACTGGCGCACCGTCGAGTTCTGGAAGAAGGAAGGGCTGCCGCGCGTCGTGCTGGCACGCGAGACGAGCCTGGAGGAGATTCTGGAGATCAAGCGGCGCGTCGACATCGAGCTGGAAGTGTTCGTCCACGGCGCGATGTGCTCGTCCTACAGCGGACGCTGCGTGCTGTCGAACCATTTTACCGACCGCGACTCGAACCGGGGCGGATGCTGCCAGTCGTGCCGCTGGCAGTACGACCTCTATTTCGGCGAAGACGAGCCGGCGCTTGCCGGTGAGGGCGACCGGTTCACGATGGGCTCGAAGGATCTGTGCATGATCGCGCATCTGCCGGAGCTCATCGAGGCCGGCATCGACAGCTTCAAAATCGAAGGCCGGATGAAGACGCTGCACTACGTGGCAACCGTCACGAACGTCTACCGCCAGGCCATCGACGCGTACTTCGCGGATCCCGCCGGCTATCGGCTGAAGCCCGAGTGGCTGGAGGAGATCCGCAAGGCGGCGAACCGTCCGCTCACCACCGGCTTCTTCTTCGGCGAGCCTGACGCGGACGACCATATCTACGGTCCGGAGCCGAAGGGCGCGCCGTACGACTTCGCCGGCGTCGTGCTGGAGTACGACGAACGCGCCGGCCTTGCGGTGGTCGAGCAGCGCAGCCCGTTCCGGATCGGTCAGGAGGTCGAGTTCTTCGGTCCGGGCGGCCGGCTGTTCCGCCAGACGATCGCGGACCTCGCGGACGCGTCCGGCGCCGCGATCGACGTCGCCCGACATCCGCTGCAGCGCGTGCGGATACGAACGGAGCACCCCGTAAGGCCGATGGATCTGATGCGGAAGCGGACCGGCGGCGCGTGATCGGACGGTTTCGGCATCCGGGCTTTGCGGCCCGGTTTTTTTTCTGTCCGGAACTATCGAATCATGCCGGATTTTCCGATATAATGGCATATACATACATACATATTGAACTGAACGTCCGGAAAAGTTCGATTTTTCCGCGAGCGGGATGTATGGGGAACGGAAGAGACCGCCATACGAAGGGAGGCGGGAGTCCTGGCCGACGGTGTTCCGACACGGCAATGTCGAACCGTTGAAAGCGCAAAAAATGGAAGCCGATGGTACCGCAATATTCTTTCCAATGGGTGGTGGACAACATGAAATGGACCTTGAGACCCGGAAAAAAAGAAGACGCAGCTCCCGCCGCTTCGGCGGAAACCCGCAACGCGGCCGAACGGGTGTCCGATGCCGTCTCGAAAATCGGTGCCGGCCTGACCCGGGTGAGCATAACCCGTTCCGTGGGCCTGAAGCTGTTTGCCATCATTTTCGTCAGCATTGTGGTCTGCGTCTACGGGGTCGGACTTTTCGCGTATGAAACGGCGAAGGACATTATCGAAAGCAAGATGATGGACGCGTCGAAAACGACGATCTCCCAGACGGCGGGAAAGCTCAATCTGCAGCTCGCCAACATGGAGAATCTGTACATGTCCGTCATGCTCGACCAGACGATCCAGGTCAATTCCCGGAATCTGGCCTATTCGGATCTGTCCGATTTCGAGCAGTACCAGAACGTGCAAGGCATCGAGACAAGCTTCAACAACTTCCTGTTCGGCAACAGCAAATTTCTTGTCGGCGGCGCGCTTCTTCCGCTCAGGGACGGACTCTCGTCCATTGTGAGCGCCACGACCCGGATCGACCAAGACGAAGCGGTCGAATCCGAATGGTACAAGCGGGCCATTGAAAGCGACGTGAAAGGCTACTGGCTGCCGACGATGCCGAACGGTCTCGCCGGAAACTCGAACAAGAAGACGTTCGGCTTCGCGAAGATCGTCCGGTCCACGTCGACCAACGATCCGATCTACCTGCTTCTGCTGGAATTCAACTACCAGGTGGTCCATGAGCAATTCGCCGACGTTTCGCTCGGCGAGGGCAGCGTGCTTCGCATCATCAACTCGGACGGCACGGTGCTGTTCGGTCCGGACGAGGAGATCGGCCAGCCCCTCGGGATCGGGATCGGCGAATCTGCGGAGGCGGACGCGATCACGGCCGAACTCGACGGCGAATCGGTGCTCGTCCCGTACCAGACGCTCGACAACGGCTGGACGCTGGTCGGCACGGTGCCGGTCGGCGAGCTGGTCAAGGACGCGGCCGTCATCCGCAACGTGATGTTCGGCACGCTCGGTTTCGCGGCGCTGCTCGCCGCCGGCATCGGCCTGCTCGTCATCTGGATGATCGCGCTCCCGCTCGCCAAGCTGCGCAACCTGATGAACGAAGGCGAGAAAGGCAACCTGACCGTCCGCTCCAACATCCGGAAGCGCGACGAGATCGGCCAGTTGGCGCTCAGCTTCAACCAGATGATGGAGCGCATCACGGAGCTCGTCAACCGGACGAACGAATCGGCGGCGCAGGTGCTGCGGACGGCGGAGAATCTGTCCGAGGCGTCGCGCAAGACGGCGCTCTCCGCGAAGGAAATCGCCGTCGCCACCGAGGAGATCGCGAACGGCGCCACGAGCCTCGCGGTCGAAGCGGAGCGCGGCAGCGACCTGACGGAGAAAATGAGCGAGAAAATGCGCGAAGTCAACGAGGCGCGCGACCAGATGGCCGCGTCGGCTTCCGACGTCGAGAAGGCGAGTGAGCAGGGCACGCGCTACATGGCTTCGCTCATCGAGAAGACCGGCATGACCGAGGAAATGACACGCAACATGGTCGAGAAGGTCGACCGGTTGAAGGAGAGCACGCGCTCGATCCGGCAAATTCTCGACGTGCTGAACAACATCACGAAGCAGACGAACATCCTCTCGCTCAACGCGACGATCGAAGCGGCCCGGGCCGGCGCCGCGGGCAAGGGCTTCATGGTGGTCGCGGACGAGATCCGCAAGCTGGCGGACCAGTCCCGCGAGTCGATCGATGTCGTCGCCTCGATCACGGAAACGATCCAGAACGAGATCGAGTCCACGGTCAGCGTGCTGGGCGAGGCGTACCCGATCTTCCAGGAGCAGATCGATTCGGTCAAGGAAGCGAACCAGATCTTCCTCTCCGTCCAGGCGCAGATGAACGCCTTCACGGCGCACCTGGAGACGGTGAACGAGTCGGTCGCCCAGCTCGGCCAGACGCAGGCCGTGCTGTCCGAAGCGATGGGCAACGTCAGCGCGGTGGCGCAGCAATCGTCGGCGACCAGCGAGGAAGTGGCTTCGCTCAGCAACGAACAGCTCAACGTCAGCGAGAATCTCGTCGTATTGTCCGGCGAGCTCGAAAAAGTCTCCGCCCATCTCAAGGAAACGCTCTCCCATTTCCGTACGGACGACGGGAAGCGATCGGACTGAACACCGGAAGCTTGACGGAGCCGGCTCCGCGCGCATGCGCGCGGGGCCGGCTTCCGCTTTGCGGGGGAGATCGCCGATCGCCGGGAATGGGGAGCGCGCCGGACGGCAACACTGGCAAATATGGACAGGTCGAACGGGAAGGAGGCGGGAGACGTGAAGGCGGATCGGTCCGGAAGCCGGATTCGCCGGATCGGCATGCTCGGCATCGCCTTTGGCCTGGCGGCCGCGGTCTGCATCGGCAGGCTGGCCTGGCTGCAGGTGCTGCCCGGCGTATTGCCGGCCGCCGCGGATGTGACCGCGCGGGCCGTTGCCGGCCGGTTCGACCGGCTGATGCTCGATACGGGGCGCGGGCGCATTGCCGACCGGAACGGCCTGTCGCTGGTCGGCGAGCCGTATCCGGCCCTGGCCGCGTTTCCGACGCGCGGCCCCCGGGGAGACGAGGCGCAGTACGCGCGGCTGGCCGCCGCGGTCGGCATGCCGCCGGAGACGCTGCGCAAGTGGCTGGATGGTCTGTCCGAACCGGCGTTTCTCCCGGATCGGGCGGGCCGCGCTCCGCTTCGGCTGGACGAAGAGGCGGCCGGAGAAGCCGAAATGGCGGCGCTGGATGGCGTTTATGTCCTGCCCTGGACACCGCGGGATTCGTCCGTCTTCGGCGCGCAGCACGCCGTCGGCTACGTCGGCCAGAACCCGTCGCTGCTGGCCGCGCTCTACGCGGAGGAGACGGCGAGGGGCGAGATGCCGCTGAACGCGAAGATCGGCGCCATGGGGCTCGAGCGCTCGCTCGAGAAGCTGCTGCGCGGACCGGGTCCGGCGATCGCCCAGCGCAGGCGGAACGCGGCCGGCGGTCCGCTGCCGGGGGACTTGAGGATCGTGCGGAACGGCGACGCGTATCATCCGCTGACCGTCCGGACGACGCTGGACGGTCCGCTGCAGCGGGAGCTGTTCGGGCTGGCGGACCGGGCGGGCCTCAAGGAAGGCGCGATCGTCGTGCTGGACGCGGCGACCGGCGACATTCTGGCCATGGTCTCGCGGCCTGCGTACGACCCGCTGCGGATCGCACCGGATCTCTCCGGCACGGAGAACCACGCGCTCCGCGCCGCCGCGCCGGGCTCGATCTTCAAGATCGTCACGCTGGCGGCGGCGCTCGACGCGGGAGCGGTCCATCCCCGCGAGCGGTTCCGCTGCGACGGCGAATACGGCCGCTACGGGCTCTCCTGCTGGAAGGCGGGCGGACACGGCGTTCTGACGCTGGAGGAGGCGTTCGCCGAGTCGTGCAACGTCGCCTTCGCGCAGATCGCCGAGCGGCTGACGCCGGAGCAGCTTGCGGCGGCGGCCGACCGGCTCGGCTTCGGCCGGCCGCTGATCCGCCCGGTGCGCCTGCCGGGGGCCGGCGGCGAGGTCCGGCCGCTCCCGGAGGAGGAGAGCGGCCGCATGTTCGCCGGCCGGCCGGACGCGGGGGACGGCGGTCTGCTCGTTCAGACCGCCATCGGCCAGCGCGACGCGGCCGCCACGCCGCTGCAGGCGGCCGCCGCCGTCGTCGCCCTGCTGCACGGCGGCCGGGTGCCGGCGCCGCGGATCGTGGCGGAGATCCGCTACGCCTCCGGCGCCCGGATGGCCGCGTTCAAGCCCGTCGAATCGCCGTCCCGGCTCGGACGCGTCTCGCCCCGCGCTGCCGCCTTCCTGCTGCGCGGCATGGAGGCGGTCGTGCGGGAGGGCACGGGACGGTCCTTGAGGGACGCGGCATGGCCGCTCGCGGGCAAGAGCGGGACGGCCCAGGCCGTGAAGGACGGCCGGCCGGTCAACCATCAATGGTTCGCGGGCTACGGTCCGGTCGGAGCGCCCCGCTACGCCGCGGCCGTCCTGGCGCTCAACCGCCCGCCGGACAGCCCGCATCTGGCGGCCGATCTGTTCCGGCAAGTGATGGATGTTCTCGCAACGCATGAAGAAAGCTCCGCTTCCGTACGCTAACGGAGGCGGAGCTTTTCTTGTCACCGCGCCGAAGGGTCCGACGGCGGATCATCATAGTCGAGCGGCGGCCGGATCCAGCGGCGCAGATACCCCTGTACGTGCAACTGCTTGATCAGGATGACGAGCACCGGCGAGAGGATGACGCCGGCCACGCCGAACAGCGACAGCGACACCAGCATGCAGACCAGCATCGTGTAAGCGGAGACGCCGAGCGAACCGCCCGTGATTTTCGGCTCGAGAATCTGGCGCGTCAGCAGGACGACGCCGAGGATGACGGTCAGCCAGATCGCGAGCTGCGTCTGCCCGACGATGAACAGGTAGATGATCCACGGCGCGAACACGGTGGTGACGCCGAGCAGCGGCAGGATGTCCGCGATGGCCGACAGCGCCGCGATCGTGAACGCGTTGTTCACGCCGAGGATGATCAGCGCCGTCAGGATGACCACGAAGGTGATCGAGACGAGGATGAGCTGCGATTTCAGATAGCTGCCGATGCCGACGAGCACGTTGTCTTTCAGGAAGAAGAACGCCGTTTTGAACGTGTTGGGCGTTTTCTCCCGGGCGAGCTTCTTCCAGGTGTCGATCTCGATGCTCAGGAAATACGCGAGAATGATGCCGAGGCCGAAGTTGAACACGAAGGTGCTGAACGACTGGAGCATCCCCACGAACCCGAGCAGGATCTGCGTGGCGACCTTCTGCCCCCAGCCCGTGATCGAGTCGATGACGCTCTGCGATTGCTGCACGACGCTGTCCGGGAGCAGGTCGATCCGGCTCTGGAGCCAGGCGATCCAGTAGGTCGCTTCGCTGGTGAAGATCGTCTGGTAGGCGGGCAGCCGGTTGACGAAATCCATGATTTCGTAGGTGAGCAGCACGCCCGCGCCGATGAACGCGCCGAGGATGACCAGCGTGAAGAACAGGATGCTGATCGCAGAGGCGATCGCCTTCTTGATGCCGATCCGGTGCAGCCGTTTCGCCAGCGGCTCGATGCAGGCGAAGATCAGGAAGGACATGAAGACGGGAGCCGCGATCTTGTACAGGAAGCTGAAAATGTACATGATGAGCCACACGGTCACCGCGATCAGCGCGATATCGAACGCCGTCCGCCAGTAGCGTTTGTAGAATGTGAGCATATCGACTCCCCTTCAACCAAATATTGGCGCAAGCAGAGGGACAACCTGATTTTACTACAGTTTCGCGGGGGACGTCTATTTTTTTCGCAAATATGATACAATGTACAAGATGAAGACGGCGCCGGCAACGCGGGGCCTTCCGGCGCGGCGTTCGCTTGGGATGGTGGGGAAACGTTCGCATGGAGAATGTGTTGCTGTGGGGATTCTACTTTTTGACGTTCTATGCTTTTCTGCCGGGATTCATCAGCCGGACGTTCGGTTTCCGCGTGTTCAAGCGCGGATACGCCCGCGAAGAGATCGCGCTCACGTTCGACGACGGGCCCGATCCGGTGTACACGCCGCGCCTGCTCGATCTGCTGCGGGAATACGGAGCGAAGGCGACGTTCTTCGTTGTCGGCGTGCACGCCGAGCGGCATCCCGAATTGCTCCGCCGCATGGCGGAGGAAGGACATGCGATCGGCATTCATAATTATGTGCACAAGACGAACTGGCTCATGCGGCCGGGCACGGTGAAGAAGCAGATCGCCCGCACGAGCGCCATCATCGAGGAGGCGACCGGCGTGAAGCCGGTCTACTACCGGCCGCCGTGGGGCATCGTCAATCTGTTCGACTACGCCAACCTCGGCTATTTGCAGATCATCCTGTGGTCGGCGATGTTCGGCGACTGGAGGAAGCGGGTCGGCGTCGAGCGGCTGACGGCGCGGATGCTGAAGAAGCTTCGTCCGGGCGAGGTGCTGCTGCTGCACGACTGCGGCAAAACGTTCGGCGCGGACGAGGACGCGCCGGAGAACATGCTGCGGGCGCTGGAAGTGTATTTGAAGCGCGGAAGCGAGCAAGGCTATCGATTCGTGACCATCGGGGAGATGATCGCCGTGACGGACCGAAACCGCGCCCGCGAGCGGGCGGACAAGGCGCCGGGCCGGCTCAAGCGCGCGTTCACGGCCTGCTGGATGGCCTGGGAGCGCTGCTTCAACGTGTTGTTCCGGATCGTCGACATCGGCGGCGGCTCGCTGTTCCATTACCGCATCCGGCCCTATCGCGGCGGCGAGCTCAAGCTGGACGACGGTGCCGTCCTGCGGCCGGGCGACAAGATCGTGGAGCTGCATTTCGACAACGCGAAGCTGCGGGAGCTGCTCGAAAACTCGCGTTCGCTCATGAAGGTCGCGATCTTCCTGATCCGCGAGACGGAGAAGGCGATGCCGGCGCTCGCGCGGCATCTGGCCGGCCGGGAAGACCTGAGCGGAGTCAAGGGGCTGTACGGCATCAGCATGATCCATCGCGGTCCGGAGGCGTTCGGGTTCAGCGTGCTGGATCTGCCGCCGGGGCCGTTCCGGTTTTTCACGACCCGGTATCTCCGCCTGCTCATCCGGGCGCTGCATCCGCAGGGCGGGGCGCTGCTCCGGGACAAGAACGCGCAGTTCTATCCGCGCATCATGGCGATGTCGATGGACACGTTTCTGCGGCGTTACGGCGCCGGGGCGGATGAACGGCTGCCGGACGCGTCCGGCGCGCTGGAGACGGCCGCGGCGGGGGCGCCGCAGGCCGACACGGTCGACCCGGCCGGCGCGGCCGCGGCTGACGGTTCCGTGGCGGCGGTCCTGACGGGCGGGAAGACGCTTGAGCAATAATCCAACCGCGGGTTAAGGTTGTGCCGAAGACCCCAACCACGGATAAGGGACGGAAAAGGGCTGTGCCGAAGATCCATCGCGGGATCCGGGGCACAGCCCTTCTGTTGCCGTCTGCCGTCGGTTGTCGTCGGGATCGTGCTTGCCTGCGTCAGATCTTGAGCACGGCGCCCATGCTGGCGTTCGTCACGAGATGCGAATACCGCGCGAGGTAGCCGCCCGAAATCTTCGACGTGAAGCCAGGCCATTCCGCGCGGCGCTTCTCCATCTCCTCGTCGCTGATCAGCACGTTCATCGTGCGGTTGTTCAGGTCGAGCTCGATGATGTCGCCGTCGCGGACGAATGCGATCGGGCCGCCTTCCGCCGCCTCCGGCGAGACGTGGCCGATGCTGATGCCGCGGGATGCGCCGGAGAACCGGCCGTCCGTCACGAGGCCGACCTTCGCGCCGAGGCCCATGCCGACGATTTGGGATGTGGGCGCAAGCATTTCCGGCATGCCGGGGCCGCCCTTCGGTCCCTCGTAGCGGATGATGACGACGTGGCCTTCCTTCACCTTGCCGGACGCGATGCCCGCGAGCGCCTCATCCTGCGAGTCGAAGCAGATGGCCGGACCCTTGTGGTAGCCGCCGACGGACGGGTCGACCGCGCCGACCTTGATGACCGCGCCTTCCGGCGCCAGGTTGCCGAACAGGACGGCGAGACCGCCGCGCTCGCTGTGGGGGTTGTCCAGCGGACGGATGACGTCCTTGTTCTTGATCTCGCAGCCTTCGACGTTCTCGCGCAGCGTCTTGCCGGTGACGGTGAGGCAGTCGCCGTGGATGGCGCCGGGCTTCTTCAGCAGTTCGTTCAGGATCGCCGACACGCCGCCGGCTTCATGCACGTCCTCGATATGGTAGTCCGACGCGGGCGCGATCTTCGCGAGATGCGGCACGCGCTCCGCGACTTCGTTGATGCGCGAGATCGGGTAGTCGATGCCCGCTTCGCGCGCGATCGCAAGCGTGTGCAGTACGGTGTTCGTCGAGCCGCCCATCGCCATGTCGAGGGCGAACGCGTTGTCGATCGCTTCCTTCGTGACGATGTCGCGCGGCTTGATGTCGCGCTTGATCAGCTCCATGAGCTGGCGCGCCGACTGCTTCACGAACTCGCGCCGCTCCGGCGAGATCGCGAGGATCGTGCCGTTGCCCGGCAGCGCGAGGCCGAGCGCCTCGGCGAGGCAGTTCATCGAGTTCGCGGTGAACATGCCGGAGCAGGAACCGCAGGACGGGCAGCCGTACAGTTCGAGTTCCCGCAGGCCTTTCTCGTCGATTTTGCCCGATTGGTACGCGCCGACGCCTTCGAACACGCTCGAGAGCGAGATGGCGCGGCCGTCGGACGTGCGACCGGCCTTCATCGGGCCGCCGCTGACGAAGATCGTCGGGATGTTGATGCGCAGCGCCGCCATCATCATGCCCGGCGTGATCTTGTCGCAGTTCGGAATGCAGACCATGCCGTCGAACCAGTGGGCGTTGACGACCGTCTCGACCGAGTCGGCGATCAGCTCCCGGCTCGCGAGGGAGTAGCGCATGCCGATATGGCCCATCGCGATGCCGTCGTCGACGCCGATCGTGTTGAACTCGAACGGGACGCCGCCGGCTTCGCGGATCGCTTCCTTGACCAGCTTGCCGAATTCCTGCAGATGGACATGGCCCGGAATGATGTCGATGTACGAGTTGCAGACCGCGATGAACGGCTTGTCGAAGTCTTCTTCCCTGACTCCCGCGGCGCGCAGCAGGCTGCGGTGCGGCGCGCGGTCGAAGCCGCGCTTGATCATGTCGGATCTCATTTTTGTGGCTGTGGTCGTGGTCACCTGCGATTTCTCCTTTCCGAATCTGGAGGCGTGAGGCGTTCCGTCCAGCGGGATCCGTGCGAACGCCGGGACTATCTAATTTAGTGTAACACAACCGATGTTGCCTTGACCAGCAATCGGCACCGGCTCCGGGGGCAAGCGCATTCTCCAATCGGAATGTACTGCAAAAATACATGACATTTCGCCGAACATAGACAAAATCGCTCCATGTACTGCAGATTTGCAGTATATCGAGCGATTCGTGCGGAAATCGATCAAATCTAATGCATTTTTGCATTACATTGGTTTGCGGGCGGGCGCAAGGATCAGAAGAAATCGATCAGATTCGTCGGCGTCTTCGGCACGCGCGCCTCAAGCGCCTCCACGGCCGCTGCATCGCCGGCAAGCAGACCGTCCTCGTACAGCCAGACCGGGCGCTGGTAGCCGAGGAGCGCCGCCGACAGCGCGCGGATGTGGCACGCCAGCTCCGGGACATCCGCTCCGCCGGAGCCGCCGGCACCGCCAACGCCGCCGGACCCGCCGAATCCGCCGCACCCGGGCTCGCCGCACCCGGCGCCTGCAGGCTCCAACCGGCCGTTTCCGTCCCCGTCGATAACGAGCAGGAACTCGCCGTCGTTCCAGGGCGCCGCCTCGTCCGTAACGCGCAGCCGCAGCCGGGTCGCGCCGCCGCCCGGTAGGAACGCGTACTCCCCGACGAATCCGCGCACGTCCACGATGCGCCCCATGACGTGCGGCATCCGCGTCTGCGTGAAACGGGGATCGCCGAGCAGGAACGGCAGGCGGTCGCCCGCCGGCACCCGCACCTGCGCCTTGTCCGCCATCGAGTCGTGGTTGGCGATGAAGTTCAGCATCCCCTCGCGCGCCTCGCGATTCAGGTACACCCACTCCGCGATGTTCATCAGCCGGTCGCGCAGCGTGAACAGCATGTACCCCTGCGCCTCGCCGGCCGCGTCCTCGTAAATGAAGCAATAGCGGTCGCCCGTGAGCACGCTGTTCTCCCACCACGCGTCGTCGCGGTCGTTCATCGTGTTGAACCGCGCGGCATAGGTCCGGCGCAGCCGGTTCAGAAGCTCCAGCTCCTCCAGCGGCCGCTCGATCCTCCGCATCCCGCCCGCCATCGCAAATCCCGCGCATTTCGCCGGCGGCAGCTCGAGCAGCACCGAGTCCGCGACGACTTCCCATCCGAACTTGCGGTAGAACGGAATCGAGAACGGATGCAGGAACGACACGTTCATTCCTTCGTTCCTCAACACGCCGAGGGCGTGCAGCATCAGCCGCCGGACAAGCCCCTGGCGCCGGTGCTCCGGCCACGAGGCGACGCCCGCGATGCCGCCCATCCGGACGAGGCGGCCGTTCAGCCAGATCCGCATCGGATGGACGGCGAGCTTGGCGGCCAGCTTCCCGTCGATGAAATATCCCCAGACGTTCTCCGGCTTCAGCGTCTTGCGCCGCTGCTCGAGCACCTCCGGTGTGAGGCTGAACTGGAAGGCGAAGGCGGACAGCCGGATGCTGTCATCCGCATCTTCGGCCGTCAACCGGCGAATGTTCGGTACACTCATGCGGCTTCTCTCCCCCGATCTCTCGAAAAAAACTGCGAAACCCGATCAACCCGAACGTACCATGTTTGCGCGCGCGGATTCAAGGGCCATAATGTGTCGATAAATTTATGTAATAAAACCTAACATTAAATTGCATATACCACGCAATTACGGTATAATCGTGTTAGAAAACCGAACATTTCATTGGGTGGCAGGGAGAGATGTACGCATGTTGCTGACGGAAAGGGAGAAGGAGCGGCTCATGATCAGCTACGCCGCCGACCTCGCGCGGCGAAGGCTCGCGCGCGGCGTCAAGCTGAACTATCCGGAGAGCGTGGCGCTGATCACGTCCGAGATCCTCGAAGGCGCGCGCGACGGCAAGTCGGTCGCCGAACTGATGGCGTACGGCACGACCATCCTGCGCCGGGATCAGGTCATGGAAGGGGTGCCGGAGATGATCCAGGAAGTGCAGGTCGAGGCGACGTTCCCGGACGGCACGAAGCTGGTCACCGTCCACCATCCGATCACGTGAATCCGCCGCCGGGCCGGTCCGTGCGGATCCGGCGCATGCGGCAAATGCGGAAGGAGAGATGCCCACCATGATTCCAGGCGAATACCGGACGGCGGAAGGCGTGATCGAGCTGAACGCCGGCAGACCGCGCAAGGAGCTGGTCGTCGTCAACACGGGCGACCGTCCGGTGCAGGTCGGATCGCATTTTCATTTCTTCGAGGTGAACCGCGCCCTCGTCTTCGACCGCGAGGCGGCGTTCGGGATGCGGCTGGACATCCCGGCCGGGACGGCGGTCCGGTTCGAGCCGGGCGAGGAGAAGCCGGTCGTCCTGACCGCGATCGGCGGCGCCCGCATCGTCCACGGGCTGAACGGGTTGACGAAGGGCGAGGCCGCGCCCGGCACCGTCACCGAAGAGGCGCGCAGACGGCTTGAAACGTGGAAGGAGGGATCGCGGTGAGCCGGATGGACCGCAAGAGCTATGCCGGCATGTTCGGCCCGACGACGGGCGACGCGATCCGGCTGGCGGACACCGGGCTGTGGGCCGAGATCGAGAAGGACTACACCGTGTACGGCGACGAGTGCAAGTTCGGCGGCGGCAAAGTGATCCGCGACGGCATGGGGCAATCGAGCCGGGCGCGGCGCGACGACGGCGTGCTCGACACGATCATCACGAACGCCGTCATCATCGACCATTGGGGCATCGTGAAGGCCGACATCGGCATCAGGGACGGGATCATCGTCGGCATCGGCAAGGGCGGGAACCCCGACCTGATGGACGGCGTCGATCCGAACCTGATCGTCGGCGCCTCGACCGAGGTGATCGCGGGTGAAGGCCGCATCGTGACGGCCGGCGGCATCGACACGCACGTTCATTTCATCAGCCCGCAGCAGATCGAGACGGCGCTCGCCTCCGGCATCACGACGATGATCGGCGGCGGCACCGGCCCGGCCACCGGCACGAACGCGACGACGTGCACGCCGGGCGCGTGGCACATCGCCCGCATGCTGGAGGCGGCCGAGGCGTTTCCGATGAACCTCGGCTTCACCGGCAAGGGGAACGCGTCGTTCACCGGGCCGCTCATCGAGCAGATCGAGGCGGGCGCCGTGGGGCTCAAGCTGCACGAGGACTGGGGCACGACGCCGGCGGCGATCGACGCGTGCCTGCGCGCGGCGGACCTGTACGACGTGCAGGTCGCGATCCACACCGACACGCTGAACGAATCGGGATTCGTGGAGGACACGCTGGCCGCGATCGCCGGCCGGACAATCCACACCTACCACACGGAAGGGGCGGGCGGCGGCCACGCGCCGGACATCATCCGCGCGGCCTCGTACCCGAACGTGCTGCCGTCGTCGACGAACCCGACCCGGCCATATACGGTGAACACGATCGACGAGCACCTCGACATGCTGATGGTCTGCCATCATCTCGACAGCCGGATTCCCGAGGACGTCGCGTTCGCCGACTCGCGCATCCGGCCGGAGACGATCGCGGCGGAGGACATCCTCCACGACCTCGGCGTGTTCAGCATGATCAGCTCCGATTCGCAGGCGATGGGACGGGTCGGGGAAGTGATCCTCCGCACCTGGCAGACCGCGGACAAAATGAAACGCCAGCGCGGACCGCTCGCCCCCGACACGACCAGCGACAACTTTCGCATCCGGCGCTACATCGCGAAATATACGATCAACCCGGCGATCACGCACGGCATCGCGCATCTGGTCGGCTCCGTCGAGCCGGGCAAGTTCGCCGACCTCGTCATCTGGAACCCGATGTTCTTCGGCGTGAAGCCGGATCTCGTGCTGAAGGGCGGCGCGATCGCCTGGGCGCAAATGGGCGATCCGAACGCGTCGATTCCGACGCCGCAGCCGGTGTTCGGCCGGCCGATGTTCGCCTCGTTCGGCCGGGCGCGCGCTTCGACGTCGATCACGTTCGTCTCGCAGGCGGCTTACGAGAAGGGCATCGCGGAGAGGCTTGGCCTGTCGAAGCGGGTGGAGCCGGTCCGGAACTGCCGGAACATCGGCAAGAAGGACATGGTGCTGAACGACGCGACGCCGCGCATCGAGGTCGATCCCGAGACGTACCGGGTAACCGTCGACGGCGAGCCTTGCACATGCGAGCCGGCGGCCGTGCTGCCGATGGCGCAGCGGTATTTCCTGTTCTGACCCGAGGCGAGGAGGGATGGCGGTGGCGGATGTTCCGGACAGGCGGGCGGACGGCGGGGCCGCGGCGGCGCGCGAGACGGCTTTTGCCCCGGACGATGTGTCGTGGCTCCTGCTGCAGCAGCTTCTCGATTCCGCGCTGCCGATCGGGGGGTTCTCGCATTCATTCGGCCTAGAAACGATGGTGCAGGAGGGGCGGGTCCGGACGGCGGCGGACCTTGAGCGTTACGCGGAGACGATGCTGCTGCAGAGCTGGGCGACGCTCGACGCGATGATCGTGAAGGCGGTGTACGAATGCCCGCCGGATGACTGGGAGCGGGCGTGGCGGATCGAGCGGCTCGTCCATCTCCAGCGCGCGGCGTCCGAATCGCGGGCCGCGGCCGAGAAGATGGGGCGCCGGCTGCTCCGCCTGGCGGCCGACGTCCACCCGGGGCTCGACCTGTCGCCGCTCGAGGACGCGTTCCGGAGCGGCCGCTGCCTCGCCACGCATCCGCTCGTCTTCGGCTTTCTGTGCCGGCGCCTCGGCGTTCCCCTCCATCGGGCGGTGCAGGGGCTATTGTACGGCAACCTCGTCACCTGCGTGGGCAGCGCCTTGCGGCTCATGGCGATCGGGCAGACGACCGGTCAGGCGGTGATCGCCCGGCTCATTCCGCTCATCGCCGAAGGCTGGCGCATCGCGGAGCGGCTCGATCCGGAGGATGCGTACGCGTGCGCGCCGCTCGCGGAGCTGATGGCGATGCGCCACGAAACGCTGTATTCCCGGCTGTTCATGTCGTGACGGGACGTTGGAACACCACTTTGTATGAACTGAAAGGATGGGATCACCATGTGCCAGGGACAGGGACATCATCACCATCATGATTGGGAGACGCCGCCGATTCCGGCCGACCGCCCGATCCGGATCGGCATCGGCGGGCCGGTTGGCTCCGGCAAGACGGCGCTCGTGGAGAAAATCGCGAAGGCGATGCGCGACCGCTACAGCATCGCGGTCATCACGAACGACATTTATACCGCGGAGGACGCGCGCATTCTCGTCAAGACCGGCTGCCTGCCGGAGGAGCGGATCGTCGGCATCGAGACGGGGGGCTGCCCGCACACGGCGATCCGGGAGGACGCCTCGATGAACTTCGAGGCGATCGAGGATCTGCAGGAGAGGTTCCCGGACCTCGACTTCATCCTGATTGAGAGCGGCGGCGACAATCTGGCCGCGGCGTTCAGCCCGGAGCTGGCAGACCGGTTCATCTACATCATCGATGTGGCGCAAGGGGAGAAAATTCCCCGCAAGGGCGGTCCGGGCATCATGCGCTCCGACCTGCTCGTCATCAACAAGATCGACCTCGCGGAGCATGTCGGCGCGAGCCTGAAGGTGATGGAGGAGGACACGATCCGGATGCGGGGCAGCCGGCCGTACGTGTTCACCAATCTGCTGGGCGGCGACGGGCTCGACACGATCGTGCACTGGCTGGAACACGAGCTGCAGCATGCGCGCGGCATCCAGCATACGCATTGACGGCGCGTTGGCGGGCGCGCTCGCCGGACCGCGGCCGGGGGAGCCGGATGCCGGCACGCCTGCCGGCCGCCCGCGCGAAGGTGCGCTCGCCGGACCGGCGCGCCTCGAAGCCGCCTTCGCCGTCCGCGGCGGGCGCACCGTCCTCGCCTCGAAGATGCACACCGCCCCGCTCAAAATCGCGAAGGCGTTCGACCGCCCGCGCGAACTCGCGGTCATCGTGATGGACGCGTCCCCCGGCATGCTTGCCGGCGACCGCTACGAGCTGGCTTGGACGGCGGAGCGGGACGCGCGCGTCTATCTGACGAACCAGGGGAACACACGCGTCCATCCGTCGCCGCCCGGCCGCGGCGGGGTGCTCACGCAGCGGTTCACGCTGCGCGAAGGCGCATGCGTCCAGTCGATGATGGAGCCGCTCATGCTGTACCGGGACGCGGAGCTTACATCGCGCACCGAGGTCGACCTCGCGCCGGGCGCCGTCTGGCTGTCGGCCGAGGTCCTCTGTCCCGGCCGCGCCGGGCGGGGCGAGACCTTCGCATTCCGCCGCTGCGATTCGGCGCTGACCGTCCGCTATGACGGCGAATTGATCTATCGCAGCCGGCAGATCGTCGACCCCGCAAGCCAGCGGATCGCGGCGCCCGGCGCCTGGGAGGACTGCACGCACATCGGCACGCTGTACTGCTTCTCCGACCGGCTGGACGCGTCCCGCTTCGAGGCGGCCCGCGAAGCGGCCGAACAGGCGGCCGCGGCCTTGCCCGGCGGATGTCTTGTCGGCGCTTCCCGCGCCTGGCGGCACGGCATCGTCGTCATGGCCGCCGGCGGCGCGGCGTGGCGGCTCCAGCGGGTGCTGGAGGCGGCGTGGCGGGCGCTTCGGCGCACGCTTCTCGGCTTGCCGGACGCGGTCTGGACGGAATAACGATCCATACTGACGCGCAGGCTTCAAGCCTGCGCATCATGCTGTCGGGACCCTCAAGCCAGGTCGATCGCCGCGACATCATAAGGGGCCAGCGCGGCTTCGAGGCCGTTCGGGCCCGAAACGATCCGGCTGTCCGGCGCATGGCACGATGTCGATGCCGCGTTGAGCGGGCCGGGGAAATCCGCGCCCGGAACGAGCCTCAGTTCAATCAGGTCGGATGTCAGGTTGGCCAGCAGGACGCTTCTCCGGTTGCTACGGCTCAAGCCCAGGGCCGCCGCGGACTCGGGGACTCCTTCGATCCGGAATACGTCGGCGCCGCGAAAACCGGCGATCGCCCGGAATACGGCATGCGCCGGCCTGACGCGCTCGCCGTCCGCCAGCCCCAACGGACCGTGGGTTTCATGCCAGGTGATGCCTTCCACGCCGGGGATGGCGAGGGCGGCCACGCTCCCGAGGGTCCATGCGGCGCTGAACGAACGGTCCAGCCTGTCATCCCGCTGATCGAGGACGGTGACGGGCTTTCCGCTGGTCGAAACGGGATTCAGGCGCGGCTTCAGGGTGATCGGCCCCAGGTACAGCGGTTTGCCCGATTTCGCCCGCGCATCCGCCGCGGTCACCGGCTGCGCGCGCAGCGTTTCCATGACCGAGCGGTCGTCGAACGCATGGAATTGCGGGGTGATCGCATAGGTGCCGAAATCCATCAGCGACAAGGGCAGCTTCGCCCGGTTGAATTCCGCATAGTGGCCGCGGGTTCCGCCGCCGATCTTCAAGGGAAGTCCGTGCTTCGCGGCCCGCTCCCGGCACGCGGCGAGCAAGGAAGGTTCCGAGTCGAACGCTCCGCACCGGAACGGCATCAACCGCCGAACCGGAGCCGCAAGATCCGCCATCAACGAGAAGAGATCGTCCAAGGATTGCCCGTCGCCGGCAAGCAGCTCCAGCTCGATCCCGCAATCGAGCCGCTCCGCCGCGTGAACGGCGTCCCGAAAGCGCGTCTCCCGGCGGGAGTCGGTCATGTCGAGGACAAGGCGGAGATGGGAGGGTCCCGCCTCCCTCAATCGGGCCAGCTCCGTATCGCTTGGGACGCCTTCGGCAAGCATGAAGCCGATTTCCGGCAGCCTGCCGATGACTTCGCCGGTCAGAACAAGCGGACGGCCGTCCGCCTGAGGTTGCGCCGGTTCGATGTCGGATGCGGGGACGACCGCAATCTCCACGGTCTGCCGAATGCGTTCCCCGGCCTCCACCTTCACCGGGAACGGAAGCGCGAGCGGCGTGCAATAGGTTTTGTAGGAAGCGTCCGTCCAATTGCGCTGATCTTCCATCTCGAAGATGTCGCCGTCGAACGCCACGCGGACGGCGAGACCGGGTACGGGCTCGTATTCCATCGTCCGGATGTCCATGAACGGCTGATGGGGGGAGATCGCCTCGGGAAAATGTCCGCTCACCATGCCCGACCCCGTCTCCACGCGGATCGCCTTGCCGGCGAACGCCATCGGATGCAGGACGCATATCCCGATCCGGTTGCGAAGAAACGACGAGCGGGCTGTGCCGTCAAACGCAAAGCGCAGGCGGCGGGGAGCCAGGACAACCGTCCCGCGCCACATGAAGTCGATGCCGTCCCGGACATGCTCGCAGGTGAAGCGGAACTCGAGACCATCCGCCGTCTCCCGGAGAACCGCTTCGCCGATATGGGGCAATACGGTGCCCCAGTCTCTGTCGCGGACGGCCGCGTACAGGTGGTCTGCGATTTCCACGCCTCTCCACGTCAGGAGGCGCAGTCCGCCGTCCTCCCATTCCACCTGCCAATCGCCCGTTCGCAAGATTCGACGGTCCATCTTGCCACCTCCGACCGGCCGCGCTCAGCGCGTCAGCTTCCCGAGTTTCTCCGGATGCAGCATGATGTCGATCTGCCCGCGGACGCTGTCCGGATCGAACAGGGAGCGCCATTCGTCGCGGATGACGGCTTTTTTGCCGTACTCGATCGCGATTTGGCACGCGTCCGAAAACGGATTGCCGGCTTCGCCGAACACGATCGCAAGCGAGATGTTGAGGTGGCCCAGCATGAAGTCTCGCGCCGCTTCACGGGGCACCCCGCGCCGCACCGCCTCCTCCAGCACTTCTCCGCATGTTACGATCAGCATCGCGCCGATCGTCTCCGCCATCGTCGGCTCCAGCATCGCCATCTGTTCCAGCGTGACCCGGTGGGCGCGCATGACCGGCGCGAAGATGGTCCTGGCGATCCGCTCGCCTCGTTCATAATCGGATTCGGGCCCTTGCATGAGGGCGCACACGATCGCCTGTTTCGCTTTCACCCCGCCGAAATAATCGCGCCGCGCATCCCCCGTCTCGTCGTTGAAAACGGGCGGGTGGCACGGGTGCGTGACGAAATAGCTGACATCCTGCCGCTCCGGCAGTTTGCCCGCGTAGGCGGCGGCCGGATCGAGCAGCATCAGCATGGCGCCGCTTTTCATCATGGGGACGATGGATTGGGAGACGTTTTCAATCGCGACGTCGGGAACCGCCAGAATCACGACGTCCGCCAGGGGAACGGCGTCTTCCTGCGCCGTCGGCGCAAGTCCCCGCTGTGCCAGGTTTTGCACGCCGCGTTCGCTGATTTCGACGTAATGGACGGGATGCGCGTGGTTCTTCAGGTTGTCGGTGATGCGGCAGCCCATTTTTCCGCCTGCTCCAATCAATGCGATGCTAGCCGTCATGTTGCGTAACCTCCTTCAGGATCGGATGCGAGGGTGGAGCATCCAACCCCACGATAGCATGAATTCATTTGAAATACAACATGTATACAATTTGGATTTTGGCTGTGTTGACATCGGGGTCCGATCTGTGGTCTATTTGATCTGGACAGTGGGGAAGGAGCGTAGCGGATGGCAGTGACTCTGAAGGAAAAAGCCTATCTTCAACTGAAGCAACTGATACGGGAAGGCAAATTTCAATCCGGTGAAATGCTGACCGAACGCCATCTGGTCGAACTGCTGCAGATGAGCCGGACGCCGATCCGGGCCGCCCTGGAGCGCCTGGAAGCGGAAGGCCTTGTCCAGTACACGCCGAACAAGGGCATCCAGCTTCTTGAAATTTCGCTTCAGCGCGCCGTTGATCTTTACGATTTCCGCATGGCCATCGAGACCTACATCGTCCGCAAATTGTCCGGCTGCATTCTGACGAAAGAGCAAATCGAAAGCGTTGAGGCCAATCTGGACGAGCAGAAGGTTCATATGGGGAGAGACGATTACGAATCGTTCACGAAGGCGGATCTGGCGTTTCATCTGCTGCTCGCCCATTTTCATGAGAATCTGGAGATGATCCATGCCATCGACCGCCTGCAGAACCAGCTTTATCGCATCGCCCTGAATGTGATGCGCAAGGATCGCAACCGCATGCGGGTTTCGTACGAGGATCATGTGTCCGTGTTCGAGCATATCCGAAACGGCGATGCGGCCGGTGCGGGGGAAACGATGATGCGACACCTGGAGTTCGGCAAGCAAATCCTGGTCATGTAGCGGCATGCGGGACGCATTCCCGCAGGAATCCGGGGCCGGGATGTTGAATCCTGTCATGCAGACGTGATCTGCATGCGAATACGAGGGGAGAGGGTGGCATGGAGCCGAGAGAAGCGACGGTGATCCCGCAATGCCCGGTGTGCGGATTCAGGATGGAGTGGTGGTTCGCCAAATGGAAGTGCTTCAACTGCGGCCAGTGGAACGGCTGCTGCGGGGACAGCACCAGCGATCCCGGGGGGCTGTGGAGCGAACCGGAACAGGACGGCTGACAGGAGAAAAATACAGCCTGTTGAAGGGATTCAACAGGCTGCATGCGCGCAAGGCCGAACGGCCTTGCGCGCTTTTTTTCATCTGGCGCGGGTGGTGATGCGAATCTCAGAGCTGTCCGCGGACAGCCGGGTGTATACCACCCTGGCGCCCAGCGCTTCGGAGATGAAGCGGAGGTTGACGAACGTCTTTCCGTTTTGCGCCACCGGAGCTTCCGACAGTTCCCGCTTTTCGCCGTTGACATAAGCCGTCCGGGAGCCGACCGCAAGCTGTATGGTGAGGCCTTCCTTTCTCGCCGTGACGGTCCGGGTTTGCTGATCCCAGTCCACATTCATGTTGTACGCCCCGAACAGATCGCGGAATGGCACCATGGCGGTGCCCCGGATGAACACGGCCTCGAAGTCCAGCCGTTTGCCGTTGAGGTAGATGCGTGTCCCGGGTTCCGGAGGCTTTTCCTCGTCCGTGCCGAATTCTGCAAGAAGGCGCGGCTCCTCGCGCATGCCCTCAACGGAACCGTCGCCGAGTTTGTCCCAATTGTTGTAACCCCATGCATACAGGCTTCCGCCTTCGGTTATGGCGAATGCCGTGCCGTCGAAGGCCGCCACTTTGGTAACGGGGTGCGCAAGCTCCACCTGCGTCCAACCGTCCATTTCCCACTCCTCGAGCTTCCAGGCCAGGATTTTGTCATGGTCCCAGATCCACACCGAGCCGTCGGGTTTCAGGCCGACGATGAACGTGTCGCTGACCTCGATCTGCCCGAACCCTTGCATTTGCGCGGAAGCGACGGGTTCCCGGTTGACGGGAAGAAGGGATGCCCAGGGAGAACTCGGCTTGATAAAGAGATCATAATAAAACAGTTCGTATCCCCATTGTTTCCACGTCCCGTCCTGCTCCTGCGCCCACACGGATCCTTCCCGGGTGCGAATCTGTTTGACGTTGTCCAGACCCGGCATCGGCTCCGGTATCATGATGTGGCGATATTCCTTGTCTTCCAGGCGCAAGCCCCAATGCCACAGTTGTCCGCTCTCATCCAATGCGTAATAGGCATCTTTGTGAAAAGCGACGGAGACGATCCGTTCCAGCCCTTCCACCTTCCTCGGGCGAAGCCGGGCGACGGATTCCCGCAAAGACTCCTCCGATATTTCCATGCCGCTGTTATGGGAGGCTCCGCCCCATTCGTAAACCTGGCCTTCCCGGTCGATGGCGATGGTTCTCGGGCCGCTCGCGTAAATCGCCCGGATCCCGCCGAGACCGTTCTTGACGGGAACCTTGGAGCCTTTGTCTTCCGTAACGGCTCCCTCCTCGAGGGTGCTGATTTCGCCGTTGCCGAGCTGGCCCTGCACATTGCTGCCCCAAACCCAGACATTTCCGTCCCTGTCCAGCGCGACGCTGTGATAATCGCCTGCCGCGATGGCCGTCACGGGCGGAAGCGATTCGATCTTTTTCGGTGTCGGAACTTCGGTCCGGTCGCCGTGTCCCAGGGCGCCGCCGGCGTCGTTTCCCCATGACCAGACGCCGCCGTCCTTGTCCAGGGCCAGAACATGACGGACACCGATCGCGACGTCGACGATTTCGGGCTTCTGCGCGGCGGACGCGACGGGCGTTCGGACGGACGGCGAAATTCCGAGCGCCAGGACAACTGCCATGATTGACGCAACGATTTTTTGAGTCGGATGGTTCAAGACGTTTGCCCTCCCGTTAGGTGTGTCGGGAATCATTGTCCCGTTCACGTCGAAATTTGTCCATGATCGAATTTGAAGCGCATACAAAAATATGAAAAAAACCGCGGCGACGATTCGCGCGCGGGAGCAAATTCGCGGCCCGTTCAAGCCTGCGCGTATTTCTCGCGGTACTCGTAGGGGCTCATGTTCTCGTGGTTCTTGAACACCCGGCTGAAATGCGCCGAATCGGCGTAGCCGACCCGGCTGCCGACCTCGTAGATCTTCAGCTTCGTCGTGCGCAGCAGCTCCTTCGCCTTCTCCATCCGGATGCGGAGGAGCGCCTGCGTGAACGTGGTGCCCGTCTCGCTCTTGAACAGCGTACTGAGGTAGTTCGGGTTGAGATAGAGCCGTTCGGCGAGGCTGGACAGCGTGAGATCCTGGTCGTACTCCGTCTCGAGGATGTGGATCGTCTGGCGGATCAGATGGTGCATGCCCTCGCGCGGCTCGATCCTTCCGTCCGCGGCTTCCGCGCCGCCGCCTACGGCGCCCTCTCCGGCTTCCGGCACGGCCGGCCGGTCGATGCCGAGCTGCTTCAGGCTGCGCCAGTACAGGCCGCTCACCTCCGACAGCCGCTTCGCTTCTCCGCCGATCCCGGCCCGGATCGTCCGGCGCAGGGTGGCGCGGACCGCGTCCGCGCAACGCGAGGCGATCTCTTCGAGCGGCTTGTGGCCGTCCTTCAGGAACAGGACGCACGTCAGGTGGCTGCCCTCGACGAAGATGAGGGGGACGCCGAACCCGCCCAGCACGTCGCCGAGCACGTTTTTGACGGCGAAGCGGACCGTGCCGCCTTCCTCGGCATCCTCGATGACGAAGCTGATGATGCCGACCGTGTCGTAATCCGGGAACATCCATTCGTCGTAGTAGGGAAGCGGCAGTTCGTAGAGGAGATCCTGCACCCTTTTCTCGAGGAGGGCCATCTCCCGCAGACGGTTGATCCGTCGCGCTTCCTTGCGCTCCCGCACGATGTCGGCGGCCTTCGCGATCGCCTCGCGAAGCGCCTGCACGGAAACCGGCTTGAGCAGGTAATCGGAGACGCTCGAGCGGATCGCGGCCCGGGCGTACTCGAACTCGGCGTAGCCGGTCAGCATGAACATGATGATGTCGGGATAGCGCTCGCGGATGATGGACGCGAGCTCCACCCCGTCCATGCCGGGCATCCGGATGTCGGTGATGACCAAGTCGAACGTTTCGTCCAGGATGCGCAGCGCTTCCTCGCCGTCCTCGGCTTCCTCGACCTCGTATTCGTCGTCGAACCGGCGCACCGTGTCCGCCATCATCTGGCGCACGCCGGATTCGTCGTCCACGATCAAAATCCGCATCTGTACCTTCCTCCTTCCGCCGTACGCGCGGCGGGTTATTGCCGCTCAAGCGCCCCGCGGATCTGCCGCATGGCTTCTTCCCACGCCAGATCGCCGCTCAGCAGGCCGTTCTCGACCTTCTGCAGCGCCGATTCCATGATGTCCTCGACCAGCGGCTGGTCCGCGCCCGCGTAGGCCGGCCGGATCGCGAGGGCCGCCTCGCCCAGCAGCCGGCCGACCGGCGCGCCCATGTAGAAGCCGTCCCGCTTGTTCACGATCTCGGCGTTGTCGTACAGATTCGTGAGCGCGGGGAAGATGTTGCGCTCCCGGAACAGCTCGAGCTGCCGCTCCCCGTCGGTCAGCCAGCGGATCAGATCCCAGGCCTCCTCCGGATGGCCGCTCTCCCGCGGGATCGCGAAGAACCAGCCGCCCCAGTTCGCCGCCCCGCCGGGCAGCCGCGTCATGTTCCACTGGCGGATCGCGCCGGGCGAGTTCTCCGTCACGTAGCCGAGCAGCCAGGCCGGGGCGAGCAGCGTCGCGAAATGCCCCTGCTCCATGCCGACGGCCCACTCGGTCGTGCCGGTCTGCAGCCCGGCGGACAGGCCGTTCACCTTCGCGGACACGGCGTAATCCCACGCCTCGCGCACCGCCGGGTTGACGTCGCCGATGAAGGCGCCCGTCGCGGGGTCGAAATATTGCGTCTCGGACTGGCCGAGGATGGCGCGGTAGAGCGTCACGATGTTGTCGATCATCGGCTTGCCCGTCCGGGTGCGGATCGCGACGCCGCTCTTCAGGAACGCGTCCCAGTCCGGCAGCGATTCGGCCAGCTCGCCCCGCTCGAGCGGCAGGCCGGCCTGGCCGTACAGGCTGACGCGGAACAGCAGCGTCATCGGTCCGATCGACGCGGGCAGGGCGTAGACGAACGAGCCGTCCCGGCTAACGGCCAGCTCCCGGTTCCAATCCAGGTAGCGGCCGGCGAGCGGTTCGGGGGCGAGTTCCCGCAGATTGTGGAAGTAGGACGGGAATTGCTTGAACCGCTCCATGTAGCTGAGGTCGATCATGACGGCGTCCGGGGCGCCGTAGCCGGCCGCGAACGCGGTCTGGAGATTGGCGTGCAGATCCTGGGGGTCGAACCGGACGACCTCGACCTGCACGTCGTCATGTTCTTCGTTATATCGTGAAATCAGCGGCTCGTAGCCGGAACCGGGCCACAGCCAGATGACGAGCGGCTCCGGCCCCTGATCCGCGCCGCGCGCGCCGTGGCTGACGATCATGCCGGGCTCTCCGCAGGACGCGAGGAAGAGCAGCGCGGCGAGCGCGAGGAGCGCCCGGGACAGGCGCGATCCGCCCCGGCGGAGCCGCCGTGCGGCAGCACGGGCGTTCTTCGGGTCTTGATGCGTCATCGCGCGCGCTTCACGCATCCGGCGCATGTTGCGCATCTTGCGGCACCTCCTTGCCGCCGGCGTCCGCCGGGTCGATCGGGATGCGGACCGTGACGCGCAGGCCGCCCCATTCGTTCCCGGACAGGGTGATGCCGTAGCTGCGGCCGTAGATGTACTGGATCCGCTCCTGCAGATTCGGCAGCCCGATGCCGGTATGCCGCGAATCGCTCCGGCGCGGCGCGTCGTCGGACAGAATCCGCGTCATTTCGCGTTCGCTCATGCCGGTGCCGTTGTCGTCCACGGTCAGCATCATGTCGCGGTCCTCGCGCCGGATGCGGATGCGGATTTTCCAGCGGTCCCGCTTGACGGCTTCGAGGCCGTGGGTCATCGCGTTCTCGACGATCGGCTGCAGGAGCAGCTTCATGCACCGGCAGTCGAGCAGCTCCTCGTCGATGTCCAGCTCGACGTCGAGCCGGTCGCCGTAGCGGTATTTCTGCAGGGTGATGTAGCGCCGGAGCTGCGAGACGTCCTCGCGGACCGTCGTCATTTCCGAGCCCGGCTGGATGCTGTATCGGAGCAGCTCGCTGAGCAACTGCACCATTTCGGCCGCCGCCGCGGTATCGCGCTTGCCCTCGAGCGTCCAGTAGATCGTGTTCAGCGTGTTGTACAGGAAGTGCGGGCGGAACTGGGCGCGCAGCGCGACGAACTGCGCCTGCCGCTCGCTCACCTGCTTGTCCGTCAGATCGCGGATCGTCTGCTGCAGACGGGCGAGCATCCGGTTGAAGCTCTCGTACAGCCCGGTCACTTCCGCGTTCCAGAGCTGGCGCCGCACCGGAAGCAGATGGCCTTCGTCGATGCGCTCGATTCGTTTCGCCAGGAAGCGGATCGGCCGCACGATCGTCCACGAATAGAACGTAATGAACAGAATGCCCACCGACAGCCCGACGGCGCTGATCCAGAGGATGGTGCGCTGCAGGCGCGACACGCCCTCGTACACTTCGCTCCGGTCGATGTAGGCCAGCACCGTCCAGCCGCTGTAGTCGGAATACGCGTAGGAAATGTAGGCGGGACCGTCCTCCGTGTTCAGCGTGATCATGTCGCTCGGCACCTTGCGCACCTGCTCCAGCAGCACGCTCGGCGCCGGCGTGCCGACTTCGTCCCATACGCTCGAATAGATGACGCGTCCGAACGGGTCGACGACCTGCACCTTGCCGCCCGCGCCGAGGTTCATCTGGCCGATCGTCTTCTGCAGCGTGACGGCCGGATAGGCGAACACGATCGTGCCGATGTTCTCGAGCGTCTCGATGTCCTTCAGGCTGCGCGCGCCGATGACGGCCGGCTGGGCGCCGCCGACCCAGACGAGGCCGGAGAACCAGAGCATGCGCCCGTTGTATTGCTCCATCTCGTCGTACCAGGGCTGTTTCCGCACGGCTTCGAGCGACCGCCACAGGAAGTCCATCGAGGAATTGGCCAGATAGCTCGATCCGTACCGGTCGAGGATCATGATGTTCGATTCGTGGCCGCTCATCCGGTTGCTCGCGTTCATGACGCGGATCAGCTCTTCGTTGTAGCTGCCGGGGTTCGCGCGGGCGGACAGATGGTCCTGCACGATCTCGTTGAACGCCAGCACCTGCATCATCTTGTCATACTCGATCAGATTGGCGTCGAGCTTGCCGCTCAGATGGGTGATGGAGTCCAGCAGCAGCCTGGCGGTCTGGTTCAGGGACGAACGCGACGTCTGCACGTACGTCACCGTCACCGTCGCCGTCATGACGAAAAGCAGGATCGCCGTGAAGCCGATCGTGAGCTGCGCCAGAATGGACGGTTTGCGTTTCACTGCCGTTCTCCCTTTCGCCCAAGGCCGGAGAATGCTTGCGGCTGTCGCTTCACTTCCATTATAGTGAACCTGTATGGGCCTGCCAGATCACGGATATTCGAAATCTTGGATATTTCTCAGTTTTTTTGACGGGATTTAAGATTCGGGCGGGCCGGCAGCACCAATGTTTCCCGAAACCGCCGGGACTATACGGGCGGCTCGCTGGAAGGATGGAACACCATGCGACACGATACGTGGATTTCGGTCGATACAAGGCAAGTCGAACATCTGGAGCTTCCGGACGGCTTTCTGCCGCTGCTCGTCGGCACGGTGCTCCGCTTTTACGGGGAGCGCCTCTGCTTCGGCGGCTATCCGGCCGACCGGCCGTTCTTCCTGGCGGCTTATTTCCTGCCGACGGAGACGGTGTACACGTCCGTTCTCGTCGACCCGGAGCGGCTGCTCGAGGAGGAGCACGACGACGCGATCGAATACGGCCGGGACGAGCCGCTGGTGGCGGAAGCCGGCTTCGTGCTCAGCGCGACGGTGACGAACGAGCTTGTCGCGGAGCCGGGCGTGATCGGCTTCCGGACGCTTGTCGTGCTGGATTCCCATTTCGAGGGGGCGCCGGCGCTGAAGGGCGTCAGGCATCGTTAGGCAAGAGGACCGTCCGGATCGGCGCATGCCGGCATCCGGACGGTCCGCTAATTTTGCGGCGAGGCGCTTCGCTTCGCCAGCGTCGTGCGGTTGCGGCCGGCTTCCTTCGAGGCGTAGAGGCAGTTGTCGGCCAAGGCGTACAGGGATTCCACGGTCATGTCGGAGTTGTCGGAGTCTTGCAGCTCCGCGACGCCGATGCTGACCGAATAGGCGATGTTCTCGCCGGCTTCGGCCGCTTCGCCGAGGGCGAGCGGCTCCCGGAGCGCGCGTGTCCGGATCTTCTCGGCCAGCCGGAACGCGGCCTCGCCGTCCATGCCGGGGCAGAGGACGGCGAACTCTTCCCCGCCGATCCGGCCGGCCGTGCAGGCCGGTCCTGCCGTTTCGCGGAGCATGTCGGCAAAGCGGACGAGCAGCCGGTCGCCCGCCACATGGCCGTACCGGTCGTTGATGCTTTTGAAATGGTCAAGATCGATCACCATCAGGCTGATCGGCTCGCCGGTCTGGCGGCAGGTCTCGCGGGTTTCGTGCAGCCGCTCGAAGAATTGGAGCCGGTTGCTGAGACCGGTCAGGCCGTCCGTCGTCGCGCGCCGGACCAGTTCCTGCTCGATCTGCTTCCGGTTGGTGATGTCCGACAAGATGAGCAGCGATCCGCTTCGCTCATCGCGCACCCGGAGGGGAATGAGCCGCACCTCGAACCATTTTCCCGCAATTTCGGTTTCGAGACTTCCCGGTTCGCCGGCCGCGCAGAACGCCTTCAGCTCCGGATGATCGGCGAACAGATCCGGAAGCGACGCGCCGACGAGCTTGCCGCCGGGCTTCCGCACCATCGCGCGGGCGGCCGGATTCGCATCGATGATCTGTTCCCGCTCGTTCGCGATCAGGATGCCTTCGGACATGTGCTCCAGCACCTTCTCCCGGGCCAGCGGGCGCACCTGCAGAAACTTCCGGATATGCAGGATATAGAAGAAAATGAAGGCCGCCGGCAGCAGCGAGGTGGAGATGTTGACATGCCCGCCCGCCAGTTTCGCCAGTTCCGGCAGCAGGAAGGGACAGAGGACGGCGATGATGAGCAGGACAACCAGTCTTTTCTGACCGCCGACGACCTTGCGGTAATGGCTGACCAGCAGCCCCAATCCCCACAGGGCCGCAAGCTGGTTGTACAGGAAGAACACCCATCCGAGCGGCATCCGCGACATCCCGATCCGTTCGTAATCGCCGTAGGGCTCGACCCAGACGTCCCCGCGAATCAAATGATGGTGGGAATCGGTGAACAGCAAAATCCAGAATGCGGCGACAAACGCGCTCAGAACGAGCACGGTCCGGTTGCGGACCTTGTCGTCGACGCGCATGTAGAACATGATGACGCCGAGCAGCATGATCGTGGAGTAGTAGAGCGGAATCTGCTGCAGATTGCGCCAGAGCAGTTTCTTTTCCAGGCCGTTCGCGAGCAGTTCGCCGATGCTGAGCATGCCCTGAACGGACAGGAGCGCCATCTGGATCATGAGATAGACGATGCCGGCGGATTTGCGGATGAAGAATCAATACGCGAACAGGACGAAATAGACGATCGAGCTGAGCAGAATGGTGAACAGGTAGCCGTCTCTGAAAATCATGAACCAGTCCACTCCCAGTTGCCGAAAAGTGTCCCCGCAGTTTGATTCATGCTGTTACGCCTATCATAACGGATTGCCGCAGATCGCACCAGAGAAGGATGTCAATTTACGTCACATCCCGTCGATTTCGTCAGAAAAAAAGCCGCGTCGAACGACCTGCGGATCGCCTCCTTCAGGACATCCCACGGCGCGTCCAGGTCCGGTCCGATGATCCGGCGTTCGGCCAGTTCCCCGTATTCCGCGATCTCCAGCGATTTCCGCTCCACGAGAGGCCGGATGGTCTGAACGGCTCTCGCGTACGGGCTGGAGACCATGACGTGCACGTCGATCTCCGCCAAAATGTCCGCCACCCGCGCCGCCGCTTTCCATCCTTCTTCCGACAGTCCGCGCGACCGCTCCTGTCCGTGCACAAAGGGGGATGCGGCGTGCCGGAACATGCAGAGGATCGTATTCATCTTGTCGCCTCCCGAATCTTGCAGGACGGCTATTGTTTTTGAGAATGCGTGCGGCTGATCCTTCTCGGGCGGAAGGACGTGTTGCGCCTCAGGCGTGCGGAACATCAAGATGTAGTTGTTCTGAAGATAAATAAACACAACATCTTGTGTCCGGAAGAAAAATATGCTACGATGAACCCGTCTCCATCAATTTCATATTCTCTGTTTCGGCAGGGTACCGCTGCGGGCGGTTTAATAGGGAAGCCGGTGCGAATCCGGCGCTGTCCCCGCAACTGTAACGCTGACGAACGTTCACATCCACTGTGCATCCGTGCATGGGAAGGGAACGGGAGGATGACGCGAAGCCAGGAGACCTGCCCGGCCGAAACATCGTTTCCTTGTCTTCGGGGGGTGAGAGAAGGGACGGCCGGCGCATGCGGCTTATTGGACGTGCGTGTCACGTCGCGGCTTGTTTTCATGCATCTGTCGTCATGGAGCATCCTCGGGAGAGGGTGCTCCTTATTTTAGTCCATGCGAGTGAGAAAAGGAGGAGTCCGCACATGAAACTGTACACGAAAACCGTCTGTCCGAGGTGCATGTGGATCAAATCCGAGGCGGCGAGATCCGGCAGGGAAGTGGAGATCGTCAACATCGACCACGACGAAGCGGCGCGGGAGCGGCTGATCGGGGCCGGCGTCCGGACCGTGCCGGCGCTCGAGGCGGACGGCGAGTTCCGGACGGAGCCCGAAGCGATGCTCGCGATGCTGGGGGGCGCGGACCGATGATCGCGTACGCCAGCCGGACGGGCAATGTCCGCCATATCGCCTTGCAGATCGGGCTTCCGTGCGTCGAAATCCGGGAGGATACGACCCTCGACGAGCCGTTCCTGCTGCTGACCTACACCGACGGGCTGGGGCAGGTGCCGCCGGTCGTCGAGCGGTTCATGGCGCGCTGCGGCGCGTATTGCCGCGGGGTGGCCGCCAGCGGCAACCGCAACTTCGGCCGCGCGAACTTCGCCCGGGCCGGGGACGCCGTCGCGGAGCGGTGGAATGTTCCGCTCGTGCGCAAGCTGGAACTGCGCGGATTTCCGCGGGATTACGAGGCGATCCGGCAGTTTTATTTCGAACGGATCGGGGAGGTGAGCCGGCATGGCGTCCTGGCTGCGGCTCAATAACGAGGTGCTGCACCACTACCGGCGGACGGGGCGGCTCGATCTCGCGAAGGACCGGGAGGCGGCCCGGCGCTATTTTCTGGAGTATGTCAACGTCAAGATGCGTTATTTCATCGACATCGAAGAGAAGATCCGCTATCTCGTCGACGAGGGCTACTACGAAAAAGCGTTCCTCGGGCAGTACGACATGGCGTTCATCGAGGAGCTTTACCGGCGGGCATACGGCTATCGTTTCCGGTTCCCGTCGTTCATGAGCGCAAGCAAGTTCTACGACGGCTACGCGATGAAGAGCCGGGACGGCGCCGAAATCCTGGAGAAATACGAGGACCGGATCGTCATCATCGCGCTTTATCTGGCACGCGGCGACAAGGAATTGGCGAGTAAAGCGGTCGACGCGCTGATGACCGCCTATCAGCCGGCGACCCCGACGGCGCTGAACAGCGGCAAGCGGGCGCGCGGCGAGCTGGTGAGCTGCTTCAAGCTGTCGATGGACGATTCGATGAACAGCATCGCGGCGAACATCGGCTACTGCCTCGAGCTCTCCCGCCTCGGCGGAGGCGTCGGCGTCAACCTGACGGACATCCGTCCGCTCGGCGATCCGATCAAGGGCATCCGGAATCGCGCCAGCGGCGTCATGCCCGTGGCCAAGTTGCTCGAGAACGCCTTCTCCTACTCGAACCAGCTCGGGCAGCGAAACGGATCGGGCGTCGTCTATCTGAACATTTTTCATGCCGATATCGAGAGCCTCATTTCCGCCAAGAAACCGAATGCCGACGAGAAGATCCGGCTTGCGACGCTGTCAACGGGCATCATCGTGCCGGACATCTTCTTCGAGCTGATGAAGCGGGACAAGGACATCGTGCTGTTCAGCCCGTACGACATTTACCGGGAGTACGGCAAGCGGATGTCGGAAATCAGCATGAGCGAAATGTATGACGAGCTGCTCGACAATCCGAACATTCGCAAGCTGAAGCGGGTGAATGCCCGGAAGCTGTATACGGAAATCAAGAAGGCCCAGTTCGAATCCGGCTACCCGTTCGAAATCTTCGACGACAACGTCAATGCCCGGCATCCGCTGCGGCGGCTCGGACGGGTGAAAATGTCCAATCTGTGCACGGAGATTCTGCAGGTGCAGGAGACGAGCGTCATCCGCGACCACGGCGAGGAGGACGCGTACGGGATGGACGTGTCGTGCAATCTCGGCTCGTTGGACATCCACAAGGCGACACAGACGGATTTTGAGTCGCTGGTGGACACGGCCATGCGTCTGCTCACCCATGTCTCGCTCATGACCGACATCCGCAATGTGCCGTCCGTCCGCAAGGCGAACCGGCTCATGCATTCGGTCGGCCTCGGCGTGATGAACCTGCACGGCCATCTCGTGTCGCAGGGGCTGGAGTACGGCTCGGACGAATCGATTCGGTTCGTCGATGCGTTCATGGAGGCTTTGAACTATTATTCGCTGCTCGCGTCGATGCGGCTGGCGCGGGAGAAGGGGGAGACGTTCCACGGGTTTGAGCTGAGCGACTACGCGGACGGTTCCTATTTTGACCCGTATGTGGAGAAGGAGGAGCGGGAACTGCCCGAATCGGTCCGGCGCGCCCTGGGGACCGTGCCCGTCATCACGCGGGAGATGTGGCGGGAACTCAAAGCGCAGGTGATGGCGCACGGGCTGTTCAACGCCTACCGGCTGGCGATCGCGCCGACGGGGAGCATTTCGTACATCCGCAACTGCACCGCGTCGCTCGCGCCGATCACGGAGCGGGTGGAGGTTCGGGATTACGCGGACAGCCGCACGATTTACCCGATGCCTTTCCTGAACGACGAGACGATGGATCTGTACAAGGAGGCGTGGGAGATCGACCAGTTCCGCATCGTGGATCTGTACGCGGCGGCGCAGAAGCATGTCGATCAGGGGATCTCCATGACGCTTTACGTGACCGACCAGTGGACGACGGAGCGGCTCGCGCGGCTCTACATTTACGCGTGGATGAAGGGGATCAAGACGGTCTATTACGTGCGGCAGCGGCTGCAGACGATCGGGGAGTGTGTGGCATGCTCGGTATGAACCGGTACGAAGCGGTGAACTGGAACCGGCAGGGCAGGGAGCTTATCCAAGTGTTCTGGGACCAGCAGTGGAAGCAGATTTGGTTCCCCGAGGAGATCGCCGTCAGCAAGGACGTGAAGCAGTGGAGCCAGTTCGGGCATCAGGAGACGTACAAGCAGGTGCTCGGGGGGCTTACGCTGCTCGACACGATCCAGACGAACATCGGGATGAACGAGATCGCCCGCCACGCGCCGGATCTGCAGGAAAAAGCGCTCTATACGGTATTCGCCGCCTTCGAGGCGATCCATGCAAAGTCGTATTCGTACATCTTCACCACGCTCTGCACGAACCGCGAGATCGAGGCGATCTTCGATGGGGTGAAGCGGAACGAATGTTTGCAATACAAGGCGAACCGGATCAGCGATGTCTATCGCGCGATCAAGGAAGGGGATCCCGTCTCGTTGTGGAAGGCGATGTTCGCCTCGGTCATGCTGGAGTCGTTCCTGTTCTATTCCGGGTTCTTCTATCCGCTGTATTTGGGCGGGCAGGGGGTGCTGCGGAACAGCGCGGAGGTGATCTCGCTCATCCTGCGCGACGAGTCGATCCACGGGGTTGCCGTCGGCTATTTCGCCCGGCAACTGCTCAAGCGACTGCCGGACAAGGTGAAGGAAGAACTGACGGTGTGGGGCTATGAGTTCCTGCTCGATCTGTATCACAACGAATTGGCGTACACGAACGACGTGTACGCGGAGACCGGCCTCGCCCCGGAAGTGAAAGCTTACGTGCGCTACAACGCGAACAAGGCGCTCATGAACCTCGGGATGGATGTGATGTTCCCCGATGAGGAGGTCAACCCGATTGTCATGAACGGCATCCGCAACGAGGGCACGACCTACGATTTCTTCTCGCAGAAAGGATCGACTTATGCGGTGGCGAAGGTCGCGCCGATCACGGACGAGACGTTCGTGTTCTGACGGCGGACAGGGGACGATCGGATGACGCTGCAGCAACTCAAGTCTATTCTCGCGATCGTGGCGAGCGGTTCGATCAGCGAAGCGTCCACGCGGCTCTATGTGTCGCAGCCGAGTTTGTCGAGCGCGGTGAAGGAACTCGAAGACTGAAAGCGGTGATTGCCCGCGCCGGGCACGAAATGTTGGCATGAAGAAAGAAACTCGCCCCGACCGGGAGACGGTTGGGGCGAGTTGTTTCGCCACCGGTCATCAAGTGGCGATCTTGAAATACCCTACCGCCTTGTTCAGGCTGTTCACGACATCGCGGAGCTGCTCGGCGGCGTGGGAGATGTTCTCGACGAGCGCGAGCTGCTCCTCCGTCGCGGCCGCGACATTCTCCGCCTTGCCGGACACTTCGCGCACGGACGCGGCGGCCTGGTCCACGCTGGCCGAGACCTCCTCCGAGCTGGCCGACATCTGCTGGGTCACGGAGGACATCTCGTGGATTTGCGCGGTCACTTCGCGAATCGACGAGGCGATCGCCTGGAATCCTTCCGCGACCTCCTGCATGATGGACGAGCCCAGCTCCACCTGATGAATCGTCGTCCGCATGCGCGCGTTCGCGTTGCCGATTTCCTGCAGCGTATCCGAGACCAGGTTGTTGATATGGTTCGCCGATTCGAGCGAGCTGGCGGCCAGCTTGCGGATTTCGCCTGCAACCACCGCGAAGCCGCGGCCGTGTTCGCCCGCGCGCGCCGCCTCGATGGACGCGTTCAGCGACAGGATGCCGGTCTGGTTCGCGAAGGACGTGATGTTGGCGGTGATGCTGCCGATTTCGGCGGACTTGTCGTTCAGCACCGCCACCGTTTCGCCCAGGCGGTGGATTTCGCCGGCCAATTGATCCATCTGCGCCTTCAGCTTCAGGAGCAGCTCCTGGCCATGATGCGTCCGCCTGTTCGTGTCTTCCACGTGCTGCGAAATGCTGCCGGCGCTTTCGGCGATGCGCTGCACGCCGATCGCCATCTCCTCGATGGCTTTGCCGGTCTCCGTGGTGATTCTCGCCTGCGTCTCGACCAGGTCGCTCACTTCCTGGATGTTCTCGGCGACATGGCCGGATGTGGACGCCGATTCCCGCGCGCTGGAGGCGAGCTCGTCGGACGCTTCGGATACGGCCTTGGCGCTCTTCAGAATGCCGCCGATCAGTTCGCGCATGCGCGCGACCATGTTGTCGACATCCTGCTGGATGCGCCCCAGCTCGTCCTTGCCGTATCGGGTCGATTCGGGCAGATCCAGCCAACCCTCCGCGACGCGGCGGGTTTTCCGGCTGACATCGTCGATGGTCCGGCCGATCCGGCGGATGAGCCAGATGCCCGCCGCGATCAGGACGGCCCATTCGATCGCGAGGGTGATGTACATCCCGGTCGCGATGCCGCCTGCCCTGTCTTTCTCCTCCTCAATGGCCCGGGATTGATAGTTCTCCAGAATCTCCTGGATTTCATCGATATAGCCGCGGGTCGCGTCGAAAACCCCGGTGATGGCGGACATTCTCATCTCCAGGAGCGATTGGTCCTCCATGACGGAACTGGACAGGACAATCCAGGATGTCAGGCTGTTTTCAACTTCCGCCATGAGTTCGCCCAGCGTCTTCCCGCTTGACGGATGGACCAGCTCCCAGAGCCCGGCCCGATCGATCCGCTCCTTGGCGGCGGCGAGCCGCTCAAGGGTCTGCTCAACGTTCAGTTCGTAATTGGCTTGCGCGCTGTTGAGTGTGCTCGTGTCCGCTTGTCCGGTGGTCAGGACCAAGTAGGCCGTCAGCGCCTGATAGAGGTCGCGGTCGGCGTTCAGCATGAGCTGGGTGATGACGCTGCCCTGATCATAAAGCCGGTCGGACAGGCGATTCACCGTTGAAGACAGGGTTCCGAGCAGAAAAAAAGCGGCTACAGCGAAGAGGATGAGCGGAATGAACAGCAACAACGTCAGCTTCGTCTTGATAGAATGGAACAGGTGGGTCAATTCCTCCGCCTCCGTGTCGAAAAATTGACTATATATGGTTGCAAGCGCGCACATCTATTATTTTCGGAAGATTCTCAAGAAAGTTTAGGCGTGCGACGCGCGGAGACAAGAAAAAAAGAACCGCCCTTCCCGCGGTCCGTCGGACGGCAAAGCCGGAGCCTCCGCGTGCGAGACTCCGGCCGATTCATTTTTTCTGCTTGTAGAATTCGTGGTACAGCTTCATCAGGGCGCGCTTCTCGATCCGCGACACGTACGAGCGGCTGATGCCGAGCTCCTTCGCGATCTCCCGCTGGGTCCGCTCCTCGCCGCCGGCCTCGAGCCCGAACCGGCCGACGACGACCTCGCGCTCGCGCTCGTCGAGGATGTCCAGGTTCTTGTAGATCTTCGACTTCTCGATCTTGAGCTGCACCTTGTCGACCACTTCGTCCGTGTCCGAGCCGAGGATATCAATCAATGTGATCTCGTTGCCCTCCTTGTCCGTTCCGATCGGATCGTGCAGCGACACGTCCTTGCGCGTCTTCCGGAGCGAGCGGAGATGCATCAGGATCTCGTTCTCGATGCAGCGCGCGGCGAAGGTGGCGAGCTTCGTTCCCTTGCCGGGCTGGAAGCTCTCGATCGCCTTGATCAGCCCGATCGTGCCGATCGAGATCAGATCCTCGATGTCTTCGCCGGTGTTGTCGAATTTTTTGACGATGTGGGCCACGAGGCGCAGGTTGTGCTCGATCAGCAGGTTGCGGGATTCCTGGTTCCCCTCCGCCATCAATTGGAGATGTCGCGCCTCTTCCTCCTCCTGAAGCGGCTGAGGGAAAGCGTTGTTCTTGACGTAGGAGACGAGCAGAGTGAGCTGCTTGATGAACAGCGCGATGGCAGCGAACAATCCGGGCATGAACGGGCCACCCCCATGTGGATTTACCGGAACGGCCGGCACGCCTCCGGCGGCGGAAGACTGTTTTACAGTCTATGTGGGCGGCGGCCCATTTGTGCTTGTATGCGCGGGTGCAATTTCATCATCACGATGACCGTCAACGCTGACCGTCAATCGAAATCCTCTATCGTTCGATTCAACCTTTATGGCAATCCCGAGTATGCCGCTATGATAAAATGAATTTAAACGACGGAACGATGGAGGGATTGCGCGTGGCCAAGAAGAGACAACTCAAACTCGGGGCGCTGCTGCACGGCGTCGGCGGCGGCACATCGACCTGGCGGCATCCGGATGCGATCACGGACGCCAGTGTCAATTTCGGGGTGTACAAGAACTGGGTGCGCAAGGCGGAGGAGGGGAAGCTGGACTTCATTTTCATTGCGGACGGCCTCTACATCAACGAAAAATCGATTCCCCACTTCCTCAACCGGTTCGAGCCGATCACGATCCTGAGCGCCCTGGCGGCGGTCAGCACACACATCGGCCTTGTCGGCACGCTGTCGACGTCGTACAGCGAACCGTTCACGGTCGCCAGACAGTTCGGCTCGCTCGACATCAACAGCGGCGGCCGGGCCGGCTGGAACGTCGTCACGTCGCCGCTCGAAGGATCGGCGCTCAACTACGGCAGGAAGCAGCATCCGGACCATGCGACACGGTACCGGATCGCGGCGGAGTTCCTCGAAGTGACGCGCGGGCTCTGGGATTCGTGGGAAGACGACGCCTTCATTCGCGACAAGGCGACGGGGCGGTTCTTCGATCCGGACAAAATGCACGCGCTGAACCACGAGGGCGAGTTTTTCTCGGTCAAGGGGCCGCTCAACATCCAGCGGTCGAAGCAGGGCCATCCGGTCATTTTCCAAGCGGGGTCGTCGGAAGCCGGGCGCAGCTTCGCCTCTCGGGCGGCGGACGCGATTTTCACGGGGCAGGAGACGATCGGGGAGGCGCGCGAGTTCTATCAGGACATCAAGCGGCGGGTCGCCGGCTACGGACGCAATCCGGAAGAGGTGCTCGTGTTCCCCGGCATCGGTCCGATCATCGGCTCCACGGAGGAAGAGGCGGAGCGGAAATACCGCGAAATCGCCGAGCTCGTCACCATCGAAGAGGCGCTGAATTACCTCGGCCGCTTCTTCGATCATCACGACTTCTCGCAATATCCGCTGGATGAGCCGTTCCCGGATATCGGCGATATCGGGAAAAACAGCTTCCAGGCGAACACCGACCGGATCAAGCGCATCGCCCGGGAGCAAAACCTGACGCTTCGGGAAGTCGCGCTGCGGACGGCCACGCCGCGCGGCAACTTCATCGGCACGCCGGAGAGCATCGCGGACCGGATCCAGGAGTGGTTCGAGGGCGGCGCGGCCGACGGGTTCATCCTCCATGCCACCACGCCGCGCGGGCTCGAAGAATTCGTCGACCATGTCGTGCCGATTCTGCAGAAGCGCGGCCTGTTCCGGACGGAGTACGAGAGCGACACGCTGCGCGGCAATCTCGGGCTGCCGGTGCCGGAAAACCGCTACACGCTGGCCAGGAAGAAAACGGTCAACGTTTGAGGCGGACCATTTATTGAAAAGCCAAAGGAGTGGGAGAACATGTCCGGAACGATTGTCATTCTCTCAGGCAGTCCGAATCCGCAGTCGCGGCTCGCCGGCATCATCGATTATCTGGAACGGAAGCTGACGGCGCGCGGGGTGACGGTTGATCACCTCGACGCCGCGTCGCTCCCGGCCGAAGATTTGATCCTGGGGCGATTCGACAGTCCCGCCGTCATGGATGTGATCGGGCGCGTGGAGCGGGCCGACGCGGTCATCGTCGCCAGCCCGGTCTACAAGGCGTCGTACACGGGCCTTCTCAAGACGCTGCTCGATCTGCTGCCGCAGAAAGGGCTGGAAGGCAAGACGGCGCTGCCGGTCATGATCGGCGGCACAATCGCCCATCTGCTGGCGATCGAATTCGCGCTCAAGCCCGTGTTGTCCGCGCTCGGCGCCCGGCGCTTCGCGGGCGAAGTCTACGCGCTGGATACGCAGGTGGTCCGGACGGAGACGCCGGAGGGCATGGTCTTCGAATTGCAGGATGAGCTCAGGGAACGCCTTGACGCGGCGGCGGACCGATTGCTTGCGGAGACGGCGTCGCCCGCCGTCCGGGCTTGATCGCAAGCGGGGATCGGCCAACCCCGGCGCCGGATCGGCGCCGGGGTTTTTTGCGCCCCGAATCGAAAATCTCTATCGACGAATAGAAAAGTTCGATTGATCCCGACTTCTGTGCGGTTCGGAACGAATTGACAGACTTGGCATTCTGACTTACGATACATACACGAATTTCCCATTTAACATATAGGAAAAGGTTGTTTTATTCGGTGTGGAAGGGAGGCGTTTTTTCATGAATCTGGAAAATATTGAGGCGTTCGTCTATGTCAACCATTTCGGCAGCTTCAACAAGGCGGCGGAGGTGCTCTACCTGTCGCAGCCGTCGGTGACGGCGCGCATCCAGACGCTGGAGCGGGAACTGGACTGCAGGCTGTTTGACCGGCTCGGCAAGCAGATCGTCCTGACGGAGCAGGGGAAGCAGTTTCTGCCCTATGCGCAGAAAATTCTGCAGACCTACCAGAAAGGCAAACTGCAGCTCCAGCAGAAAAACACCGTGCCCAACGAGCTCCGGATCGGCAGCACGGTCTCGGTGTCGAACTACGTGATCCCCGAGCTGCTTCCCGCGATCAAGGCCCGTTTTCCCGAACTGACGTTCAAGCTGACGACCGCGCCGTCGGAAGAACTGGTGGCGAAGCTGCTCAACCGGGAGATTGACATCGCCTTCGTCCGCAAAATGGCGCACCCGGCCCTTCAGTCCTACCTGTTCCACGAAGATCCGATCAAGCTGTATGTTTACGCCGGTCATGCCTTCGCGGAGTCGGGCCGGGCGTCGCTTCGGGACATCATCGGCCAGCCGCTGGTCTTCTTCGAATGCGGAGCGCTGGACTGGATGCGTCTCCATCGCGTGTTCGAAGGACTCGAAGAGCCGCCGGACATCGTCTACCACGCCGACAACGCGGAGACGGCGAAGAAACTCGTGCTGCGCAAGGCCGGCATCTGCTTCCTGCCCGGACTGAGCGTTCGCCAGGAAGTGGCCGAGGGTCGGCTGGTGCCGATCGAGATCGAAGAGACGGCCGGCATTGCGCTCCAGACAAACCTGATTGCGCACAGCGGCGAACACGAGGAAATTATCCGTCTGCTTCGCCTGATGGATTTGAGAGACGCCGTCCCAACCAAGATTTTTGCAATTCATGAATAGAGAATGTCTATTACCGGAACGGCCTGCGCCATGCTAAAGTGGTTGCAGGCTTAATTCAAACTAAAAATATAGGAAAAATCAATTTGCAGCATCGAGAGGAGGAAGGCGCATTGGCTGAGACGGTGCGGCTGGCGGAGCTCCGGGACGCGGAGCGGGTGCGGGAGGTCATCTACGAAGCGTATGCCCTGATTCGCGAGCTGAACCTGCACTGGCCCGCGGCGCATGCGGATGTGGCGCTTGTCCGGGACAACATCGCGGAGAACGATTGCTATGTGATCGAAGCGGACGGCATCATCGCGGGCACGATCACGCTGTCGCGCAAGGGCGAGGCCCGGCAGTTCACCGATCTGCCGTTCCTGAAGTGGTTCGCGGTTCATCCCGACTATCAGGGGTTCGGCATCGGCGGAAGACTGCTGGATTACGTGGAACGGGAGATCGTCCTCGGTCGGCACGGGGCGCCGGCAGTGACGCTGGCGACGGCCGAGAAGCATCCCTGGCTGCTGCCGATGTACGAGCGGCGGGGCTACGAGCGGTACATCGCGTTCGATCCCGGCAACGGGGACGGCACCATGCATCTGCTCCGCAAAATTCTCGATCCCGAACGATTCAAAGCGATTCATGCGAACAGCGGCGACAGGAGGGAAAAGATTCGATGAAACAGGCAGGGAAACCAACGTGGAAAGTCGCGGTCGCGCTGCTTCTCGCGGCGCTCGCGCTGGCCGGCTGCGGCGGCGCAAGCGCGGATGAAGGAAAGAGCGGCGTGAAGAAAATCATCGTCGGCACCGGAACGCAGTTTCCGAAGGTCGCCTTCATCGACGAGAACGGCAAGCTGACCGGCTTCGATGTGGAACTGGTGCGTGAGCTGGACAAGAGGCTGCCGCAATACGAATTCGAGCTGCAGACGATGGATTTCAGCAACATCCTGCTCAGTCTGGAGACGGGCAAAATCGACTTCGGCGCGCACGAGTTCGAGAAAAATCCGGAGCGCGAAGAGAAGTACCTGTTCAACAAAGTGCCCTACGCCTATTGGCGCAACTTCATCATCGTGGACAAGAACAACAACGATCCGATCGAATCGCTGGACGACATGCACGGCAAGAAGTTTCTGACGACGGCCACCAGCGCCCAGGCGCAGATTCTGGAGAACTACAACAGGGAGCATCCCGGCGCCCTGGAGATCGTCTACAACAACGGCGGCGCGAACGACCTGGTGAACCAGATCGTGACGGGGCGCGTGGACGCGGCGCTCGGCGCGGATTTCTCCCTGCCGCTCATCGATCCGCAGGGCAAGCTCAAGACGGTCGGGAAGCCGCTGTCGGAAGCCGAGATTCTGTTCGTTTTCCGCAAGAACGATCCCGAATCGCAGAAGCTTGCCGACGACATCGACGCCGCGCTGCTCGAACTGAGGAAGGACGGCACGCTGGCGAAGCTCAGCCGGGAATGGCTCGGCCAGGATTTCACGTACGAAAACTAGAGCCCGGTTCGTCCGCGCTGCAGAAAGCGAGGCTTGAAGATGGGTCTGCCTTTTGATATCAGCTTTGTTTTCTCGTTCATTCCGAAGCTGGCATCGACGCTGCTGCTCACGCTGGGCATTGTCGCCGGTTCCCTGCTTTCGGGCCTGCTCTTCGGGCTGATCGCGGCGTTGCCCCGGCTCTACCGGGTGCCCGTGCTCGAGCAGTTTTCCATCGCCTATGCTTCGTTTTTCCGCGGCACGCCGATCCTGATCCAATTGTTCCTGATCTACTACGGCCTGCCGGAGCTGCTGAAGGCGGCGCACATCGACGTCACGCGCGCGCCGGTGCTCGTGTTCGTCATCCTGACGTACGGGCTGCACACGGGCGCCTTCGTGTCGGAGACGATCCGGGGAGCCGTCATGGCGGTGGACCGCGGTCAGGTGGAAGCCGCCTATTCGCTCGGCATGACCGGCCCGCAGGCTTTCCTGCGCGTCGCGGCGCCGCAGGCGCTCGCCATCGCGGTGCCGGTGCTGGCCAACCAGACGCTCGCCCTGCTGAAGGAGACATCGCTTGCCTTCACGCTGGGGGTCATGGAGATGTCGGGCAAGGCGCAGGCGCTCGCGCGGATCACGCAGCATTTTCTCGAAGCGTATCTGGCCCTGGCCCTCATCTATCTCGCCGTGGCGTTCATTCTGGAGAAACTGCTGCTGGCGCTCGAATGCCGATTGCTGCGCCATGAGCTGCCCGAAGCGGCCGCCGGCCGGTTCCGGCTGCGCAGGGGGCTGACGCTGCGCAAGCTGGCATCCGAATTGCGGGGAGGCGCGCCGACATGAGGCTGGATCCTTCGTTTATCCGGGAGGCGCTGATCAAGCTGCTCGAAGCCCTGCCGACGACGATCGCCATCACGGCCGTATCGGTCGTGTGCGGCTTCGTCGCCGGAACGGCGATCGCGCTTGTCCGCGTCTACCGCGTCCCGGTGCTGCAGCGCGTCGCCGCCGCCTGGGTGACCCTGATCCGCGGCACGCCGATGCTCGTGCATCTGCTGGTCATCTACGCGGGGCTGACGCTCCTCGTGGACACCCTGACCGGCAAGCTCGGGCTCGGCTGGAATTCGGCGCGCATCCCGATGATCGGCTTCGCCTATCTGTCGTTCTCGGTGACCGCTTCGGCCTATTGCTCGGAGATCATCCGCTCCGGCATGCTGGCGGTGGACAAAGGCCAGCGGGAGGCGGCGTTGTCGCTCGGAATGACGACGATGCAGACGCTCCGGCGGATTGTTTTTCCCCAGGCGCTGGCGGCCAGCGTGCCGAATCTGACCAACTTCGTCATCGGCATGCTCCACGGCTCGACGCTGGCGTTCGTCGTCTCCGTCGTCGACATCAACGCGAAGGCGGAGATCGTCGCTTCGACGAACTGGAAGTTCTTCGAGGCGTACCTCGCGGCGGCGGTCCTCTTCTGGGGGATGACGATTCTGCTGGAGCGGGCGGGCGGCGCCATCGAGCGGCGCATCAACCGGTATCGCAAGGGGGGAGTGGCATGATCCGGCTGACCGGCATCCGCAAGTCGTTCGGCAGGGACGAAGTGCTGAGGGGCATCAGCCTCGAGGTGGGCAAGGGCGAAGTCGTCGCGATCATCGGGCCGAGCGGCTCGGGCAAGACGACGCTGCTGAGGTGTGTCAATTTTCTGGAGAGGCCCGACGCGGGCGAGATTCGCATCGGCGATCTCCGCGTGGACTGCACCCGGGCTTCGAAAAAAGACATCCACGCCTTGCGCCTCAAGACCGCCATGGTGTTCCAGCAGTACAACCTGTTCCGGCACAAGACGGCGCTCGAGAACGTGATGGAAGGACTCGTCGTCGTCCGCAGGCTGCCGAAGGCGGAAGCGCGGGAACGCGGCATCCGGCTGCTGGAGAAGGTCGGGCTCGGCGACAAGGCGGACGCCTGGCCGAGCCGGCTGTCCGGCGGCCAGCAGCAGCGCGTCGGAATCGCCCGGGCGCTGGCGATGGAGCCGGAAGTGATCCTGTTCGACGAGCCGACGTCGGCGCTGGACCCCGAGCTGGTGGGCGAGGTGCTGTCGGTCATCCGTCAGATCGCGAAGGAAGGGATCACGATGATCATCGTCACGCACGAACTGGGCTTCGCCCAGGACGTGGCGAGCCGCGTCGTCTTCATGGACGGCGGCGCCATCGTGGAGGAGGGCGCCCCCGCCGAACTGTTCGCCAGGCCGAAGGAAGAGCGGACCAAACAGTTTCTGCGGCGGCTCGCTCCGGAGTATTCGATATGAGAAATGGGAGGTTGTCCGGATGACCATCAAGCTCAGCATTCTGGACCAGAGCCCGATCCATCCCGGGGAGACGGCGGACGAGGCGTTCGCGCATACCGTCGAACTGGCGCGGCTGGCGGACCGGCTCGGCTATGTCCGGTTCTGGGTGTCGGAGCATCACGACACGGAGCAGCTCGCGGGTTCGTCGCCGGAGACGCTCATTCCGTATCTGCTGGCCCGCACGGAACGGATCCGCGTCGGCTCGGGCGGCATCATGCTCCAGCATTACAACCCGTACAAGGTGGCGGAGAACTTCCATGTGCTGGCCGCGCTTGCGCCGGGCCGCGTCGATCTGGGCGTCGGCCGCGGGCCGGGCGGCTTGCCGCGGAGCACGCGGGCGCTTCAGCGGTACCTGGACGGGCAGCCGGACTACAAGGACAAGGTGCGGGAACTTGCCGCCTTCATCGGCGGGCAGCCGCTGCCGGAGGAGCATGAGCTGGCCGGGCTGCGGGCCACGCCGGTGCCGGCCGTTCCGCCGGAACTTTGGCTGCTCGGCGCGACCGTCCAGAGCGCCGAGCTGGCTGCCGTGCTCGGGCTGCCCTATGTGTTCTCGCTGTTCATCGGCGGGGATGAGCGTGAAGCGGTGGAAGCCGTGCGCGTCTACAAGCAGCGCTTCCGCTCCGGCGGCGGCAAGCGGGCCGAGGCGATCATCGCCGTCACGGCGATTGCGGCGGATACGGACGAAGAAGCGAAGGCGCTCGTGCCGTCGTTCCGGACCGTGAAGGTCACGCTGGCCAACGGACAAACCGTCACCGTCGGTTCGGTCGAGCAGGCGGAAGCTTACGGCCGTCAGGCCGGCATCGCCTGCACGATCGAGGAGCGGGAGCCGGTCGTATACGCGGGCACGAAGGAAGCGGTGCTGGACCGGTTGCTCCATCTGAAGGAGGAGACGGGCGTGGAAGAGTTCATGATCACGACGAACATCAAGCCGTTCGACAAGCGGCTGCGCTCGTTCGCCCTGCTGCGGGAAGCGCTCGGGGAGGCCGGGCGGGTTGCGACGTAACCGGCTTGATGAAAGGAGTGGCGGAACATGAGCGGAAGCGCGCATGCCGTACGATCGGCGAGCCGACTGGCGGAACGGCTGACGGCCATCCGGCGGGAATTGCATCGCTACCCGGAGCTGTCGCACGAGGAGTTCGAGACGACTGCGCGGATTCGCGGGTGGCTTGAGGAGGCCGGCATCCGGATCGCGGAGCGTCATGCGCTGCGAACCGGCGTCATCGCCGTCGGGCAGCGGCGCAACGAACCGACCAAACGACGGGAGGTAAAAAGCTTGAGTCAGCAAGCGGAAATTCAGGCATTTTTGGACACGTACGGACAACTGGCAGAAGCGGTCGCCGGCCTGTCCGGGGA
>Ga0207866_1000403_pt1 | contig 65043 bp, 64 predicted proteins | sample HigsolmetaAR203D_FD_184835 | JGI IMG/M metagenome (GOLD analysis project Ga0207866, IMG submission 184835) | Ionic liquid and high solid enriched microbial communities from the Joint BioEnergy Institute, USA - AR20-3-D (SPAdes) (version 2) ...
GAACGGGACGTTACCGATCCTGCACGGACGAGACAAAGCAAGGCCGCTGGGGGAAGCGTTAAAAGCTCTAAGTGGAAGAATTTTGTAAAAATGAAACGGGTACATAAGACGCTGAAGAAAGAAAAAAACATGAAAACGCAACCAAAAATATATGGTGGCTGATTTCCTGGAAGACAGCCCTATAGAACGTGCCCACATAGGATTGACACTGACGGCTTCCGCCTCCGGCCTCCCATCGCATCCGGCCGTGCCAAAACGGATCCTTGCGGCCACATGGCCGCTTTCCGCCGGACTGTCTGCGCTCTTGCGGGAACGGCCGGCGGGACGTTCGGCACAGGTTCAGAAAAAAAGCCTTGCCAAAAGGCAAGACTTGTTGTATCCGTCCATTACTCGATCCATTGGAAATGGAACGTTCCTTCTTTGTCGACCCTTTGAAAAGTATGCGCTCCGAAATAATCCCGCTGGGCCTGCAACAGATTCGCCGGCAAACGTTCCGAACGGTAACTGTCGTAATAGGCAAGCGCGGAGGAAAAAGCGGGAACGGGAATTCCGCGGCTTACGGCGATGGAAACCACCTTCCGCCATGCATCCTGGTACCCTTCCACAATGCCTTTAAAGTAAGGATCGAGCAGCAAATTTTTCAATTGAGGATCGCGGTCGTAGGCTTCCTTGATTTTATGCAGGAACTGCGCCCGGATAATGCATCCGCCGCGGAAAATCATGGCGATGTTTCCGTAGTTCAGATTCCAGTTGTATTCTTCGGAAGCGGCGCGCATTTGCGCGAATCCTTGCGCATACGAACAAATTTTGCTGGCATAGAGCGCTTTGCGTACGGACTCGATGAACTCTTCGCGGTCTCCGCTGAAGGGCTCCACTTGCGGGCCTTTCAATTGTTTGCTCGCAGCCACCCGCTCTTCCTTCATTGCGGAAATAAACCGGGAAAATACCGATTCCGTAATGATCGATAGCGGCACTCCAAGATCCAGCGCGCTTTGGCTTGTCCATTTTCCGGTCCCTTTCTGGCCGGCGGAGTCGAGGATGACATCCACCATCGGTTTGCCGGTTTCCGGATCGATTTTGGAGAAAATGTCCGCCGTAATTTCGATCAAATAGCTGTCGAGCTCACCTTTATTCCATTCGCTGAATATTTCGTGCAATTCCTGCGTACTGACGCCCAGCACATCTTTGAGCAACTGATACGCTTCGCAGATGAGCTGCATATCCCCGTACTCGATGCCGTTATGCACCATTTTCACATAATGGCCCGCACCGTCCGGACCGATGTAAGTGCAGCACGGATCGCCGTTGACTTTGGCGGAAATGGCCGTAAGAATCGGCTCGACGAGACGGTAAGCATCTTCCTGTCCGCCCGGCATGATCGACGGACCTTTCAACGCGCCTTCCTCGCCGCCGGATACCCCGGTGCCGATAAAGCGAATCCCCTTGGCTTCCAGTTCTTTGTTGCGGCGCCGCGTATCGTGGAAGTACGAGTTTCCTCCGTCGATAATAATATCCCCTTTGTCAAGCAACGGCACGAGCTGGTTGATCGTGTCGTCCGTTCCTTTCCCCGCTTGCACCATAATTAAAATTTTGCGCGGGACTTCAAGCGATGCGACGAATTCCTCCAAACTGTATGTACCTTTCAGGTTACGGCCGGGAAATTCCTTAAGAAGCGCATCGGTTTTGGCGGCGGTCCGGTTGTAAACCGCAACGGTAAACCCTCTGCTTTCAATATTGAGAGCGAGATTTCGGCCCATTACCGCCAGGCCGATGACCCCTATTTGTTGTTTTGCCATGATTTTTTCCACCCTTTCTAAAAATGTCCCTTCTGTATATCTTGTCACGACTATATCTTATCACGTTTTGCCGTCCCGGTCATCGAGCACGCCCATTTTACGTTTTGGACGATGATTCGCAGTTGCCGCAAAAAGACGCCCGTTTTACGTGAAATGTCGCCTTCCCTGTTCGTCGGACAGACTCCCGTTCATTACGTCCCGTTCATGTACGTTAAATGGTCATCGCGCCGAAGCCGCCGTCGACACGGATCAACGCTCCGGTCACGAAGCTCGAAGCTTTCTCGGAAGCCAGAAACACCGCCGCTCCCTGAAGTTCTTCCGCGTTGCCGAACCGGCCCATCGGAGTATGCCGCATAATGGCTTCCGTCCGTTCAGGCGACAAAATTTTGCGGTTTTGTTCGGCGGGGAAAAATCCCGGAATAATGGCATTGACCCGAACTCCGCTGGGAGCAAACTCGCGCGCCAGATTTTTCGTCAAATTGTTGACTCCGGCCTTGGAAGCGGAATAGGTGAAAACTTTGGACAGCGGCGGGTCGGACGATACGGACGATATATTGATTATGCTGCCGCCTTTTCCCCGTTCCACCATATATTTTCCGAAAACCTGGCAAGACAATACGACGCCCTTCAAGTTGACGTTCATGATCTTGTCCCATTCTTCCTCCGTAATTTCGAAGAAAGGAGTCGTGCTGTTCACGCCCGGACAATTCATCAGGATGTCCACGCTGCCGGTCCAGGCGAGCACTTCTTCCAGCACCCGCTCCAAATCCGCCTTGCTCGTCGTATCCGCCTGAAAACATTTGGCTTTGCCGCCGGCTTCTTCAATGCGCTGCTTTACTTTTTCCGATTTTTCCATATTCCGGCCGACCACGGCAACATCCGCTCCGTGGCCTCCCAGAGCGACAGCCATGGCCCCGCCGAGCGTGCTGTTGCCGCCGACGACGACAGCGGTCTTGCCTGTTAAATCGAATAAATTCATGTCCAGCCACTCCTTATTTCACATATTGATGTTGAAAAGACGCGATCGCGTCGAATTCATCCTTCAACCGCATGTACACTCTGTGGTAAATCTGCGTCAATTCCCGGTAAATCCGGTGATTGCCGCTGTCCGGAACATGCCTGGCCCCCACGCGGATCCAGTCGCGAATCTCATCGAAGTGTTTGATTTCTCCCATCGCCAACAGACCAAGAGCGGCGGCGCCCAATCCCGAACTTTCGATCGCATCCGGAACAACAATCTCCGTACCGAGAACATCCGCCATGATTTGCCGCCATAAGGCGGAACGGGCAAATCCGCCCGAAGCGCGGATTTCAACCGCTTTGCCGGCCAGTTCTTCCAATGCCGCAACCACGGAATGGATGCGGTACATGACGCCTTCCAGCACGGCCCGGATCATATGCGCTTTGCGGTGATGCAACGCCAAGCCGAAAAACGTTCCGCGCGCGTTGGCGTTCCAGTAAGGCGCCCGCTCTCCGGCGAGCAACGGCAAAAAGATCAATCCGTCGGACCCGGGAGCGACGCCGGCGGCCAGTTCCGTCAAGTAATCGTACGGATCTTGCCCCCGTTTGCGGCCTTCTTCCGCTTCGAGAGTAGCCAATTCGTCGCGTACCCAGCGGAACATGATGCCTCCGTTGTTGATCGGTCCGCCGATGACCCAAAAATCTTCTTTCAACGCGTAACAGAACAGCCTTCCCTGCGGATCGGTCTTCGGTTCTCTCACCACGCCGCGCACCGCGCCGCTGGTGCCGATGGTAACGGCGATATGACCGGGCTCGAAGGAACCGGCGCCCAAATTGGCCAGCACCCCGTCAGACGCCCCGACGACAAAGGGGGTATCCGGCATAAGCCCCATTTCTTCCGCGTAATGTTTGGGCAGTCCGCTCACCCAACGGGTCGTCGGCACGGGTTCCGATAACCGGTCCCTGCCGACTCCCGCGGCCGCCAAAGCCCGTTCGTCCCAATCCAGACGCCGCAAGTTAAACAGTCCTGTTGCGCTGGCCAAGGAGTGATCGATAATAAATTGGCCGAACAGTTTGGCAAAAACGAACTCTTTGATTCCGACAAATTTGTGCGACGCCCTGAACAGATCCGGCATTTCTTTTTTCATCCACATCAGCTTGAGCAACGGCGACATCGGATGAATGGGCGTTCCCGTGTCCAGATAAATCTGATGCGCATCATGTTCCGTTTTCAGTGTGGCCAGCATCCCCGCGCAACGGTTGTCGGCCCATGTGATGCATCGGGTCAGCGGATTCAGTTCGCGGTCCACCGCGATCACGCTGTGCATAGCCGAGCTGAAGGAGACGCACAGCACTTGCGAAGCGGAGGCGTTGCACTGCTGAAGCGCCTCCCGTATGCCGCGGAGCACGGCCCCGAAAATTTGCAGCGGGTCCTGTTCGGCCACATCCGGTTTCGGCGTGAGAAGCGGATATTCGATCGAGCGGGATCCGCGAATTTGTCCTTCCCGGTCGATGACGAGCGTTTTGGTGCTGGTCGTCCCAATATCTACGGCAACGATATACGGTTTCGAACGTAAAACGGTCATTTGGACAAATTCCCCTCGCTGTCGAACTGCCATTCGTAAGGTTCCGTCAAAATTTCAATATCCGGATGACGCCGGGCCTCTTCCAACAAATTCACCGATATCTCGATCTCGCCCAAATGCAGCGTATCTTTGATCCGGACCAGGCGGCATTTACGGTAATCCAGAATATTGCACGTTTTGACGGCGGCTTTGATCGCGTACAGATCGTTTTCCATTACGGTGGCCATCTTGGTCGGCGCACAAACCGTCGAAGTCAGGCCATTGGCGTACGTTGCGGTCCAATCGGTTTTGTCGACCAGCCTCCGGGTTGTAAAGTCGGCCGTCCCCACACCGTTGGCGTTCCCTTTGGTCTCCGGCGTCAAGTCCAGCACGACCATTTTCGTTACATCCGGTCCGCCGTGAGCGTACGGCGTCGGGTAACGGCCGGTAATATTCGGATCCATGCCGTCGCCGCTAATATTTTTTCCGATATAATCAATGACCAGAACGTCGATTGGGTCGAACAAAATTTTCGGCATGCGCGCCTTCGCCTCTTTCAGCAGCTCCTTTTCCCGTTCCTCCACTTCTTCGGCGGGGAGCACTTCAATGCGGCATGTCTGGTCATAAGCGTTCTCCACCAGCGCGATCCCGAAAATGATCGGCAATTTCTCCATCATGATCCGCGCCATTTTCGGCACGTTTTCCGCCATATATTTAAAACCGAGCTGATGGCACGCCTCCGCGCCTTTTTGCTTTCCAAGCCCGATGGAAATCATTTTCATAATGCCGCTTTCAATGTCGCCGCGAAACGCAGTGTGAGGTTTGACACGGTTGATGACAACGATGGCATCCGCTTCCGTGGCGGCGATTTTGTCCGCGTACACGGGCAAGCCGTTAGGAAGTTCGGCCAACTTGACGACTTCCATGGAAGAACGGATCGGCGCCCCCACCTTTTCTTCCGTGACGCCCAGATGGTGAAGCACCTCGGCTTGTCCTTCCGCCGTCGCCCCGCCATGGCTGCCCATGCACGGAACGATAAACGGATGGGCTCCTTTCGCTTTGACCGCTTCGACGGTCACTTTAACAAATTCCGCTATGTTGGCCACGCCGCGGCTGCCGACCGCAATGGCCACTTTTTGCCCCGGCCGGATCCGTTCCATGGTGTTGGGTTGTTTTTTCAACTGCTCCGCCAGATACGCCCCGGGATCGGCAATGTGGTCCGCATTGAATTTTTGCCGGATTTTCACAACGGGGGGAATCGGAATGTCTTTTAACAGTTCTCTCAAAACACTCATCTTGGTTCCTCCTCATTCGGCTGTTTCAAGAAACATGAAAAACGTCGTTACCGGAAGCTTCGCGCAAGCGAAGCAACTGATCAGAAGAAACTGATCAATTGATATGGCGTCAATGGGGGACAGCGGCGACGGATTCCCGGATGATCAGCCGGGTGTTCATATATATCGTTTCGGGTTCCGCTTTTTTTGATTCGATCATTTCGATCAGCCGGCGGGTTCCCTCGCTGCTGATTTGTTCGATCGGACGCTTGACCATCGTCAGGGCGGGCGTCAAATAAGCGGAAAATTCGTTATCCTCAAACCCGACAATGGTCATGTCTTCCGGCACCCTGATCCTGTTCTCGCTGCACGCTTTCAATGCCCCGACGGCCATGTCGTCATTGCTGCAGAATACGGCGGAAGGACGGTCAGACAGCTCCAACAGCCGTTTCATCCCCCGATAGCCGCTTTCGACATCATAGTTCCCGGGAACGCAATACGCGGGAACCAGCGGCAAGCCGTAAGTTTTCAGCGCGCGCTTGTACCCCGCTTTGCGCTGGCGCGTCGAATGAAATCCGCGTTTTCCCTCAATGATGGCAATTTTCCGGTGGCCGTGTTTGATGACAAATTCCACGAGATGAAAGGCGCCAAGCTCATCATCGGATAAAATATTGACAACGCGCTGATTTGGGATCAGGCGGTTCAATACGACCAGAGGAATTTGCCTTTCGATCAACAACTCGATGAATTCCACGTCATTCGTGCTTTGGCTCATCAAAATAACCCCGTCAAAGTTTTTGCGGGTTACGGACCGGTAATCCGCATAATCGTCGATTCCTTTGACGACAAGGTTATATGGACTCGGCAGAGCGCGGTTCACCCCTTTGACGGTTTCATAAAAAAAAGTGGAAGATGTGCCTGTGTTTAACGTGGAAAAAAACAGACCGATGTTGTATGAGCGGTCCAACACCAGGCTTTTCGCGCTGAAATTTGGCGAATAACTCAGCTGCCGGGCGATTTTTTTGATCCGTTCTTTCGTCTCCCTATTGATGAGCGGGCTGTCGTTAAGCGCCCGGGAAACGGTCGTATGCGATACGTTCGCCAGTCTGGCGATATCTTTGATCGTTGCGCTCATCTTACCACCTCTATAAAATAACATATAAATGCACACGTTAACAGTCCCTGCAAAAAAAAGATCGCCCGTGGACAACGGGAGATCTTGCGGCGTAATGTTGGCGCTCCGCGGGAGCGTACCATGACCGACATTACACTTCAAGCTGCAGCATTTCGCGGCGAAGCTCCTCCAGTCTGCGTTTGCTGGCCTCGATCGCTGCCTGGTCCCCCATTTGCATCGCATCGTGCAGGACCGCCAGTTCATAATCGATTTCCAGACGCAGGACGGGGATTCGCTCATCGGTGCGTTTCGAACGAAACGCCTGGATCATTTCGTCCACTGTCACGTGTTGATCCTTCTCGAACAAAATTTTACGCTCCACACCGGAAATTTCCACCATACGGATAATTTCGCCGAACATAATATTTTCTATCAGTATCTGCCTGTCTTTAAACCGCTTGACAATCGCATGGCCCCTCGTATCTCCGATCATCTTCCCCATCAATTCGGCCAGGCGTTCATCCTTGAAACAATAATTTCCGACAATTTTGAACCGATCCCCGAGTTTTTGAAATTTCAGCTTAACCAGTTTGCGACCGGTACGGATGGAGATGACAAATTGTTGGTCGCTTTCATTCCAGTATAATGAATAGCCTTCCTGAATGAGCATTTTGATGAATTGATGGATTTGCCGGCGATCGAAACGCAACTCCAAGTTGCAATACTCCACCTCATGGCTTTTACTCACGGCAATCCCCTCCCGAGGTTCGATAAAAAATACGGGCATTGGCACACCAGCATTTTACCGATCAGTCAGACAACTTCCTTTACCTTATCTTATTATGAATTGTATGATTTAGCAACTTGGTTTATTGTTAAATTTTTGGATATCGCAAATAAAAAAGCAAAGCCGAAAAGCTTTGCTTTCATGACCGATTTAACGGTGAATATGGACGAATATGTGCTCTTCCACGACTTCGACCGGAAACGTCTCCGCCCTTGGCGGTTCTTCCGCTTTCTCCACTTCAACATCGTACGTCTTGACCCAACACTTGTGCGGATCAAATATGGAACGGCCGTCCGTGAGATCGAATTCCCATCCGTGCCACGGACAGCGAATGATCTCGCCTTCCCTGCCGTATAAAAATTCACCGGGTTTCGAGGGCAGCGTCGTGCCGGTAACTTTGCAAAGCGGAGCTTGCTGATGGGGGCAGACGTTTTTCATCGCATAAAAACGTCCGTTCACATTGAACACCCCGATCGATAATCCCTCCAAAAAGACGATTTTGCGCTGCCCCGGCTGAATCTCGCTTGTCGTACCGATCTTGTGTTTTCCCATATTCCCAACTCTCCCTTCCCTTCACCGTCAATCCAGACGGTAAAATTGCTCCGCATTTTCGAAAAAGATACGGTTGTACAGCTTTTCCGGAAGTTTGGGAAAAGCGGCCTTCGGATTGTCGAAATCCCAATGCGGGTAGTCGCTGGAAAACATGAGCAAATGTTCGGCATCCATCATGCGCAACATATGGAGAAAATCCTCGTCATTGTCCGGTCTTTCCAATGGCTGCGTCGTCAAACGCACATGATCCCGCAGATATTCGCTCGGGCGTTTCTTCACCCAGGGAATCTCGTATCGCAGCGCCTTATATTCCATGTCAAGACGCCACATTAACGGCACGATCCAGGTGGAGCTGCCTTCCACCAGAACGATCCGCAGATCGGGATAACGTTCAAAGGTGCCTTCGGTGAGCAAGCTGACCAGATGGGCCATAAAACTGAGCGACATACAGGTGTGCCACTCAATATAATGGCTCGGGTTCCCCGGAGAAGGCAGGATATTGATACCGATCCCGTCGAGACCCGGATGAATGGCCAACGGCAAATTATGGCGGCAGCAGGCTTCAAATATCGGGTGAAAATTTCGATGCCCCATCAGGAACCTGGCTCCGGAGTCTGTCGTGACCTGCACGATATGTTTATGGCCCGCCCAACGGTCAATTTCCTTCGCCGCCGCAATCGGGTCGCTATGGTTGATCACGATGGACGATTTAAAAACACCGTCCGGATTATCCGGGCCGATCCACGTGTCGGCGATCCATTCGTTGTAAGCGGAAGCAATCGCATTGCCAAAATCGAGGTCGGGAAATTGACAGCTGTTTTCACGCGGGATCAAAATCGCCTTCTTAATATTGTACTCTTCAATCAATTGCTTCCGCACAAAGTTCGGATCGGAACCGGCCGGACCCCCGTCGGGCGGAATGGCGTCCTGCCTCATTCCATGAAACGGATTGCCGTAAAAAAGCCCCCGGCCGCCCCCGCGAAAGCGGTCGCGCCAAAATTTCGGCATGTACTGCCTGATTTGATCCAGGCTCTTGGGAATCGGATGAACATCGCAATCGATAATTCCCGGTTTTCCGGAGTTTTCCTGTACGGTCACACATCATACCTCCCTACAGATCATTGGACAAGCCGCCGCTTACTTCGCCCATCTTTCACGTTCTTTTTTCTCATGCATGAATGTGGTCGGGGAAAAGCCCGTCATCTTTTTGAAAATCCGCGTGAAATACGCCTGGTCACAAAAACCGGTATATTCGGATATTTCACGGATCGTCAAACATTTGGACAGCATCAGATCCTTGGCGACAGATATTCTCACGCCATGCAAATAATCGATCGGGGAAAAACCGGTCACCTCCTTAAAAACATACGAGATGTAGTTGGGTGTTTTCCCGCAATGGTCGGCCAAGTCCTGAAGTTTGATAGGCTCCCGGTAATGATTAAAAATGTATTGTTTCAGCTCGACAACCAGCTTCATTTTTTTGCTTCTTGTCTCCCGGTGATCGAGGTCGTAATTGACGACACTCAGCATCTCCAGTAAAATGGCGTGGCAGGTCATCGCCATATACGTCCCCTTCAACAGCCAATGATGGTTCAACAGCGAAAACCTTTGCTTGAAATAGGCAAAATTATTAATCGCCAGGGCGCAAGGCTTCTTTCGCGCCAGAAGCGGCAGCATCTCTTTTTCATCCCCGTTCGCACTGAAGAATGCGGCATACCGCTGATGAAACTCCAATGCCTCCCCAGCCCGGAGCGAACCCTCCGGGATGTACAAAACATCGCCTTTCTGCAAAGGAAATTTTTCGTTGTTCACCCAGTAGATCAGTTTCCCGCTCGTAATCAAAATCAGTAAATTGTAAGGCGCAATGGAACTCTTTAATTTCCAATTCCCGTCCAAGTCTCGCGCGTAACAAGAATGCAGCTTAATCATATGTTCCGTCGGACTCCTTCCAGGCACTTTTTCATTACCCTTTAATGGAACCCAGCATAACTCCTTTAGCAAAATGTTTTTGCAGAAACGGGTAAACAAACAAAATGGGCAAAATCGCCAGGAAAACCGATGCTGAACGGACCGTCTCCGAAGGGGGCGAAGAATCGCCGATCGATGATTCCATCCCGGCCGTAATGGCGCTGTTGTCCAGTACGAGAGATTTGACCAGAACCTGTAACGTCCATTTCTTGGAATCGGTCAAAAACATCAGCGCGTTAAAATACGTGTTCCAATGGGCTACCGCAAAAAACAGGGTGAAGGCGGCAATGGCCGGCATGGAAAGAGGAATGACAATTTTCAGAAACACCCGAATATCCGTACAGCCGTCAATTTTGGCCGATTCGATCACCTCATGCGGCAAGGAATCCATAAAGCTTTTGACCACAATCAGGCTCCAGGCGTTGGTAAGCGACGGAATGATCAGCGCCCAGTAGGAATTCATCAAACCAAGTTCCTTCACCAGCAGGAAATTGGGAATGATGCCGGCACTAAAAACGAGCGAAAAAACGACCGTGCCGTAAATCCAGTTGCGGTGGGGCAGCCTCTTCTCGGTCAAACCGTACGCCATCGTAAAAGTAAAAATGAGGTTGAGGATCGTTCCGACGATCGTGATGAAAACGGTACTTTTCAGGGCGTTGAGAAAACTGTTGGAAGATAAAATATAGGCGTAACTTTCCAGCGAAAATTTATCGGGAATCAGTTTGAAGGCGTAGGGGACATAAACCGACCTGTCCGTCAGCGACACGCTAAGCACGTAGAGAAAAGGAAACACACACATGAACGAAATGACTGTCATCATGGTATAATTGGCGATATCGAACAGCGTAAGCTTCTTTTGGTGGACAAAGCTCACGGGCGGATTCCCCTTTCTTTTAAATGGATCCCTTCATGTTTCATTAATAGATCCCTTCATGACCCATCCGCTTGACAACACGGTTGGAAGCCATCACAAGCGCCAGCCCCACGATGCCCTTAAAAAAGCCGACGGCCACTCCGACACTGTACATGCCGCGCAAAATCCCGTTATTGTATACGTAAGTATCAAACACGTCCGCTACACTCCGCACAAGCGGATTCATCATTAGAAGAACCTGCTCGAAATTGACGTCGGTCATGTTTCCCAGCCTGAGAATCAGCAGAATGACGATCGTCGGCCTGATCGCCGGCAATGTCACATGCCAAATTTGCCGAAACCGGTTGGCTCCATCGACAACGGCCGCCTCGTATCGTTCCGGGTTGACCCCGGCAATTGCGGCTAAAAAAATGATCGTTCCCCAACCGGCGTCCTTCCAAATACTTTGAACCGTAAGCATGCCCCAGAACAGCCGGGTGTCGTTTAAGAAAGAATACGGTTCCAATCCCATGCCGCGAATGAATTTGTTCACCAATCCGACATCCACCGACAGCATAAAAAAGGTGAGGCTGGCAATCACAACCCAGGACAGAAAATGCGGCATATAAACCAACGACTGATTGAGGCGCTTGAACGCTTCATGGCGGATCTCGTTCAGCATAACGGCTAAAAAAATCGGGAGAGGAAAGAAAAAAACGAGCGCGAAAATGTTGATCAGCAACGTATTGCGCAACATGACATAAAAATGATCGTCGGTAAACAGATCGGTAAAATGCTTCCATCCGACCCATGGGCTCCCGACAAAACCGGCCACCGGATGGTAATCTTTAAAAGCCAGCAGCAACCCCCACATCGGAACCAGTTTAAACACGGCGAAATAAAGAAAACCCGGAATCACCAACAAATACATGTGCCGATATTTTACATAGTCGGACCATCGCGAGCCCCGCGGTCTTGTTTGTACGGTTGTTTCATGGTGAGCGACCGGTTCTGCTTTCATCACTGATTCTCCTTCCATCGATCGCAAAAAAGATTGAGATCACAATAAGATTGAGATCAACGGATACGATCCGGCCGATCCTTCGCATCCGTTGAGATTGTCACGGGACAGACGTCGCAGGTTTTATCCGAAATACTCTTTATAGCTTTCCGCCAGTTCCAGGAACGCTTTTTTCAGCATCGGATCATTTCTTAACCCTTCGATATATTCACGGTATTGGTCCATCGTGATTTTTCCCATGATCGCTTCCGTCCGCTTCGTTTCAAACTCATCGGCATGTTTGGGCCATTCCGCCGTCCAAGTATCCGAACGGATGATCCGGAACGGATCCACGGACAAAATATCATAGAGCACTTTCACTTTTTCCCTGTTGGCCAAATCGACCTCGATCGGAGCCAGCGGACTGTCGACTTTGTCCCATTCGTTTCTTTTGATTGTAAAAGGATCGTTGGTGAAACTTTGAATTTCCTTCAAACCGATTTCGGTCATCACATATTTGCCGTTTTCAAAGTGGTGATGCACGCCTTCATAACCATAGAAGAGGGCTTTCGAATTTTCTTCGCTGGCCGCCCGGTTGAACACATCCAGAATCTTTCGGACCCGTTCTTCGGAAACTTTCTTGGGAATCATAAGACCGCCGGTAAATCCCGGTTCCAAAGCGTTGGCCACGCCCCCCGGTCCCCGCAGAAAAGGAACAATCTCGACCTTGGCATCCGCTTTGATTTTTTTATTCTCCTGTTCGAAACGGTATTGATGCCAAAAATTTTTGGAATGGAACGCCGTTTTTCCCGACAAGAAGAAATTATCTCCTTCCAGACCTTTAATCGAAGAAAATTCGGGAGTCATCAATCCGTCCTGGTACAATTGGCGGTACCATTCCACCATGTTCGTGTAACTGTCGCTTAAAATATTGCGGTATATACCGCCTTCGTCGTTATATTGCGGCGTAAACGTGCCGAAAGCCGCCTGGATGTTGTCAATAAACAAGGTGCCGATCAGTTGCCCTCCGCTATCCCTCGCCTTGATTTCCTTCAAGGCGGCGTGCAATTCCTCCACGGTTTGTGGTACGGGCACACCCGCTTCATCCAGCAGATCCTTGCGGATCATGTAGCCCACATTAATCTGCGATCTGGCTCTCGGTATAAAATAATAGGTTCCTTTATGTTTGGAATACTTCCAGGCCGTCTCAGGTATATGTTTTTTCAGGTTAGGATAGTCGCTCAGATCGCCCAGGAATGGCCCCAAATCCCAAAAGAGGCCCTTTTCTATCGCGTTGAGTATATTGATATCGAAAGGATTTCCCGCGGATACGACATCCGGCAGTTCCCCCGTCGCCATGGCCAGATTTAATTTTGTCTGAAATTCCGGATCTGGGATCCATTCCACATCCATTTGCAAATGGTTTTCTTTTTGAAAGCGCGTCCAAAATTGATTTGTCATATCCGGCACTTCGGCAAACGTGGAAACCATGGTGCTGTAACGAAACACCTCGTTTTGCGTTTCCGGAGCATGGGGCTCCGGTTTGGCCCCTTCATGAGCAGGCTGCGCTCCGGAACACGCAGCCAGCATGGAGACCGTCATTGCGGCGACGAAAAGTACGGCGGTCTTTATCAATTGGTTTTGACGCACTCCGTTCAACTCCTTGGCATGGAATTTATCAAATCATAAACTTCGCTCACCCCCCTCTCTATAACCGGTAAAACTCCCTGGCATTATCCGAAAAAATTCGCCTGCGCATCGCTTCCGGCAATTTGGGAAAGGCAAACTTCGGCGAGTCAAAATCCCAATGCGGATAATCGCTGGCAAACATCAGCAAGTGCTCCGCATCCATCATCTCGAAGATCTGCAACAAATGCTCGTCGTTATCCGGCCGTTCCAGCGGCTGGGAAGTGATTCGCACATGCTTGCGCAAATATTCGCCGGGTCTTTTCGTCAGCCATGGAACCTCGTAACGGAGAGCTTTGTACTCGGCATCGAGTCTCCACATGAGCGCCGGAAGCCACGATACGCCGCCCTCCACAAGCACGACGCGAAATCCGGGGAACCGCTCGAAGACCCCCTCCGTGATCAGACTGACCAAGTGAGCCTGAAATCCCAGGGAAAGGCAGGTGTGCCATTCGATATAATGCGTGGGATAGCCGGGGGTGGGCTGAATGTTGATCCCCATGCCGTCAGTCCCCGGATGGATCGCAAGCGGAAAGCCGAAACGTTCGCATGCCTCATAGATCGGATAATATTGTCTTTGCCCGAAAGGAGCCCGCGCGCCGGAATCGGTCATCACCTGAACGAAATGAGGATGGCCTGCCCAGCGTTGAATTTCGGCGGCGGCGGCGTGCGGATCCTGATGGGCGATCGTAATCGAACCTTTAAAAACCCCGTCGCTGTTGTGCTTTCCGAGCCAGGTGTCAGCCAACCAATCGTTATAGGCCGCGGCCACAGCCGTTGCGAAATCGGGATCGGGAAGCAGATTGCAGAATGCCCGCGGAAGTAAAATACAGTGCTCGATTCCGTACTTGTCGATATGCTGCTTTCTCAGATAATCGGGGTCCGTTCCCCGGGCCCCCCGCCGGGAGGCCTCGAATCAAGCCGTTCGCCATGGACCGGATTGGAATAATGGCCGCGTCCCGCTCCCTGAAATCTGTCACGCCAAGGCTGGGCCAAATATGACTGAATGACCTCTTTGTTCCTCGGATAAGGATGCACATCGCAGTCAATTATGGTGCGCATTATGGAGTCACCTGCTCGGGAGCATGCCGTTTTAACCACTCTCTTAACGGAACATCTTCCGGAGTCGGTGAGTAATAACCGTTGCAATTCGTACCGGCTCCCAACAACTGGCGGCGAATCGGATCGGATTGTTCCCACAAATCCTGTACGGTCATATCGTCTTTCGTGCGGATCCAACGGTACGCATAACCGTAAAACAACACTTTGCGCGTCATATCCGACCAGTTCGGACTGGCCGTATGCCACAGCCTCCGGTCGAAAAATACGGCTGTCCCGGGTTTCACACAGACCGGAATCGCCCCCTCCGGTTGCCCTATCCCGCTTTCCGGAATGGCAATCTTGTTATTTCGGTGACTGTTCGGCACAATCCAGAAATTCCCCCGTCCGGGCTCGCTGAGATCTGATAAAAAATAAGCGACTTTTAAGGACATGCGCGGTCTCGGATCGGTCTCCATCTCCACATTCATGCGCCCGCTGTCCTGATGCCATCCGAATGTCCGGTCATTCGGTTCCTGGCCTGACGGTGGCGTTACGATCAGGTGAGCATGGTACAAATAAATGTTCCAACCCAGTATTCCCCAGACTTTGGGGAGCACTTTGCCGTAGTCCACCAGGTCAAGAAACAGAGGATGATCGGGAATGAAGTTAGGATGAAACAACGCTTTTCGCGTATCGTGTCCGGCTTTCACTTTTTCCTCGAATATCCTGTCAACCACCTGGGTCAGCGCGGTCACCTGGCTTTCATTTAACGCTTCTTCCAATATGAGATAACCCGTCTCTTCGAATGTCCGACGTTCTTCCTCAGTTAAACGATACTGCAAACAAGATTGGTCCATCGCCGATACCTCCATTGAAAATGATAGCGATTCGAAACATTCAGTTCACTTGATGTTTCTGTACTAAGTATATGTCCGATGCGTTGGCGGTACGATGAACGAAACCTGTTACTTTGTACGATCTTACGATTTTGCCGCACATTTTTTATGAATGCCATGGGATCCAGGCGAACGGTTGAAACGGCTCCGGAATCGGAATTTTCGAGACGGCCGGCGAAGGAGCAATGAGAAGAGACCGGAAAAAGGAAGGAACAAGCCCGCGTTTTGCAGCGGGAACGTGGGGGCTTTGCGAATCGGCAGGGGATCGTCAACATCGTATCTTCGGATGGGTTAGCGAAAAAACGCTTACATGGCGGTGTAAAAAAACAGCCACCAAGAATAGAGCGGCGGATGGTGGCCGGAAGGAAAGAAATGGCCTCACACTATTGGGCTATCCGGCGAACATGTTCCGGTTTCACATTTATCAGCGTCCAAACTTGGGGGGAACCCGTGATATAAACTTATCCCGACACGTTGCGCCCGGAAGGATGCTGCGAAAAAGCGCCCGCATGATTGTTCCGCCTGCTTCCGCTTCGCTCCAGCCGCGCAAAAGCATGTCCGAAAAGGGACGCCATGATTTGTTGAAACAACATTCCGGCAATAACAGGCGTGGCGACCGGCGGCGGGAAATAAGCGATGGCCAGCACCGCTCCCGCGCTCAAGTTGCGCATACCCGAATTAAACATCAAAGCGACCGTAACGTCCCGTTCCCATTTGAGCGCCCGCGAAATCAGCAATCCGGCTATGTAACCGATCACTGCCAGAACGAACGCCACTACAATGATTTTCAACAGTTTCCAGTCCGGGTGTTCCAAATACGGCGCAAGAACCGAACCGTTGATGGCAACAACGATAAACAGCCCGATTTTGGAGAAAGGGGCGAGATTCGCGCTCCATTTCTCCTTCACCTTCCCCCGCGTCGCCTGATTTAAAGTCATTCCTATCAACGATGGAATTACGACCATCCATAAAAGTCCTTTCATGAGCGCCCAGGAATCCATATTCACTTTGGCGCCCACCGACAAAGAAAGGGTGAGGGGAACAATGAAAGGAGACAGAAGCGTATCGAGCAAGATCAATGATAAGGTCAATGCGACGGCTCCACGGTATATCGAAACCCAGACCATGCTCACCACTCCTGTAGGAATGGCAAACATCAGGATCAATCCGGTTTGTGTCAACACGTCTCCGGGAAACAGCCATTGTCCGCAGATCCACGCCAATACGGGCATGATCAAATGCAAAACCGAAAAATTGGCGAGAATGGGTTGCGGATGCTTGATGACACGCTGCAAATCTTGGAAATTGGAGCTGAGGCTCCCGGCAAATGTCATCCACGCGAAAATCCATGGAACGAGATAACTGTATCTTCCCAAAGATTCATGCAACAAAATCCCCGTCAAAACAGCGGTAGGGGTCAACAACGGCATAAATTTCTCCAGCGCCTTATTCAGTTGTTGAATCATTGTGATGTTCCTCTCTGTTCGTGTAGTCGTGAAACCATATAACAGCATACCACTACTCCGATACATTTTTCCAGTGGAAATCCTCCCGGAAATCGCGCCTGTGGTTTTTCGCGGCCATTTGAAATTCCAAATTTGCAAACGAAGTTCTTTTTTTTATAAGACATCAGACTCAAGCTGCGGTACGATGAACTGTAGTTTCACAGGCGAAACGGAATTTTTTCGCCGGACAACATTGATCGGATAACAGGGAAAGAATCGGCAGATTCCTGTTTGGATCAGGAAAGGGGATAGACAATGCAACCATTCAACGCTGCTCTCATCGGCATAGGCGGCCATGGAAAAACGCACGTTTCCCGGATCACATCGCTTGTCAGCGACGGATTGCTCAACTGCGTCGCTTTTGCTGAACCCAATGTGGCGGCCAATATCGAATCGTACGATACGTTAACCGCAATCGGGGCCAAGCATTACACGGATTATAAAGAGATGCTCCGCTGTCAACCGGAGATTGACTTCGTCGTCATTTCCACCCCCATTCCCTTGCACAAACCGATGAGCATCTACGCGATGGAGCAAGGGGTGCACGTGCTGACGGAAAAGCCGCCGGCCGTTACGATCCAGGATGTCGAAGCGATGTCCGAAACCGCGAAACGAACCGGAAAACGCTGCGCCGTACTGTTTCAGAACACATCCGGACAGGCATTCCGGCTCATGTTGCAGAAGCTGAAAGAAGGCGCGATCGGCAAAGTGCTCACCGTAACGGGCGTCGGGATGTGGCACCGGACCGATGAATATTACGCGCGCACTCCGTGGGCCGGCCAACTGCTTTATAAGGGAGAATATGTATTGGACGGAACGGTCAACAATGCGCTCGCCCATTTGCTCAACAATTGCCTGATTGCGGCCGGGAGCGGCGATCCGGGACAAGCCAGGCCCAAATGGGTGCAGGCGGAATTGTACCGGGGACACCATATCGAGGCGGAAGACACTTCTTGCATCCGTTTGGAAACATCCAACGGTGTCAAAGTGCTGTATTACGCCACTTTATGCCATGTACGGCAAGAGACGCCCTATATCGTCGTCGAAGGATCGTCGGGCAGCATGCGCTGGAGCTATGACAATACGTTAACCGTGGCGGACCATACGGGGCAATTGCACCAATACCGTTTCGAACAGGAAGATTTGATGCGCAATATGTATTTGAATTTCATGGATGCTCTAAGACAGGGGGACGGCGCGGAAGTCTACAGTTCCATTGACGATTGCAAAAGTTTTATGCTGGCATCAAACGGAGCCTACGAATCGTCGCGGCAAACTTACCCGTTGCCCGCAGACGAGTGGGCAAACCTTGCCGACTTGTTCAAAAAAGCCTCCGAGAGCGGCAAATTGTTCTCCGAGCTGGGCGTCGAATGGGCCGTGGCCACCAAACCGTTTGATCTGACGGGATATAAACAATTCGCTCTTTACAAGTGATGTGCAACGCCGATTTCAGCCCTCATCTTCAAACGAAGGTGAGGGCTTTTTGATGCGCGCCTTCCCTTTTTGAAACAACGCCAAGTAATTTTCATCCAATTGTGCATACTAAACCAATGTGAGGAAACATCTCTTGGAAAGGATGGACGTACCATATGAACTCTACACGCTGGATTGCCTTGTCGGCCGCAGGTCTTGCTTTCAGTCTGTTGTTGGGAACCGGCGCCGCGAAAGCATGGGGCGGCACGGACCGCGCCGGGACGGTTTCGCAAACTTCCCAAATCGCCAAGTCCGAAACAGACGATCATCGGAAGGAACACCGGTATAAAACGTTACCGATCTTTGAGGAATCGGCCAAAATAATCGGGATCAAAACGGAAGAGCTGCAAAAAGAAGTCGCTCAAGGCAAAAGCATCGTTGACGTGGCGAAATCCAAAGGAGTAAATGAGAAGACGTTGACCGAAAAGCTGCTGGAACTCCGGCAATCCGGACTGGATGAAGCGGTGAAGTCAGGAAAATTATCCAAAGAACAAGCCGCCCAACTGAAAAAGCGGTTGAACGACCACATCGTTTTCCTGCTGAACAAAAAGGGGTTGTCCGGATATCACGGCCGGCATCATCACCATATTCCGCTGTTTACCGGCCAATTGGCGGAGATACTGGGCATGCCGAAGGAAGAAATAATGAAACAATGGAAATCCGGAAAATCGTTGGCCGAGATCGCCCAATCGAAAGGGCTGAGCCGCGAACAATTGATAGTGAAAATCAAAGAAAAGCTCACGCCATTGATTGAAAGAAGTATCGACCTTAAATATAAGAAAGAAGAATAGCTTTTTGCCGCGGGGCTGTCCGGCAAGTCGGTTGACTTCGGCGGCCGGCCTTTTTTCGGACCGCTTGTCGTTTCAACCTGTCTGCCGGGCCATCCGCTCCAGTATCACATAACGCTGAAGCAACAGCAAGGCTGCGAGCGACAGCAACGCCCCGATCAAAAAAGGCAAATTTTCGTTCCAATCGATGACAAGAGTGCCCAGAACGGGGCCGCTCATACGGCCGAGGCTGTCCATCGACGAATTGAGTCCGGTAGCCACCCCTTGTCCCACGTTCGTTTTCTGCGTAATCAGCGACGTGACGCAGGGACGAATCAGCGCATTGCCGGCCGCGAATACCGACAAATAGATGGCCGCCGTCACCACGCCGGAGGAAAACAACAACAATACAAAGCCGGCAGCGGAAAGAACGAGCCCGGCCAGGATCGCCTTTTTTTCTCTCCCGTTTTTGATGTACTTGCGAACCACACCGCCCTGAATCAAAGCGCCGACGATGCCGCTTGCGAAAAACATCATCCCCACATCAAACGGCGTGGCCCCTATTTTGCTCATCTGGAAATATTGCAACGTCCCTTCAAGACCGGCCAAAGTGAACGATACGAAAAAAGAAAGCAAATACAAATACTTCATCATCCCGGTGAAGGCGGCCCATCTCGACGAATGCCGTTTTGCGGGCACGGTTCTGTTCCCCGGCGGCAAAGATTCCTGCAAAAATATGAGGGAAAATACGGCGGTCAATAACGCGACACCCGATGAAGCAAAGAACGGGAAAGAAACGCCAAACCGGCTCAATAATCCGCCGATTGCCGGACCGAATATAAATCCGAGGCCGATGGACATCCCGACGAGCCCCATCCCTTTGGTCCGGTTTTCCTCGTCCGTAATGTCAGCCACATAAGCGACGGCGCATGACGTGGCGGCACCGGAGAACACGCCGCCCAAAATGCGGGAAATGTACATGAGCCACAAGTTTCCCGCCGAAATCCCGAATAAGAAAAAGCTCAGACTGAAACCAAGCAATCCGACGATAATGAGAGGCCGCCGGCCAATTCGGTCGGACAACGCCCCCCAGACCGGAGACATGAAAAAAGAAGCCGCGGAATATACGGCAAGCATCAAACCAAGATGGAATTTGGCCGCTCCCGCCTCCTCCACCATGACTGGCATGACCGGAATAATGATACCGAAACCGGTAAAGATCGTCATCAGCAAGAACATAATTACGGTCATCTTCTTCTTCACGACGAGATCACTCCTTATACATCCCCGAAAAAGAGGCTCATACGCATTCTACTACGATTCCCCCCCGCGACACAAACAGTTTGAAAATATTTCAAAATTACGATCGGACTTGCGTCCTTTGGCAGTTTTGATATACTCGATTTGTCATACGCATTGTCATACGCAATTGCAGAAACGAAGAAAAGAGAGGATGGGCCATGGATCAACGCCGTACCCCACTATTTACCGCATTGATGCAACACGCCGAACGCCAACCGCTGCAGTTCCATATCCCCGGCCACAAGAAAGGCGCCGGGATGGATCCGGAATTCAGGCGGTTTATCGGGGACAACGCTCTCTCCATCGACCTGATCAATATCGCTCCCCTGGACGATTTGCATCAACCCAGCGGAGTGATCAAAGAGGCCCAGGAGCTGGCGGCCGAGGCCTTTGGCGCGGATTATACATTTTTTTCCGTACAGGGAACGAGTACCGCCATCATGACCATGATCATGGCGGTCTGCTCGGAAGGAGATAAAATCATTGTTCCCCGCAACGTGCATAAATCGATTCTGTCCGCCATGATTTTCGCGGGGGCAAAACCCGTCTTTCTTTCCCCGGTCAGGGACCGCCAACTTGGTATCGATCACGGGGTGACGACAAAATCGGTGCGCCGCGCGCTGGAAATTCATCCTGACGCCAAAGCCGTGCTGGTCATCAATCCGACCTACTACGGAGTATGTTCGAATTTGAAAGAAATCGTGGATCTGGTGCACAGCTACGATATTCCGGTCCTCGTCGACGAAGCGCACGGCGCGCTGATTCATTTTCACGAAAAGCTTCCGATGTCGGCCATGCAGGCCGGAGCCGATATGGCCGCGACCAGCGTCCATAAACTGGGAGGGTCGCTGACGCAAAGTTCCGTGCTGAACGTCAAAGGCGGCCGTGTCAATACGCAGCGAATCCAAGCGATTTTCAGCATGTTGACCACGACTTCGACTTCCTATATTTTGCTGGCTTCCCTCGACGCATCGCGCAGGCAACTGGCATTGCACGGCCGGGAGATGGCCGAGCGGGCAATCGCCCTGTCCCAATACGCAAGGGAACAAATCAAGTCTATAGCGGGGCTGTATTGCTTTGGCGAGGACATTCTGGGCGCCGAAGCGACGTATGCCTACGATCCGACCAAGTTATGCATCCATGTGCACCAACTGGGCATGACCGGTTACGAAGCCGAGAATTGGCTGCGGGAACATTACCGCATTGAAGTGGAACTTAGCGATATGTACAACATCCTTTGCATTGTCACCCCGGGCGATACACAAGAGTCGATCGATACGCTGCTCGCCGCTTTAAGGAAAATGTCGGAGGCTCATTACAAAGTCCGGGAAGCCAAGGAAATGGTTGTGGTGGAAATTCCGGAAATCCCCCAACTTTCCCTGTCTCCCCGGGATGCGTTCTACGGGGATACCGAAGTGATTCCTTTCCGTGAATCTGCAGGGAGAATTATCGCCGAATCGATTTACGTTTACCCGCCGGGGATCCCGATCCTGCTCCCGGGGGAAGTGATCTCCCAAGAGAATATCGACTACATTACCGAGCATCTGAAGGTCGGTTTGCCCGTCAAGGGACCTGAGGACCCGTCCATCGAACACATCAAAGTGATCGTGGAGACTAAGCCGATATTTTAATCTTTCCGGCTTCATGCCAACATCCCGCGGTCGTTGTCAATTAAAACACTTAATGCTATCATGGGGTATGAACAATACGGAGGCAGGTGCTAGAGGGCATGAGTCAAAGCGCGTTTATCAAATTTGTCGAAGGCTCGAGCGTTCGGTCCGTTACTTTGGACGAACTGAAAGAGCAGCTAATGAAATACAAGGAACAATTGGCCCTGACAGGAAAACAATTGGGCTGGGCATACGATGAAGCCGGATTTCCCTACACGATCGAAACGAAGCCGGAAGGAGAAGGCAAGTGGTTTTATCTCAAGGGCAAAAACCCTTTGTACAAATATATCGTATTCGGTGTGGGAAGCGAAGTTCGGGACGGTCAGGAAACCCATTACGTCCAGGTTGTTTTGCCCGACGACAGCACGCACGGCGATAAATCGAAAGCCAATGAGCTTTGCCGCTATTTGGGAAAGACATATAAAGCCGAGTTGCATATGTTTAACGGAAGGGTCATGTACTTTTATCCGCGTAAATAAGTCCTTATTTGCCTTCTTCGTCAAAAAACCGGCAGGACGGACGGAAATGCCGAGATTTCCCAACCTCCTGCCGGTTCATTTTTTATCTCGTTTCTTCAGCGACGATCTCGTTGTAAATGGCGACAACTTTGTCCCATTCTTTTTCGTCTTCGATACTTACCAGGTACGCTTCGTCATTTTCTTCTTCGATGCGGAATATCACGCCATCCGCTTCCGGATCGTTCCGGTCCAACAATACCGCATAGGCCTGGTCTTCCGCTTCAAATTGATACACCATAATCATTTCGTGTTCATTCCCTTTCTCGTCGGTCATGACGAAAATAGGGTCGTGGTCATGCTCGTGATCGTGGTCATGCTCGTGATCATGACCACACCCGCATGAATGATTCAACCGGTCGTCCATCATTTGAACCCTCATTTCCTTCAATTTGCGTTTCCTTGACATCGTAACATGCCGCCGGAATCCGGTCAATGGTTGTATTGTGCCCGGCATGGTTCAAAAATAACCGGCATGCCGTTTGCGGGCGGCCAGTTGTTTCCCCTCCGTAACGATCACATGGACCACTTTTTGCAGACGGATATATTCATTGTCGCGCAAACGGTCGCGGAAATATGCATACAAATAAGCCCCTTCTGTGAACGACAGGCCCGGATAGCATACGATGTTGTCATTCGTAAACGGGTTGTCCATCACGATCTGCCATTCCCCTTCCCGTTCCGTATGCGGAACTCGGGAAAACACTTCCTGTTTGTAACGCAAAAAACGTTCCATCTCTTCCCATATGTATTCCCAGGACGGACTGATTTTTCCCGGTTGCGGGATCATCTCCTTTGCCTTGGCCAACGCCGCCTGCACCCCGTCCATCGTCGTCTCGTCGCACAATTTCAGCTGATGCTTCAAATGGTCCAGCAATTCGTTGAAGCCGGAATATCCCCCTTCCTCGATCCGTTGTCTGACAAGCTCGCAGTCTCTATCCGTCTCCGCGTTGACGAATAGCTCCACAATGGTCGGAACGTTCTGATTCATCCTGCCGCTTCACCTCATTTACGATCGATTCGCCTGCCCCGAAAGGTAGTCCAACCAGAGAAAAGAGCCAATCGATAAGATTGGCTCCAGTCGTTACTCGGATACGGAAACTATCGATTTTTCGGAAACGACGATATAGTCACTGTTCGCATCCGGTTTCATTGCAAATTTTACCGTATAAGTGCCCGCTTCGTCAAATGATACCGTGAAGGGCCACGGGTACCAGAAACTTTCTTTCTGTTCCGGCAACCTGTGCACATGCGGTTCCACAACCTGTTTTCCGCTCGGGCTTTCAATCGAGATCCGGAAAGAGTCAATGTCCGTTTTTAATCCGTCGACCTGGGCAAAAACGACAAAACTCAGTTTCTCGCCCTTTTTTACTTTGCCGAAAGTTTGCTTGATCGAATAATCGCTGCTGACATCCCTGGCCAAAAACATATGCACGTTCGGTCTGTAAACGGAAAGGGTCATATTGTTGCTGTCCCATTTCACCCACCCCCTCAGCGCGGTATTGATCGTCTTCGCCGGCAGCATCGCCGAACCATTTATAATCAGTGGAGGAACTTCTTTTTCGTGAAAAGATTGTTCCTTGCCGTTAATCAACAATTTGATTTTGCTGAACCCTTCGTAACTCCCCCATAGAGAACTCGCACACACTGTAGCCGAACCAAACAACGACAAAGCAAGCGTGACGGGCAACAGACGTCTCCATTTCATGAAAACATACCTCCATCAAGTACTGACTTCGCTGCTATGTTATACTCTTGTCTTTCGGGAGAGTTGCGATATTTGCGAAAAATATTGTCTCATCAAGAAGGGATATCCAACTGTGCGGCGAAAAACCGCATAACCCGTTCGGTATATTCCTCGGGATATAACCGGTATGTGTAAACATGGCCCGCTCCGCTTGACAACCACAATTCAAAGCGGTCTGTATGTTGGCTCCATAAAAGTTCGCTGTCCCCGTACGGAATCGCATCATCGTCCCGGCTGTGTATGAACAGTATGGGACGGGGATACACCTTGTTGACGGCGGCCACTGCATCCACCTGATCGACATCAATTCCCGTAATGGGCTGCATAATCGCCATGATCAAAGGGGTAAATGGAAAGTCGGGCAAATGGGACCAAACCGGCAAATTTTCGCGGAGATACGGTCCTAACCGGGAGAATGGACTGTCTGCCACTACAGCGGCAATATCCGGTTCTTCCGCTGCGGCAAGGATGGCTGTCACCGCTCCCATGGAAAAACCGATCACGCCAATTTTCCCCGGATGGCGCTGTTTCACCCAATCGACAGCACCAAGAAGGTCCCAGGTTTCGTATAAACCGACAGATGTCAGGTTACCACCTGATTCCCCAGAATTGCGAAAATCAAACATAACGATGTTGTAACCCGCTTCGGTCAGCGATTTGGCCAGTGACAGCGCCGGCAGTTTTTCCTCGAGACGGTTTCCCCTGTATCCGTGGGAAAAGATGATTGTCGTTTGTAGAGAGGGAGAACGTGCGGGCAAAAACCATCCGCTTAGCTCCACCTGATCTTCCCGGCTGTAAAATTGAATATTTTCGTAAGCCAAATCGTAATCTTCAGGAGATTCATCCAGCGGCTTTTTGGCCGGATGGGTCAATTGCCATCCCACATAAACCGATATCCCTGTGCATGTCACGGCGGCGAGAAACAAAACGGACAGGGCGGCGATCAACGTTTTTTTCCTCCGGGCTCGTTTTTCCCGAAACCGTTTTTCCCATCCAACGGACGTCTTCCTTCTTGCTATTAACATGACAGATTTATCATTCCGTTCCTTTTTTGATGTTAGCGAATCAGTTATGTAAGCAAAACCTTGGAGCAAATAAAAAAAGGAATCCCGAACAGCGAACTGCCGGCGGGACCCCTTTCCCTTATGCCGAGTAGCAGAATCGAACTGCTAATTGTGCATTACGAGTGCACTGTTATACCTTTTAACTAACTCGGCAAACGACAATTGATATTATATAAGATGTTTTTACTTTTATCAAGTATAATTTCAAGGTAAAATATCAACCGGAGGGATGAATCATGAATGTCCAGATCCAAATGATCGGCACCGGCAGCGCCTTCGCCAAAAAATACGACAACAACAACGCCCTTGTCACCTGCAACGGATACCGCCTTCTGATCGACTGCGGCATTACGGCTCCGCGGGCGCTAAACAGGCTGGGAATTCCGTTTGATCACGTCGACGGGGTGCTCATCACTCATCTCCATGCGGATCATGTCGGAGGCCTGGAAGAATTCGCTTTTCAAATGAAATACGTTTATCAACGTAAGCCGGTTCTTTACGTTGCGGAGCCGCTGCAAATTCCCTTATGGGAAAACACGCTGAAAGGCGGAATGGAAAATTTGGCCGAAAACCTAAACGGACTTTCTTCTTATTTTCATGTCAGACCATTGGCGGAAGGCGCGGCGACGGAAATCCATCCCGGTCTTGTTACAGAGCTGATCCGAACGGAACACATTCCCGGAAAATTAAGCTACTCCCTCATCTTGAATCACGGGCTATTTTACAGCGCCGATATCCGTTTTAACCGGAAACTTCTTGAATGGTTGGCCGAAGAACGCCGTTGCCGCTATATTTTGCACGACTGCCAATTGGCAGGACCGGAAACGGTTCACGCGACTTTGGAGCAATTGCTGACGTTGCCGGAAACGATCCAGCGCCGTATTTATTTAATGCATTACGGTGACGATATGGAAGCGTATGTAGGCCGTACCGGGGCCATGCGTTTTTTGCGCCAGGGACAAACGTACGAATTCAGCCTTTGATGCGGATACATGTTTTTGACCGGAAAAACGCATACTTTAAACTGGAGGCGGTCATAATGGATTCAAACCGGCAAGAAGAAGTCGCGGCGGTAAGAAAAAATGGCGACGGCGATATCATCGCGCTGAAACTTGCATCGGGAAGGGTGGTTGATTATCAAACCGCCCAACAGATGGCGAAAAACAATGAAATCAAAAATGTCCATGTTTTCCGGGGACGCGATCATGAAGAACACCTGAGGTCAAACCCGGACGGGCGCGAAGATAACAATCTCGACAATTTGCCGTTGTTTTGAACGCACATTTCGAAGCTGTCGATTGATTGTGCAATATGAAAAAAGAAAATTTTTTCTTGAATCAAGGAATGGAAAACAAGATGTTTGAGTAGAGGAAGGCAACATTTCGCTTAAAGCGATATATTTAATCGACAGCCTCTCATTTCGCGGGTGATACTGCGCAATATTATCAATGAAAAACCCGGAGTCCCCGGGTTTTTCATTTTTTTGGAAATACAATATTTGCACTTTTCAAGAAGGGTTTCCGTTATTTGTGGAGAATATTAAAGTTAACAGTTTTTGAAGCCAGGTGACATTGTCTTGATATTTCAAATTGCCGCCCCTCTCATCAGTTTTTTTATTGCCGTTTCCTCCATATTTATGGGATTGTCCATACATCCGCTGCTTCTGCTGTCATCCGCAACAGGATTCAGCATATGCCAAAGGTTCGCCAACAAAGGCTGGACTTTTTTTTGGGGACAATTGTTTTTTCTTGGCCTGTTGCATTGGTCATCCGGATTAAACTGGAGTTTTCCCCTGTATTTGATCCTTGTGGGCCTGCATGATCAGCGGGAGCTGAGTCCGGTTCGGTCACACGTCTTCGCCGCCGCCTGTATTGCCGTTTATTCAGCGATTTTTGTGACGTTCTCCGGCCTGTCAACGTACGATATATTATTGATGACGCTTTCAATCCTTTGTTTTTTTATGGCCGTCCCTTTTCTGCACAAAGTGCAATCTTCCACCCATGACCGGTTAACGGGACTTCTGAATTTTGAAGAATTCCACCGCCGGTTAGGCAACATCGTAAATAAGGAACAGGAACTGGCGCTCATCTTGATGGACTGCAACGATCTGAAATCGATGAACGACAGCAAAGGGTTCGAGAAAGGAAATATGATCCTGAAACAGATGGCGGAACTGTTAAATCAGTTTTTTCCCGAGGCGATCATGTCCGCACGTTACGGCGGCGACGAATTCGCGGTGGTGATCAGGCTGCAAGATGTGTCCGGAACGATCAAGAGCATTATCCAGAGGTTTCGCCAGGAAATCCCAAAAAGAACCGGAATCGTGGTTACATACGGCATAGCGACGTTTCCCCATGATGCCGCGACAAAAGACGATTTGATCCTTGTAGCCGAAAAACAATTATTTACTATGAAGCGGGAGCAATGGTTAAAGCGGGAAGAGCATTTGTTCCGTGCGGAGAAATTGAAAGTAATAGGCGAACTGGCATCGGGCATGGCCCACGAAATCCGCAATCCGCTTACGACGATCAAAGGATTCATACAACTTTCCAAAGCGAACGGATACCACATCGAAAACTGGTATCAACTGATCATGGATGAAATATCAAGGATGAGCGAATTGACGGCGGAATTTTTGCAATTTTCCAAGCCGCATGCCACCCATTTCAAAAATTGTTCGTTACAGGACTGCATATTCCGCGTCATTTCCCTGATGGATTCGGAAGCGAATCGTCTTGGCCATACGATCCGATGCGAGGCTCCGCCCGATCCTGTTGTCATCCGCATGGATCAGGATAAAATCGTGCAGATGCTGTTAAACTTGGTCAGAAACGCTTTTGATGCCATGACCCAAAAAGGAGTCGTGAACATTCGCCTGTCAACCGCCGACAAGTTTTGCAGGCTCGATATCGAGGACACCGGAAAAGGAATCCCCGACGAAGAACTGGATCAAATTTTTCATCCGTTCTACACATCCAAAGAAGAAGGCACCGGGCTCGGGCTGTCCATATGCCACAAAATTGTGCAGGATCATGACGGCATGATCACCGTAAAGAGCGAGCCGGGCAAAGGGAGCACCTTTTCCGTTCATTTTCCGCTGGCCATAGCCGGTGATTCGAACGCGTAAATGGAACCTCGAGGCCGGAACAACCGTCTATTATATTAGGAAACATGAAAAAGAAAGAAGAAAAAAGAGACAAATTGAAGGAGTTTGCAACATGAATATCGCATTTTTTCTGTATCCGAAGCAAGAAGTGATCTACCTGACCATGCAAGCTACCTTGCGCCAAACGTTGGAAAAAATGGAGCACCACCGCTATACGGCCGTACCGATTTTGACGGACGACGGCAAATATGTAGCCACAGTGACCGAAGGGGACATTTTATGGTTTCTGAAAAACCGCAAGGACATCACGTTTGATAACGCGCATCGCTGCTCGCTGGCGGAAGTGCCGCTGAGGATCGTCAATAAGCCGGTACGGATCGATGCGGATATGGAAGACTTGATCGAGCTGATCAAAAACCAAAACTTCGTCCCGGTGATCGACGATATGGAAAAATTTATCGGTATCGTCCGGCGGAGCGATGTGATCGAATATTGCGCCCGCCAGGTGTTCAGGCCGTCTTCCAAAAAGGAAACCTAGCCGTCCGGTTTCCGGCTTTTTATGTCAACCGTTTCATGTCAACCGTTCTCAATGATCGTTTGAACGGTCGTACGGTCGGTGGCCTTTACCAGCCGGATGAGCAGTTCCTTGGCCGCAGCGTAATCATCGACATGAATAATCGATGCGGCGGTATGCACGTAACGCGCGCATATTCCGATCACGGCAGTGGGAACTCCGGTTCCGTGCAAATGGATTTTTCCCGCATCCGTACCTCCCGGCGACACAAAATACTGGTAGGGAATCGAATGGCTCTCTGCCGTATCCCGGACAAATTCCACCATCCCCCGGTGAGTGATCATCGAACGGTCATAAATGCGCAACAGCGCTCCTTTGCCGAGCTGTCCGAAAGCATTCCGGTCCCCCGACATATCGTTCGCAGGGCTTGCGTCCAAAACATAGCAAATATCCGGCCGGATCAGTTCCGCAGCCGTCTCCGCTCCCCGCGTGCCCACCTCCTCCTGCACCGTCGCCCCGGAATACAACACGTTGGGCAACGTTTCGCCGCGCAGTTCTTTCAATAATTCAATAGCCAGCCCGACACCGTACCGGTTATCCCATGCTTTGGCCATAATCTTCTTTCCGTCGGCAAGAGGAGTAAACGGGCATACCGGAACGGCCTGCTGTCCCGGACGTACTCCGAGATGCTCCGCGTGTTCGCGGTTGTCGGCCCCGATGTCGATAAACATTTGGTCGATATCCAGCGGCTTGCTGCGCCTTGCCTCATCAAGAAGGTGGGGAGGGATCGAGCCGATCACCCCCGGAACCGGACCTTTTTCCGTCATGATTTGCACCCGCTGGGCCGGCAGCACCTGGCTCCACCAACCGCCCACCGTTTGAAACCGGATCATGCCGTTGTCGGTGATCGCGGTAACCAGAAAACCGACTTCATCCATATGACCGGCCACCATTACTTTGGGGCCTGTCACATCCCCGCGTTTGACGCCGAATATACTCCCTAACCGGTCCTGGATCACTTCATCGGCAACCTTCTCCAATTCGGACCGGACAAACCGCCGGATATCCCGTTCAAACCCGGAAATCCCGGCCATTTCGGTCAACGTTTGAAACAACGTTCTCGTTTCCGAATTCAAGAAAAACGCACCTCATTCCCTTATGTATTCCGCCGGTTGAGCGCTTGCAAACTTTCCAGCACATGATGCAACAAATCCGGAAAATCTTCCGCCTGGTTTTCGTCCAGCTTGCGGCCGAATTCCATGTCGATTTCGTTTTTAAAACGCCGCGGGGATTCATCGGGATCATAAACGAAAGAAATCGTTTGCCGGACCGTCGGACGGCCGTTCCAGATGTGATCGAGCAGTTCGCGGATCTCCCGGCAATCTTCAGCGCTGTGTATATAACATGAAAAACGGATCCGAAGCCCGCAACCGGGAGCCTGATCTTTCATTTGCAACAGTTCGGCCGCCAGATCGGAGATGTCCGCACTGAGCCGGACTTCCGCCGAACATTCGCCGCCCCCCTGCTCGATAAACCGGATGCCGTAAACCCGGGACATCGTCGACAATTCCACCCGGTCGATCCGGTTGGTTACGACGATTTTTCCGGCAAAGTCGAGATCGTACACGGCCCCTTCCAGAACGACCTTCATATTATCGAATATCGTCGGATCAAACATGCCTATCCTCCTACACGGCGCTGAACTGGCATGAGCGCAAACCTTCGGCTCCGCTCATGCCACGTTTCCGCGCGAGACGGCTGAATGCCGTTTGTCTTTATTGTATTCGTCCTTTTGAACGAAAACAATAAATGATTTGCCGATGCCGAAGAAAACGGCAGTTTGTCCCGCAGTGCGAAAAGTTGGCATTGCGCGGAACATTTTTCATATGATAGTCTATCTTGTAGCACGCATAAAAAGTTGATACGCAATCCAGGAGGAGAAACAATGGGTTTAAAAGTGTGTAAATTCGGTGGCACTTCCATGGCAACCGCTGAACAATTCCGTAAAGTGGCGGCGATCGTGCTGAGCGACCCTGACCGCAAAATTGTCGTCGTATCCGCCCCGGGGAAACGGTCAAAGACGGACACGAAAGTAACGGACATGCTGATTTCCTACGCGGAGTCGATTTTGGCGAATAAAAACAGCGAACCTCTCTATCGACTGTTGATGGAAAGGTTTGCGGAAATCATACGCGATCTCGGTCTTCCGGAGGAACAGACCGCGACGATTTCCGACTTGCTTAAGTCAAGAGCGGAAGCGGACCGGAATCATCCGGGAAGATATATGGACGGGATCAAAGCGTTGGGCGAAGAAATCAGCGCCAGGCTTTTGGCCGCTTATTTGCGGAAAGAAGGCCACGATTTCATTTACGTCGATCCGCGTGAAGCCGGGCTGATCCTTAGCGATGAACCGGGAAACGCGCAAGTGCTTCCCGAATCTTATGATCATCTGCATCGTTATTTATCGTCGCTCGAACAACGCGTCGTTTTCCCCGGCTTTTTCGGATATTCGGCATCCGGCAACCTGGTGGCATTCCCGCGGGGAGGATCCGACATCACCGGCGCCATCCTGTCAGCGGCCATGAAGGCGGAAATTTACGAAAATTTTACCGACGTTGACAATGTGTTTGCGGCCGATCCGCGCATCGTGAACAATCCGGCCTCCATCCATGAGATGACGTATGCGGAAATGCGCGAACTTTCCTATGCCGGTTTTTCCGTCTTGCATGACGAGGCGCTGCAACCCGCCTTCAACGCGAAAATACCCGTGCATATCAAAAACACGAATAACCCTTCCGCCGCGGGAACGCTCATTTCTTTGGAACGCAACAACAATCATGAAATGCCGGTCGTCGGAGTGGCCGGTTCAAGCGATTTTTGCACCATCTTTTTGAGCAAGTATTTAATGAACCGCGAAAAAGGCTTCGGACGCCGACTGCTGCAAATTATCGAAGAAGCGGATTTGTCCTATGAACATTGTCCTTCGGGGATCGATCATATCTCCGTCATCGTCAGGGAATCCGCCTTTACCCCGGAAGTCGAACAGAGGGTGCTCGAACGCATCCGCAAGGAATTGCGGCCGGACAAATTGCTCGTCAAGCGCGGAATCGCATTGGTGATGATTGTCGGGGACGGGATGAGCAAACGGATCGGCATCGCCAAAAAAGCGACGGCAGCTTGCTCGGATGCCGGCGTCAATCTGGAGATGATCAATCAGGGAGCTTCCGAAAACAGCATCATGTTCGGCATTCGCAAAGAAGATATGAATAAGGCCATTATCGCGCTTCATGAAGCGTTTTTCCCGTCCGTACCCTGATGAAACAGTGAAGGCCGGCGCTTTCCAAGCATCCGGCCTTACACTTTGGGAATAATGCGGATTTGCCGCTCCATCGATTCTATTTTTTGGCAAATTTCATGAAGCCATTCGTGATCTCCCGTTGCGGAGGCTAACAAGGACAAGTTTTGCAATTTCAATATATCCCAAACAAAGCCGGCGTTGGCTTCCAGGCACAGATACAGCTCGTCCTGTTCCGCCCGGGTAAGTTCGCGTCTTTTTTTTATCGTCCACAGTTCGGCCAATCGTTGATGAACAGGCAACATAGCGTTCCTTTCCTTCAAACGGTTTGTTTTATTCTTATTTATTTCCATTTTTTTGCAAACTAATCGCACATTGCCCGTTCATATGCCGAAACGGCAATCCTGAAATACGTTTCGATGGAATCGTTCAACCGGCCAAAATTTCCTCTATTTTCTCCAATACCTCCGCACTGAGCGTAATGCCGGAAGCCGCGCAGTTTTCTTCCACTTGTTCCGGGCGGCTGGCCCCGACCAGCGCACTTGCCACATTCGGTTGGCGCAATACCCAGGCAAGAGCCAGCTGCGAAACTTTGATACCGAGTTCCGCCGCCACTTTTTCCAGTTGTTCGACCTTTTCCAGATCGCGGTCTTTGATCCGGTCCGCCGGCCAATTTTTTCTTGCGGCCCGGCTGTCCTCCGGGACCGGCTGTCCTTTGCGGTACTTGCCGGTCAACAGCCCTTGGGCAAGCGGCGAAAAGACAACTTGTCCGATGCCTTTCTCTACGCCCAGCGGGATAATTTCCTTTTCGATGTAGCGATTGAACATATGGTAAACCGGTTGGTTCACGACAATTTTGTCCAACAGCAACCGGTCGGCGATCGCGTGCGCTTCCGTCATTTGCGCCGCCGTCCATTCGCTGACGCCCACATACAAAACCTTTCCTTGCGTCACGAGATCGTCAAGCGCCCGCAACGTTTCTTCAAGAGGCGTCTCCGGATCGAAGCGGTGGCAATAATAAATATCGATGTAGTCCATTCCGAGACGTTTCAAACTTGCTTCGCACTGTTCCATAATATGTTTGCGGGACAACCCCCGGTCATTCGGGCCGTCTCCCATGGCATTGAACACTTTCGTAGCCAGCACGTAGGAATCGCGGCGGTAATTGCGCAATACCCGTCCGACCACTTTCTCCGCTTCGCCGCGCTCATAGACGTTGGCCGTGTCAAAAAAATTGACGCCCAAATCGTACGCTTTTTCAATCGACGTTACGGCGCGCTCCTGCTCGACATACCCTCCGTAGGTCAGCCAACTTCCCAAACTGATCTCGCTGACTTTTAACCCTGTCCTTCCCAGTTTGCGGTATTTCATGCGAAAAAACCTCCCTGTTATGTATGTATGGACTTAAACCTGGATTTCCTTCCATCTCCCGCTGCGGTACCGGAAGTAAATGATCAGGGTCCGCACAAGCTGGTCGATGACAATCGACAAATAGGCGCCGACAATCCCCCATTGAAATCCAAGCACAAAAAGCGCACACAACAACGACCGGAAAACGAGCACGCCTACGAAGGTGGAATATAGTGGAAACTTCGTATCTCCCGCTCCGCGCAATGCTCCCGCCAGAATAAATTGCGAAGCCTGCGGAATTTGCACAAGTCCGACAATCCGCAGGGCGACCGAACCTTGGCGGATGACTTCGGGATCGTCCGAATACAACATCATGATGTAAGGGGCAAAAATAATGAAAACGATTCCCATCATCCCGGCATAAATGCGTCCCAGCCGCCCTGTTTCCCAGCCGAACCGTTCCGCCATTTCCGGGCGGTTGGCGCCCAGCCCTTGCCCAACCAACGTGCTGGCGGCGACCGAAAACGCCATCCCCGGCATGAAACTGAGACCCAGAACGTTGAAGGTAATCGTATGTGCGGCAAACGTGGCGGTGCCCAAACCGGCCACGATCACCGTAAAAGCCAGTTGCCCGAAACGCATCGCCAATTGTTCCCCTGCAGCGGGAACGCCAATTTGCGTTATGCGCGCGATCAGGTTGCGGTCAAAAATCCATAAATCTTTCCACCGCAGTTTGATCACAAACTTGCCGCTGAACAACACATAAGTCATCCACACTGCCGAGAGCAGTTTGGCGGCGGCATTGGCGACAGCCGCTCCCACGACGCCCAGTTCGGGAAAACCGATATAACCGTAGATCAGCGGAAAACCGAGGGCAATGACCAGGATACTGGAAATCAGGTTGATTTTCATGGGAGTCCGGGTATCGCCCGCTCCACGCAACACGGCCGATAAACTCATGGACAATAAGGTAAAGCCGAGCGACAAAAACGTGATTTCCGCATAGGCCACCCCCTGCACCAACACCTCGGGTTGAGCGCCCATCCATACGAGGATCTCTTCGGCAAGGAGGTAGGTAACGACAACCATGACGACGGAAAACAGGATGTTGAGCAAAAACGATTGTTGCGCGGCACGGTTCGCTTCTTCCTCGTCTTTCGCGCCGATGGCGCGCGCGATAATCGCCGTCGTGCCGACGTTCAAGGCCGCAAACAAGGCGAACACAAAAAATACAGGCTGGTTGGTCAATCCTACGGCGGTAACCGCTTCCGGGCCGACTCTGCCCACCATCATCATCAAAAACATTTGCAATACGTTGATCAGAGTCATTTCCATCAGCGACGGCCCGGCCAAATGCATAATGTGTTTGCGGATCGCCTTGCGGCTGCCGGATCCCAGTTCAAACATTTCCCCGGGATGTATCGTTTTTGCTTTTTGTAACGCCATCATGATCACCTGTTGCGGACCTGAAATGAACGGCGGTGACACACGATACCGCCGCTAATCGTTTGCCACGATCGCCATTTGCGGCCCTATAGTCCGTTGTTACCGGCTCAAGAAAATTTTTTACCTGCATATTTTTAATTTTTTACCTGCATATTTTTGATTATATATCAAATATTGGAAGATTGCTCTCTCTCTATCTTGCCAAATTTCCCGTTTTTACCGCAAAATCAGGGGATTCCTTGCCGTAAGCTTAAGATTGCTTAGAGAACGGTAAGGGTCAAACCGTCCCCGCCTTTAACGCATCCTGCACCTATGGAAAATGAAAGCAATCTACTCAAGCAGGAGGTTGCCTTATTTATAACCATACCAGCCACCATGAGGCCTTTCCTCTTTTTCCTTTGCGCCTTGCCCCTTTGGTCCTTTATACCTTTGTTCCTTTATACCTTTGTCCCTTTACACCTTTGTTCCTTTACACCTTCACACCCTAACCTCTAATTCCTTTATTTCTTAATTCCCTTGATTCTTCTGCTCCTATGTTCCTTTGCTCATTTATGTCTTTACCCCTATGTTCCTTACCCCAAGCTTTACTCCAAGCTGTTCTTGGCGACAATGAACGGGTGGCCGGCCAAAAATCCGCCGTCCACCGGCAGGCAAGCTCCGGTCACAAACGAAGCCAGCGGCGACGCGAGGAAACATATGCCTTCCGCGACTTCTTCCGCATTTCCGAATCTCCCCATAGCCGTTTGGCTTAATACGCCGTCGCGGTAGCTCTGCTGTTTTCTCGCATCTTCGGTCAATTCGGTAATGATGTAACCGGGGCTTACGGCATTGACGCGGATATGGTATTTCGCCCATTCGACCGCCAACAGCTTCGTATACTGCAGAAGCGCCCCTTTGGAAGACGTATAGGCGCTCTGGTTCGGCGTGACCACGTGGGACATCATCGAGGTTACCGTCACGATGGAGCCCCCACCTTGTCGGATCATCAGCCGCCCCGCTTCCTGGCATATCCGGAACGCGCCGGTCAAATTGACGTTCAGCACGTTTTCCCACACCTCTTCCGGATAGTCTTCCGCCGGAAGCCGCATATTGATGCCGGCGCAATAAACAAGAATGTCGATCCGGCCATGCAAACCCGCCGCAGTTTGAATAAATTGCCGCACGCTGTCCCGGCTCGTCACATCGAGGTACAACCCATCCGCCTTCGCTCCTTGCTCCCTGATTTCACGGGCGGTTTCCGTATATTCCCGCTCGGTGCGGCTGCCCACAATGACCGTCGCTCCATATTCCGCGAATTTTTTTGCCGCGGCCTTTCCAATGCCCCTTCCGCCTCCGGCGATCACGGCAACTTTTCCCTGCAACCCTTTCAAGCTCCCTCTCCTCCTGTAATACGTTTTCAAAAGAAAAATGTAATGCGTTTCCAAAGCAAAACCCGATTGCAGTCTATCATACCAACACGGTGTTGGCAATAGAGCGGTAAGGTCCAGGAGGGTTCTGACCGATATAGCATGTGCCTTACGTAAAAAGTAATTTTGCGGCTTTAGAACGGTCCAACACCGATCCGTACGAAGAATGAGAATGATGGAAAGGCGGCCTAGGTACATTGAAATCATTTGAGGCGTTAAGGAATCTTCAAAGCGCTATTTTAATAATTTTTCCTTTTTTTCTGATTTAAGGAATCGAGGGAACGCTATTGTACCTCCATCTTCCAAAATAGACGTCATTTAGGATGAATAGCGTTATCTGGATTCGATAAAATTTTAAAAAGCCATTTTTTACAAAAATAACGTTGCCTGGGTTCCTGAAGCTCTTAAATGGAAAGGAAACTCGGATCGTTTAAATAAAATTGCTTCGTCTTGACTTAGAGTTAACTCCAAGTTATAAACTCCTACTAGGGAGAGGAGAAAAATAGAAACAGCTTTATCTAAAAAAAGGAGCGTGTCGAAGAATGGAGTATGTAAAACTTGGCCGCACTGGTTTGGAAGTTTCACGCATTTGCCTTGGATGCATGAGTTTTGAGGTACCCGAACGCGGAATCGCACCATGATCGCTGAATGAGGAAGAAAGCAGGCCAATCATTAAAAAGCGCTAGAACTCGGCATTCACTTTAAGGCAGGTAAGGCAAGGTATATAGGAGCCTCTTCAATGTATGCCTGGCAGTTCATGAAAGCGCAGCATGTCGCCGAACGTAACGGTTGGACTCGATTTGTCTCCATACAGAATCACTTGAATTTACTGTACAGGGAAGAAGAAAGGGAGATGCTGCCGCTTTGCCGCGAAGAGGGAATCGGTGTCATTCCGTGGAGTCCGCTTGCTAAAGGTCGGCTAACCCGTGATTGGGATGCAAAGACGGCCCGTTCAGTGAAAGACGAAATTATACGGAAGAAGACTGCAAGTGGGGCGAATTTATTAAATGTATGCGAAATGCGGGTCTTCCAGTAGAAGTATTGATTGAGTATGTCAGGTTGTTTCGACAGGGTGATCAAACCATTGAGGCAAGAAAACAACTCTTGATTGAACAACGCAAACAGCTTTTAAAAAGAATCGAAGATATGAAGCAAACGTTGGAACGCATGGATTATAAAATGGCAAGATACAATATCCTTGGTCAAAAGATTCCGGGAATCAAGGGGAGGAGAATACGATGAAAATTCATTCGCTTGGAAAAACAGGATTAAAGGTGACGAATCTTTGTTTGGGAACGATGACATTCGGCAACCAGGCGGACAAAAAGACCTCGTTCGAAATTCTCGACAAGGCATATGATGCAGGCGTGGGCGGCATGTTGACCGGCCGCTACAGGAAAAACTCGACTGTCCAAGAGGGAACTCGTTTCGCACTCGGGAACAATGCGGGTTTATTGTATCAGGAGCGATATTGGCAAGAGGCTACGTTCGACGCTGTTGAACGGTACCTGTCTTGGTGCCAAGAGCGCCACTATGATCCTGTCACAACGGCTGTGCATTGGGTCACACAACAACCAGGAATCACCTCCGCCATCATTGGTGCGAGTCGTCCAGAGCAATTAGACGCGAGCCTGCGCGCCGCTGACATACCTGATTTAACGATGATGTGAAAGATACATCAGGTCTTTTTCGTAATGTTTTTCGTTATAGATGAACTTAAGGGTTGCGGGAGGATAATAAGCTTTTTGCCCCGCCAATCAGCTCCGCTCCTCCAACCCGCTATGCTCCTTTTGTGCGGATCAAGCCGTGCGCTTCAATCGGCAACCTTCGGCTTGCGGGACGCCTTCAACCGTTGCTGCAGTTTGCCCAGCCCGATGTCGGCCAATATGGCCAGCAAGGCGGCCGGGACCGCCCCCGCGTATATTTTGATATTGTTCCGCGCACTCAGCCCGGAATAAATTTCCCGGCCCAGGCCATCGCCGCCAATCAGCGGTGCCAGTGTCGCCACCCCGATGGCGATGACGGCCGCAAGCCTGATTCCGGCCATGAGAAACGGCAGCGAAAGCGGCAATTGCACCTTAAAAAGAAGTTGCAACGGACTCATTCCCGCCCCGGTTCCGGCCTCAATCATGCTTGGATCCACTTGCTTTAACGCGACGTACGTATTGCGGGTAATCGGCAGCAACGAATACAAGAACAGGGCAATGACAACCGCCTTAAAGCCCAGACCGAAAAAAATCATTAACACCGCCAGCAAGGCCAGACTGGGAAAAACCTGGATGACATTGGCCGCCGAAAGGACGACGCCGGCCAATTTGGGAAACCGGGCGCTGACGACTCCCAAAGGCACACCAACGGCAACCGCCAGAGCCAGGCCGCAAAGGACCATGATGATGTGGTCCCAGCTCAGAAAAAGAAGATGCGCAGCCTGATCGGTCACATATTGAAAAAACTTAAGCAAACTGTCGGCCATTGAACTCACATCCCCGATTCATTCCAGCAACCCTAATTGTCTCAAAAACTCGACGGCAACTTCTTTTTCGCTTCGATGCTCTACATCGACGTAATAATTTAATTCCGTCATCGTGTCCGCGTCGATTTTTCCTATTAACAAGGATACGATTTCTTCCAATTCAGGATATTCTTTAAGCGTTTCTTCCCTTACAACGGGAGAAGCATCGAAGGGAGGAAAAAATTGTTTGTCGTCGCGCAATGTCTGCAAATCATACTGTTTCAATCCCGCGTCGGTGGTATATGCCAGGACGACATCCACCTCTTCATTCGCCACCGCCTCATATACTAAACCGATTTGCATCGGAAATGCTTCCTTAAATTGAAATCCGTATGTTTTCTGGAAAGCGCGGTAACCGTCGCTTTCTCTTTCCAGCCATGTATTATCCACTCCGATTCTCATCGTATCCGCATAAGGTTTCAAATCGGAAACGTTTTGCAAATTGTATTTTTGAGCGACCTCTTTGCGTACCGTAAAAGCATACGTATTTTCAAATCCGTAAGGATCGAACCATTTTAATTGATAATGTTCACTGAAACCTTGTTGTGCCTGTTGCAACACTTTTTCCCGGTCTTTCGTCTGTTCCACTTCAAAATATCCGTTGAACACCTCACCCGTATACAAAGTGGCCATATGCAGTTCATTATTTCTCATTCCTTCGATCACCACTTTGCTGGAGGCAAGGTCGGGTTTGATTTCAACCGTCAACCCGGTACGGTCTTCAATCAGCGCTTTATACATTTCGGCAATAATTTTCGGTTCGGTGTAATTTTGCGTCCCGATTACAATCTTTTTACCTCCTGAACCGCATGCAGTGAGTACGAGCGACAATCCAACCAACAGCAAAGAACATAACGTTATTCCTCTTTTTCTCATAATTCCTCCCTTTTTAATCCGCATTTAGTTTGTTATTTCCATCCACATTTAATATGAAATCGTTGTATCCGATTTGGTTGTTCCGGTTTTGCGCATAACCCATTTCTCCAGGTTTCCCAAAATAAAGTCCACCAGCAAGGCCAGGAGAATCGCCGCAGCCGCCCCGGTAAAGATGAGTTCATTCTTGTTGACTCCGATTCCCGTAAAAATCAGGTCGCCGAGTCCTCCCGCACCGATCAGGGTGGCGACGGTCGTCCAACTGATCACGTAAACGGTCGTCATCCGAATGCCCGACATCATATAAGGAAACGCCAACGGCAATTGGATGTGCCAAAGCTGTTGGGCAGCGCTATATCCCATACCCCGGGCCGATTCCAGCACCGACTTGTCGACCGATTGGAGACCCGCAAGGGTATTGCGCAAAATCGGAAGCAAGGAATACAAAAACAAAGCGAATACCGCAGGCTTGGTGCCGATCCCGAAAATGGGAATGAGAATGGCCAGAAGAGCCAAACTGGGTATCGTCTGAAAAATATTGGCGATGGAAAAAATGACCGACTGGAGCCAAGGTATCGGGTGGCGGGCCAAAACGATGCCTATCGGAATCGCTACAATACAACCCGCAGCGACAGATATACCGGATATGCCGAGATGCTCGGCGGTCGCCCTTAAAATATCCGGATACCGTTCGCGCAAAAAGTCCGCATAACTTCCGCCGAACAGATCAAGCGCCTTCATAGGCCGGTTCCTCCCTTTGCGCAGGGGGATAAACCTCCGCCAAATGGCGAACGACGCTTCCTCTCGTAATCAGACCGACAAACTGATTGTTGTTTTTCACGACAGCCAGATTGGTCAAACCGTACTTGCTCATCAGCTTCAAAGCTACCGTCAACGGTGTGCCCGTCCGTACAGTATGAACGACGGGTTTCATCACGTCCGCCACCGTTTTTCCCTCTTCGCCGTACTGATCGAGCACCTGGTAGATGGAGACATACCCCCGCAAAATGTGGTTGCGGTCAACAATAAAGAGAGAATCGACACGGCGGTGTTCCATCATTTTCAACGCCTCGGCCAACCCCCGTGACGGATATGCGGTAACCGGATTGTCGGCCATCACTTCATCCACGATAGGAAGCGCTTCCAATCCATTTTCCGCACGCAACCGTTTTTTGCCGATGAAGCTCTTTACGAAGTCGTTGGCCGGGTGGCGCAATACCTGCTCGGGAGAACCCGTTTGCACCACTTCGCCGTCTTTCATCAGCACGATCGTATCGGCAATTTTGATCGCCTCATCCATATCGTGAGTGACGAATATAATCGTTTTTTTGAACTCTTGTTGCAAACGGATCAATTCATCCTGAAGCTGTTCACGGCTGATCGGATCGAGCGCGCTGAACGGTTCGTCCATCAGGATGATATCGGGATCCGCAGCCAGGGCACGAATGACGCCTATGCGCTGCTGTTGTCCTCCGCTTAATTCGGAAGGGTACCGGTCACGGTAAAGGTCCGGGTCCATCCCGACCAGCCGCAACAGTTCGTTCACCCGCCTGTCGATTTTATGTTTGTCCCATTTCAGCAGTCTGGGCACCACGCCAACGTTTTTGGCAATCGTCATATGCGGAAACAAACCGATATTTTGGATCACATACCCGATTTTCCGGCGCAGCTCGACCGGATTCACCGTCGAAATATCCGTGCCGTTAATGGTGATTTGCCCCCTTGTCGGGGTAATCAGCCGGTTGATCAGTTTCATCGTCGTCGTTTTTCCGCAACCGCTGGGACCGATCAATACCGTGATCTCACCGCCCTTAAATTCCAAATTGATGTTTTTCAACGCCTGGAATCCGTCTTCGAAACGTTTTTCTATCCCCTGAAGCCGAATCATGTTCCCACCGCCTTTTCCATATTGTAATCATGAATCATCATCGGGAATGCTCTCGTTCACCTCCTTGTATCAGGATTGGTTCAATCCGAGAAAATAACGCCAGGTGGTAAGCACGGACTTGTGACCGGCCAATTGTTTGACTTGCTCGACAGTCATTCCCTGTTCCACCAGTCTCCGGCAGTAAGTATTGCGCAAATGCTGGCAAAGGATCGGAAACCCCAACCGTTCACTGTAACTTTCAACAACAAATTGAATGGCTCGGGATTGCATTTTGGCCGATCGTGCCGTCACGAACAAATACGGACTCTCTTCGTAATACGGTTTGTTTGCTTTCGAGCGCTCCTCGATCCAGTTCAACAATTTTTGCCGGGTCTTTTCGTCCAGGGGGACATGACGGGACTCCCGACCGTCATCATATACGGCCAGAACTCCGTCCCGGATGGAATCCAGCCTGAGCTGGGAAACCTCATCCACCCTTAACCCCGCAAATAACATAACGTAAATCAGCGCCTCATTGCGCGCTTTTTTGAAAGGATTGCGCTCTTTGGATGCGTGATGAAGCAGCTGCGCTTCCTCTTCGGCCGACAGCCATTTCGGCAAGTCGTTTTTTTTATGATCCAGCAAGCGGGAATAAGCCGCCGGATTGTCCTTTACGTATCCTTGCATCATCGCCCACTTGAAAAAACCGCTCAGGATCGAAACCGACTTGTTCATAGTGGAAAATTTCGCTTCGTTACCGTGCAATGTCTGGCAAACGGACAAAATGTCCTCGCTGTTTACTTCAGAAAGTTTTTTTTCCCGTTCCTGCAACCATCGAAGAAAGTGACGGATTTCACTGGTATAAATTTTAATGGTGCTCATTTCTTTGTTTCGTGCCAGCAAATACTGTTGGTACTCAAGCAAATAATCTTGGTGCATGCAATATAACGCTCCATTCGAAACTGTCGATTCACTGTTGATGGGTCAAAAATATGCGGCTTTACGTGAATGTTGCCTTCCTACCGGATCCAATGTTCGTTTTCCACCAGGCGCGAATGTGGTGGCCACAACTCCGCCACAAAAATTTTTATGATGAAAAAAATTCTACGATGAATATTTTATAGAAAATCTTTCCAGCAGGCAAATTGCGTCAAAGAGCCTGAACCCGGATATCCGGGGTTCCTCGGCGGTCTGCGTCCCTCAGTATTGTCATTGGTTACAATTCCTCCCTTATATTCCCACATACTACCTCTCCTTCCGATTCAGCTCCGGACCGTTCCGGCCGGCAATAAAAAAAGCCGCACGGTTTTCCCCAAGGCGATGGCAGCCCCGGAGAAAACATGCGGCATGTTCGTTACGAAGCGTTGCTTGCTTTTACTTTCCATTCATTACAATTCGCTCGGTTTTACCCAGGTGCGGTTGGCTATGGAAACATCCACCGCTTCCAGCACTTCCTGGCATTTCACGCCGTCGTAGAAGTTGGGGACGGGCAGACGGTCTTCCTCCAAAGCGGTCATAAATTCCAGGACTTCGTGGGTGAACGTTTCGCCAAAGCCGATGGAATGTCCGGGCGGCCACCAGGCATCCATATATGCGTGCGCCGGATCGGTAGCCATCACGCGGCGAAATCCTTGCACGTCGTCCGCATCGTCCGCAAAATACACTTGCAATTCATTCATCCGTTCGAAATCGAAACGCACGCTGCCTTTGCTGCCGTTAATTTCGAACGAATTTTTGCAACGGTTCCCTGTGGCAAAACGGGTGGCCTCGAAACTGCCGAGTGCGCCGTTGGCGAACCGGGCCAGGAATAACGTGGCATCGTCGACGGTGACTTGTCCTCTCGGAGCGTTTTCATCCGCTTTGGCGGTAAGGCCTCCGGTCGTTGCCGCCAGAAGGGGACGCTCCTTGATAAACGTTTCGTTCACGCCGATGACTTCGGTAATGTCGCCGATCAAATAATGGGCCAAATCGATGATATGCGCGTTCAGGTCGCCGTGCGCGCCCGATCCGGCAATCTCTTTTTGCAGTCTCCATACGAGCGGAAACTCGGGATCAACGATCCAGTCTTGCAAAAAGACGGCGCGGATATGATAAATTTGCCCCAGCCGGCCTTCCGAAATCAGTTTCTTGGCAAGGCGCACCGCCGGCACAAACCGGTAGTTGAAGCTGATCATATGTTTTACTCCCGCTTCCTCCACCGCTTTTAACATTTCCCTCGCATCGGAAAGCGAAAGCGCTAACGGTTTCTCGCAAAAGACGTGCTTGCCCGCTTTGGCGGCGGCTACGGCGATGTCTTTGTGCGCATCGCTCGGCGCATTGATATCGATCAAGTCAATATCGTCCCTTTTCACCAATTCCCGCCAATCGGTCACGTAGGATTCCCAGCCGAACTGCTGCGCCGCTTGTTTGACGGCGGATTCATCGCGGCCGCAGATCACTTTCATGTTCGGGCGTATCGCTTTGGGAAAAAACATGGGCAAACTTGCATAGGCCTGGCTGTGCGCCTTTCCCATAAATTTGTAACCAACCATTCCCACATTGATTTGTTTCATACACATACCTCCCCTTTGTAAATGAAGTTGGTATTCAAATGCCTACATTCATTTATACTTCGCTTCTTCGATCGACTTTCCTTCCGCCGCCCACAAAAAACCTCTGCGCATAATCGTGAGCACCGGTTCCATTTCCACAATATCGGCGTGATGGCCTAAGGAACAGTAAAATACGCGCCCTTTCCCCCAACGCTTGGTCCAGATAACCGGCATGTCGACCGGTCCGTTCGCCGCATGGGGGCCGTCGGCCACCGGAAAACGTGTCGTCGCGAGCACTTCCACCGCGGGATCGACGTGCATATAATACTGTTCGCTCTTCACGGTAAAATCTTCGATTCCTTCAACGATCGGACTGGAACCCCGCTTAATGTTGACCACATATTCGGTGCCGTCGTTTCCCGGATGGGCAACCCAGTTGCCGCCGGTCATAAACTGCCAGTCAACGCTTTGGCGAAACGCATCGCACATTCCCCCGTGGCATCCCGCGAGCCCGACGCCGCTGGCCACCGCGTTCAATACGGGCGTAAGCTGCTCTTTCTTGATTTCGCCCATCGTCCAAATCGGTATGATCAAGTGGAGCGATTTCAGTTTGTCTTCATCAAGAAAAGCATCGAGCGTGTCCGACACTTCGGCTTCAAATCCGCAATCCGCTAACGTTTTGCGGAAAATTTCGGCTACGAGTTCCGGCTCGTGGCCTTCCCAACCGCCCTGCACAATGAGAGCTTTACGGCTCATGGTTCTACCTCCTAAATTTCGCCAGTTCTTCATTCAATGTTTTCGTTTGCGCGTAAACTTTCCGGTAAACCTGGTACAATTCCCGGTAGCGCTCGGCGTTAGCCGCATTCGGCACGTACTCGCCCGCCGGCCGGATAAATTGTTCCGCGCATTGTTCCAGATCGGAAAACCAGCCACATCCAAGCGCGGCGAGCATCGCCGCTCCCATCCCCGGCCCTTGTTCGCTTTCCAGCCTGATCACCGCCGTATTGAAAATGTCGGCCTGCATCTGCAGCCAGTGTTCGTTTTTGGCTCCGCCGCCGATCGAAACGATCGAAGGAATGGTTTTTCCCGCTTCGCGGAATATTTCGACCGAGTCCAACAGCGAGAACGTGATGCCTTCCATCACTGCGCGCACGAAATCGTCCCTGCGGTGAGATCCGTCCATGCCGATAAAGCTTGCGCGAATGTTCGCATCGGCATAAGGGGTCCGTTCTCCCGCCAAATACGGCGTAAACAGCAGGCCGTTCGCTCCCGGGGGCACCTCTCCGACGCGTTCCAGCAATGAATCGAAACTTTCATTGCCCGCAAACGTTTCCCGAAACCAGCTCAAGCTGTAACCGGCCGCCAACGTCACGCCCATCAGATAAAAAGCGTCCTGCTTCCCGTGGTTAAAGAAGTGAACCTTGCCGCGGTAATCGTTGGCGCTATCCTTTTCGTATGTGAGCACAACGCCGGAAGTCCCGATACTGCACAACGTTTTTCCTTCGGACAGAATGCCGCTGCCGATGGCTCCGCAGGCGTTGTCCGCCCCTCCGGCAAACACGCGGGTCGACGGCAGAAGCCCCGTCTCCCCGGCAATTTCCGGAAGGAGTGTCCCCACGCATTCATGGGACTCCACAAGAGGAGGACATAAACGCTCCGGCAAGGAAAACGCGCCGCAAATTTCGGACGACCACTTCTTGCCCGCAACGTCCAACAGCAACGTTCCGGCGGCATCGGAGTACTCCATATGGATTTCACCAGTCAGGCGGAAGCGCAAATAATCTTTGGGCAAGAGGAAGACGCTGGCCCGGCGGAACAATTCGGGTTCATGCTTCCTCACCCACAATAGTTTCGGAAGCGTGAAACCTTCCAGGGCCGGATTTCTCGCAATGGCCAACAGCTTGTCGCCAAGCGTCTCTTCGATTTCACGGCATTGTTCCGTTGTTCGGGTGTCGTTCCATAAAATGGCGGGGCGGATCACTCTCTTCTGCTCATCAAGGAGCACCAATCCGTGCATTTGGCCGGAGAAGCTCATGCCCGCGATTTGCTGCGGCGAAACGCCGGATTGCCGCACAAGTTTTTTCAGTGCCGACACCGTTTGGCGCACCCAGTCTTCCGGATCCTGCTCACTGTACCCGCTCCTGGGCTGCATGAGCGGATAGCTTTCCGAAACCTCGCCGCAAACTTCTCCGCTGCGGTTGACCAAAAGCACCTTGACGGCACTTGTCCCCAGGTCAACACCGATGACGTAGTCCATCATTCCATCCTCCTGTAAGGCTCCTCCGTAAGGGAAGAACCTCATTTCGCAAGCATTTGTTCCGGGAGTCTGTCCGAACCCGCCGGAAGGCAATCATTTCCCTTTCTGCTCATTGGGTATAAAAGTCGCTTCTTGTGTTTCTTCCCATGTTCCGCTTCCGCGATAAACGAGGAATGTGAATAAAGATCACCGGAACATTTACTTCGGACAGACTCCTAGTTACCTATTTTTAAAGAATCGGTAGTCCACTCTTTTTTTGAAGGATTGGATTACACATTCATGATATATTGATTTAATGTCGCTTTTAACCATTCCTGCTTTCCGGATTCGTTTTTGATCGGTTTGTTTTGCAACGCATAGGCTTCCAATGTATGGAAGTTGGCTTTGCCCGTTACGATATCGAGTCCGATGCCTTCACGGTAGCTGCGGTAACGTTGCTCGATAAAATCTTCGAACACGCGGTCTTCAATCAGTTTTGCGGCCACTTTCAGCCCGCGGGCAAAGCTGTCCATGCCGGCGATATGGGCAAGAACCAGATCCTCCGGTTCGAAGGAAGACCGGCGTACTTTCGCGTCGAAATTGATGCCGCCTTTGCCGAGTCCGCCATTCAAAAGAATTTCATACATCGCGAGGGTCGTCGAATACAAGTCGGTAGGAAACTCGTCGGTATCCCATCCGAGCAGCATGTCGCCCTGGTTGGCATCAATCGATCCAAGCAAGCCGTGAATTCTCGCCACTCTCAGTTCGTGCTCGAACGTGTGGCCGGCCAGCGTCGCATGGTTCGCTTCAATATTGAGCTTGAAATTATCTTTCAGGCCGTACGTTTGCAGGAAGGCGATCGCCGTGGCCGCATCGAAATCGTATTGATGTTTGGTCGGCTCCTTCGGCTTCGGTTCGATCAGGAATTGGCCGGTAAACCCGATCTCCTTGGCGTAATCGACTGCCATGTGGAAGAAGCGGGCCAAATTGTCCAATTCCAGTTTCAGATCCGTATTCAAAAGCGTTTCGTATCCTTCCCGGCCGCCCCAAAAAACATAATTTTCCGCCCCGAGCAGTTTGGCCGTCTCCAGCGCTTTCTTCACCTGCGCCGCGCTGTAAGCGTAAACATCCGCGTTGCAACTCGTAGCGGCACCGTGCACAAAACGCGGATGGGTAAACATGTTCGCCGTGTTCCACAGCAACTTGACATTCGACGTTTTCATGTATTCCTGAATCATGCCGACAATGACGTCCAGATTTTTGTTCGTTTCCTGCAACGTATCCCCTTCCGGAGCGATATCCCGGTCATGGAAGCAGAAGTAACGCACGTTCAATATGTCAAACAGTTCGAATGCGGCTTCCACCCGCGCCTTGGCCAGATCCATTCCCGAATAACGGTCCCAGCCGCGCAACATCGTTCCCACCCCGAACGGGTCGGCTCCGCTGCCCGTGAACGTGTGCCAGTATGCCACCGAAAAACGCAAATGCTCTTCCATTGTCTTTCCGGCGACGACTTCCCGAGGATTGTAATGTTTGAACGCGAACGGATTTTTCGAATCTTTTCCTTCATACTGAATTTTGCCGATGTGATCAAAGTAACCCATTTTCAGCCCTCCCGGATTGGAATGAATAAGTGTCCGATAATCCCATCATAGCATTCCTTCTTTAAGTTTGTCTATCCATTAAACAAAGTTTTTCTGTTATTTTTTTTCGTATTCGTGTTACAATATGAAAAACGTTGAAAAAACAGAACAATGAATGTTCAACGAATAAACAAATTGAGGGTGTCTCTCTTGCGTACTACCGGAGATCTGCATTTGATGAAGAAAATCAACAAATCGATCGTGCTCGATACGATCATCAAAAAATCCCCCATATCGCGGGCGCAAATATCGGAAATAACCGGATTAAATAAAGGAACCGTGTCCTCTCTCGTGCAGGAACTGATCGACAGCCATCTCGTATGCGAAATCGGTCCCGGCCAGTCAAGCGGAGGGCGCAAGCCGGTTTTGCTATTGTTCAATAAACACGCGGGTTATGCCATCGGCGTTGACCTGGGCGTAAATTACATTCTCATTGTTCTGACCGATCTGCTCGGGGGAGTGGTGAAAAAGGAAAAAGTTCCCATACAACAAAACGCTGTCGAAGACGTTCTGCCCATCCTTACGGAATTGATACGCTCAATGTTGGGTTCGGTACCCGACAGTCCTTATGGCGCCGTCGGAATCGGCATCGGTGTCCCCGGTATCACGGACGGTAACGGCCGTATATTGTTCGCCCCCAACCTCGGCTGGGAAAATGTCGATCTCGGCGGGCTGCTTAAACAGACCTTCGCTTTCCCGATTCACGTCGATAACGAAGCGAACGCCGGCGCGATCGGGGAAAAAGAATTCGGCGCCGGACGGGACGTGTCCAATCTGATCTATGTCAGTATAGGAATGGGGATCGGCACCGGGATTGTTCTGAATCGGGAATTATACAGGGGGGCGGACGGATTTTCCGGCGAGATGGGCCATGTCACGATCGAATATAATGGCAAACGGTGCAGTTGCGGCAACCGCGGATGTTGGGAATTGTACGCCTCCGAGAAAGCCCTGCTCGACCAGGCGAGGGAACTTCCGGCGGTTGCGGAGCTGGGTATCCGACAAATCAATATCGCGGCGGTGGCAGAGTTGGCCCGGGCGGAACGGCATGAAGTCCTCCATCTCCTTAACCAAATCGGCGAGTACTTGGGAATCGGGCTGATCAACATCATGAATTCGTTCAATCCCGAACTGATTGTTATCGGCAACCGTTTCACCGATTTGGAACCTTGGTTGTCCAAACCTCTGCTGCGGGTGCTGGAAAGCCGCTCTCTGCCTTATCCCCGCAAACGGCTGAAAATCCAATTTTCCAACCTGGGGAGGCTTTCCACCGCTCTCGGCGCGGCATACATGGCGATTTCCGAATTTCTCTCGAACACGAAAGTGCGGTATTAAAATTCATCTGGACAAAATGGAGGTGATGATCAGAAGAACCAGCAAGAGACCAACGATCAGAATCAGCGCGGATCCTTTGCTTTTGCCTTTTGGGTCCGGGCGCACGGAGTTGATGACAATGTTATCATGCCGTCCGGATTCGGTCAGTTGCTTCAGAACTTTGTTCCGCGCATCGTTTTCGTCTTTGGCGCGTACCGTGATGGAGTTTTGCCTGCGTTGCTTCTCCTCGTCGAACAACGTTTCCGTCGAGGTGTAAAGAACGATGTACTGCTTCATCATTCATTTCCTTTCTGCCGCCTTCCGGCATTTGGTTTGATTATCTGAGTCATATATATTATCCTGAGTATGTTATCCTGAATTATAAGATTCTGATTTTATTTTATCCTGATTCGATATGCGGAACAAGGAATCGTATCTGCCTGTTGAACATGATATACTAGAGATACTAGAGATATATGGCGCAAGATATACTTCTTCGACGTGAAAAACGGGATCGACAGACATAAATTTTACGATATATAGATCTATGGCATGATTTATTCGATATATAATTGACAACTATATAATCGACAGCAGCTTTTATTCGAGATATTCGGCGAACCCGTATTCGATATAATCGATATATTCGATGAATCCGGCGTTTTTCCTTCCAAAACATGCAAGGATATTTGAAGATTGCCAAGAAGACAGGAGGCTGTTCCATGTGCGGCAGATATACCCTTACCGTCACGATTGAGGAACTGATGGCCCGCTACCTGATTGACGGCCCGGTGCCGTTTTTTCACCACCCGCGTTACAATATCGCTCCCGGACAGATGGTCCCCGCCATCATATCGGATGGCAAGCGTTACCGGCTGGGGGAACTGAAATGGGGATTGATTCCGAATTGGGCCAAAGATGCGAAAATCGCCTATAAAACCATTAACGCCAAAGCGGAAACGGTAATGGAAAAACCTTCATTCCGCGCTTCTTTTCAGCGGAAACGTTGCCTGATTCCCGCGGACTCTTTCTACGAATGGAAAACGACGGCGGAAGGCAAACAGCCGATGCGAATCATGATGAGCGACCATCGCATTTTCTCCATGGCCGGACTCTACGATACATGGATCAGCCCGGACGGCACCAAAATCAACACGTGCACGATCATTACCACCACACCCAACCGTCTCATGGAAAAGATTCATCATCGCATGCCGGTCATCCTGCGCAAGGAAGACGAAGCCGTCTGGCTGGACCGGACGAAGTCGGCCGGGGAACTGAAAACGCTGCTTACGCCTTTCCCGGACGGTGACCTGTTCGCCTATCCGGTATCCAATATCGTCAACCAGGCAAAGTTGGACACGAAGGAGTGCATTCAACCGGCAACAACGGATACACAAGCCGGCCCAATGCGTGAAGGGCTCCTTTGACGAAATATCTTTGCATGAAAGGATACACAAGCGCAATCGGCAGCACGGTGATGACAGTTTGCCCCATCCATTATACCAAATTTTTCTAATTTTTGGGGCAACTGTACTGTATAAGTTTTAATCAGATCATTCAGATCATATTAAAAGCGACAACGGATTCGGGGAGAATATAAATCCGGAACGTGTCCGCCCTAAGGGAACGTTTTATAACTATTTTCTAGGTATGCTGCCCGTATCATATGCTTCATCCATATTTGGTTAACGCTTGATCAAGGAACGGATGCGCCCGTACGAGCGACAGCATTAGCCACTTCCCGAACGACTCGCGGATCGAACGGATTAGGGATGATGTAATCTTCGGATAACAGGTCGTCGGGAACGAGTCCGGCAATCGCTTTCGCTGCGGCGATTTTCATTTCTTCACTAATTCGCTTTTTCGAAAGGCTTGATTTGATGCACCTGCGTCGCATCCAATAAGACAAGATCTGGTGTTTCTGCTCTTGTGGCCAAGGACGTCATTAACCTACAGCGATAGTAATTAAAGCCTGCGCCCAAATGTGTGTCGCGTCATTTGTATCAATATATCCCCCGCAATAAAACGCGCTTTCTCGGCCATGTAACGGTTTATACCAATGACGTCGATTTTCGGGTATTTTTCCGGCGATTCTGCCAGCATCTTCTGCACACGTTCATCGAAAGCAATCGTTTGGGAAAATTGGTCGTATTGCCGAAGTAATACGTCGATTTTAGCGGACAACTGCTCCACCGACTCTTGTGTGTAGTCGGCTGTCCGATTCAGGAGGACTTCGGACGTGACGTTGTAGTTGAACATGTTCGTGATCGCGATAACCAACAATGCGATGGTAAACATGCCTACCAGCAATTGGGCGAAGATGGGAACATGACGTTGGAACATCGAGGTGTCACTTCCTTCTCCGGATAGCGTGGCGCGAATAAAACTATCCATCAAAACCGTTTCGTTGACGATTCCATTCTGATGGCGTTGATCAACATGGCTGTTCATCAACCGAAGTTTGCTCCATCGCGATGAGGTTGGTTTATGGTGTATGCGGCCTAAGTTACGACCACATATTCGAATCCCTGAAGAAGTTGTTCCATGCTGAAGTATTGCATTCCGTACCGTTTCATCAGCAGAGTCATTCTGCTGACGACTTTGATTGATGACTGTATCTGACTGTATCATAATTACACACAGGATTCGTGTAGTAGCCGGAGCGCTTTGAATCGCATCGTTCGGATCTCTAACCCCTTCGGTTTGAAAAAAGAGAGCCGGTCTGTCGACCGGCGTCCCATTTTCCTTACATCTGCAATTTCATGGAGATGTATTTCGTCTCCAGGAAGTCCTGAATGCCTTCTTTTCCACCTTCGCGTCCAAGACCCGATTCCTTGACACCACCGAACGGCCCTTGCGCGACGGACGGGAGTGGATCGTTCAAACCGACAATTCCGTATTCGAGCTTCTCTGCTACCCGGAACGCCCTGCTCAAGTCGTTGGTGTAAAAATACGAAGCCAAACCATAAGGAACATTATTGGCCCTTTGAATCACTTCCTCTTCCGTATCGAACGGCATGATCGGTGCTACCGGACCAAACGTTTCCTCATTGCAAATCAGCATGTTCTCTTTGACATCAGTGAGAACGGTCGGTTCGAAGAAATACCCCGGCCGATCGATTCGATTTCCGCCGATTAATAACCGTGCTCCCTTTGACACCGCGTCGCTTACGTGTTCCTTGGACTTCTCCAAGGCTGCTTCATCAATGAGCGGACCGACTGTTGTAGTGGCATCGAGTCCATTGCCGACTTTAAACTGCTTCACCTTCTCAACAAACATTTCTTCGAACTTCTTGATCACCGAGCGCTCCACATACACGCGATTCGCGCAAATGCACGTTTGGCCGGCATTTCGGAATTTGCTTGCGATTACTCCATCTACAGCCTCCTCGAGATTCGCATCGGCGAATACAATAAACGGTGCATGTCCGCCCAATTCCATGGACACACGCTTTACCTGATCCGCCGAACGCCGGATCAAATATTTTCCGACCTCTGTCGAACCGGTAAATGTAATTTTGCGGACGGCAGGGTTGGTCAAGAACTCTTCCCCGACCTCGCGAGAAGCGGATGTCGTTATGAGGTTGACCACACCCGGAGGAAATCCGACCTTTTCGAAGATTTTAAAGAGCGCGACCGCATTAAGCGGAGTATTCTTGGCCGGCTTGACCACGATGGTGCAGCCTGCAGCCAATGCAGGAGCGATCTTGCGTGTGACCATGGCCTGCGGGAAATTCCATGTGGAGATGGCTGCAACCACACCAACCGGCTGTCTCAAAACAAGCAGACGTTTATCCTTATGGTTGGATGGGATCGTGTCTCCGTAAATCCTTCTCGCTTCTTCGGCGAACCAACGAAAGAAGCTGTTCGCATATATGAGTTCGTTTTTAGCTTCCTGCAGCGGCTTGCCTTGCTCTAACGTGAGGATTTCGGCCAGCTGCTCTGATTCCTCGATGATTCGGTGATAGCAATCCATCATCAGATCGGCGCGTTCTAAAGCGGTCATTTGCGACCACGCGGGAAACGCTGCCGCGGCCGCCTCGATGGCCAGCCTTGCATCCTCCTGCGCACCGTCTGCCGCTTCGCCAAGGACATCACCTGTTGCCGGATTCACTGAGGCAAAGTATTTCTTCTTCACAGGTTCAACCCATTGTCCGTTAATGTACAAAAGCCCTTTCATTCCACTCATGTTTTCGTAACCTCCTATGATCATTTTAATTGTGTATTGAAATCATTTTAATTTTTCCGGAATCGGATGTTTCGGCGGTAACCCTTGATCCATGCGGAGAATTTCCTCCGCACAAAGCAAGCTCATGCGGCGCATGGCTTCTTGGGTATGCGATGAGATATGACACGTCAAAATACAGTTGTCAAGCTGGAAAAAGCGATAATCTTTCGGTAACGGCTCATTTACGTGAACGTCAAGGGCGGCCCCGGCGATCGAACGATTGACAAGCGCTTCATAAAGCGCATCTTCATCAACCAACTGTCCGCGTGCGGTATTGACAAGAAAAGCGGTTGGCTTCATTTGCCGAAGAAATGCCGCATTAACCATCCGGTTCGTTTCCCCGGTCAATGGCGTATGTAAAGTAATATAGTCCGACTCGGCAATAAGTTTCTCCAGCGGAACGTAAGCAACATTGGCATTCTCAGCCCAAGTCGGATCTGGATACAGATCGTAGGCCAGCATGGTCATATCGAAGCCGCGCAGTCGTTTCGCCACTGCTTTGCCAATCCGGCCGGTACCTATGATGCCAACAGTCTTCGACCAGATCTCGTTGCCCAAAATTTGCGGCGTCCACAATCCCTCCCGAACCGATCGATCAAAGAACGGAATCCTCCTGGATAAGCTCAGCATCAAGGCAACAGCCATGTCAGCCACCGACTGCTCATTGGTACCCGATGTGATGGTTACAGGTATGCCCTTTTGCAGAGCATATTTCCAATCAATAGAGTCGTAGCCGACTCCGAAACGAGCGATGAGCTTGAGCCGTTTCCCTTTACTGATCGTTTCGGCATTCAGTCTGTTTGAACCGACCACGTAAGCATCCACATCGACGATCATGCTCCGTACCTGTTCTTCCGTCACCCGCCGGGTTGGTTCTGTAAAAACAACCTCAAAGCCCGCTTCCTTCAATTGATTCACCGCATCAGGATGAAACATGTCCGGGGTGACAAGCACTTTCTTGGTCATGTTGATGATCCCTCCAGGTTTAATATCGAACTTCCTGACGTCTGACGCTCCGCCCCAATGCGGCCGGATCCAACTTGGATATGTCACTCATCACTTTAGACAGCATAGAAGCGATTTCACTCCCGACCGCAATAAACTGAAAACCTTCTTTGATTCTTTGGTTGGCCGTTTCCGGGTTCGCAACATGAATGCCCGCTGGAACTCCGTGCCGCTTCGCTGCCGCCTTGACGGTCTCGATTGCTTTCAGTACTTCCGGATCATCGCTTTCCAGCGTTGGCTTAAGGCCCATCGATGACATCAAGTCGTTGGGACCGATAAAACAAGCGTCGATGCCCGGGACACTGAGAATGTCGTCAATGTTTCTCACTGCTTCGATATGCTCGATTTGAATGACGATCAAAATTTCTTCATTCGCCCTGGCAAAATAATTCGACGTCTCGGTTGCAAAACCCATCGCGTGGCGTCTGCCGCCGATGCTGCGTCTGCCCTCGGGAAAGTACTTCGCTTCTCGGACGGCCTGTTCGGCTTCCAGCCGGCTGTTAACCATCGGCACTACGATACCCCAAGCCCCCATATCTAGCACGCGCTTAATATTTTCGCCCGTGTTCCAAGGCACCCGAACAAGCGGAACAGTGTCGGAGTTAAACATCGACGATACCATCAGTCCTGCTGTCTCGATCGAGATCGGATTGTGTTCCATATCGATGACCAGCCAATCGTATCCGACTTGAGCCATCATTTCGCACGTGTAAACGCTTGGAATCGACAGCCAGGTTCCCACACTCGGCTTCCCTTCCTTAAGCCTTCTTTTGACCGTGTTCACTCTCATTGTTACTCTCTCCCATCAACTCGATTCTCCATCCATTTTGTCTAAATAATCATACTATAATGTTATGAAATATAATATCATTACATTCATTTTAGTTTATGTAATAAACTAAGTATACTAAAATTTATGCTATCAAAAGTCCATTTTTTTGTCTATACTAAAAATAAAAAGACCATACAAAAAATATGCACCGCACTTAATCAGTGATAAAATTAAATTCCATTGTTTAAACTTCTTGTTTCTATGGTAAACTAGTAATAACCGCGCTACGAACCTTTCCCAAAAGGCCGGTTTTTATGGAAGAGTCTCGGTTGCTGTCACGAACTTATTTTAATAGACATCGCAACCTTAGGATAATTACTTAACCAAATCTCATTCGTTTCTTAGGGGGAAATATGTTATTTCGCAAAGTTACAGGTGATTCAGAACTGATCAAGCAAATTAATCTTTCTCATGTTTTAAATACGATCCGCGAGAAAGGGCCGATTTCCCGAGTGGAAATCTCGAAAATTTTAAAACTGAATAAAGCGACAGTGTCGTCTTTAGTGGATGAATTGATTGAAAAACAGTACGTCATGGAAATCGGGGAAGGCAAATCTTACGGCGGCCGGCGGCCGATTTTGGTCAATTTCAACGGCAATGCAGGATACGCTATAGGCATCGAATTAAACGTTGGTTTCTTGACAGCCATCGTCGTTAATTTGAATGCGGAAGTGTATTGGGAAAAAAGCATAACCATTACAACGAACGAAAAAGAGATTATGGATCAAATCTTCGCACTTATCGACGAAATACGCGGCATAGTTCCCCAATCACCTCTAGGCATAATCGGCATCGGGATCGGCGTTGTCGGTATCGTCAATGCCAAAACCGGCACGCTTGTATCTTCCCCGAACGCCGCCGGATTACAGAACTTGCCCTTGAAACATATGGTGGAAAGCTACTCTGGTATTCATACGGTTGTAGATAATGACTGCAATACTTCGGCGATCGGAGAATTTTTCTTTGGCGCGGGAAAAGGCCGGAACCAATTGATATTGCTAAGTGTTACGAACCGCGGTATCGGAGTCGGTATTTTGATAGATGGCAAGGTCATCCGCGGACAGGATGGATTTGCCGGCGAAATGGGACACATGACCATCAACATGGAAGGACCACGCTGCAATTGCGGTAATCGGGGATGTTGGGAGCTGTACGCGTCACCTCGCGCATTGACGGAAAGTTTCCGGAAAATCAAAAAGACCAAAACCTCCCCAAGTGTCGATGAAATCATTGAACTCGCGAACAAAGGGGACCATGACGCTATCGCCGCGCTAACGGGAGTTGGCGAATATTTGGGTGTTGGTTTGGCTAACGTGGTAAATGCGTTTAATCCCGAAGTCATAATAATCCGCGGAAATATTGCCAATGCGGAAAAATGGATATTCAATCCCATTGACCGCGTATTGTCAGAACGTTGCTTCTTTTACAAAGATACGAAAATCGATATCATTCCGAGCCGTTTCGGCAAATATGCCGCATCGATCGGTGCCGCCTGCGAAATCATCCAACGTTGGTTCTATTCGTACGAACAAAAACTTTGACAACAACTGTTCGAACCGAACCTTTCCCTTACTCCGTTTGCCAACACACGATCCTAAAAAGTCAGCCGCGGCCACTTCTCTCAATTCTAACCCAGGCCGGCAGCGGCAAACACTTTGTCAAAGCCGGCTTTGGAACGCTGCACAAGCGAAAATTCGAATCCCGCGCGAGTTAACCCCTTCACCCGATCGTTATTCATCAAGATGATTAAATCTCAAGCCTAACGGAAGAGGAGCGGGGCGCTCGCACTTGTGCCGGATCAAAACATGCCGCTCGGTATCGGACGACTCGAAAATACTTAACATCACATCAAGTACATGAGCGGCTAAATTGCCGCTGGCCCGGTGCGGCCTGCCCGTTTGGATCGCATAAGCCATATCGGCCATGCCTGCCCCCCGGCTCTGTTCGGTGATTCCATGCGACAGCGGGAATTCCCTGATCTCGCCGTCACGTTGTTTCACGCGAATCGGCCCGCCGAAAGCGTTTGGATCCGGAACATACAGAATCCCATCAGTTCCATATATTTCCATTCTCGGCGTATAGCCAAAACCTTCCTTTGCGGTTGTCAACGTAACAATGGCACCGCATTCGAAGTCGAGTACCGCCGAAACGTTCATCGGCGCGGTGACGGGAACCGTCTCTCCATACCGCGGCGATTTCGGGTTCAACAGTTTTAATTCCTTTCGGAGCTGACTTGCTGAACCGCTGACCTTGCGAACCGGCCCAAGCATCGCCACGAAAGCAGTGATGTAATAAGGTCCCATGTCTAAGAGCGGATCGCCGCCTGGAGACAGATAGTTTTCCGGAGCCCGATGCGTGCGGTCCGCAGCGTTCCCCATCAAGATGAGTCCGCTTCCACCAAAGGGAGTACCGATCCAGCCGTCCTCAATTAATTTGATGCAGGTCTGAATACCGCCTCCCAAAAAGGTATCCGGCGCGCATCCGACCCTAAGACCTTTGGATTCGGCCAAAGAAAGCACCTTTTTGGCGTCTTCCCTCGATAACGCGAACGGTTTTTCCGTATAAACATGCTTGCCTGCTTCCAGCGCCCGCAAATTGATTTCCGCATGCGCTTTTGGGATGGTTAAATTCAGTACCATCTCAATTTCTGGATCTTCGAGTAACTGCTCTACTGTATACACTTTAGGGATGTTAAATTGCTCCGCGCGTTGCCGGGCCATCTCAGGAATCAGGTCTGCACAAGCGACGATTTCCAAAACGTTAAAAGAGGTCGTACACACCTTCAAGTAGGTTTCACTAATCACGCCACATCCGATTAATCCGACCTTCATTTTTCGCATAGTTTGTTTCCCCTCAATCGTTATCATGATTTGAATTTGGCTGAAACATAAAAAAAACGTTCGAAACGGGCCATCACGTGGCTTTTTTGCCACGGATAACGCTCATATAAATAATCAAGAAAATATCCCGGTTTTTCACTGTTGCCGGCAAACATGTCATAATGCAGCGGAATGATGGTTTCCATCCCTGAAGCCACTGCGAGCTCCACAGCTTCCCGATAATTCAGATTACCGATAATGTTATTTGCCGTACGAAATGCATCCCGACCGTTAATGGGTAACATCCCGAGGTCAATCTTCTCCTCTTTCAACCTTTCGATCAGTCCGGGGTATACGATGGTGTCTCCGGCATGATATATCGTAACACCATTCAAATCCATGATATAACCGACATACCGATGCCCGGTTTCCGGATCGAACACAAGTTCTTCATGAGCGGCTGGTATCGGTTTAATGCGGACACCTGGTCCATTCCACCATTCGTCGGTTTTGGCATCGATGAGCATGCGGGGTTTGACACCCAGTTGAAGCATTTGGTTTCGGCAAGGTCCAGGTGCCATGAACAGAGTGTCCGGGCTGTTCCTGGCAATCCCCGGAATCGTTTCGGGATCCAAATGATCCCTATGCTCATGAGTGATCAGACAGCAAGTGGCGTTTGTAATTTCCATCGGCCGAAGCGGAGGTAAAAATGCCCTTCTCTCGTTGACGGCTAAGTAGGGGTCTATATAAATGATCGTTTCTCCACCTTTGACAACGATACTTTCCTGACCGAGAAACCAAAGTGCAACCATCCCGTATGGCACCCGGGTTTCATTCATTTCGCGAATCAAATCCGCTCCTGGACGCCGCCTCGCATGTGCCTCCAATTTTCATTCCTCCGTTCACTTCATTTTCCCAACTTTGCTTAACGAGACTTCAAGCATTGAACTCGATGACATTGCCGTCCGGATCGGTGACATATACCTGATGCCAGCCGGTGAGACTATGCAGATTTTCAACATAGGGAACAGACGCCTCTTTTAAAAGGCGTATGATATCCTGCATATTGTCAACACGGATGGCAAAGTGTCCGTCCTTATCATCAATATCTGTCGTTCCCCGCAACGTTCTTCCGTTCCCGACAATCAAATGCAGTTGTGTTTGCCCGATTCCATACCAGGCACCCTGCGAACGGAATGGAGGCCTTTCAATTTCAGGAAAACCCAGTATGCAGCCAAAAAAATGTTTAGACCTTTCCAAATCGTTCACAGCAAGCGAAACGTGGTGTATTCCGTTGTACATTTTCCCGCTTCCTCCCTGTTGAGTTACCGTACTCCCTTTTCGAATTTGTCTGCCAATCGGTTCAGATTTTCCAGGCTGATCCTGACACTGTCCATCGGATCGCCCGGACATTCGTCCTGCTCTGCGACGAACCAGTTTACACCGGACTGTTCGCACCATTTCAGAATCGGTTCAAAGTCAATCGTGCCTGTCCCGACAGCGGCAAACGATTTTTCAGTGTCGTCGGACATATCCTTTAAATGAATGATGGGCATGCGGTGGGCATACTGCCGAATAAACGAATAAGGGTCACGTCCGGCTTTTTTCACCCAGTACACATCGATTTCCGCCAACACCGGATTGTTTTCGGCGGGATCCAACATATACTCCAGAGCGCTTTTGCCGTTTATTTCCGTTTCAAATTCGAAAGCGTGGTTATGATAACTTACCCGGTAGCCAAAGGGAGCCAATTTTCTCGCCGCTTCCTGTAAAATTTGTTTCGTCTTTCGATACCCTTCTTCATTCCTCCATTCTTCGGAAAGATAAGGGCAAATGATATCCTTGGTTTGGAAAAGTTCCGCTTCCTTTACAACCTGATCCAGTTCGTTTTGGATCCGGTTGATCGGAAAGTGCATGCCGGCGGTAACCAGCCCGGTTTCCTTCGCAACTTGGGCAGCCTCCTCCGCCGTATACCCCTGAGGCACTCTCATTTGCACGCCGGACCACCCCATTTGTTTCAGTTCCCGCAATACGCCCGGAAAGTCCTGTTCAATTTCCTTCCTCAATGTATAAAGCTGCACCGCGAATTTGTCGCGCATTTCGATTTTCGCCCTCCCTGACGGCTTTATCGTTTTTTATACAATCACCCTTTGGAGCCGGAAATGACAATCCCCCGAATAAAATATTTTTGTAACAGGAAAAAGAGAATGAGAGGCGGAATCACAGCCATCAACGAAGCGGCCATCAACAGGTTCCACGGCGTTTGACCGTAAGCGGCCGTAAAATTGGCAAGCCCCAACGACAACGGATATTTGGTCTGCGTGCTCAAATAAATCAGAGGCCCCATCAAGTCCTTCCAACGGTACATAAATTCCAGTATGGCTGCCGTAACCATTGCCGGAACGGATAAAGGAAGGATCATCCGAAAATACAGAATAAAATATCCGCCTCCGTCAATCTTGACCGCTTCGTCCAATTCGCGCGAGATCCCAAGATAAAATTGGCGGAGCAAAAAGATCAGAAAAGCGCTGCCTGCAAACGACGGAATGATCAACGGCAAATACGTATCCAACCACTCCAGTTTGGAAAAGATGAGATATTGCGGAATCATCACGACTTCGTACGGTATCATCATCGTGCTGAGCACGATCGCGAACAATGCGGTTTTCCCGCGCGCCCTCAGCCGGGCAAAGGCAAAAGCAACCATTGATGATGCAAATACTGTGGAAAATACAGTAACGAGCGTATACCCGACGGTATTGGAAAGATAATTTCCAAAAGGCGCGTCCTGAAACACTTGCTTAAAGTTCACCCACTGTGGCGGGGAAGGAATCCAGGTTTGCGGGAATTGATGAATTTCTCCCAACGTTTTTAATGAAGTGCTGATCATCCATACCAAAGGAAAGGCAAAGATAAATAAACAACCCGTTAAGATGAGATAAACGATCCCTTTTTCCAGCGGACTCAAGTCGCCCACCCTGTATGTTTTTCTGGTCCAGATGCTGCTGAATCCCCTGTTCACATCGATTCACCTCCTAAGGCCTGTTGTCATATTCGTAATGGACCATCTTGCGGGAGACCCACAAAGATAGCATGGTCAACACAAATATAATCACAAAAAGGATCCATGCTTGAGCTGAGGCATACCCCATTCGAAATTGGGCAAAGGCTGTATCAAACAAATACAAAATGTAAAAATAGGAGCCCCATTCCGGCCCGCCTTTCGTAATGACATAAGCTTCCGTAAAAATCTGGAAGGAATTGATCAGAGTGACAATCGTATTAAACAAAATAACCGGAGATATAAGTGGGACCGTGATTTTAAAGAAACGAACCAGTCTCCCCGCCCCATCGATCGAGGCCGCTTCAGAAAGTTCGTCGGGCAACGATTGTAAACTGGCCAAAAAAATGATGATGGTACTGCCCAGAGCGGTCAATCGCATGAGTACAAATGAAGGAACGACCCACGACGTACTCGTAAACCAGCCCGGACCTCTTACGCCGAATAAATCATAGATGACCGAATTGACCACGCCAAAATCCGGGTTCAATAACCATGACCATAAAAAGGCTATGGAAACTCCGGAAACAACGGTCGGGGCATAGAAGAAAGTGCGGAAAAAAGGCTGTCCTCTCACTTTTAAATTCAACAAAATGGCCAGCAACAAACTGACAAGAATAGTAAAAGGAACGGCAAGCAGCACATACAAACCGGTCACCTTCAAAGATTGGTAAAATAAATTATCTTTGGCCAGGCCGAGATAATTATCCAATCCTACCCATTGCGGGGGATCAATGACGTTATAAGAGGTGAAACTTAAGACAAGAGACGCAACCATCGGTCCGCCCACAAAACAAATGAATCCGATTGCCCATGGTGAAATAAATAACCAAAATGCCCGTTCTTCCCTGCGCTGCTCCGCACCTATTTTTCCAGTCATCCGCGTGTTTTTGATCGTTTTCAAGGGATTCGTAGCTTGGTTAGCCGGCACTCAGAAGTCACCTCTCCTTCCTAAAGATATACGGTGCGTTAACAGGAATCAGGTCGGACAAAAAGTTGATTTCAGCGATGATCCTCCTGAAACCCATTCTTTTTGTCCGTTTCCTGATGATCTGAATGTATTCATTAATCTGCCGTTACTTTAAGCTGCTTAAATTCTGATCGATCGTTTTCAAACCTTCTTCCACTGACATTTTGTTGTTATAAATCGCATCGATAGACTGGTTAATCGTGTTCAGTATCGTGGAAAATTTGCTGATCTTGTGATTATCGGACGGACGGCCGTAAGCAAGTGAACCCTCATATAATTTCTTGATATCTTCCTCGGTGATGTCTGCAATGGATGCCGTTGCCTGATACCAGTCCTGAGCCAAATCCAGGTTGGCCGGGAAGGAAAAAGCGGCTTTTACGTATTCCTTACCGCCATGGTCCGGATCGGTAAGGTATTTGATAAATTCCCAAGCTTCATCCGGATGCTTTGATTTTTTGCTGATTGACCACGGATCGACATAAATGGGAATTTCCCTGGTTCCGTCCGGACCGAACGGGACTGCCGCTGCTGACCATCTGAAATTCGCATCTTTATAGGTTCTAAATCCCCACCCTCCTTGAATCACCATCGCAATGCGGCCGCTCATAAATGGATCTCCAAGCTGGGAAACCGCACTGATTTGAGCAGGATTGGGCGATACTTTGTGCGTATTGATCAAATCATAGTTGGCCTGAATCGCTTCGATATTTTTCGGATTTTTGGAAGCCTGAGGCTCACCCATCACTCCTGTTTCGTAAGCTTCTTTTGTAAAGAAGTCGCCGCCGAATAACCATGATGTTTTATTTGCAGGCTGCGCGTTCCAGACTCCGAAGATCTGCTTGTTGGGATCTCCAATATCTTTACTCAATTTTTTAGCGATCTCAACCATGGCATCCCAATTCCACGATTGATCATTCCAGTCGATCGTAGGATAGGGCACACCTGCAGCGTCAAACAAATCCTTGTTGTAGAACAGGAAAGTGGATGAGTTGGACATGGGGAATCCATAATACCTGCCGTCCTGCGTGTAAATATCCAGGATTTCATCCGGAATGCCTGCGTAAAGATCACGATCCCTGGTGACGTAGTCCGTAATGTCCAGCAAAGCATCCATGTTTTTATAAGTCGGGTATCCGGAATCGGCCCAGTTCGGCGACCAAACGTCCGGCACATTGCCGCCTGCGATCATCGTCGCCAGTCGTTGGTCGATCTCGCTTTGCGGAATCACTTGCAACTCGATTTTAATGTTGGGATGTTCGGCTTCAAATCCCTTCACCATGGCATCATACCATGGAGCTACGGCAGGCTGGCTGCGTACCAGCCAGGTCAGCTTCACCTGCTCTTTGGGGGCTTGATTTTGGGAACCTGCATTCTGCCCGTTTGAATCGGCTGAATCGGCCGTCCGTTGATCCCCCGGAGCGGATGAACTGCAAGCCGCTAAAACGCCAGACAGGATCCATAATAATGCCAGCACGGATAACGAATATTTCTTAAGCGTTTTCAAATATACCCCTCCCAAAATGAAATGTACAGCACTTCCGACGGCTACGGATGTGATACAAATGTTCTCGTTTTCGCATCCCCCCTTCCGCTGTCTTTGAACCGTGTTGCGGTCATGGAGCATCAGGTTTTTGCAATGCCTGCTTTCTCAACGGCTTCTGCGTTTCCAAATACGATCAGCGTGATTTCCAGGGGAGCGGCCCATTTCACGCCATTTCTGATGACCCGCAGAATCTGTTCGTTATAGTAGGTGGGATACGTTTCGTGACCGGGCCGGAAATAAAATATTTTGCCTCTTCCCCGGGTGAAGGTGCAACCGCTCCGGAACACCTCGCCGCCTGTAAACCAGCTGACGAAAATCAATTCATCGGGATCGGGGATATCAAAAAACTCCCCATACATTTCTTCATGTTCCAATTCAATATAATTCCCGATTCCTTCCACGATGGGGTGTCCGGGCTTTACCACCCACAGTCGTTCAGTGTCTCCAGCTTCTCTCCATTTCAGCCTGCATTCCGTCCCCATCAGCCGTTTAAATATTTTCGAGTTGTGGCCGGAATGCAAAACGATCAATCCCATGCCGGCCAACACTTTTTTATGTACTTTCTCCACAATCTCATCATTGACTTCATGATGATGCATATGCCCCCACCAAATGAGAACATCCGTATTATCCAATACTTGTTCGCTCAAGCCATGTTGGGGCTGATCCAAAGTGGCGGTAGTCACTTCCATTCCCGCCTTGGAAAGATCATCGGCGATAACGGCATGGATTCCATTCGGGTAAAGTTTTCTCACCTCTTCCATGGTTCGCTCATGCACAAATTCATTCCATATCGTTACTTTCACTTTCTTTTCCATATTCTTTATCCCCCTCGTATCATATGTTTTGAAAGCTGTTGTTTCCTAATTTCCAGTGTGATGCGACAGCATCTTCTTTTCCAGAAGGACGGATGTAGCCGAGCCCGCATCACAGCCCGTCAGAGCGAGGAGCGGA
>Ga0207866_1000410_pt1 | contig 64290 bp, 57 predicted proteins | sample HigsolmetaAR203D_FD_184835 | JGI IMG/M metagenome (GOLD analysis project Ga0207866, IMG submission 184835) | Ionic liquid and high solid enriched microbial communities from the Joint BioEnergy Institute, USA - AR20-3-D (SPAdes) (version 2) ...
AACCGAAAACGAATCCATGGTTCCATTGGGTACCTGACGCCGGCTCGATTTGCGATGCAGTTTGCCACTTAATCCATTTTTGAGTGTCCACTTTCTTGACAGAGGTCCATTTTGCTTCTCTCGTTGCCCCGACGGCGGCCTCCCCACCACTGAGAGAAGCATTTTGCTTCTCTCGCGACCCCGACGGCGGCCCTCCGACCGCTGAGAGAAGCATTTTGCTTCTCTCGTTGCCCCGACGGCGGCCTCCCCGCCACTGAGAGAAGCATTTTGCTTCTCTCGCGACCCCGACGGCGGCCTCCCCGCCACTGAGAGAAGCATTTTGCTTCTCTCGTGGCGTCAGCGGCGGCTTCCCGACCACTGAGAGAAGCATTTTGCTTCTCTCGTGGCTCCGGCTGCACCCTCCCGACCATCGAGAGAAGCATTTTGCGTCTTTCAGCGATCAGGAACAAAAAACAAGTGCGCCGCGCATCCGCAGTCAGAGGAGCCAAACCCCCGCACCGGTGCGATTCCGCCCAATTCCGTCATCAACCGCTGGAAAAGCCGGCATTCTCCCTCTTCGCCGGGGAATGTCTCCACCTCCACGATCTTGAGATATGGGCGCAAGTAGTCGAAATGCCAGCGCAGTTTTTTCTCCATCTGCAGATGACGGGCAATTCTGGACTGCAAGTTTTTCCGGGCGCTGCCAACATAAACGTACAGCCCCTTCCGGAACGAAAAAACGCCCAGCTTGCCGATCGCAAGATCCTTGCGGTCCTCTTCCAGAAACCCTTTGACGGCATACAGTGAGTGTGGTTGCTCAACCTGTAAATGGACTGTCATTTCTCCCGCTCCAATTGGATCGTCTCCCGATGCATCCTCCCGATAAATCACCCGATGGTCGCCCGATGAGTCGCCCGGCGAGTCACCCGTCTAGTCACTGACTGGATCAACCCAAGGATCAACGGTCGCCGACGGTCTCCCCGCTTCACCGGTTGGTGCTGTTCGCTCGAAAGCCGTCCATCATTAAGAAACTTCAATAAACGTCCATCTTTCGAAAAACCCTCCATCCCCCCGACATCATCGGCCGGCTCCGCTCCCGCCAACACCCACACTATGCAGCCGCTGATACGCCTGCTCATATCCTTCAACCATCCGCTCCAGCGTAAAAAGCCGCTCGACCCTCTCCCGGCAGTCCCGCCTGCGGATGGCAGACAGGCGCTCCACAAACACAGCCGCCTCGTCCAAATCACGGGCAATGTAGCCGGTCACGCCGTGCTCCACCACCTCGGGCACAGAACCGAGCCCGAAGCCGATCACCGGCGTGCCGCAGGCCATCGCCTCCGCCATCACCAGCCCAAAGGGCTCCGGCGCCCGGACAAGATGCAGCAGGGCAAGCGCCTCCCCCATCAGACGATCGCGCTCCCCGGGACCAACTTCCCCGACAAACCGGATCCGTTCCCCATCCACCGCAGGAAGAATGCGGGTCTCAAAAAACTCCTGCTCATGATCCGGAACCAGCCCCGCGATCACCAGCGGCAGCCCGGTCCGCCTTGCCAGCTCCACAGCGAGATCGGCGCCCTTCTCCCGGCAAATGCGGCCAATGAACAGGAGATGCTTCCCTTCCCGCTCCACGAAATCAAACTGCTCCAGGCGAATGCCGTTGTACACATTGGCCACATAATTCAATTCCGGACAGCTGGCCTGCTCCGCCATGCTGATGGAAATATAGTTCATGTCCGCAAACCGCCGATACACTTCCCGTGAATCTGCCTCCAGCATTGCCGCCCCGTGCAGCGTCGTTACAACAGGAACCGATACAAGCCGGGCGAAAGGCAAAGGCAAATAATTCATATGATTGTGCAGCACGTCCAGCTCCAGCCCCTCTGCCTGCTCCAATGCGTAGCCGATATGCATGAGCTCCCACGAGCGAGAGGGCATATGCGGATTTTCCCCCAAGGGCGCCGGACAGATGGACAGGAGATGGGCTTTGGTCATCGAATCTCCGGTGGCAAACAGATACACCTCATGACCCCGTTCCGCCAAACCGTCCGCGAGATTGGCGCAGACCTGCTCCCAGGGGCCGTATTTGCGCGGCGGTGTGCGCCAGGCGATCGGGGCAAGAATGCCAATTCGCATGGAGTATTCACCTGCCTCACAAACATGATCATCTGCTCAAACCGGCAACTCAAAAAACCGGCGATTTCAACCATCGACGCGCCATGCCTGCCTTCGCGCCGCTCACTCCGCCTGCGCCCGCAGCTGGGCCGCGAGGCCTTCCCGGGTCCGCTGGCCCGGCGCGCTCTCCAGCAACTGGCGCATATCGTGCCCGGTCGGGTTCTGGAACACCCGCAACCCAAACTCCGGCGCAGCCGCCAGGATATGATCAAAAATATCCGCCTGAACCCCCTCGTACACCGCCCACCGGGTGTCGTTGGTGAAGGCGTAAATTTCCAGCGGCAGCCCGTGTTCCCCCGGCGCCAGCTGCCGGACCATCATCGTCATCTCCTTGTGGATCATCGGATGATGGGCCAGATACCTGGCGATATACGCCCGGAATGTCCCGATATTGGTCAGCCTCCTGCCGTTGACCCGGACCGATGGATCAATCCCGTGCTCCCGGTTGTACTCCTCGATTTCCCGCTCCTTGCCCTCAATGTAATCCTTCAGCAAATGAATCCTTTTGAACTTCTCGAGCATTTCATCCGTGCAAAACCTGATGCTGGACACATCCACATAGATGGCGCGTTTGATTCTTCTTCCTCCCGATTCCTGCATGCCTCTCCAGTTTTTGAACGAATCGGACAAAAACGCCTGGCTCGGAATCATCGTGATCGTTTTGTCCCAGTTCTGCACCTTGACGGTGGTCAGGGTAATCTCGATCACGTCGCCGTCGGCATTGTATTTGGGCATCTCGATCCAGTCTCCCACGCGCACCATATCGTTCGCCGTCAGCTGCACGCCGGCCACAAGGCCGAGGATCGAGTTTTGAAAAATGAGCAGCAGCACAGCCGTAAACGCGCTCAGGCCTCCGAGGAGAATGAGCGGATTTTGCCCGATGAGGGTCGCGATGAGCAGGATGCCCCCGATAAAAAACATGACAATCTTGCCGACCTGGATGAACCCTTTGATCGGCCGTTCCTTCGAAACCTCGTACGTCAGATAGATGTCATGCAGCGCGTTCAAAAAAGAGTTCAGGGAGGCGATGACCACAAGAAGGCTGTAAATGCCGGAGCCTTTGACGAGCAGTTCCTGCAGCACCGGATAATCCTGATAGGCGTTGGCCGAATAATAAATGATGATGGCCGGAACGATATGCGACAGCTTGTGAAAAACCTTCCGTTCCAGCAGCTTGTCGTCCCAGGCGAACCGGTTGCGGGTGATGAGCCGGGTGATGATGTTCAGCACGATTTTTTTCGTGATGAAGTTGGCCGCGATGCAGACCACGACAATGATCGCGCTGAACGAGGCAAATGCCAGCCAGCCGGCCAGGCCGGGTTCCAGCTCGTAGCCGATGAACAGATCCCTGAAATAATTCATTTCCTTCTCCTTGTTTGCCGGATTTCTTTTATGACGGGAGCGTCATTTCCGCTTCGAGCGCACTCCCTTCAGCTTTGTCACCTGCTCCGAATCCTTCAGGCGGTTGTATTCTTCGGTGTCCACACCATACAGGGCGACTTTCCCCTCTTCATTGTAATGGATTCCCCAGCCATACTGCTTGACCAGCGGGGAAGCCCGAAAGCATGCCCTCGATTTGGCAAAAAACTGTTCCCGCAGCTCCTGGAGTTTTTCCGTTTCGATCCCCGTTTCCATCGCGTTTTTGATCAAAAAAGTCTGAAACTGCACCTCATCCTGGGTGAATTCGTAGGGATGCCCGGAGATGAGATCATACTCGATGGAGGCGATGGTCGGTTTCCCCTTTTTGGGCCGGGGGATGACCGCGCGGTCGACGGGAGAGTCTTCGGACACAAGAATGAAGGTGTTTTTGTAGGCCATTCGGCTTCCATCCTTCCTTACTTGGTTCGTTCCTGCCATTTTCCTATTATACCATTATTTTATCCCTTCATTTTACACCCTCATGGATCCCGGGCGTCTCCGAGTACAAAAAAATCCACCGCACGGTTCCCGCGGTGGATATCGGTCTGATTTCCGCAGCCGCAACTGTGGGAGTAATGCTAACGGAACTACGAGACCTTATTCGCGCGAAATCAGCCGCCCGAGCGATGCTAACGGAACTCAGCGACCTTATTTTGTTCATTTTCCTCAAAAAATCCCGGAAACATGCACAATAAGGTCTTATATTTCCGTTAACCTCAAAAAACGGCCGAAAATGACCGAAATAAGGTCTCCTGGTTCCGTTACGGACCGGCCGGCGCGAAACATGGTGCGCCCATAGCTCGCTCCGTTCACCCCGCTCGCGCCCACGCGCCCACGCACCCACGCGTCCACGCGCCCACGCGCCCGCAGCGCTCCCGCATCGCGCTACCGGATCCAGCCGTTGGACCGGGCGATGTCCACCGCCTCGATGCGGCTGCCCGCCTCCAGCTTGGCCATGATCTCCGACATATAGTTGCGCACGGTGCCGTGAGAAAGATACAGCTTCGCGCCGATCTCGCGCAAATTCAGTCCCTGAGCCGCCAGGCTCAAAATTTCCTGCTCCCGCTCGGTGAGCGGGTTTTGTTTTTCCCAGATGAGCAGGGACAGCTCCGGGGCGATGACCCTCTTGCCGGCGCACACGTCGCGGATCGCCCGGACCAGCTGATCGCTCGGGCTGTCCTTGAGCAGGTATCCGGCGACGCCGGCGCCGATCGCCCTCTGAAAATAGCCCGGCCGGGCAAACGTCGTCAGGATCACCATCCGGCAGGGGTCCCCCGAGCGGTGCAGCTCCTCGGCCACGTCCAGCCCGGTTTTCACCGGCATCTCGATGTCCGCGACGCACACGTCGGGCCGGTGCAGCCGGATAAGCTGAAGCAGTTCCTCCCCGTTGGCCGCCTGCGCCACCACTTCCATATCGTCCTCCAGGCCGAGCAGCGTCGCCAGCGCCCCGCGCAGAAGGCCCTGATCCTCGCCGATGACAATCCGGATCATGACACATCATCCCCCGTTCCTTGATGACCGTGAACTGTTCCGTGTTGACTGCGTACCGCTCCATGATGACCGGGAGCCGGCACTCCCGGCTCATTGCGAATGACGCGCGGCACCGACATGGTCAGCGCGGTTCCCCGGCCCGGCGCCGAATCGATCGACAGCGCCCCACCGATGAGCTGCAGCCGTTCGCGGATGCCGGCCACTCCATTGCCCGATTTCCTCGCCAGCGTGTCCTGCGCCATTCCGATCCCGTCATCGCGCACCGTCAGCACCGCATGCTCCTCGTCAAAGGTCAGGCTGACCTCGCAGGCGGACGCCCGGCTGTGCCGGACGACGTTGGTGATCGCCTCCCGCACGCTCATGGCCAGCATCGTTTCCTGCAGCGCCGTAAGCCCCGCCTCCTCCGCCCGCTCCGTCTCCCAGCGCAGCTCCAGGCCGGCGGCGGAGCAGAGGGCGCGCGCGTGATCGGCCTCCTCCCGGAGACGCACGGCGTTCATGCCCGAGACGACGGCGCGCATCTGGTTCAGGGCGGTGCGCGCGGTTTCCTGGATGTCCGCCGCTTCCCTGCGCGCCCGCCCGGCATCCCGCTCCATCAGCTTCAGCACGATCTCGCTTTTCAGCGAGATGAGCGACAGCGTCTGCCCCAGCGTATCGTGCAGCTCGCGGGCGATGCGCTGCCGCTCGTGTTCCTGCGCCATCCGCTCGATGGTGCCCATGGCCAGCCGCAGCTGCTCCGACATCTCCTTGTATTTCTGGGAAACGCGGACGACAAAGGGCAGAACGACCCCGCCAAACAGCGGCGGAAGCATCATCATGATGAGCTGCAGTTCCCGGTGCATCCCCGACCAGAAAATGAGCCCCGCAGCGCCAACGGCAAAGCAAACGCTGAACACATACATGGCCTTGAGCGGCATGCGGACGAGGGGCAGAACATAAATGAGCGCGACATACAGGTACAACGGATGATAGAAAAAAGCGAGCAAAAACGTGATCAGCCCCTCCGCGGCAATCAGCCACGGAATGCGGTCGGGATGCCAGAAGCACCGCCGGTACAGCTCCGCCAGCAAAACAAGCAGAAACAGTCCCGGGACAAGCCTCGGGACCGGTTCCTGCAGCATAAATGCCAGCGGGAAAACCAAGTTGGCCAGATAAATATAAGGGAGAGCTCCTTCATGCGCCGGAAACAGCCGGTTCCACCACTTCAAGGTTCAAAATCCTTCCCGTTTGTTCACAATATATTTCGATAGTACCACAAAACCGGCCGCAACGCCTCCAAGAATCAGGAGACTGGCCCGATCCACGGGCTCTCCCGCCAAAATGGACCAGGCGCCTCCGGCATAATGCCAGGACGGCATCCACCGGCCGACCGCCTGCAGCCATGCCGGCATGACCGACAGCGGCATCCATAAGCCGCCCGCAACAGCCATGCCCATAAACACGATGTTGGACAGCGCCGTCGCCGCTTCCGGGCTGCGGATCGTCCCGATCCAGGCGCCGATGGCCAAAAACGGAACGCTTCCGAGCCACAGCCAGGCGGCGCAGGCCAACCATTGGGCGGCGGTCAGTTGCAAGCCGTACACCGCTCCGGCGACGGGAAACAGCAATGCGATGATTAATCCGTGGACCACGAGCTGGGATGCGATTTTCGCCGCCACGAGCGTCGTCATCGGGAGCGGAGTGAGCGCCAGCTGGCGCATCCAGCCGCCCTTGCGCTCATAGGCAAGCCGGATGCCAAACTGCGACACCGAAGAGCCGATCAGGCTGAACGCCGTCATCGACATGAGGAAATAGGCGGCCCAGGTCGTTCCCCCGATCGGGGTATCCGCTCCGTTCAGCTCGGCAAACAAAAAATAAAACACAAACGGCATGACAATGGAAAACAGCAGAAAAAACGGACTGCGCAGGATGCGGACGCATTCCGCGCGCCACTGGGAAACAAACATGTTCATGATCCACTCCTCCCGCCTTCCACAATCGCTCGAAATGCCGCTTCCAACGTGGCGGAATTCACCTCGAGGTCCGTGATGCGCCCGCCCGCCACGTTCCCGCCTTCAGCCATCAGGCGGGAAAGCAGCGCATCGGTTTCCCTGGCGTACAGGATGATGCGGCCCCCGCTCGTCTCCGCGCGTTCGACTCCGTCCCAGCGGGCGAACCGTTCCGCCGCGCGTTCCACCGCACGATCCATCCCGCGATCCACCCCGCGATCCATCGCACGGTCCCCCCGCTCGTCGTCCTCCAGCCCGGTCAACCGGAAGGAAATCGTCCGCAGCGCCAGCGACGATTTCAGTTCGGCCGGGGAGCCCTGCGCGGCGATTTTGCCGTCCATGAGCACCGTGATCCGGTCGGAAACCGCATCCGCCTCCTCCAGATGATGCGTCGTCAGCAGGATCGTTTTCCCATCGGACTTCAGCGCCCGGATCACTTCCCAGAAGCGCAGCCGCGCTTCCACATCCATTCCGGCGGTCGGCTCATCGAGCACGACCAGATCCGGATTGCCCGCCATGCACAACGCAAACGCCAGCCTCCGGCGCTGCCCGCCGGACAGGGCCGAGGCCATGCGCGACTCCTCCCTGTGCAGACCGGCCATGTCCATCAGTCTCTCATAAGGAAGAGGGCTGCGATAATAGCTGCGAAACAGCCGGATCACCTCTCCCGTCTTCAGCCCGTCGGGCGCCTTCACATCCTGCAGCATGGCGCCGACGCGCTGGCGCAGCTTGGAATCGCCCGGCACCAATCCGAACACCCGGATGCGCCCCGATCCGGGCCGGAGCAAATGGAGCATCAGGGAAATCGCCGTCGTCTTTCCCGCCCCGTTCGGACCGAGCAGCGACACGATCTCCCCTTTTTTCACCGTGAAGCTCAACTCCTTGAGCACCTGATGGCTGCCGAACGCCTTTGTCACCCGGTCAAATTCCACTGCAGCCGGATCGAAGGCCGCCGATTCCGGCGGCGCCGACGCAAGAAACGCCTTCATGTTCCATGACCCCTTTCACCGCTTTTTGCGGCTCAGTTGTTTTCATCATCCCGATGGTTTTCATCTTGTCGAGCTTCTCTGATTATAGAATCCATGCACCATGCCCGGCAGTTCCGTGTGTCATCCCTTCCGGATGACAGCTGTCATTTCCGCGACGGCTTGCAAATGAGCACAACCGATTCAACAGAGGAACGGTGTCAGCCGATAACAAATTTGGAGGACCCTTGCTCCCGGGAAAAAACTTGCAGGAAAACGAGGTGCAGCAAATGAAGCAGAGGATGAAAAACCTTCGAAAAGCGGCGCATGTCACCTGGATCTTCGCGATCCTGTGCGCCCTTGTTGCCGCAGGCAGCGTGCCGGTTTCGGCGGACTTCAGCGAAACTTATGAGAACAACGGGTTTCGCGCGGTGTTCAACCATGACCGCACCATCACCATTGAAGGATCGGCCCCCTATTATGCGGGCGGCACCGTGGAGATCCAGCTGGACAATTATATGGCAGGCAAAATGATCCGCAAATATGAGGCGGATGTGGCGGCAGACGGAACGTTCAGGCTGGTGACAGACCCGGTTCAGGAAGATGTGGTCAGCGTGTTCATCAGAGCGCTGCCTGACACCACTTACTGGCTTGGAGTGCGCGCCCCCGGAACGAAGGAAGAGTCGGGAGGAGCCGCCGGAACGGGGACCGGACAAAGCGGGCAGACAAACCGGAACGGGCAGACCGGACAGATCGACCAGTCCGGGCAGCAAAGAAATGTTCCATCGGAGAAAGATCTGTCTTGGGTTGGACAGCCGATCAAGGGCATGCGCGTCATCCCGGACGAACTGTGGCTGGCGCCCGGAGAAAAGGCGCAGCTGACCGTTCTTGCGGAAGACGAGAACGGGCTTGCCATGGATGTGACGGATGCTGCCACCTATCGCACCGCCAGCATCGACCAAAACAAATATACTGTGAGCAGCCAGGGAGTCGTCACCGCCCTGAAATCGGAGCTTTATGCAAGATTTCCTCTGGAAGTTTCCTACGGAGACTGGACACAGCTCATTTACATCTCGATCGAGGATCCGATCCCCGTCTTCAAGGATATTTCCGGGCACTGGGCGCAGGAAGCGATTGAATGGGCGGCGGAAAGACGCATCGTGCGGGGATACGACGACAGCACCTTCCGGCCGGATCAGCCGATCAGCGAAGCCGAGTTTCTCGCCTTCTTTTTCCGCTACCGGGTTGATCCGGCGATGATCGAGGGCCCCACTACGACCCATTGGGCCAATCGCATTTACCGGTTTGCCGGGTTGCGCAACATGCCCGTACTGGGCACGGACGACATGAGCAAACGCGATCAACCGATTACCCGAAGACAGGTCGCGGAAATCATCGCGGCGGCCGACGGCAAGCACTTCAACGGGGACGACGCGATTCAATACGTGCTCGGCAAAGGATACTCCCAAGGGAAAACCGGCGCCACGATTGAGGGCTACAAGGGTGACGACTATTTGACCCGCGCCGAGGCGCTCTATTTCTCCTACACCCTTCGCGACGTCATCACGGAAATCAAGGCCCGGCCGGAACAGCCGACCCCGGCCTCCGAACTTCCGCCGCTGCCTTAAGGCGCTGCCCTCAGACGATGCCTGATGACGATGCCTGATGACGATGCCTGAATCGGCCGCTAAAATGAATCTTTGAAAATATATCAGCCTGCTGACACGTCGTCTGCAGGCTGATATATTTTTCTGGACGTGATTTCAAAAGGAGACTGAACCCGCGGGGCAGCTTCGCCTGGTGATCCGGAATATGCAATTGACTACCGAAAATATACCAAGTATAATAATGGCATTAAATAACAAAGGAGGAGGAACATGGGATGTACAAGCCGGGATTGACCATCTGGTACAATGTGTCGAATCTGGAGAGGACGCTGGACTTTTATGTGAACGGCCTCGGGTTTCCGCTCGACTTCGAGGATCGCGGGCAGCGGATTGCCATCGTGCGGACGAACACGGCGGACTGCTGCATCGGACTGGCCGAAGCGGAGGAGGTCATCCCCGTCACATCTTCCACCGTGTTCGAAGTGGAGGATATCGAGCAGGCGGTCGCCCAACTGAAACATCGCGGGGTCGAGTTCACGGGAGAGATTGAAACGATTCCCGATTTTGTGAAGCTGGCCACCTTCCGGGATCCCGACGGACACTGCTTTGAACTTTCGCAGACATTGATCGCCTCATGACCCGGGAAACCCGGCTGCTTCAGATCGCCCAGGAATTGTCCGGACGGTGGACCATTCCCATCCTGCTCAATCTGCCGGAAAAGGGCGGGCGCTTCACCCCTTTGCAGCACGCGCTGGACATCTCCCCTTCCCGCCTGAGCGACAATCTGAGAAAAATGGAGGAGGCGGGCATCGTGCAGCATCTCTCGCCCTACGAGCGGCGCCATCCCCTTCTTCCGGAATACCGGCTGACCGACAAGGGGCTTCTGCTGCGCGAAGCCGCCCGGGCCGTGCAGTCGTCCGAGAAGGAAATCGGCGCCGGTCCGCTGCATGAAAAATCCTGGAACTGGCCGATTCTTCTCGCCATTCACCAGCAGTACAACCGGTTCCAGGCCATCCGGCGGGCGCTTCTCACGCCGACTCCGCGCATTCTTTCCTTGCGCATGACGGAACTGGGGGACATCGGCCTGATCCGCAAGGAGCTGACGGAGGAGCCGCGGCCCGGGTACCTGTATTTGCTGGAGAACTCCGCCAGGCCTCCGGTCCGTCAGCTGCACGGCAATCTTCTGTCGCTTTTGTAAAGCAAAAAAAACAGAGCAAAAAAAACGGGCTCCCTCCTGGCCAAACATGACAGGTGGGAGCTTTTTTTCCGTTCGATGGTCCGTTTCGGTGCGCCGGTGTCCTATCCGCCGATCTGTTGTTCCCAATCCTTCACGTAATCGTCGATGATCTGGACCTCCAGCACCCGGTCGTCCTTGAGAAATTTGAACAGGCCGTTGTTGAAATCGGTGCCCACTTCCTTGTAGAACATCCCTTCGTACCGCACTTCGTCCGTATGCTTGAAGCTCAGCTTGTATCCGTGCTCGTCGCGGACGAGATATGCCCGGATTCCTTTTTCAAAAAATCCTTCCTGGTTTTTCAGCTCGCGGGAAATCGCCACAATGTGCAGGTCGACAAAGGGAATTTCGCTCAGCAAAATGTTGATGAAGGAGCGCTTTGTGATTTCCTCCCACCGGCTGTGCGCCGTCTGGCCGATGATGATCTGGGTGATGCCCTTCTCCCGGACGACCTGGCCGATCACCTTTGCCACCGGCCGCTTCTCGTTGTACTTGATGATAAACTCGGCGCCGTGCTGCGCGGCCAGCTCTTTCCATTGGGACACATAATGGAGCTTCTCGATATCAAGCTCATCCTCAGGATTCGGGTCGACGGTCAGGATGTACAGCGGGCACTGCAGCATTTTGGCGATCTTGCAGCCCCGCCGGATCAGTCTCTCGCCGTTGGGACCATAGTAGACGCAGACAAGTATGTTTTCATCGGTATTGGGGTGATTCAATTGGACTTTTCACCTCTGGAAACTTGATCTTTGTTTGATGGATTGGGCCGGATTTGATATGATGAAATGTGCAATGACGAACAATGTGCGACCTTTGATATCCACCTTTTTTCATCCAAGGTACAATGATTGTCCGCCGCTGTCAAATGAGCGGGGTTCTTTTGCGGAATATTCCGACATGAACCATGAGGGGGGCGCATAGTGACAACACTGCATGCTTCCATTCTTCTTCCGTTTGCGTTTGCCCTGGCCGTTCCCTTCCTTTATCGCCATGTCCGCTTTGTGCACACAGGCTGGTTTGTGCTGGCCGTTCCTCTGGCGCTGTTTCTGTTTTTTGCACGATATGTACCTGTTGTCGCTCATGAAGCCCAGCGTTTTTCGGTTCCCTGGATCGCCCGGCTGAACATTCATTTCACGGTATATCTGGACAGCCTGTCGCTTCTTTTCTCCCTCATCATCACCGGCATCGGATGCCTTGTCGTCCTGTACTCCATTTTCTACCTCTCCAAGGAGCGGGAAGCCCTTCACAATTTCTATGTGTATCTGCTGCTGTTCATGGGCGCGATGCTCGGGGTCGTGCTGTCGGATCACCTGCTCGTTTTGTACACGTTCTGGGAAATCACCAGCTTTTCCTCCTTCCTGCTGATCGCCTACTGGTTCGAACGCAGAAGATCCCGGCTCGGCGCGATGAAATCGCTCCTGATCACCCTGACGGGCGGCTTTGCGATGCTGCTCGGCATCCTCATGCTCGGGACTGCCGCCGGCACGTACAGCATCCGGGATATGATCGGTTCTGTCGCATCCGGCTCTGCGGACGCCGGCACCCTGCTGAACGGCCATGCGCTGTTTGTTCCGGCGATGATCCTCATTCTGCTCGGCGCCTTTGCGAAATCCGCCCAGTTCCCGTTCCACATCTGGCTGCCGGACGCGATGGAGGCGCCGACGCCGATCAGCGCCTACCTGCACTCCGCCACGATGGTCAAGGCTGGCGTCTATCTCGTCGCCAGGCTCACGCCCGTGTTCGGCGGCGCCGCCGAGTGGACTTGGATCATATTAACCATCGGCCTCATCACCCTGTTCTGGGGATCGTTCCTGGCCATCCGCCAGATCGACCTGAAGGCGATGCTCGCCTATTCCACCGTCAGCCAGCTCGGGCTGATCATGTGCCTGCTCGGCATCGGCTCTTCGGCGCTGAGGCCGGGGCTTTCCGCCGGGGAAATGATGCTGTTTTCCGCCGCGGTGCTCGCCGCCGTCTTCCATCTGCTGAACCATTCCGTGTTCAAGGGCTGCCTGTTCATGGTCGTCGGCATCCTGGACCATGAGCTCGGCACCCGGGATATCCGCAAGTTGGGCGGACTGATGAAGTTCATGCCGATCTCTTTCACCCTGATGATGATCGGCGCCTTTTCCATGGCGGGGCTGCCGCCCTTCAGCGGGTACCTGAGCAAGGAAATGTTTTTCGCCGGGGCGGTCAGCCTGTTCGAAGGCAGGAGCGCCCTGGGGGCGGGCTGGTGGATCGTCCTTGTCCCGCTGGTCGCATGGATCGCGAGCATCTTCACGTTCATCTACTGCATGCTGCTCATTTTCCGAACCTTCGCCGGCAGGCTCCAGCCGACGATGCTGGACAAGCCGCCGCATGAGGCTCCGGCGGGCATGCTCCTGCCGCCCGTTGTTCTGGCGGTTCTGGCCTTCCTGTTCTTTGCCGTCCCGAATGTGGTGGCGCAGGCGATCCTGGAGCCGGCCATGCATGCGGTGCTGCCCAACCTGACAGCGGCGGGCGGGGAATCGCACCTGCACATTTCCGCGTGGCACGGATGGACTTCCGTCGAGCTGTGGATGACCGTGGGCGTCGTCGTTTTCGGGGCCGTCCTGTACCGGAACATGAACAAATGGAAAACCATCTACAATTACCTTCCGGACAAATGGTCGCTGAACCGGCTGTTCGACCTGTCCTTGGCGGGGATGGAGCGGCTGTCCATGACCGTCACCCGGACGTACATGACCGGATACACCGGACATTATTTCGGATACATCTTCGTGTTCCTCGTCCTGTTGACGGGGACGGCGATGATCGCGCTGGACGCGGTGCGTGTTGATGTTTCCGGAAATGCGCCGGTCGAATGGTATGAAGCGGTGCTCGGAGTGGCGATCATGGCCGCGGCCGTCTATCTCGTGGCCAGCCGCCAGCGCCTCATTTCGATCATTGTGCTCAGCGCCGTCGGCTTTCTCGTCGCGCTCCTGTTCGTCAATTTCCGGGCGCCGGACCTGGCGCTGACGCAGTTTGCCGTGGAGACGATCTCCACCTGCCTGTTTTTGCTCTGCTTTTTCTTCCTGCCCAAAATGACGGGGGCGGCTTCCGGCTCGCAGGCGGGCACCTCGCAGGCCGGCACTCCGTCCAATGCACAGGCGCGCACGCAGGCAAGCCCGGCTTCCCGGATCCATTGGCCGCGCCTGATCATCTCCGCCGGCGTCGGGACCGTCCTGACGCTCATCGGGCTTGCGGCCGCCGGGCACAAGCCGTTTGAAACGATCGCCCGCTACTATGAAAACGCCTATGAACTGGCCGGGGCGCGCAACATCGTCAACGCGATCATCGTGGACTTCCGCGGCTTTGACACGATGCTGGAAATCGTCGTCCTGTTCATGGCGGGGCTCGGCGTGTTCACCCTGGTCAAATTTCGCCGCGCGGGGAACAGGGCCATAAAGCCGGAACACAGGAATCTGGACATGGAGATGAGGGAATAGCGGCCATCCGGGACGGAAATTCGGGACGGAATTCTGGACGGAATTCTGGACGGAAATTTGGAGAAAACAGGGGGAAGGACCATGAAATTTACCGATGTCATCCTGCACACGGCCATCAAAATCATCCTGTTCATCATTCTCGCCTTTTCCGTCTACCTGCTTTTTTCCGGCCACCATCATCCCGGGGGCGGATTTGTCGGCGGGCTGACGACCTCGGCCGCCCTCGTGCTGCTCAGCATCGCCTTTGACAGCCGGACCGTCCGGGAAATCGTGCCGGTCGATTTCAAGCTTGTCGGCGCCGTCGGCATTCTCCTTGCCGTGCTGACAGGGAGCGCGGCGCTCGTTTTCGGGGCGCCTTTCCTTTCGCACGTCCACGCCGAGGTCGATGTGCCGCTCATCGGGCACATGGAACTGGCCTCCGCCCTCCTGTTTGACATCGGCGTCTACTTTGCCGTCATCGGCACGACGATGACGATTATCCAGACGATCAGCGAGGATGAGTGAGATGGAGACGTTTGTCATCATTGTATGCGGTGTGCTGTTTGGATGCGGGACGTACATGCTGCTGAGCAGGCAGATGCTGAAGGTCATCTTCGGTGCGGCGCTGTTCAGCCATGCCGCGCATCTGATGCTGCTTGCCTTGGGCGGGCTGAAAAAGGGCGCCCCGCCGCTCGTGGGCGAGGAGGCGAGCGCGTACGCGGATCCGATTCCGCAGGCGCTCATCCTGACTTCCATCGTCATCAGCTTCGCCCTGACCGCCTTTGTGCTCGTGCTCGGATACCGCACGTATCTGGAAACCGGCATGAGCGATCTGAAGCAAATGAAAGGACTGGAATATGAGCCATAATGCCGTCATTTTCCCGGTCCTCGTTCCGCTTGTGGCCGGGATCCTAATGATCTTTCTGCAGCGCAGCCGGATGTGGCAGCGATGGGTGTCCATGACCGCGGCGACCGTGCTGGTCATCATATCCGTCTCCCTTGTCAAGACCGTGCATACGGACGGAATCCTGAGCCTGAACATGGGCGGATGGCCTGCTCCCTTCGGCATCACCCTCGTGGCGGATATGCTGTCCGCTTTGCTGGTGCTGGCCTCCTCCATCGTCTGCCTCACCTGCCTGATCTACGCCTTCGGCGCGATCGGAGAAAAGCATGAACGCCATTACCTGTATCCTTTTCTCATGTTTCTCGTGTGCGGCGTGCACGGCTCCTTTCTGACCGGCGACGCCTTCAACCTGTTCGTTTTTTTTGAAGTGATGCTCATCTCCTCCTATGTTCTGCTCAGTCTGGGCGGCCAGCGCGTCCAGCTCCGCGAGTCGCTGAAATATGTCGTCATCAACATGGTGGCGTCCACCCTGTTCGTCGTCGCGATCGCCTATCTGTACTCGATCGCCGGAACGCTGAACATGGCCCATTTGTCCGAACGGGTGGCGACTGCCGGACAGGACGGTCTGCTGACCACCGTCAGCCTGCTGTTTTTCGTCGTGTTTGCGACCAAAGCCGCCCTGTTCCTGTTCGTCTGGCTGCCCGGCTCCTATTCCGCCGCGCCCGCACCCATCGCCGCCATCTTCGCCGCCCTTCTGACGAAGGTGGGCATCTATGCGATCCTGAGGTTTTTCACGCTCATTTTTCCCCATCAGCCGCAGGTGACGCACACGGTGATGATCTGGCTGGGCGCCGCCACGATGGTGCTGGGCGCCCTCGGGGCCGTTTCCCATTGGGGCATCCGCCGGATTCTCGCCTACAACGTCATCGTATCGGTGGGGTTCATCGTGTTCGCCATCGGCATGGCCGGAGCCGATTCCCTGGCCGGGGCGCTCTACTACCTGCTCCATGACATGATCGCGAAGGCGCTCCTGTTCATCCTCGGCGGAACGATCATCAGCATCGCCGGGACCGACCGGCTGCGGGACATCGCCGGCCTCATCCGCTACCGCCCCCTGCTCGGGTGGCTGTTCTTCCTGACCGTCCTGTCGATCGCCGGCATTCCGCCGCTCAGCGGTTTTGTGGGCAAGGTCATGATCCTGGAGGCCGGCGTCCATCATGGACAGTACGTTGTGGCGGCGGTCGGGCTGCTTTCCAGCCTGCTCGTGCTGTACTCGCTCATGAAGGTGTTCATCCAGAGCTTTTGGGGAGAGACGTTTCTGACGGAAAGCGAAGCCTTTTTCACCGGCAAGGGATTCCACGCGCCCGCCCTCGTCCTCGCCTTCCTCACCGTGGCCATGGGGCTCGGAGCGGATCGGGTGCTGCCGTATATCGATGCGGCGGTGAACGTGATGACGAATCCGGAGCTGTACATCCGGGCGGTTTTGAAGCTGGAATAGGAAGGAGCGAGGAACATGACCCTGCAAGTGCTGCTGAACCTGCTGATCGGGCTGATCTGGATGCTGCTCAACGACGCGTGGAGCTTCGGAACGTTCGCGGTCGGGTACGGGATCGGCATGGGGCTCATCTTTGCCATGCGGAGGTTTTTTCCCGCTCCGTTTTACGGCAGAAAATCGCTGGCCGTGCTGAAGCTGCTTCTGCTGTTCATTGTGGAGCTGATCAAATCGACCATCGTCGTCATCCGCCAGGTGCTGCGTCCCAGGCTGAACATCCGGCCGGGCGTGTTCCGGATGGATACGGTGCTGCAATCCGACTTTGAGATCACGCTGCTCGCCGCCCTCATCACCCTCACCCCCGGCTCCGTCGTCATGGAGGTCGCTCCGCAGGAGGGCGTCATGTACGTTCACGCGATGGACGCCGACGAGTTTCACGGCAGCATCCTGGACAGCAAGCGGAAGTTTGAGCGGGCGATTCTGGAGGTGACGCGATGATGATGTTCGGGGACGTTTTTGAGGCCGTCATGCTGGCGTGCATGTTGTTGCTGACCTTGTCCATCGGGGTCGCGCTCATTCTCATTTTCCAAAAAGAGTCCACCATTCCGGAGCGCGTGCTGCTCATCGATTCCTTCAGCTACATCATCATCGGCCTGATCGCGATCATTTCCATCGTGACGGATTCCGACGCCTATGTGGAGTCGATCCTGCTCATCGGCATCCTCGCTTTCTTAAGCACCATCGCGTTGAGCCGGTTCATGGAAAGGGGTGTCGTCATTGAGCGGAAGCGGGATCGTTGAGCTCATCGTCATGCTGCTGGTCGTCTCGGGCACGGTCATGACCCTGATCAGCACCATCGGCATCCTTCGCCTGCCGGACGTGTACACGAAGGCCCATGCCGCCACCAAAAGCTCCACCCTGGGGATCCTCACGATCCTGCTCGGCGCGTTTCTGTACTTCATCTTCAAGCACCAGATCGTCAGCATACGTCTGCTGCTCGGCATCGCCTTTGTGTTTCTGACCGCGCCGGTGGCCGGCCATATCATCATCCGCTCGGCCCACCGCAGGGGGGAGCCTCTGGCGGATATCAGCGTCGGGGACGCGCTTCAGGAGCTGAAGCAGGAGATGGCGGGAGAGGCGCGGGAGAACGCTGAAGGGGCCGCGAGGACGCCGGGACGGTCGGAGGAAGGGACGGCGGAAGGGAAAGCGGTGGAAAGGAAAGCGGAAGGGGCAGCAGAGGCGGCGGAAGGAACAGCGAAAGGAGAAGGCAACGGGGAACGGTCGGAGGCGTAACGGAAATGAGAGACCTTATTTCCCCGTTTTTGGGGTGATAAAAATTTTAACGGAAATGAGAGACCTTATTTGCCCGATTTGCAGGCAAAATCGTGAAAAACGGGCGAAATAAGGTCTTTTATTTCCGTTGGATTTTTTGAAAACGTTTTCCACCCCAAAATAAGGTCTCTCATTTCCCTTGGAGGATCCGGGCGGGTAGAGGATCCGGCGGGAGATGCGCATTTCCGAAAAAGCGGTCCCCTGTCAAAGCAGCCTCTCAATGTCCCTTCCGATCCCCTCCGGCTTCGTCACCGGCGCATACCGCTTGACGACCCGGCCCTCGCGATCGACGAGAAACTTCGTGAAATTCCACTTGATCGCGTTCAGCAAGGGCAGACCGGTCTGCCTTTTCAGCCAGCGAAACAGCGGATGGGCGTTGCGCCCGTTGACGTCAACCTTCGCGAACATCGGAAAGGACACGTTGTAATTCAGCTGGCAAAACTGCTGAATTTCCTCATTGGAGCCGGGATCCTGCCCGCCAAACTGGTTGCAGGGAAACCCGAGCACCTCAAAGCCCCGCTCCCGGTACGTCCGGTACAACTTCTCCAGCCCTTCGAACTGCGGCGTGAACCCGCATTTGCTCGCCGTGTTCACGATGAGCAGCACCTTGCCCCGGAATTCGGACAAGGGCTGCACGGTCCCGTCGATGCGCTCCGCTTCAAACCGGTATACGCTCATGGCTTACGCCTCCTTCCTGAAAATCAAGTGAAAGATCATGCCGCCCTGTTCCCCTACTTCACCCGGAATGTCCGGCTGCCGTGCCTGCGGACAGCCGCCAGGGAAGACAGCGCATAGATCAGCGCCAGCGCGGCCGCCGCGATGGCGAACGCCGGCGAAGGAACCCGGATGAACAGGCCGATCCCACAAATGCTGCCGATCACCGAGTGGAGGATCATGTACAGCGGATTTTTGACATTGAATTCCGTCGTGAACGGCTGCAGCATGTAGTACAGAAACAGATGATGCACGGAAAAAAACACCGCCAGCGCCAACACGCAGATCCACATCATGGCCAGCTCCCGGCCCCGGCTGTCCCATACCGTCCCGATGCCGCTCCCCGCAAGGCTGGCCGTCCAAAGGAACACGACCGTCAAAACGGCTGCCAGCACCGCGCCCAGGAGCACATTTTGCCCGATCAGCCGGCCGAGCCGGATGCGGTAATGGCGATACGTGTCGTTCCGGTAAAACCGGTAACGGAGCATGCTCAGATCGCAGTGGTAAAAAAATGCCCGGCACAACCGATCGCCCGTGGACAAATACAGCATGACCAGCAGGAGAACGGGCAGCTTGTACTCCAGCAGCATCGCCAGATAGCGGGACAATTCGGGCGTGAACAAATACGCCGCGGCAAGTCCCGCCACCCCGGCGCCCGCGAGCACCGCCAGGCGGATATGCACCGGCCGGCTCACGAGCCTGCGGTGCCTGGCAAAAAACAGCTCATTCAGATACGCGTAACCGGAGCTGTTCCGCGCGGCCAGGTCCTTTCCGGCGCTTTCGGCGCCGGCCGGTTCCAGCGCATAGTCGGTTACGTCCATCCGGACGCTCGCCTGGTTTGCTTCCGCCATGACCTTCCCCAGATCCATCAGCGGATCGTCCCGCCGCGTCGCCGCTTCCACCACCGTCCGGTAATCGCGGTAGCGGGCCAGCCGGTCCGCCGCGATCAACCCGGCGGCGATCAGGATGAGCAAGAACGGCCATTGCAGCACGAACCAACCGATCGACGGCGCCCAGGACAGGAACAGCGGTGCATAGGCCAGGGCAAAGCCGGTGAGGATGACCGCCCACACGAGCCCGGTTTTCCGGATGATCACAACGCCCGTCCGCTCAAACACCTTCAAATGCGCATATTCCCAGAGCACCCGGGTCATGGTGGCGGCCGCGGCCATGAGCGCCGCCTGCCAGGCGGATGCGCCCAACAGCCCGCCGAACACGATTATCGCCAACGCCATGCGGAGGAAATACCAGGCGTATTTGTGCCCGAGCGTCGCCTTCATGTACTCCGCCGGAGACATCCTCATCAGCTTCACGGCGATGTACTTTCCGCGCTTCGGCTCGAGGATGGCGGCCATGCTCACGCCTGCGACGACGAAGCTGAGCAGGAACAACTGATGGGCAAACTGCCAAAGCTTTTGCTCCTGCGCAAGCTCCTGTCCGATCCCGAGGACCGGCACATACAGCATGATCCCGACGTAGCCGAGGGCAAACACCATCTGCCCGGCCAGCACGGCAAGGCGCACCACGACGGCAAGGGCACGCTTGAACCGCACCCGGGCAAACACGGAGTCGCGAATGACCCGGCGCAGCAGGGGCAGCTTGCGGGCATAATGCAGCACGATGTTGACGTAAGTGGCCGTCTGGATCGCCATCAGGGCGTTAAACGTTCTCCACATGGCCCTCATCCTTCAGCAGTTCGATGACGGACTTCTCGAATTCCGGACTTTGCAGCAGTTCCGGGGACACCGCCGACAGCTTCCCGTTCTGCAGCACCACCAGCTCGTCGCACAGATCGGTGGCCAGCTGCAGGATATGGGTGGAAAAGATGAGAATATGACCCGCCTTCATTTCGCGCAGCAGGTTTTTCATCTCCAGCGCCACGATGACGTCAAAAGAGGTGAGCGGCTCGTCCAGCAAAATGACCGGCGGTTTGGTGATGAGGAACAGAAGCATCTGCAGCTTGTTTTTCATGCCGTGGGAGTATCCCTTGATGAGCCGGTGGCGGTCCTCCCGGGAAATGCTCATCAGGTCGAAATATTCGTCGATCGGACGCACGTCCTCCGCATGCAGCCGCTCCTTGTTGATATCCATAAAAAAGGTCAGAAATTCGTACCCTGTCAAAAATTCCGGAAGAATCGGCGTGGAGTACACGTAGCCGACGTCTTCCTCCTTCAGCGGGCGCAGGACGCCGCCGTCTTCCAGCCAGGCGGATCCGCCGTCCATCTTCATCTCCCCGCTCAGGCAGTTGAACAGGGTCGTCTTGCCGGCGCCGTTTCGGCCGAGCAGTCCGTAGATATTTCCCTGTTCGAAGGTGAAGTCGATCCCCCGGAGCACTTCTTTTTCATCAAACCGCTTCTCGATCCGTTCCAGTTTGAGCCGCATGGCCAACCTCCTTGGAAAATTCCTTGATTTTCCGCGCAGTTCCTCTGATTTACCTTGTGTGGATGCGAGCCCGACTTTGTGATTTCATGATACCATTCCGGATTCGGCCGAGCCAAGTTTGCCCGCTACGCCGCGCCGGATCCCTTTTGCTTGCGCGGCCACAGGGTGTAGCTGAAGCTGATGAGAAAATCGATGACCAGCACCACCGTCCACACCCTCATGATCCCGGCCAGCGCCTCCGTGCGTTCCGCGTCTCCGACGTAGAAAATCAGCCCGTACAGCAGCGCGCATCCGATCACCCAGGCGAACAGATGGCGAAACCACATCTTCCGCTCATACCGGGCATGCTCCAGGCCGAATTTCGGTTTCGGCGCGGGCGCGGGGCCGCCGGCGAACCGGTGGGCAAAACGCACATCCGCCCACCGGATCATCGAATGGCCGTAGACGACAGAAACCCCGATATAGATCGCCGCCAGCCCGTGGAACGTGTTCGCTTCCGCCCCGTTCCGCAGGTCGACGGCCGTGGCGATGAGCAGCACCAGATCAATGAGCGGAGTGCAGATCAAAAGCGCCGCTCCCAGACTCTTCTGTTTCAGGATATAACGGAAAAAAAGCCCTGCCAGCACGAACACCCAAAACCCGATTTCGCAGGCGATGATCAGCCATCCGATCATGATGATTCCTCTCCTTTCCTTTATCAGCACAACTGTATTGAAAAAACAGGCAACGCTATCTTAGCACAGTTGTGCTAAAAAAATCAATCGGCTATAATGGGGACATGCCAAAGATCATTGATCACGACGCTCGCCGCAAGCAGCTGGCCGAAGCCGCCTGGCGCGTCATTCGCCGCCACGGACTGGAGGGAGCATCGGTTCGCAACGTGGCCCGGGAGGCCGGCATGTCCCTCGGCTCCCTGCGCCATTATTTCGAGCTTCTGGCCTTCTCGATGCGGCTCATCGGCGAGCGTGTGGAAGAAAGAATCGTCAAACTGCATCAAACAGGACTGACGGGCGACATCCGCACCGACGTGACGCGGATCGTGGAGGAGGTGCTGCCGCTCGATGAGGAGCGGGTATCCGAGTCGATCGTCTGGCTCGGATTTGTCAGCAGGGCGCTGGTCGACCCGACCCTTGCGCCGCTGGCCGCGGAGATCCACGAGTCTCTCCTGCGCCTGATGCGCCTGCTGACGGAGGCGCTCATCACACTTGTCCCGGACAAAGCCGGAATCGATGCGGAGCTGGAGGCAAGAAGGCTGCAGGCGCTCGTGGACGGGCTCGTCGTGCATGCGCTCAGCCACCCGGCCTCCGTCACTCCGGACGTGATGCGCCGGACGATTGCCTATCACCTGGAGGGAATGCTGAAGCCCCGGGCATGAACCGGTCGGCACGTGAAGCACGATTGCGCGGCGCGAGGCGCGCGATGGTGGCCTGGCCTTCCGATATATGACAGGATGCTGTCATCTATTGGATGTTATACTGGCGGCAGAACCGATCGGGCAAACTTGAACCGCAAGGAGGAAACAGGTATGGGCAACATCGGATCGGGCAAAAACGGGACCGGCAAAAAGGTGGACTACAAAAAGGATTACAGGCACCTCTATTTGCCGAAAGCGGAACCGGAGCTGCTGGTAGTCCCGCCCATGAAGTTTTTGATGATCGACGGTTCCGGCGACCCCAACGGCGAACAGTTCGCGCGGGAAACGGAAGCCCTGTACAGCCTGAGCTATGCGGTGAAAATGTCGTACAAAAGCGATGACGCGCCGCCCGGATACTACGAATACACCGTGTTCCCGCTGGAGGGCGTGTGGGATCTCATCGACTATGCGAAGCCACCCACGGACAAAACCAACCTGAAGTACACGCTCATGATCCGCCAGCCGGATTTTTTGACCGGGGAACTGTTCGCCCGCTTTCTCGAGCAGACCAAAAGAAAAAAGCCGAACCCGTGTCTGGAACGGGTCCGGTTCGAGTCGGCGGAGGAGGGCCTTTGCTGCCAGATGCTTCATGTCGGAAGCTATGACGATGAGGCCCGGAGCTTTGCCCGCATGGAGGCGTATTGCGAAGAGCAGGGATATGTCCGGGCGAGCAAAACCCACCGGGAAATCTACCTGTCCGACCCGCGCAAAACGGAGCCGGCCAGACTGAAAACGGTGCTGCGTTTCCCCGTCCTCCGGCGTTCTTGAGCTTCCCCGGATCATGAGCAGCACGGAGTGCGCTGCTGCCGCATCCGATGCCGGCTCAATTGGCCACGAGCCTCAGAAAATCGAGCACGATCCGGGCGAACGTGTCCGGATCATCCGTATGCACGCCATGCCCGCAGCCGGGCAGCACCTTGAGCTGTGTGTTCGGCCTGCGGGCGGCCATGAGCGAAGCCTGGCCGGCATCGAGCACAAAACTGTTTTCACCGCGAATGAGAAGGGCCGGACAGGAAGAGGCAAGCCAGTCGCTCCACCAATCTCCGTTCAAATGCTCGCACGACACGGGCATGCCTTTGAGATCCGCGCAAAACTTCCATCCTTCCCCATCCTCCGCCACGCTTTCCAGAAAGTAGCCGACATTCCGAACCCCCGCCGCGACAAGGGCCTCCCTCAAATCGTCCAGAGAAGCGGCTTGCGCCGGCAGCCCGGCGGCAAAGTTCAGATCGGTCCCGATTTCGGCGCCGACATCCTCCACGATGATCGCGCGGACCAGATCGGGATACCGGGCCGCGAACTGGTAGGCGTTTGCGCCGCCCAGCGAATGGCCGAGGATCGTCACCGGCCGGTTCCCCAGTTCCCCTTCAATCAGCTGAAGGATGTCCCGCATATAGCTGTCCCGGGAATAGTCCCGATCCGGCGGATGATCGCTGAACCCATGTCCCCGCTGATCCAGCCCGATGATGCGCCACTCCGCTTCTTCGGTTCCGCCGGAGATTTGATCCACAAGGTTCGCAAACGTCCGCGCATCGCCCATATGGCCATGCAGCAGCAGCAAAATGTTCCGGCCCCCTTCCCCGCAATCCAGATACGACAGCCTCAATCCTCCCGAATCCACATATTTTCGGACCCCGTTCGTCCATTCCCGGGTTGGATTCATGACCCATTCCTCCTTGCTTGTTTGATCACAGATTTGCCATTGGCATGGTTGACTTCCATCCCTTCCGCGTTTTCCGCTGCGACCGGATCCGCTCCGTTTCGCGATCCGGGCAGGAGCCGCTTGACCTTCGCCACATCGATCTGGACAACAAAGGCTGGCAGAAAGCCGTCTCGGATGACGATGATGCGGAGTCGGTTCGCGTCCGCGTGAAATTGACCCCCGCGGGGGTGGAAGCATGCGAAGCGGTCCCGTGGCCTTCCTCGTGGCTGAGCTTGCGGGAGGATGGCGCCGGCGTGCGAAGCGGCATGCTGGAAGGAACGATTCGCCGCGGCGACATCCCTTTTTTCGCGAGGTTTTTCACAGGTCTCGGGGATGATGCCGCCGTCATCGAACCGCCGGAGCTGCGGCAGGCCATCCGGCAGCGCCTGTCCGCTCTGCTGGACAAATACGGCGGAACATAAAAAAATCCCCCGGCTTCCCGGCTTGCGCAGCCCGCAAGCCGGAAGGTCCGGGGGATTGCGTTTTATGGCTCCCTGATCACGTGAATTTCATATTCCGGGTCGGTGATGTCGTAAATCTCGTCTCCGCCTTCGACGGGAACCAGAGTGGCGCCCTTGATGAGCACGTTCATCGGCGCATCCCCGCGCAGATAGACAGGGTATTTGGCCGACAGAAGGCTGTTCTCGATGATCAGCCACCCGTCCGCCTGCGGCGTTCCGGAGCCTTGCCCCGCGCGGATGCCGTAGTTCTCGCCCTGCACCTGCAGATTGCGGAACACCGCTTCTCCGTTCCCGTAATAATTGATGCCGCTCTCGCTGTTGTTGACGGTGCAGTCTTCCACGAGGACTCCTTCGGCCACATGCAGCTGGCCGAGGCTGTGCAGCCCGGTGCCGTAGCAGCTGCGGATGGTCAGCCCGAAGGTGGATCCCGTGGTGGTCTTGATGGCCACCATATCCACCGCGCGGTTTCCTATAAATGTGACATCTTCAATCGTCATGTTATGGGCGTAATTGTTGGCGTTGTTCGGGACGTCCGAATCCTGCGCCGAAATGATTTGCCCGGACTGGTCCGCGTCGGAGAAATCGAAGGTGAAGTTCCGGATCGTCAAGGTTTCTTCCCCGTCATGCCTGTTGGCGCCGTCGATGATGATCCGGTTTTTCAGCTTGATCGCCCTTTCCCCGGCCAGGCCCTCCAGAACAAGATTCACACCCTCCCGCTGGGTGATCCGGATCGGATCGGTGCCATGATTGCCATGGTCGACGAGAATCACATAGTCTCCGGGCGAAGAAATCTGGATCGCTTCCTGGATGGAAGCAAAGCCTTCGCTCTCCATCGTTTCCGCATTCACTCTGGCAACCGGCTTGTATCCTTCGTTCACCCAGACGGGATGTTTCTGTCCGAACCGGAATTTTTTGCCGTCCACCGTCTCGTATTCGATCACAATCCGGTCCGGGAACGTGCCGTCAAAATCAAACGGCTGCAAATCCCAGGAGCCGGATGTTTCGAGGACGCTGCTTCTGAAGGATCCGCCCAGTGTGACGGCGCTGCTGTTGTTCGAGATCGCCGCTTCCTTCAGACTGATCGTTGACAGAGGCTCGCCATTCGCAAATGCCTTAGCCTTCAGGGATGACAGGTCGCCGATCCTGTGCCCGAGCCCCAGGTCAAAATTGAAATAGAACCATACGGCGCCGGGGTTGCCCCAATAGGGTGTCTTGCTGATCGTTCCGGTCCGGAAGACGCTTGTATCGCCGGTCAGGCTGGAAGTTTCCGCTTCCCGCTGCACGCCGTTGATGAAGGTGACCCGGATCACCGCCTTGTCCGGAAGGTCCTCCGTCCAATCGGACACATACTCGCCTTTCCATCCGCTGTAGGTCCAGTTTTCGTCCGCTTCATAGTCAAAGGTGCCCAGCACGTCAAAGGGCGCCGACAAAACGGAAGCTTGCGGATACTTTTCCGCCAGACCGCCGGACGTGACGGAGGCGACCTCCTCATCTCCGTTGTACAGCGTGATGGTCACCTCCCGCACATCGGCCGCCGTGGCGTCCGCCAACCGGAATTCCACGTAGTAACCGATCACGCCGGACCCGTCCGGATCGTTGAGCACGCTGAAATGCTGGGCCGCCACATTCACGCTGGCCGGAAGCGCCCTGCCGGCCGCGCTGGTCAGCGTTCCCGTATAGCTGCCGGTTCCTGTGACCTTCACCCGGATCCATTTGCCCTCGTCTTCGCTTTGGAGTAGATAGGCGCTTTCCGTCGCTCCCGCAATGTCCACATAGTCGCCGTCCTCTTCATCGGCCCGCTGCCACTGGTACTGCGCCGTGGCGGAGGCAGGCGTCAGAGAGGCCGTCAGCGTCCGGCCCGTTTCATAAACTCCGCTGACCGCCACTTCTTCAAGCGGGGTGCGCGGCGTGTTGTCCGATGGCGGCTGCTGGGGAGGAAAGTTCGGGATCGTATCCGTCGATCCTTGCGATGACGGCCGTTCCGGAACGGCCGGAGGCTCCACTCCCTCGGGAACGATGAATTCTTCCACCGCCACCTCGATGGACGCTTGCGCCGCGGCTTTTTCGCTGACGGTCATCTTCGCCACGGTGCCCTCGCCGGTCACCTTCGCGACGGCTTCCAGCACGAGGGACGCCACCTTTGCCTCCGCGCCAAGCTCAATGATCGTCCCCTCGGCCGCTTCGCCGGCCACCAGGTTTTCAATCGTTCCGGCGGGGATTTCGATGCTGATTTCGCTGCCGGCAATTTCCACATGTTCAAATGTACCTATCAGAGTGACTTTGGAACCCTGGGGAAGCTGTTCGCTCAGCTTCACATTGCCGATCGCCTCAGCCGCCACGCTCGCGTCCAGGGTGGCGGGGGTGTTGAGGACCACCTCGGCCACATTCGACGCGCCTTCCACCACGAGACGGATTCCTCCGGTTTTTTTGTCGACGGTGACGGATACAAGGAAGGTGTCCGCAACATAGATGCTGTTTTCGCCGCCTCCGTATATGTACGTGCTGCCGTGCACAGCAATGTTGTTCAGATGCACATCTCCTTCGCCGACCTGTTCCGCAATGGTCAGATTGCCGTGGATGACCATGTTTCTCAGCTGGACGCCGGGAGCGCGGACGATCACATCGCGGTACACTTCCTCGGTTCCGCGGACCGGACCGTAGGTGCCCGGCTCGTCAATGGCGAGCGTCCGGGCGCCGATCAACCGGTCCAGAATGACCACGGCTTCGGCGCGGGTCAATGGTTTGCCGGGCCGAAACGTCCTGTCCGCATATCCGGTCAGGATGCCGAGCCGCCAGGACAGATGAACCGCTTCCCTGGCCCATTCCGCGATTTCTCCGCTGTCCGCAAAATCGGTTTCCGCGGCGCCTTCGTTAGGAACATAGAGCAATCTCGAGGCGATCACCGCGACTTCCTGTCTGGTGATCCGGTTGTCCGGCCGGAAAGTCCCGTCCTCGTAACCTGTGATATAGTTCGACCGCACCGCGATCGCAGCGTCGCGATACGCCCAGTGCGTTTCTTGAAGATCTCTGAATGCAACTTCGCCGGGTTGATCAAATCCGAGTGCGCGATTGACGAGCGCGACAAATTCCGCCCTGCTGATCGGTTGGTCAGGCCTGAAACTGCCGTCCGCATATCCATTGACGAGCCCCTGTTCCACCCATCTGGAAATCGGCGCCTCCGCCCAGTGTCCCTGAAGATCCGATGCTGGCGAGGCGGATGAGATACCGAAAACCGGACAGGCCGAACAAAACGCGAGCATACATCCGAGTATGACTCTTTTCAACCATCTGGCACTCATGTCCAAGACCTCCTCGCAATCGTGTTGAATCATTTTCCAAAAAAGTAAATGTATCCGCTTTCCAGATAGGGGAACAACAACTACCCTCTCCTACCTGAGCACCAATTGTGCTTCCAACTGTCGATTGATATGCCTGTTTCGTCAATCCCCCCATACATCCAAAAAATCTATACAAAATCTCTACATCCGGCCACGTTTCTATTATATTTCCTGAAATTGACACTTGTACAATTACCTATGGACTATTTGCGCTGCAATTTTATGCGAAAATAGCCCTATAACAGTCGAACATTCCGACTTTTCCGACTCGGTCTGACCTCCGCCTGCGGCTGCGGGTTCGGAACCGGTTTGGAGTTAAGAAAAAATTAATAATTTCTTTCTCTGCTCTTAAGAATTGCGCGGTATGATGGAGTTGCAAGGGGAGCAAACAATCAGAAACAGCCATGAAAATGTGGTGAATCGCCATGAGCACACAGGTGGCCGACAAATGTCGGATCTTGAAGCAGCACGAATTGTACGGTTATCAGATCGCCTATTACCTGCTGCAAAACGAGGAGCTGGCTCTGAAGGCGTCCGTCTGCGCGATCAGGGAGCTGCTTGGAACGGAACGGCTGTATCAGGAGCCGCCGGCCAGGCAGAAAAAGGCCATCAAGGATGCGTTTATCAGGCATTCCCTGATGGTCAAGGGTTCTACGATCAAGCAACGCGAGGAACCGCCGGCAGAGCATGGCGCGGTCTGCCGGGAGCACACGGCGTAGCTGTCTGCAGCCGGCGCAGCTTACGCGCATCGCCCTTCGGCAGGCAGCGCTTGCTGGAGGCTTGATAGGGACAGCCGCCCGTGGTATATTGTTTTCACGGACATGAAGAACATGCCGCTTTGATACGCATTGTATCGAGGCGGCATTTCTGTTTTTTGCGACAATGCGGAGAGGAGGAAATCGAGTGATTCAAACAAAGCGCTTGTTTCAGCACGATTTTGAAGCGTGGATGCAGGAGCAGATCGACGAGGAGAAAAACCGCCGAAGGAGAGAACTGCTGGAAAAAGGCTTGAGCCACGGCACGATGGAGTTCCTGCGAAATATCTGGTATCCGGTTGTCGGACATTTTGACCATCTGTATCCGGAATGGGAGGTGCGCGATTTCAACAGCGGATACCGGTACCTCGATCTGGCGTTCATGCCCCCGGGCGGAGTGAAGGTGGATATTGAAATTCACGACTACCGGACCCATGCCAGGGATCTGGATACGCGGCGCTTCAAGGATTTGTGCCGCAGGCAATCTCTGCTCGCGCTGGACGACTGGGTTTGCTTTCCGATTGCGTACTTGTCGATCGTGGAAGAACCGGAATTTTGCAAGCAGTTGGCGCTGTCTTTGATCGGGAAATACCTGACGGTGAGGCCGGACGCGGAGTTGAGCTGCCTGGAAGCGGAGGCTGTGCGGTATGCGAGGACGCTGCTGAGGCCATTCTCCCCGGCGGAGCTCGCCGGTCATTTGCGCGTTACCCCGCGCCATGCCCGGAATGTGCTGCACGGACTGGTGGAAAAGGAACATCTGGTGGTCGTCGGCGGAAAAAAACGATACCGGCAGTACCGGTTGAACATCGGGAAATACGTCCGAAACGCGGGAGACTCCCCTGCGAATCTACCGGAAAAAACGTAAGGGAAATGAGAGACCTTATTCCGCTTGGGAAAGCGTTTCCAATAATTCTAAGGGAAATAAAAGACCTTATTTCGCCCATTTATCGTGATTTGGCCTGCAAATCGGGCAAATAAGGTCTCTCATTTCCGTTAAATTTTTTTTCGCCCCAAAAACGGGGAAATAAGGTCTCTCATTTCCGTTACTACACCGCCGTCATGCGGCAAACCCTTACGGCGTCCCGCCCAGGAAGGAAACTCCGCGCCGGCGAAGCCGATCCCGGCGCAGCGGCACACCCCATGCCTGACGCCGCGCCCCTGCCCGGCAACCCCGCGCAGTTTACTGTGCCTGTACGCGGCAACCCCCGCAGCTCACCGCGCCTGTGCGCGGCGCGAGCGGCGGCGCGTGCGGTACAGCAGCAGCCCGACCAGCACCGCAAAATATCCGACCAAAAGCAGCAGCGTGTACCAGTACATGATCGGCTGCCCGTTCACCCATCCGAGCACCGGGATGTTGAGCACGAGCATGAGCGGGAACCCGAAGGCGATGGCGCTCGCGCTGCCCACCACCAGATTTTCCGTCGTGTTGGACCTGAACTTCGGATCGACCGCCTTCACCAGCGCCAGCCCGGTGGAAATCGTTCCCGTCAGCATGCCGTAAAACCCGAGCACATTGGGCAGCCTGTCCCCCGGAAACGTCCGCGGCACGACCCACAGCAGATAGAAAATCGTCACAATCCCGCCGATCGTCGTCAGCCACACCACTGGCCAGGCGTATTCCGCCAGCGCATAGATGGAAATGGCCGCGATCGAGGCGGTGATCATGTAGTCGAAAGCGCTCCCGGCAATGCGCTGCAGCAGGAAATTGTTCGGCGCATGCTCCAGCTGAAACCCGGCCCGCTGCAGCCGGTTCAGGATGAGACGGAACGCGATGGCATAAATGCTGCCGATGATGAAGTGGAAGCCGAACAAAAGCTGCGCGAACGTTTCGCCGAAGGAGCCGAGCGGACTGATCGCCTTGTCCACCGCATACAAGGTCACATAAGTAATCAGGTAAATGAACCCGATCAGCGCGACCTGGTAAGTCAGCTTGTCGATCGCGTCGGCCAGCGGGATTTCGTCCGGTTCCATCTGTTCGACGATCGGCTCTTTTTTCTTCTCTTCTTCGGACGCTTCCACCTGCTTGTAGCCCGGCCTGCGCACGAGGATGTTCATCAGGATGATGCCGATGATTGTCGCCCACAAAAACCCGATGCCCGCAATCGTCAGCCCGAGGTTGCCGCCGCCGCGCAGGCCCAGGGCTTCCCACTGAGAGCCGATGGAATACGCCTGGCCCGGACCCTGTCCGAAACCGAGCGGCAAAATGAGCCCGATCCCGGGAAACATGTCCGAATAAAACAGCGCCACCAGGAGCAGCATCAGGCCAAGTCCGACAATGCCCTGGATCAGGTAGGTGGAAACGATGATGATGCCGGAATTGACGATGCCGGGGCTGTTTTTCACCTCACGTTCCTTCAGCGACAGCGCAATGAAGCCGACGGCCATCAGATGATAGACCAGATTTCCGAGAGAATCCGGATCAAAATCGATCCATCCCAAGACCTCGGGGCCGGCGATCAGTCCGAGAAACCCCGCAATCATGGCTGTCGGGATGATCAGCTTCCGCAGGACGGGAATGCGCGCTTTGAGCACGGCGGCCACGACGATCAGCAAGGATACCAGGACCAGATCCAGCACGAACTGCCACGATTGATTCATGTCATCTCCTCCGGCGAATGTGCAGATTGAGCCAGCGCATTCTGAACCATCCTCAACCATTTGTAGGCCGATGAGCGGGGTTCATAAAATACGAGGCGGTAAAACTTGTCTCCATAATAAAAATCGAGCTTGTGATGAAAATGGATGTTCAGCCCGTCCAGCTGCGCCAACAGAAACTGCATCGACTGCCCGCCTTCTCCCTTCACCGCGAGCCGGTCCTCCGCCCAGGTCACCTCTCCTTTGAACAGCAGGCGGAAAGGTTGTTCCTCTTCGGAAACAAAAACCTGGACGGGATCCCGCATCGTTTCCAGCCACATGTTTCGCCGCGCGGGATCCGCCAGGTCGCGGGCCATCCGGCGCAACTGCCATTCGTCCCATTCCTTCACCGTGCGAAAAAGCGGCTGTTCACCCATCTGTCCGGCCGAATATCCGGATGCCTGTCCGTTCACCTGCTCAAAAAAACCGTATTCCGTATAACGGACGGTGTAACCGCATTCAACGCACCCGAAGCGATCCTCTTCCGAGCGCATGGCGCCCGGTTGTTCGCATGCGGGACAGACCAGCAGCACCCGCTCCAGGTAATGGGCCAGTCCCTTTCCGGCAAAGGGCACGGGATGCTCGGCCTGCCAGGCCATCTCGTCGTAGGCAAGCGCCTCCGTCAGTTTGCGGTGAATGTCCTCGATCGAATCTCCCGCCAGCTCTCCCTTGTCCCATTTTTTGACCAGGGACACTGAAATGACGCCCTTCCGGTCGGAATCCGCCCACCGCGGCCGGGTGAGATAGCCTCCCTTGATCGTCGCGATGACGACCGGGATATCGAGCAGTTTCACCAGCTTGGCCGTGGACGGCACGAGCGGCTCCGTCACGCCGTTCCATGAGCGGTTGCCTTCCGGAAAAATCCCGATGACCCGGCCGTGCTTCTTGGCTTTCAGGATGTTCCGGATCGTGCTCGTATCGTTTCGCGATTTCGTCTTCGGAATCGCTCCGGTGTAATCGAGCAGCCTTTTCAGCGGCTTGTTGAAAAACAGCGGCGCGGCCGCCACGAAACAGACCGGTTCATTGACAAACACGTTGATGAACAGCGGGTCCCAGTTGTTGACATGATTGGACAAAATCAGATAGGGCGGCTTCATGTCGAGGGTGTCGTTCCGTTCAACCCGGATGTTGAAGCGCCAGCGAAGATAGGCACGCAGCGACGACAGCACGATGAATTGCGGCAGTTTGCCGGGTTTGCGTTCTATGCTCACTGTGTCACATCTTTCAACGTTTTTCGTTTATGCTCCCTAAATTATAACAAAACAATCAACCATGGGCCAAATGTTTCAGAAAATTGACCTCTCCCGTTTCCTTCCATTAAAATGAGCCTCAACGACATCAACATTTCCTGGGCAATCGATCCCCGGGATCATGTGGAAGGATCAAAGGAGTGGTTCCATGCCTCAGCTCGATCGGGAATGGTTTGCCAGAGATGCGCGGGAAGTGGCGGTGGACCTGCTTGGATGCATGCTGGTGCGCCGTTTCCCCGACGGCACGGAAGCGGCGGTGCGCATTGTCGAAACCGAAGCCTACCGCGGCTCCGACGACCCGGCCAGCCACGCCGGGCGGCGCCGCACGGCGCGCAACGACCCGATGTTCGGCCAACCCGGCAACCTGTATGTCTATTTCACGTACGGCATGCACTACTGCATGAACATCGTATGCGAACCTGCGGGCCAGCCCGCCGCCGTCCTCATCCGCGGCGCCGTCCCGGTGCGGGGTGAGGAGCATCTTCGCGCACGCCGGCCGGGCGTCCCCGACAGGCAGCTGCTGAACGGGCCGGCCAAGCTGACAAAGGCGCTGGAACTGGACCTGAAGTTCAACCGTTACGATTTGCTGGCGGCTGACGGCGAGCCGGATGCGGCATGCGGCGGCAAGGCGCTCTCGATCCTGCCGGCCGAGTCGCCGCCGGGATCCTGGAAAGCCACACCGCGCATCGGCATTTCCGCCGGCACGGACCTGCTCTGGCGCTACGTCGTGGAGCAGATCCTGTAACAACACGGCGCCATCACAGCGCCATCACGGCGCAAGATCGGCCGGGAGCTCCAGCCCAAAATACCGCCGGACCGCATCCGCCACCTCGTGTTCGGCCAGCTCCCGCTTCGTTTTCACCCGGTGCTCCACCACGGTGAGGGAACGTTTCGCCAGCGTCACCCTGCCCGCATCGGTCACAACGGAGAAAAACAGCCTCTTGTTGAAGGTCGACTCCGGCGACCGCTCGATGTACCTGATTTTCGGCTCGAAGGATTCCAGCTGGCGCGCCTCGGGCTGAAACCGGTACAGATGCCGCCAGTCGTCTTCTTCTTTTTTCTGCAAATAATGCCAGTTCTCCATCTCCACGACCCGGTACAGCCCGTCCACATCCTCCACCGGCTCCCCGTTCATCGGGACGGGAACGCCGGGCGAATGTCCCCCAAATCCGACATCCACAACATACGGCTGCTCGCCGATCCGCACCAGGTTGAACATGTGGGTGTCGGGTTCCCGCAGCAGCCCGGTTTCGCTGTTGTAGGGCGAGGCGCCCGCCAGATCCGCCTCAAAGCCCAACCGCCGCAGCAGCGCATGAAACAGCCCGTTCAGTTCAAAGCAAACACCGCCCTGGCGGCGGACGACGATTTTTTCGTACAGCTTGTCCGCCTCCGTCGAGATGGGAACCCCCCGCATCACAGTCATGTTTTCAAAGGGCACCTGCCGCACATGCCGGTGAATCAGCAGCTTCAGCAGATCCAACCCGGCCAGGCCGGATACCGGTTTTCCGAAGGAATGCCCGCCAGGCAGCCGCCCCGGCTCCAGCCGGACACCGATCCGTTCCAGATAAGGCTCCACATGTATCATGTTTTTTTCTCCCTCCCATGTACTCATACGCAATAATGCGCAAGTTTGGGCATGCTATCCACTGAAGGAAACAATTGAAGGAAACAAATGCGTGAACCAATCAAAAAGGAGCTGGTACGATCCATGAACAATGAGAAGGTCATCGCGGAGCTGAACCGTTTTTTGCGGGGCCGCTACATGGGCATTCACCAATATGCCGGGCTGATCAAACATGCCAGGGATCCCCGGCTGAAGGACTTGCTGCGGCGTTTCCGGGATCATGCCGAAAAAGGAGCGGAGATGGTCGCGGAACGCATCCGCCTGCTGGGCGGAGAGGCGGTCGACGGCGTCGGCGTCATGGGAGAAGTTCAGCTCTGGATGCAGAAGCTGAAAGGATACCCGGAACAGACGGAACACATTTTGCGCGACGCCCTGAAGGGTGAAAACCGTTACGGCATCCGGCTTTCGCATGAAATGGTGGCCGGCGATCTCGACGAGGAAAGCAAACAGCTCATCGACACCATTCTGGAAGAAGACCAGAAAAGAGCCGATGAGCTGCATCGATGGCTTGCCGGATCAGAACAACCATCGAAATAGCGCGGCCCCGACAACCCCGGTCAGCACGGTCACCAGCAGGCTTCTTGTTTTGAACGCCACGGCGAGAGAAACGGCCAGTGCCATCAGATCGCTCCAGACGACGGACAGCATGCCTCTGCCCTGCTGTTCCAGCACCCCCTGCACGATCAGCGCCGAAAACAGGCAAACCGGAATATACGACAGCCATTTTTGCACAAACACGGGCATCCGCACCCGCCGCATGAACAGAAATGGAAGCACACGCGGAATGAGGGTGACCACCGCGCTGCCGACAATGACCCAAAACACGTAGGAGTCGACTTTCATTTGCCTGTCACCGCCCCGATGGTGGCAACGATCATCGTGGAAATGAGCACCGCCATATATCCCGACAGGAACATGGAAAACAGCACCATGAGCACGATCATGCAGCCGACGAGCATCAGCTGATGCTTTTGCTGTTCATCCTTGAGCTCGAGCAGGTGAAGCACCAGAAGCGCCGCAAACATCCCCGTCAAGGCAAAATCAAGCCCCCAGCGGGTCGGATCGGCAATCCAGTTGCCGAGCCATGCGCCGATCATGCAGGAGGCGATCCAGGTGGAATAGGCGGTCAGATTGACGCCGTTCATCCACCGGTCGCTGACAGGCAGGTTTCGGTGAATCCGGTTGACGGCCACGCCGAAGGTTTCATCCGTCAGCAGGGCGCCGAACCCGAAGTTTCTGGACAGGGAATATCGGGTGAAATGGGGCGCCACCGCCGCGCTCATGAGCAGGTGCCGCAGGTTGACCACGAACGTCGTCAGCACGATGGCCGTGGCGGGACTTAATGACATCAGCATCGCGCACATGATGAACTGGGCCGCGCCGGCATAAACGAGCGCGGACATGAGGCCGACCTCCGCAACGCTCAGGCTGGCGGAAGAACCGACAATGCCCGCCGCAAATCCGATCCCGACGTATCCGAGCAGGGTCGGCACGCAATCGCGGATGCCCTCCGCGAAGGAAGGGGCTTTTTCGTCCGCCCGATCCGCTTCCATCCGAATGGCGTCCAACCGGTCCGGCTGATCCCCATCCATCCGCGCTTCGCTCACCTGCGGCTGCTTGTCCAACGGTCTGTTCACCGGTTGATCTCTGTTCATGTCCATCTGATGTTCTCTCCATTCATCTCCGGTCCATGATCCTGTTGAAGCAATATTAGAAGATACTATAGTACAAATGCGAAAAAAAATAAAGGTTGAAAGAAACGGTTATGCCCCTCCTGCGTATGTATACTATCAGCCTATTTTTACATATGAAGGAGTGGCAAGTGGATTGAAGTACCGCGCAGTCATTCTCGCATTCATCCTGTTTGTGTCCGTCAGCCTGTCCGCCTTCGCCCAGGAGACGGCCGACTGGACCGGACAGCCCGAACCGGCAGGTCAGGGCGAAACGGCCGGACCATCCGGATCGGTTGAACAGGCCGGCGCAGCCGGACTGGCCGAGCTGCGGCAGCCGTTGACTCCGGAAACGGCGTCGGCCTTCCTGGACTCCTTTTTCTCGATTCCGCAAATCGAGGCGCTGTACACCGGAGCATCGGTCGTCATCGTGAAGGACGATCAGATCATTGCCCAAAAAGGCTACGGGTATGCGGATGCGGAACGGGAAACGCCGGTGGATCCCGCCTCCACCCTTTTCCGGATCGCGTCCGTCTCCAAAACCTTCACGGCTGCCGCCATCCTGCAGTTGGCCGAGGAGGGCCTGATCGATTTGCAGGAAGACATCCGCACCTACCTGGACATCGATTTTGACAATCCTTTCGACACCCCTGTGACCGTTGAGCACCTGCTCACGCACATGTCCGGCTTCGAGGTGCGCGATCCGAAGCAGGACGACCTGCATGACGATTTCGATCTGTTCGTTTCCATCGAAGACTATGTGCACGCCAACATGCCCCCGGTCGTCCGGAAGCCGGGAACGGCCTACATGTACGACAATTTCGCCTATCTGCTGCTCGGGCTCATCGTCCAGAATGTGAGCGGCGAACCTTACGAATCGTACATGGCCAAGCGGTTTTTCGAGCCTTTGGGCATGGACCACAGCGGTTTCGTGCTGGACGGGGAGCGCCTGAGGCTGGAATCCCTGGCCACCGGATACGGTATGGACGGAAGCAAGGTCGATCATTACGTGTTCAAGCCGACGATCATGCCCCACGGCGGCATGTATTCCACCGCCGAAGACATCGGCCGCTTCATGATCGCCCTGCTGAACGGCGGCCAGTACGGTTCGGAGAGGATTCTTGACCAGTCCTCCGTGGAAAGCATGTTTGTCTATCGTTCCGTTCCCCATCCGCTGCTTCCGGACACGACCTACGGATTCGAGGCGGCCTTCCAGATTCCGGGGGTGGGCGCGAGCGAGGCGATCGTCACCAAGGCGGGGGACCTGCCGGGCTATGGCTCATACCTGGTGCTGCTGCCGGAGGAAAAGGTCGGCTTCTTCCTGACCCATACGAAGCAGAGCATCCTGCGCATCGCCTTCTTCCAGCAGTTTTTGGCGGCCTTCTTCCCGGATTACGCCGTTCCTCCGCAGTGGAATGCATCGGAACCGGCCGGCGCGGACGAGCTTCAGCGATACAGCGGCCTGTACACCGACCTGCGTCTGAAAACGCTCCTTTCCGTCGTTTCCGTCGGTGAAGGCGGCACCCTCACGATTTCCGACGCGTTTCTCGGAAGCCGTCCGCTCACACAAGTGGACGAGCGGCTGTTCCGGGACGAACTGTCCCAAACTTTCACGGTGTTTGTCCTGGACGGAGAAAATGGCGAGGTCTTTATGAAGGAAGGCAATCTGAACCCGCTCGGATACGCGCAAAAAGCTCCCGAGCCCTTCGGATTCACCGATGTGGACCCGGATAGCCCCTTTGCGACGTATATCCACAGCCTCCAGTCCATCGGATTGTATCCCAATGAAGCCGGTCTTGAATTCAGGCCGGGGGAGACCATCAGCCGCGGGGAACTGGTGCGGATCCTGATGGAATCCAGCGGAATTTCCGAAGCGGGTGAACCTGGGGAGCCGGCGTTCGCCGATATCGCCGGGCATCCGGACGCGGGGTATATCCAATTGGCCTATGATCTGGGAATGGTGAAGGGCAACGGGCAGGGACAGTTTGCTCCCGACCGTCCGGCGACCCGCCAGGAGGCGGCCGTCATGGTCTGGAACGTGTGGCGGCTCAAATATCCCGAAGACCTGTTCGGAAACGTGCCGCTGTCCGGCGAAACCGCCGAATGGGCCGTCCCGGCGGTCCGGATGATGGTCGCCCTCGGCCTGCACGGACCGGACGTGACCTACAAGCCCGACATGACCGTCGATTACCGGTCCACCGATCCGATGACCCGCCAGGAAGCGGCGGCCCTCATCTACCAGCTGCTGACGCAGCCTGTGGACATGATCGTCGCGCAGATGTATGCGGGACAGCCGGCGGAGTCTCCCGCGGAGCCACCGGCGGAGTCTCCCGCGGAGACGCCGGCGGAGACGCCCGCAGAACATTCGGCGAATGAACCCGCGGATCAACCGGCACATCCATCGGCCGAACAGCCTGTGGAGCAGCCGGTGAAGCAATAACGGAACTAAGAGACCTTATTCGGGCAAAATGTCGCGTTTTTTCACTCTAACGGAAAGAGAAGACCTTATTTCCCGTTTGTTGACCGGAAACCGTCACAAAACGGGCAAATAAGGTCTCTCTTTTCCTTTGGAGCACGCACCTTGTTATCTCGTCTTCACTCATTTCCTTTTCACGGGAGAACGATTCGACCGACACGGCCGGGGTCGTGGACAACCCTGCATTCCTTGTCAAACATCATCGTGGCCCGCTCGGCGGATGTGTAAGCCGGCCAATGCGGAATGCCCGGATGGTTCGGGTTGCCGCTCCTGGCGAAAGCGATCCACGCCTCGCTCATGTTGGCGGCCAATGGGCGGCATTCCTCCACATTTCCGATCATGAGCGGATGCGTGCGGTGCAGGTTGTCAAAGACGAAGGGCACTTCCAGCCCGTGCATCGATTTGAATTTCCCGTCCAGGATCGGGGATTCGTAGGTGAACTGGTACATGTACACGGGCGCGGCCTTCTGCGCCTCCTTGCGCTCGGCGACCACGATCGAATCCTTGATCGTGATCACATCGCTGACAATCGTGATGAGCAGATCGTTCGGCCTGGCTCCCGGCATCGCTTCCCGGTAGGCGGCGACGACCGGCGCCACCCGTTCCTCATCTCCCAGATAAAGGGCGAGCCATTTGTTCATCTCGGCTTCGGTCACACCATCCCCAAGCGTGAGGCCGGTGGCCAGGAAGATGGTCGATTCATCCTTCGTCGTGCCGATCATGAGCGGGACATCGGCGGACTCCGGCGAACCGGCGGGATCGAACGGATGCTGCGGCAAATAATGGCCGTCCACCACAGGCGAGCCGACGATAAATCGGCCATTCCGGGCAAAAGCTTCCGGCGTCCATTTCGCAGCCGCCCAATACGCCGCCCACAGCTGTTCCGCGGGCAGCTGATGCAGCCGATCGGCCTGATCCGCCTTCAATCCGAGTTCAAACAGGACCGCTTCCGCAAAGCGCGTCGCATCTTCCTTCGTCATCATGCGGAGGCCGTAGGCGCTCTGGATGACGGCGCGGTGGAACAATCCGCGGGCGCTCGGCATGGCCATGAGCGAGGCCACCTTTCCCCCTCCGCCGGAGCAGCCGAAAATCATCACATTGCCGGGGTCGCCTCCGAACAGTTCCGCATGGTCCCGCACCCATTCCAGCGCGAGCACCAGATCCAGCATGCCGGCGTTGCCCGACGCCGCATAGCGATCCCCGGCCAGCTCGCCCAGATGCAGGTAGCCAAGCGGTCCCAAACGATGGTTGACCGTCACGACGACCACGTCGCCCCGCCGGGCCAGCGCCGTGCCGTCATTCGTCGGCTTCGAACCGGAACCGGAAAAATATCCGCCGCCATGCAGCCAGACCATGATCGGCCGTTTCGCTCCGTCCTTCAATCCGGGAGTCCACACGTTCAGCACGAGGCAGTCTTCGCTTCCCAGGTCCCGGGAGACCGCCGAGCCGTCGGGCAGCCCGCCGGCGGGGGTCAACGCCCGGGACAGCTCCGTTTCATAGCTGGCGATACCCCCCTTCGTCTGGAAACAGTCCGGGCCATACTCGACGGTTTCACGAACGCCGGTCCATGGCTCCGGCCGGGTTGGAGGCATGAACCGGCGCTCGCCGGCCGTTGATCCGCCATAGGGAATCCCTTTGAAAATGCAGATGTTGTTTTCCTGGTATCCTCTGATTTTTCCGTACAACGTTTCAACCACCGGACGTTCGTTCATCGATGCAAGCTCCTTTACCAAATTCCAATTTCCAGTTTTCAATTCCTGTTTTCCATTTCCATTATACACTTACACGTTCCATTTACATGTTTCATTTTTATTTCTTATTGTTCGATCCAGGCGTTTTGCGGCTTCCAGTACGGCGTTTGGGAACGGATGTTGATTTCGTCTCCGTGCACATTGAACGCCTTCAGAACAGGCTCCTTCGTCACGTACAGATGGAGGGTGATCAGCTCGTCATGGAACACCAGGCTCTGGATTTCGTAGGCGATCCGCTTTTTGTCCTCGGTCGTTTTCGCCGCCTTCAGCTCCGTAAACAGATCGAACAACCTCGGAGGCACGTTCAGGGAAGCGGAATAGAATCCGCCGGGCACATAGGCGGGCGGCATGAATACGCCCAATCCATCTCCGCGCAGGGCGGCGTGCAGCATGCCGTCCCATCCCTGGCTCTGCAGTTCGCGATACTTGCCCGTTTCCACCGGCTGGAGCTTCACATCGATGCCGACTTCCTTCAGGTATCCCTGCACAGCCGCATAGAAGTTCATCTGGTCCTGATTGGGGAGGTGCCACAGGTTGGTGGTGAATCCGTTCGGATACCCGGCCTCGCGCAGCAATTGCTTCGCCTTTTCCGGATCATACGGGTAACCCTTGATGTCCGAATTGTAGAACCAGGCGCCGGGCAGGCCCCATTGGGGAGAAGCCTGCGCATAGCCGAAGAACTGCGAATCGACAATGGCCTTCACGTCGATCGCGTGGGCGACCGCCTGGCGCACCCTCAGGTCCGCAAACGGGGAATCCGCATCTTTGGAATTGAACATGATCGAGGCGGCGGATCCGCCCAGGCCATCCGGCAGGGTGACCACCTGGCCGTGCTCCTTCAGGCTGTTGACCAGCTGCGGTTCAAAGGCGGTGTAGATGTCGAACTCCTTGTTCTGGAACGACATCGATCCGGCCAGCTTGTCGGCGACGATGGTGATTTCAATGGCGTCCAGATACGGCTTGCCCTCTTCCCAGTAGTTTTCGTTTTTCACATAGCTGACGCCGATATTTTTCTCCCACTTGACGAATTTGAAGGGCCCGGTTCCGACCGGGTTTTTGTCAATCCATTCCTTGCCGTTCTTCTGCGTCGCGGTCGGAGAGACGATCGGAATGGATGCGAGCGCTTCCATCATCGTGCTGTCCCATTGCTTCAGTTTGAGCAGCAGGGTGTATTCGTCCACCACGGTCGCCGTGTCCATGGAGCTGATCTCCGGACGGGCGGAATTGTAATATTCGAGAATCCATTTCAATGCTTCGGCGTTGAAGGGGGTGTCGTCATGGAACCGGATCCCCTGCTTCAGCTTGATCGTAATTTCGTTTTTGTCCGGATCCGGAGTCATCGATTCCGCCAGAATATGCTCCATTTCTCCGTCCTTGTCCGCCTGAGCCAGGGTTTGCACGGCGGGAGCGCTCAACATCATGTCGTACAGGCTTCTCATCACCGTGATATCGCCGAGCGAATTCGCGTCACCATTCACGGCCAGGCGGAGCGTTCCTCCATATTGCGGTTTGGAAGATCCTCCGGACGACTGACCCGGGCTTTTCGAAGAACCCGAGGAACACCCGACGGCAATGAGCATGACGGCCAGCAACCAGATGAAGACGTGAACAATCGCTTTTCGGGCAGGTCTGATCATTTTTCATTCTCCCTTTCGACCAGGATTCGTAAAGGCTTACATTTTTCCGCGTTAAGGGACCTGAGATGAATAAAATGGTCTTCCATGCGGAGACTCGCCCGATTCCGCATGAACGTGATTCCGTCCTCCCCCCTGCCAAAAAATAGCTTTCCAGGTAATTATCTTTGATGAAAAAATTTCAACCTGGTGAAATTATTATACAATAAAATACGTGCTTTTGTATCATTGAATCGGACAACAATCGCAAACGATAGCAAATAATAGAAAACCGCCATGAAAATGGCGTTCACATACAAAACTTTACAAAAAAAGGTTGCCAAACGAAACTAGAAAAATGTAAAATATGGATTAAACAGGTTTGCAGATTTGATCATAGGAGGATCCACGATGCAGGTTCCCGTTTTGAAATACAGGGAAAACGGAGAAAGCGAACTCGTGCTGCTGGACTTGGATGATGTCATATATATCCGGGTTGAGAACCGCAACCTCGTCTACCATACGATCGACGACCGGTATGAGCATATTTCCACCCTTTCGGATCTGGAGCAGCACTTGCATGCGTACGGGTTCGACCTGACCGACAAGACGAATCTGGTCAATATGAACAAAATCAAGAAACTGGACCAGAAGCACGGGAAATTGTATTTTGAGGAACATCCGGACGCGAAGAGCAAGTACGCCACCGTGGCGTTCATGAAACTCAAGATGTACGGCAAGCAGATTCAGCGCATCATCGCCAACAACACGGACTCCAGCATGGAGTTCACCATGTCGGACGGTTCCGCCTCCCCCGTGATGAAAGCGAAACCATCCAACAGCGGCGCATGAGGCGCGCAAGGAAGGACTGCGCGCCTCCCATCCAGTTGATTGCATGATGCCATCTTTCCGCATCTGCGCACCTTTCGGTTGAGCCGGGAACGGACTAGCTGTTCCGGCTTTTTTTATTTGCGGAAATCGTTATTTCGGGGCGCCGACGGGCTGATCCTGCAGGTTCCTCCGCTGAACAAGTTGGGACAAATAGTCATACAGTTCCTCGCGCAGATCGTCCCGCTGCAGGGCGATGTCGATCGTCGCCTTGATGAACCCGAATTTGTCCCCGACATCGTATCGCCTGCCTTCGAAGTTCAAAGCCAGAACCGCCTTTGTTTCGTTCAGGGCGCGGATCGCGTCCGTCAGCTGGATTTCTCCCCCCGCTCCGGGTTTCAAATGCTCCAGGCTTTCGAAGATTTCCGGCCGGAGCACATACCTGCCCATGATGGCAAAGCGGGACGGGGCCGCTTCCTTCGCGGGCTTTTCCACCAGATTGTCCACATGCATGACGCCGGGCTCAATTTCGGCCGGTTTCGGCTCAATGATGCCGTATTTGGACACATCCTCCGGCTCCACTTCCTGCACGCCGACGACCGTGCAGTGATACCGCTCGTAGACTTCGATCAGCTGCTTCAGGCACGGTTTTTGCGACAGCACAATATCGTCGCCGAGCAGCACGGCGAAGGGCTCATCGCCGATAAATTTGCGCGCGCACCAGATCGCGTGCCCGAGTCCGCGCGGTTCCTTCTGCCGGATGTAATGGATGTTGGCAATCTCCGCAATGGCCTGGATCTGCTCCAGCTCATCCCATTTTTCCCTTTGGCGCAGCACATCTTCCAGCTCATAGGATTTGTCGAAATGATCCTCAATGGCCCTTTTTCCCCGGCCGGTCACGATCATGATATCCTCGATTCCCGAAGCGACCGCTTCCTCAATAATGTATTGGATCGTCGGCTTGTCGACGATGGGCAGCATTTCCTTCGGCTGCGCCTTGGTTGCCGGCAAAAACCGCGTGCCGAGTCCTGCCGCGGGTATGATCGCCTTTCGCACCTTCATTGAGGCTCCCTCCTTGAAATCCGTTGTGGACTGCGCATAACACCCGTCGAAACCGCAATTACAGTTTACCATAACCTCGGTGGCCATTGGCGTACAATCCGGAAAATTTTGCTCCATCCCTACAATATACGAACGCCGGACCGGAAAGTATGTTTGTTCCACTGCGCCCGGCGGCGAAAAAAAATCCGGCGGACCGCCTGGCCCGCCGGATTCATCCCGTGAGTTGTTCCTGTCCATTATTCTTCCCTGTCCCGTTATTCGTTCCAGCCGGAACCGTCCCTGACACGCCGGGACATGAACGGCCACCAGTTGGCCGGGCCGAACATGCGCACCATCATCGGAATGAACAGAGGCAGGTAGACGAGGGCGTAGAGCACCAGACCGGCCAGCACCACGGTCGCAATCTGCATGACCGACAGCACGCCCGAGGGCAGCATGGCCGCAAAGGTGCCGCCCAGGATGATAACCGCCGAGAAGATGACCGTCCCCATTTTCTTCATCGCCTCAAGGATGGCGTCCTTCGGATCCCGATCCCGGTATTCATTGAACCGGCCCATCAGGAAAATGCTGTAGTCGATGCCGAGGGCCAGCAGCATGACGAAGGAAAAGAACGGAACCGCCCAGGTCAGGCCCGCGTACCCGAGCAGGTCGACAAACAGCCATTCCGCAAAGGCGACGGACGTGTAATAGGTGAGCAGCAGGGACGCCATCAAATAAATCGGCATGACGAGCGAGCGCAAGAGCGCCATCAGCACCAGGAAAATGCCCGTCAACATGATGAGGGCGGTTCTGCGGAAGTCCTCGCTGGAAATCTGGCTCAGGTCGTGGTAAATGCTGGTGACGCCTCCCGCCGCCCGCACCGAGGATTCCAGCTCCGTCCCCTGCACCGCGCGGTCGACCGCCGCATACACCTCGTCGATCTTCGCCAGCGTCGCGCTGTCATACGGGTGGTCGGCGAAAATGACGTCCAGTTTGACCGTTTTCCGGTCCTTCGACAGGTACGCATCGAGCACCTTCGCAAAATCTTCCTGCTCCAGCACTTCCTCCGGCATGTACCAGCCGCCGATGGCGGACTCGTCGTTGGTCGCCAGCACCCGCAGGTAGTCGGCCGCCTCCTTCAGTCCGTCGCCGATCTGCGTGAGGCCGTCCACGCTCTGCGCAAGTCCGTCGGTCAGCTGGCCGAGCTGGCTGTTCAGCTCACTGAACCCCTCGCCCAGCCTGAGCTGGCCGTCGCTGATCTGCGCGAGACCATCCACCGCCTCGGGCACGCGGCGGACAATTTCCTGCTGGCCGTCGGCAGCCTGGGCAAGCCCCCGCTCCAGGTCCGCCAGGCCGGCGATGAGCGAATCAAAGGCGCCATACAGCTCCGCCTGACCGGCATTGGCCTGGTCAAAACCGGCGCCCGCCTCGGCCAGGCCCGACTGCACGGCGGCCAGCTGGCTGTTGAGCTGCGCGCTGCCGCCGGCCAGCTGCTCCGCCGCCGACTTGAGCTGCGCCAGCATGCCCATGGCGGTCTGGAACTGGACGTCCTGCCCCAGCTCGGCATGGGCGCTCTGCACCCCGTTCAGCGTCTGCTCCAGACCGGCAAGGCCATCCACAAGACCGTTCAGTCCGCTTGCGATGTTCCCGTACTGCTCGGCGAGCAGGCGGACGCCTTCACCCAGTTCCCGGTATGCTTGCGCCAGCTGCACATAGGATTGGCGGAGCGTTTCCGCGTTGCGGCGAATTTCCTCCAGCCCGGCGCGCAGCTGTCCGGCGCCGAGGGAGCCCTGCCGCACGCCGGACTCGATTTCGCCCAGGCCGGCGGACAGCTGCCTCAATCCTTCGGCCACCTCCGCCGTGCCGGAGGCGAGGGAGGCTGCAGCCTGTTCCGCATCCGCCAGCTGCGGTTCCGATGCCTTCAGCCCGTCCGCGGCTTCGGACAGACCGTCGCGTACCCGGACGATGCCGTCCACTCCCTGATCCAGTCCTTCCTGCAGCATGCCCGCCTGGCCGCTCACTTCCAGATCCTCGATCGGCTCGCCGGCGGGCCGCGTGGCGCTGCGCACGCTTTTCACGCCGTCGACTTCCAGGAGTTCGCGGCTGATCCGTTCAATCCAGGCCATTCCCTGCGGATTGTCCAGCGGCTCCTCATGCTTGAGCACAACCGTGGTCGGGAGCGTCTCGCCGGGGCCAAACTTCGAGGAGATGATGTTGAACGCCCGGACCGAATCATACTTTTCCCCGATTTCATCGAGAGAGTTGTAGGACACCGCCCCGTTATACCCGATGAGCAGCGGGACCGTCACGACAGCCACGATGATGAGGGCGGCCAGCGGGCGGCTGAGCGACAGTTTGCCGGCCCAGCCCCACAGGCGGCTGTCGCTGTGGCCAAGGGACCTGTTGCCCGGCCAGAACAGGGCGGAGCCAAACACCGCGAGGAAGAACGGCATCAGCGTGAACAACGCCACAAGCATTACCGCGACGCCAACGGCGACCGCCACCGCCGACCGGTAAAGGATGAACTGCGAAAATCCGATCGCCACAAATCCGATCAGCACGGCCAGCCCGGAGAAGAACACGGTCTTGCCGGCGGTCCGGTAGGTGGCCACGACGGCTTCCACCCTGGAAGCCTGAAGCGCCAGTTCCTCCTTGTACCGGCTGATCAGCAGGATGCTGTAGTCCGTGCCGATGCCGAACATGACGGCGACCATGAAAATTTGCGTAAACGTGGACAGCGGAAAATCGGCATAGGCCCCGAGATAGGACACGATCGACTGGGCCGCCAGGTAGCTGATCCCGATGGTCAGAAGGGGCACAAACGGCGCGATGGCCGACCGGTATACGGCAAACAGGATGACCAAAATGAAGACAACGGTGATCAGCTCCGTTTTCTTGACCCCTTCCTGGGAGGAGATCATGACGTCCTCGTCGATCAGCATGCTGCCCGTCAAATAATGCGCCACTTTGATGTCCTCGATGGCTTCATACAGGACATCCCGCTGGTCGGCTGTGGACAGGCCGTCCGATTCCAGGCCAAGCAGGACGAGCACCGTTGTCCCGTCCTCCGAGACCATCTGTCCCTTAAGTTCCGGCTGGTCAAAATGCGACGTGACGGAGGTCAGACCCAGCTCTTTCTGTCTGGCGGAGAAGCGCTCCACCGCGGCGCGCACCTCCCCGAGTTCACCTTCATCCAACCCGTCTTCGTCGTGGAACACGAAAACAGCCGAGGTGCCATCCTCGCCCATCTCGTCAAGCAGTTTTCCCGCCAGCTCGGACGGATAGCCTTCCGGCAAGGTGATCATACCTTTTTCATGAACGATTTCCTGCAAGTTCGGCGCGGCCACAAACATTCCCGCGGCAACCGCGAGCCATGCGGCCAACAGCACCCAGCGCAAGCGGACAATCGTCTTCATGGTTTCATCCACTCCCCATCCTGATGGTTCATCTCTTTCTTGATCCACTCGTCTTTTTTGACCAGCTCCGCCAGCCGTTCGAGGGTATTGAGAAACTGGTCGAAATCCTGGCGGGGAAACCGCCGGATCAGTCCTTCCAGCAGTTCATGAATCCGGTCGACCGCCGACTGGCACACATCCCTGCCCCGTTCCGTCAGCATCAGGCTGTACACCCGCCGGTCGCGCTCGTCCGGCACCCTTACCATGTATTGTTTGTCCGCAAGCCGCGTTGTAATCGCCGTAATGGCGCTTCTGTTCACGCAAAACCTCTCCGCCATCTCGCTTGCCGTGCACGATCCGCGCTTGTGGATGTAGCGCAGCGCCATGAACTGGTCCAGCGTCAGGTCGTCATCGATACACTCGCGGATGAGCGCATTCAAACGGCGGTTGACGATATCCGTCACCGCCTCGAACCGGTCGATGTACTGTCCGATCTGCTCCGGCCCCATCATGCATCCTCCTGTTCCGGCCAAATGTTGATGTTGCCTGTCGTTTTCCTGCTGATTCGTCCCTATAGTTTCATGCTTGAATGGTTCACTAATTGAACTATATACCCTGCCGACCCCTCAAGTCAAGAGACCTGCCGGGCAGGCACCATTTCCTTCTTCACCCGGCGGGCTGATTTTTTTCAGCCGGCTTGGCGGCTGTCCTGGCCGTTGCCAGCGAAATGGCCACGCATCCGAGCAGCACCGCGCCGGTGATGGCGAACAGGGTGGGCAGGGACGCCGGAATCAGGCCGAGACCGGACGAGCCGACCACCACCCCGATCGAGAAAAACGCATAAAAGACGCCGTAAGCCTTGCCGCGGTTGTTCTCGTTGGTGGAATGGGCAAGCAGCGTATTGATCGCGGGAAAAAGGAAGGAAAACCCGATGCCGTACAGCACCATCACCGAACTGAGCAGCCAGCTTTGCACGGACTGGCCGATCAGGATCTGACTGATGCCGAGCAGCCCGAGCCCGATCACGTAGCAAACAAACGGCGAAACCCGGTCAAACATCCTTTTTGTCGGCAGCACAAAAAAGAGCACGGCAATGACGCCAAAGATGCTCATCATCATGCCGCTCGTGCGGGAGTCATAGCCCAACTGCTCCACATGCAGCGGCAGCAAATAGGCGAGGGCGCCCTGGGACACCATCAGAAAAAACGCGCCCGCAAAGGCCAGCGCCATTCCCCGGTTCAGCTCCAGCCTTTTGGCCTCCCGCCGCTCCTTCAGCACGGCGACCTTGCGGGTTCGGACAAACAGGACGACCGCCGCGAACAGCACGAGCCCCGCGATCGCCACCGTCGTGAAAACGAAGGGGACGCTCGTCCTGCTGGCCATGATGCCGCTGTAGGCCGGCCCGACAATGGCGGCGATGCCGACGAAGGAACCGGTGACGGCGCTCTGGCTGCCCTGCCGTTCCGTCCGGGTCGCATTGGCAATGTATGTGAATGCGGCGGGCACGATCAGGCCGCCCAGGAGCCCGTGCAAAAAACGCACAGCGAGCAGCTGCTCCGGCAGCCAGACCGCGTTGTACAACAGCAGCGTGAGGCTGGTCACCAGGAGACCGGCTGTGAACACCGCGTATGCGCCCAGCCGGTCCGTGAGCACTCCGGAAAGGATGTTGCCGATGGTGTTGGAGAACGAATACATCCCGACCACAAAGCCCGCCATCATGGAGGCAGCGCCAAGGGAAACGGCGAAGGTGCTCATCACCGGAAGCTGGGTGAACAGATCCAGAAAGGTAAACAGAATGGTCAGATAGACAAGCCAGATGGCCGGAAACGGTTTGACCGGAAATTGGGGCTGCCGTTTTTTCAGCATCCGGTCCAGCGCAAAATTGCCGAAGGGAATGCAGCCGGCCGCCACCGCCAGCGCCGTCCACTTGATATGCCACTGCACGCGAAGTTGCGCATACAGAATCGCCAGCAAATAGGCCGAGAAAATGTAACCGTGCGCCGTGCCCACGATGGTCACCGCCATGGGGAGATCCGCGGCGTATTTGAGCGGCATGGCGATGCCAAACAGGGCAAGCAGGGAAATGCCGTCCAGGATTCCGACATACCGCACCAGGGATACAGGATGAAACAACGAATGCACCGTTTTCAATTTCGCCTCTCCCTTGCTGTTCAGATCGACTTGCAGTCACAAAACCGCTGCCTGTACTCCAATGGCGCCAGGCAATTGCCCGGTAACTGCCTGGTAATTGACTGGTATTTGCCAAGTAATTGCCAAGTAATTGCGCGAAGTTTGGCAATCATTTATTGCTTATTGTACAGAATGCGCAAACATCGCGCAAAGGACAGATTTGTTAACGATTTTGGGCAAACGCCGTTTCCGGGTGTATAATGGAAGTAAGGTCGTTTGCGCATGATGTTTTTCTCTGCGTGGGGGATGTTATTCTCTGCGCGATGGAAGTTTTTCTCTGCGCGATGATTGTTTCTGCTTGATGAAATTTCCTTTCGGGAGGGAGCGGAAAATGGGGAAAACGGGTGTTCAATCGCGGAAAGCGGCCATGCGGTCAACCACGGAAGATGTTGTTTGCTGGGGCCGGTTTTCCATCGAACCGTGGGACATGCTGTTGGCTGCGACGGACAAAGGCTTGTGCTATGCCAGCGCGGACGATGAGAAAGATTTTGCCCGTCACATGCGCAGATGGTATCCCGATCACCGGCTCGTCCGGGATGAGCGGGCGCTGCAGTCATATGCAGAACAGTTGAAGGAATACTTCGACGGCCGAAGAACCGTCCTGGATGTTCCGCTGGACGTGCGCGGCACCCCGTTCCAGCTGTCGGTCTGGAACGCCCTGCGCCGCATTCCCTATGGGGAAACCCGATCCTACCGGGAGATTGCGGAGGCGATCGGCAAACCCTCCGCCGTTCGGGCGACGGGGGGAGCGATCGGCGCGAATCCGGTGATGATCGCGATTCCCTGTCATCGGGTCATCGGAAGCGACGGCTCGCTCACCGGATTCAGCGGCGGACTTGAGTGGAAATCCTGGCTGCTGCAATTGGAAGGCGCGTCAGCGTCCGCGTCTGTGGTATAATGAACTGACCCAACCGGTCGCCTTGCGAGACCGATCGACTTGCTGTACCGATTCACTTGCGGTCGAATTGCGGAATCGATCAATTTTAACGTTAGGAGCTCACAGCGGTGAACCACGTCCATACGATTTTCGAAAACATTGCCCAAAAATACGACAAAATGAACGATATCATCAGCTTCGGGCAGCACCGCGCCTGGAGAAGGGTCGCCATGAAAAAAATCAGCATGCAGCCGGGGCAAACCGCCATCGATGTGTGCTGCGGCACCTGCGACTGGGCGATCGATCTGGCGAAGGCCAGTGGAACCGGCCGGATCGTAGGCCTGGACTTCAGCCGAAACATGCTGGAAGTCGCCCGGACGAAGATCACCCGGCTGGGGCTGCAGGATCAGATCGAGCTGGTGGAAGACAACGCCATGGCGCTGCCCTTTCCGGATGAAACCTTCGATATCGCCACCATCGGATGGGGCTTGCGCAACGTTCCGGATTATCTCCAGGTGCTGAAGGAAATGCACCGGGTGGTGAAACCGGGCGGCCTTGTCGCCTGCCTGGACATGTCCAAGCCGACCTGGCAGCCGTTCAAGGGCATCTATTATTTTTACTTTGAAAAAATCATGCCCTATCTCGGCAAGGTTTTTGCAGGCGATTACGAATCGTACGCCTGGCTGCCGGAATCCCTGAAATCTTTTCCGGGAAGGGACGGCCTGGCGGAGCTGTTTTACGAAGCCGGCTCCCGCAGCGTCGACGTCACTCCCTTTTTCGGAGGCATCGCCTGCCTGCATATCGGGAGGAAGTAAGCGGCTTTGTCGGCGGCGGACAACGGACGCCGAGAGAAGCATATTGCTTCTCTCGAGCCGAGCACCCGCATGATCATGGTAAAGGTTAAAAAAATTCGACCACCGGCGTGGCTGCCCGTCCATCCTTCCGCAGCCGCGGGAGAGGTCGAATTTTTTCTTGTCCTCTACAATTTTCCCAGCTGGAATTCGCTTGTGCGGAGCGTCAAATGCTCCATCCATTCCCGGTCCACCGCCACGCCGATTCCCGGGCCTTCCGGCACGGCGATCCGGCCTCCCCTGACCACCGCCGGCGGGTAAACGATGTCCCGCTCCCAATATCGCGATGTGGCGCTGATATCGGCGGGATAACGAAAGCTGGCCAGCGAGGCCAGAGCAATGCTGTGGGCCCGGCCGACGCCGCTCTCGAGCATGCCTCCACACCACAGCGGCATCCCCCAGTGGCGGGACAACCGGTCGATCGCCAACGCTTCCGCATATCCGCCCACGCGTCCGAGCTTGACGTTGATCGCCCGGCAGCACTTCAGACCGGCGGCAAGCCTGGCATCGGCGGCAGACCCGATGCTCTCGTCCAGACAGACGGGAGTTTGCAGAACAGCCTGGAGCCGGGCGTGACCAAACCAGTCCTTATCCCCGAAGGGCTGCTCAATCATGAGCAGCCGAAACTCGTCCAGCAGCCGCAGCCGCTCAAAATCCGCAGCCGAAGAGTACGATCCGTTGGCATCGGCCATGATGGCCAGATCGGGGAAACGGTTGCGGATCGGTTCCAGAATCGTGACATCTGCCGATGGACTGATCTTGACCTTGATTCGCTCGTACCCTTCCTCCAGATGCCGCTCAATGACGGACAGCGTCTGCTCCACCGAAGGCTGGATGCCAACCGCCACTCCGGCCTCGATTTCCGCGCGTTCCCCTCCGATATACCGGCTCAGGGGCTGTCCGTGCTGTTTGGCCTCCAGATCCCACATCGCCATATCGAGGCCGGCCTTTGCCATCGGATTTCCCTTGACGGGCATGAGCCGCTCATACACATCCCGGCAGGACTTCATCGGCCGCTGGTCATCCAGCACGAGCGGGATCAGATACCGCTCCAGCATGCGCCACGCCGTGTCCACGGTTTCTTCCGTATACCAGGGGCCTTCAAAGGCGACGCATTCCCCGAATCCGGTCAGCCCGTCTTCGTCCATCACCTCGAGAATGATCGACCGGCGCTTCCTGTACACCGCATTGGCGGCCGCAAAGGGTGATTTGAGCTCATTTTCGATCAGATGCATGCGAACCCGGACAACCTGACTCAAAAAACCTTCTGTCCCGCGCGACACGTCGGAGGACACATCGGAGAAGGAATCAGAAGACAAACCTTGAGGCAAATCGGCAAACAGACTGTCGCGCGTCCATCCGTCGGTCAATGCGAATCACCCTCTCCCCGCGTCCGGTCCATCTGCGAACCCGAAATCCGGGGCTCCTGCGGGTGCTGGTTCCCATGTGAAAACCGGTCGCCTTCCGCAGGACGGTTTTCCTGCGGAAGCAGCCGGACCAATTCCCTCCGCAGCAGCTTGTTGGTGCCGTTTCGCGGGAGGGCCGCCACAAAATGGATGTCGGCGGGCACCTTGTATTTGGCCAGTTTTTCCCGGCAGTGCCTCAACAGCTCCTGCTTGAGCGCTTCCCTCTCGCTTTCGGATTGCGGAAACGAGCGCACGACGACAAAGGCGGCTGGAGTTTTGCCCCACACGGGATGATCCACCCCGGTCACACCCGCCTCCAGCACAGCCTCATGCGCGGCAAGCACCGACTCGATTTCCGCCGGATACACGTTTTCGCCGCCGGAGATGATGAGATCGCTGCGCCGGTCCTGCACATACAGAAAACCGTCCTCATCGACATACCCGATGTCCCCCGTGCGCAGCCAGCCGTCCCGAAACGCTTCCCGCGTCGCTTCGGGGCGGTTGAAATACCCCGGCGTCACGTTCGGCCCCCTGACGAGTATTTCGCCGCTCTCCAGCGGAGATGCGTCCTCGTTCCGCTCATTGACGATGCGAAGTTCCGACAGGAACAGCGGTTTGCCGGCGGACCCGAGCTTGCTCAGCATGTAATCCGGGGAGAGCGTCGCGATCTGCGATGCCGTCTCCGTCATGCCATAGCTTTGATACACCGGGATCCCCTTGGCGACACAGCGTTCCAGGAGCGGCAGCGGAACCGGCCCCCCGCCCAGCAGCACGCATCGGAGCCGCTCAGGATAGGAGCGATTATCGAGTTCATCGAGATCATCCACCATGCGGTTCAGCATGGCTGTGACCACCGAGATGATCGAAATGCGTCCGGACAAAATCGCCTCGTTCACCGCCCGCGGGTCAAAGCGCTCCATGATTTCGATGCACATGCCGTAAATGAGGCTTTTGTAAACGGCGGACAAACCGCTGATATGATACATCGGCAGGCAGACGAGCCAGCAGTCATCTTCCCGGAGCCCGAGATTGAGCGCGGATCCGATCGCTGACGCCCAGTGGTTCCCCCAGGTCTGGACGACCCCTTTGGGCCGGCCCGTTGTGCCGGACGTATACATGATCGTCGCGGGAGAGCCGGGATCAACATACTCGCTCAGCATCGGCTGTTCCGGCCCCTCTTTCCGTTCCGCCGAATTCGCCAGTTTTTCCAGCTCATGATGGGAAATGGCCGTGGCGGGAACCGGAACAGGAACCGCCTGCCCGTCCGCCGCCTCATCCCGCTTCATTCGAACGGCGGCTTCCAGGCATTGGCGGACAAAGGATGCCGATTCCTCGTCATGCACGACGAAGCGCGCGCCGGAATCCGCCAGCTGGAACGCGGCCTCGTCAACCGACAGGCGCAGATTGATCGGCAGCAGGACGGCGCCCGCGTAAGCAACCGCGCAGATCAGCGAAAGAGCGTGAAGATGGTTGCGGCTGTAGATCGCCACAAGATCCCCCGGACGGACGCCAAGCCCAAGCAGCGCCTGGGCTTTACGTCTCGCATCCTCATGCAGTTGGGCAAAGGTGACCGTTTCCCGCCCATACCGGGCGGCGATCCGATGGGGCGTCAGCAACGCGCGCTTCGACAGCCAGTTTGGCCATTTTTCCGTTCCGCGTTCCGCCCCCCTGTTTCCGAACACATCACCGGCAAGCATCATCGGCGCACCGCACCTCACGGAAAGCGCGGGAACTGCCCGAAGTTCGGCTTGCGTTTTTCCTTGAAGGCATTGGCGCCTTCCTTTGCTTCATCCGTCGTGTAATAGAGCAGAGTCGCGTCTCCCGCCAGCTGCTGGATGCCCGCCAGGCCGTCGGAATCCGCATTGAAGGCGGCTTTCAGGAAGCGGAGGGCCGTCGGGCTTTTCTCCAGAATTTCCCGGCACCACTGGATCGTTTCCTCCTCCAGCCTTTCCAGCGGCACCACCGTGTTCACAAGTCCCATCTGCAGCGCTTCCTGGGCGTTGTACTGGCGGCACAGATACCAGATTTCCCGCGCCTTCTTGTGCCCGACGATGCGCGCCAGATAACCCGCGCCATAGCCGCCGTCGAAGCTGCCGACCTTCGGGCCCGTCTGGCCGAAGATGGCGTTGTCCGCGGCGATGGTCAGATCGCACACGATGTGCAGCACATGTCCGCCGCCGATCGCGTACCCGGCCACCATGGCAATGACCGGCTTCGGAATCGTGCGGATGAGCCGCTGCAGGTCGAGCACGTTCAGCCGCGGGATTTTGTCATCGCCGACATAGCCGCCGTGGCCGCGCACCTTCTGGTCTCCGCCGGAGCAAAACGCCTTGCCCCCCGCGCCGGTCAGGATGATGACGCCGATGTTGGAATCATCCCGCGCATCCGCAAAAGCGTCGATCATTTCCGACACAGTCAACGGACGGAACGCATTGTGGACCTCGGGCCGATTGATGGTAATTTTCGCAATGCCTTCGTCGCATTTCTCATAAATAATATCTGTATATTCCCCTGCTTTTACCCATTCTGCAACCGCCATCGTTCCATCCATCCTTCCTGAAAATACATTCTGTTCATATTTGCCGCCATCCCATTTCTGTCAGGATTTCTTTCCCCGCAGCTGTCTGAAAAACGAAATGACAACATCCCGAAAAACGTCCGGCTTCTCCAGATGCACATTGTGCCCCGCGCCGGGGACGATCACCTTTTCCGCGGCGGGCAGCAGCGCCCGCATCCTTTCGGCAATCGCCGCGTATTTTTCGTCCTCCTCGCCGGCGATGAGCAGCACCGGGAGGTTCAGGCGGGGCAGGCCATCCCACCAGCTTGGCTGGCTTCCGGTGCCCATGCCGCGCAGGCTGTTGGCGAGGCCGGACGGATGCTGCCGCATCCGCTGCTCGCGGATCCGCCCCAGAATGCCCTTGTCCAGCCGGCGCATCGTCGCAAACAGGGGGAGGCTGCTCCAGTAATCGGCGAACCACTCCAGACCCCTGGCCTCGATCTGATCCGCCAGCGCCGCATCCGATTCCCTGCGCTGCCTGCGCTCCTCCTCCGTGGGCAAACCCGGAGAGCTGCTCTCCAGCACGAGCGATAACAACCGTTCCGAATATAGACTAGCAAAAGTCAGAGCCGTTCGTCCACCCATCGAGTAGCCGAGCAAATGAATGCGGCCGAAACCGAGCTTGTCCAGGAGAGTCAGCAGGTCCGCCGCCACCCGCTCGATGCGGTAGCGATCCGCCTCCGGCGGCGATGAGGTGTCCCCGTGGCCGGGCAAATCGACCGCGATCGCGTGAAACCGGTTCGCCGCCAGCTCCCGCGCCAGCATCTCCCAGTTGGAGCGGCAGCCAAAAAAACCGTGCAGCAAAAGGACCGGCTCGCCACCGGGTCCGCCGTACGTGCCGTAGGCGTAGGTGATCCCGTTGACTTCCATGACTCCCGTCGCTTCACCCATCGAGTTCCACCTCCCGGCTCCACTCTTGTCCCCCGTTCCGGTACCGCGCCAGAGAATCCGAAAGCCGCGGCCAGATGCGGCGGAGCCACTCCACGTTCTTCTGCCGGTGCGTGCGGACTTCGATGATGCCCGGACCGTCTTCGGCAAATCGCTTCCGCAGCTCCGCACGGAACTCGTTCCAGTCGGCGGGCTGGCAGTAGGATGCGCCAAACAGCCGCGCGGCATGCTCGAACTCAAGCCCCGTCGGCGTGCCGAACAAAGTTTCAAAATGACGCGGCAGGGTCGCCTGCGGCAAAAACGAGAAAATGCCCCCGCCGTCGTTGTTCACCAGCACGATGGTGAGCGGCAGCTTGTACAGTTTGCCGGCCAGCAGCCCGTTGAGATCATGGAAAAAGGAAAGGTCCCCGGTAAGCAGCACGGTCCGCTTTCCGGCGGCGCAAAACCCGAAGGCGGTGGAGACCGTGCCGTCGATCCCGTTGACGCCCCGGTTGCCGGCAAACACAATGTTTTTGTCGCTGCACATGAAAAAAAGGTCCGCGTACCGGATCGGCATGGAATTGGCCAGGACGATCGCGCTGTCATCGGGCATGCAGTCGGCCAGTTCCTTGACCACTTTGCCCTCAAACCAGAACTCGTCCTGCCTGTAGTCCGCTTCGGTCCGCAACAGATCCCGGGCCATGCGGTTGTATGCCTGCCAATCCTCCGACCACCCGGAACCCCCCGAAAGCTTCACGCTTCCTTCCGCCAACCGTTCCGCCAGCTGGTCGCAAAGCGCCTTCGGATCCGCCCTCAGAACGGTCGTCGCGGCCAGATTCGGATCGCGCAGCTCGCCCGCGGCCTCATCCGCGAGCAGCAATTCGTACCGGCCCCGGTGCAGGTCCAGATACTGCATGAACGGCTTGGACACCGGCATGGCGCCGAACCGGATCACCACATCAGGCGCGAGCGCCTGCGCCGTGGCCCGATCCCGCAAAAAGGCGTCGTACGTGTCGACGACCAGCTGATGAATTCCATCCCCCGTGCAGCGCAGCTGGGACAGCGGATCGGCGAGAACGGGATACCCAATCAGCTGCGCCAGCCGCAGAAGCGAAGGTGCCAGCTCCGGATCGTCCTGCGGCCCGCAGACGATGATGCCTTTGCGCGCCGACGCAAGCACAGCGGCAATGCGGTCCACCTCCGCCGGAGGCAGCATCATTGTGCCGCGCACCTCGGCAGGCAGAGCGGCATCCGCCCGCTCCTCCTCCCTGCCGTAGCGGTACAGGAGCGGATGATCCAGATCCGGCAGAAGAGGCTCCCGGATCGGAAAGTTCAGGTGAACGGGCCCGCGGGGGGACTCGCCCGCGATTCCGACCGCCCGGCGGGCGACCGAGCGGACATAGCGCACCGTTGCCGGATCCTCCTCCGGCAAAGGCATGTCGACAAACCATTTGGCGTGGCTTCCGTACAGATTCAGCTGATCCATCGTCTGGGGCGCGCCGACATGCCTCAGCTCATGGGGCCTGTCCGATGTCAGCACGACCAGGGGCACCCTGGCAAGCTTCGCCTCCGCCACGGCGGGAAAATAATTGGCCGCCGCCGTGCCCGAAGTGCACAGCAAAGTGACCGGCTCACGCAATGCCTTCGCCAGTCCCAAGGCAAAAAACCCCGCCGAACGCTCGTCAATCTGGATCCACACCCGGATGCCGGGATGTTCCTCCAGCAGCAGGGCCAGCGGCGTGGAACGCGATCCCGGACTGACCACCGCATGCCGGATGCCGCCGGCAAACAGCTCATCGACGAAAGCGCTCATGTACAAGGTCAGGGTGTTGGTTTCCGTCATTTATTTCGCCTCCACCTGCTCCGCCTTCTCCTGCTCTGCCCCCGGATGTCCGGTTCGGGTTTGAGCCTGATCCGCCATCCGCACCTGGCGGCTGCCCGTCAGGGCTGCGATCATCGGGCGGAATTTGATGACCGTTTCGGCGTATTCCTGATCCGGCACGGAATCGCCCACGATTCCGCAGCCCGCAAACAGAACGGCCCGATCATTTCTGACGAGGGCGGAGCGGATGCCGGCGACGAACTCCCCTTCGAGACGGCCGTTCATCCAGCCGATGGGCGCGGCGTACCAGCCGCGGTCGGTCGGCTCAAACTCCCGGATAAATTCCATGGCCGCCTCCCTTGGCTTCCCGCCCAGCGCGGGGGTCGGGTGGAGCATTTCCACCGCCTGCAGCAAGGTCGCCCCCTCCTTTGCTTTCCCCCGGATCGGCGTCTGCAGATGCTGCACATCCTTGAGCTTGTACAGGATCGGCTCACCGGGCATTTCGATCTCATCGCACAGCCGGCTCATGGCATCGGCAATCATCCGGACGGCCAGGTCGTGCTCCAGCCGGTTTTTGTGATCCGAAAGCAAATACCGGCCGATGTTCTCGTCCTCCGCCGGCGTTTCTCCCCTCGGGGCCGTTCCCGCCAGCGACAGCGTGATGAACTGCCCGTCTTCCCGCTTGACGAGGCGCTCGGGAGTGGCCCCCACAAAACAGCTCTCCCCGCTCTCAAAGGCAAACACATAGGTTCCGGGCTGGTTGCTCCGGAGCGTCTCGAGCACCTGCCGCAGATCAAACGGGCTTTCCTTCTCCAGCAGGCACATGCGCGCCAGAACAACCTTCTCGAACCGGTTGGAGCGGACCGCCCGCACCCCTTGTTCCACGGCCTGAAGCCATTCTTCCCTGGCGATCTCCGTCAGGGTGACAACCGGCTCCCCGGAAGTTCCCCCGAATGCTTCCCGGGATGCTTCCCGGAATCCTGCCCCGGATGCTGCCGTGGAGGCTGCCGCAGAGGCTTCTTCTGCCGCTTCCCCGGCGGATTCGAACATGCGCCTGAACCGAATCCATTCGCCCTCGCATGCCTTCCATTCGGCCTCGGAATCGCTTGCCGGATCGATCATCCTGCTGAAGGTCAGCCGCGCTTCTCCATCCCGGATGCTGACCACAAAAGTCGGCAGCACAAAACGCGAATCCGGAAAATTCCGCCAGATCTCTCCCCCATGTTTCCGGGGATCAAAAGAAAACCCGCCCACGAGCAGCGGACCCGACAATCCGGCGTCCGCCGTGGCCGTATGCCCTGCCTCGCCACAATCGCCGGGTTCCTCCCCGCCAATCACCGCACGGGCCATCAGCTCGGTCCATCTTTGTTCCACTCGGGCATACCGGTTGGCATATCGCTCGTCGCCTGCTTCCACGCCCACCTCCAGCGCCACGCCAAAGGCGACAAACGCGTGATCCGAATGGGGCTCCGACCAGAAAAACCGGCTTCCCCCGTAAACAGTCCCGGCCCGCGCAAACAATTCCGTCAGGGAACACGGTTCCATGCGCTCCGTGAAACTGAACAGCACCTGATCCCGCAACGATTGCGAACGCCGGATGGCCAACTCAAGAAGTTCCCGTTTTGCTTGATTCGTCTCGCTAGCAAACACCCTGATTCACCCTTATTCGTCTTCTGCTCGATGCTCACGTCAAGGTTTTCCCGGATATGGTTCTGCGGGAAATGATCGGCTCCCCCGATCCTCGCCTGATTCGTTGACACCGGCCGGATCATTCCGTACACTGAATATGTTTGGGCAGTTGCCCCGCGCATTCTTTTCTTATTTTATACTAGTTTTCTCAATATCTCTATTGTCTGATCTTTTGTCTGATCTTTTGTCTGATCGATTGCCTGCGTTGACTGTTTGATTTTTGTCGATGGTCCGGGTTGTCCGGAGGACGATTGCAAGATTGATCGGTGATCTGAAAAAACCGAGGAGGGGATCCGATGCAGCCGAAACTCAATACGCCTTCGGGCATGCCGCAAACCTCGCCCGATTCCGGGGGCATCCGGCTGGATGTATGGTGGCGGCTGATGCGTCCCCATACGTTGACGGCCTCCTTTGTGCCCGTCTTGCTCGGAACGGCGATGGCTTTGCATGACGGCCATTTCCATCTGACGCTGTTTTTGTCGATGTTTGTCGCATCCGTCCTCATCCAGTGCGCAACCAATATTATAAATGAATACTATGACTTCGTCCGCGGTCTGGACACAAAGGAAAGCGTCGGCATCGGCGGCACCATCGTGCGGGACAACGTGAACCCTCGCCATGTGTTTCGCATCGCCATGCTGTTTTACGGCATTTCGCTCCTGCTCGGCGTGTACATCTGCTATGCCAGCTCCTGGTGGGTCGCCGCCGTCGGCACGCTGTCGATCCTGGTCAGCTACTTTTACAGCGGGGGACCGCTGCCGATATCCAGCACTCCGCTGGGAGAACTGTTTTCCGGTCTGTTCATGGGGCCCGTCATCATCATGATCACCTATTTCATCCAGGCCGGCGGGCTGTCGCTCGATCACCTGCTCGTTTCGCTGAGCGTCGGCGTCACCATCGGGGCAATCAACATGGCCAACAACATCCGGGACCGGGTGCAGGACAAGGCCGGGGGCCGCAGGACGCTGCCCGTCCTGCTCGGGCATGACCGCGCGGTCCGGGCGCTGGCCATCTTTCTTACAGCCGCGGTCGTCTGGCTCATCGCCCTTGTGCTGGCCGGTTCCGCCACACCGTGGGTCCTGCTGGGCATCCTTGGCATTCCCAAAGCGGTGCAGGCCGTCAGGAGCTTCCGGGGCAAGACGAAGCCGGCGGACATGATGCCCGCGATGAAGGCGACGGCGCAGTTCAACACGTTTTTCGGACTGCTGGTCACGGCCGGTTTTCTCGTGCAGGGGTTGTGGAACGCATGGATGTAAAAATACATTCCAATTGGTCCCAAAACCGCCGGATGGGCCTCATGTAGTGTATTTGTGCATTATATTCGGGCATCGACCGTGAAGAATGGTCCTATGTGATGCATTTCTGCACTTCATGAGGCCATTGAGCGCGAAAAACGGTCCTATGTAGTGTATTTGTGCTTTACATTCGGCCATTTGCCGCGATAAACGGTCCTATGTAATGCATTTCTGCACTACATGAACACTTCATTCGGTTCGGCCTTCCATTCCAAAAAATAAGCGCCCAAGCCGCTGAACGGCTTGGGCCGTTTTTTTGCAGCATCGGCTTCTTCCATATCAATATTTTTACAATGCTGGATGGATGATGTAAGATGGAAATAAGAACCGGCGAAGCGAAAACTTTTTGGCCCCCGGCTGCGTCTATATTCTATATCATGCAAAAAGCGATCAAGCAGCGAACGGTGAAACCATGAGCAAAATTACCATCATGATACCTTGCTACAATGAGGAAGAAACGATCCCGCTGTTCTACAGCCGCATCAGGCCGGTCATCGACAGCCTGGAGGAGGAAGTGGAGCTGCTGTTTGTCAATGACGGCAGCCGGGATGGCACGCTGGAGCGCATCAGGGAACTGCAGCGGCGCGATCCGCGCGTGCAGTATGTGGATCTGTCCCGGAACTACGGCAAGGAAATCGCCATGGCCGCGGGATTCGACTATGCTTCGGGAGATGCGGTCATCAACATCGACTGCGATCTGCAGGATCCGCCCGAACTCATCCCGGAAATGATCCGCTTTTGGAAGGAAGGGTATGACGACGTATACGCGCAGCGCAAAAAGCGCAACGGCGAACCGTGGTTCAAGCGGTTCACTGCCCACGTGTTCTACCGCCTGCTGGCGAGGCTCACGCCGATTCCCGTGCCGATCGACACGGGGGATTACCGCCTGCTCAGCAGTCGGGCGATCCGGGCGCTCCGATCGATGCGCGAATCGCAGCGCTACACCAAGGGGCTGTACAGCATCGTCGGATTCAGGAAGAAAGCGATTCCGTACGAACGCGAGCCGAGAGCGGCCGGACAGACCAAATGGAACTACGCCAGGCTGTTCGGCCTGGCCATGGAGGGCATCACGACGTTTTCGGTCATGCCGCTCAGAATCTCCACCTTCATCGGCATCTTCACTTCCTTTGCCGCCTTCGTGTACATGGCCTATATCGTGCTGCGGACGCTCATCTACGGCGTCGATTTCCCCGGTTACGCCTCCCTGGTCAGCTTCGTGCTGTTCCTTGGCGGGCTGCAGCTGCTGGCGCTGGGCATCCTGGGCGAATATGTCGGACGCATCTTCATGGAAACAAAGAGGAGACCTCTCTATTTTGTAAACGAGTATTCGGGAGAGACCGAAACCGATGATCAAAACACTCCATCGCCTGCTTGAGTCCGAGACCGTCCGGTATGCGGCGGCGGGCGCGGCGACGACGCTCGTCAATTTCCTGGCCTTTGCCCTGATCAACCTGACGCCGATGCACTATCTGGCGGCGAATACGCTGTCCTTTTTCCTGGCGGCAGCCTTCGCTTACTTTGCCAATGAGCGCTTCGTGTTCCGGATCAGGACCGGCCCATGGACAGCGGCCTTCCGGCGCTGGGTGCAGTTTATGGTCATGCGCGCGGCGAGCTTCGCGGCCGACATGGGGCTGATGGCGCTGCTCGTCAGCGTTCTCTCGCTGAACGCCCTTTTGAGCAAGATCGCGGTGAATGCCGTGGTCATCGTCATCAATTATCTCGTCAGCAAATTCCACATTTTCAAAAAGGAAATCGGGACATGATCGAAAAACCCATCCTTCGATGGATTCGATGGTATTTTGTGTTGTATTTCTGCATCGCCGCGGGACAATTCCTGATGTTTTCCTTCCTGCGGGACATCGGCCTCGTCTTCTTTCTGGAAGCGCTTTTGTGGATCGCGGGATGGACCGTCATCGCCGGAAAACTGCCCGAGCGAAGCGCCTGGCTGATCCTCAGCGTCTTCGGTTTGTTTTTGAAAGGGCTGTGGATTGTGTGGGTGGAAACGCCGCCGGTGTCAGACTACGCCCTGATGTACAACGCGGCGCGGGAACTGCTGGAGGGCGGGCGCGAGTATCTGAACAACATATACTTCCAGCGGTTTCCCTATCAGCTCGGTTTCACGGCGTACCAGGCGCTGGTTTTGTCGGTGATCGATTCCGTGACCATCCTGAAACTGGCCAACGCCTTCTGGTGCGCCGCCGCCACCCTTGCGGTGTACGGAATCGCGCGCGAAACCGTCTCCCGCAAGGCCGCCGTTCTGGCCATGCTGCTCCACGCGACGATGCTGCCCATCCTCGTCCTGTCGTCTGTCATGACCAACCAGCACATCGCCATCGCCTGGCTGTATGGAGGCATCTTCGTCTGGATCAAGGCGGGCCATACGTGGAAAGGGGCGATCGTTGCCGGGGCGCTGCTGGCCATCGGCAACATCATGCGGCCGATCGGGATCATCGTCATCGCCGCCATCCTTGTGAACGAGCTGCTGCCTCTCGTGCGGAAGTCCTCCGGCAAGACCGCCGCCGCCGGGCACCAGCGGAGCAAGAACCGGCGCGGCGGCACCCGGCACACCGATAATCGGCGCAGCGGGCGAACGGGCGCCGTTCACCGGCAGGCCGAACGGACCTGGCTGCTGCGGACAAGACTGCTCAGGGCCGGAACGTGCATCGCCGCCTATGCCGTCGTCCTGGCGCTGGCCGGCCTGATCCTCGCGCAAACCGGGATCAGCCCGGACGGACTGCGAAACAATGATCCGCTGTGGAAGTTCGTGGTCGGCCTGAACGCGTCGATGAACGGCAGCTACTCCCATCAGGATGAACAGCTGGTCAATTACGGGTACATGGATCCGCAGAAGCGGTCCGCCCTGGAGCGGGACATCATCTTCGAACGGTTGACGGACCTGCGCAACATGGTGAAGCTTCCCTTTGTCAAAATCGGCAAGTTGTGGGCGGATCATCAGCCGGACTGGTTCACGTTTCCCAACCGGGAAGGCACCGCGTTCCACTATTTGGGCTGGCCGGTCCCGTTCGATGAAGCGATCGGAAAATACCGGAAGTTTGAACGCGCCGTGTTTTATTTGCTGGCGCTGGCGGCATTTTGGGGAATTGTGCGGCACCTGCGCGATCAGGACCGTCCATGGGAACCGTTCGGAACAGGACAGCGGCAGCAGGAGCAGTATCATGAGCGGCATCAAGAGCGGTACAATGAGCGGCTCAATGAGCGGCACAGTGGACAGCAGCACGAGCAGCACGAACAGGTACACGATCAGCACAATGAGCTGCAGCGGGAATGGAGCCGGCGCGGGCGGCGCCAACGCGAACAGCATCGGCTCCGGCCAGCGGAACGGCGCCATCACAACCTGAACCTGCTGATTCTCATTCTGGGAGCCCACACCTTTATCCATCTTTGGGTGGAAGTGCAGCCGCGGTACATGTATTTTCTGTTCGGGATCCTTCTCATCTTCTCCGCACGGGAGCTGATCCGGCTGGAAGGCTGGCTGCGGGAACGGTTGGGAACAATGAGCCGTCGAACGTCTGAAATCGAGTAGGAGGGAGCGGCTAGCCCCCGTCCTCTCTCACCACCTAGCATGCGGGTCCGCACCAGGCGGTTCCAAAAGGTTGACGAAGTTCCATGTAGCGAGTAAGCATGCTTTTCAGCCCTTTCGCTTCCCAGTAGGAAGTCGGGAGGGCATTATTGATGTTCCGGGACATTTCCCATGGTCCGCGTCG
>Ga0207866_1000412_pt1 | contig 63893 bp, 47 predicted proteins | sample HigsolmetaAR203D_FD_184835 | JGI IMG/M metagenome (GOLD analysis project Ga0207866, IMG submission 184835) | Ionic liquid and high solid enriched microbial communities from the Joint BioEnergy Institute, USA - AR20-3-D (SPAdes) (version 2) ...
AGCTGGAGGTAGGCGGTCGTGGATCCATTTTTATTTTTACGAGAGACGCGACGAATATACATGCCTATATATTACCACAAATAACCCATATTTTACAAGAGTAAAAATACGAAAGCGTGTGCCTATGGAAAAATGAGATTTTTTCTAGCTCCGCTCACAGAAAACCTTGCTGTTATGGGATTCTTGATTTTCTATATGCCCAAAAATGCCGATTTACTGTCGAACTCGGGATCGAGGATCTTGTGTTGCCCAATCATCCTCTCCACAAGATTCAGAAATACACCGACTTCTCCAGCCGCCGACCTCGGATTCCTCATCCTGGATGTTAAACCGCATGTTCCCCCTTGCCTGCATGCATTCCCGCTCCTCACCCGCTATTCACGGACTTCCCCCGCCCCGCCGCCGATGCTCCTCCGCCACGTTCCCGAGATCATTTTGATTTTCGCAACATTTTTATATAAAATGTTCTGCAGGCATACTGCTGTATTCGCACATTCTTTGGGCAAGGAGTGGTGGAAATGTTCGACATCGCCATTATCGGCGCCGGACCGGCCGGCGCAAGCGCCGCGCTGTTCACGGCCAAGGCGGGCAAGAAGACGCTGCTGCTCGACAACGACAAGAGCATCACGAAGCGGGCCTGGATCGAGAACCATTACGGCGTTCCGGAGATTGCGGGTCCCGATCTCGTCGAGACCGGCAAGAAGCAGGCGGCGAAGTTCGGCGCGGAAGTGAAGCAGGCGACGGTGACGAATATCGCGAAGGACGGGGACAACTTCCGCATCGAGACGGAAGACGGCGAGTCTTACGAAGCCGGGCAAGTCATCATCGCGACCGGCGTGCTGACGGACCTCGCCGGGAAGATCGGCCTGAAGTTGAAAGACGGCACCGAGCCGCGCATCAAGACGGTCATCGACTGCGACGCCGACGGCCGGACGAACATCGACGGCATCTGGGCGGCCGGCACGGTCGCGGGCGTGAGCGTCCATACGATCATCACGGCCGGCGACGGCGCAAAGGTCGCGATCAACGTCATCAGCAAGCTGAACGGCGAGCGGTACGTCGACCACGACGTACTGAAATCCTGACCCGGCGACGCCGGGCACCGCTGCAACGCGGTATCCTCAACCGCAACCCGGCACAACGCCCCACAGGCACACGAAAAACGGCAGCCCGAACCCGACACGCCCGCGCGGCGCGCCGGAGTCCGGCTGCCGTTTCTCATCGATGCGGCACCACATACAGCCCGTTTGCGGAATCCCACTCCGCGTACAGGACCCCCTCGAAGGACGCGATGCCCTGTTCCGCCAGCTCCTGCCTGAGCCATTCCTCGGACAGCGACGCCTTCCCGAGATTGTCCTTCTGCACCTGCCCGTCGAGGATGAGCGTAATCGGCAAGCTGCCGCCCTCGCCATGCAGGCCGAGATCGCTCCGCGTCGGCGCGCCGTACGGCCGCTTCGGCAGCACGCTGATCATGCCGTTCGTCTCGAGCACCGCGTAGTCGATCTCGCGCAGCGAGAAATACCCCTGCTGCCGCAGCATGCTGAGCAACTGGTCGAGATCGAGCATGTTGCGCCGCATGACATCGTACTGCAGCTCCCCGCGCCGGATGACGATGGACGGCTCGCCCTCGAACAGCGTGCGCATCTTCTTCGATTTCAGGGTCCACCGCCCGATCCCGTAAATGATGATCCCCCACACCAGAATGCCGTACAGGATCTCGAGCGCCGTCACATCGGGCTGATAAACCGCGTTGCCGACGAGATCCCCGAGCACCAGAATGGCGACGAATTCAAAGGGCGTCAGCTTGGAGAAATGCGCCTTGCCGAGCACCTGGTTGAACACGAACAGTCCCACGAATCCGACCAGCAAATCCAACGTGATATGTCCGTAATGACTCACGGCAACCCCCTGCGTTATCCGCTGCGGCAGTCGCCGTTAGTATTCCCTTATTTTCCTTGATCCGAACCGGACCTCGCTGCCAAAATCTTCACCTGCGGCATGGAGAGCAGCACCGCCGCCACGCACGCGAGCATGACGCACCCCGTCACGGCGAACTGCCCGGCAACCGGCAGCGGCACGAGGCCGATGCCGGACGACCCGGCCACCGTGCCCGCCGAGAACAACGCGTAGAACCAGCCGTAGGCCCGCCCGCGGTTCGCCTCCGTCGTGCCGTGGATGAGCAGCGTGTTGATCGCCGGGAACAGCAGCGCGAACCCGAGGCCGTACAGCGCCATCACCGCGCCGAGAACGGCCGTCCCGGCGCCCTGTCCGAGCAATATCTGGCTGAGCGCCATCATCGCGAGCCCTGATGCGAACCGCGCGGCGGGCGTCAGCCGCCGGAAGCCCGCGCGCGCCTGCACGATGAACACCGCGACCGCGATCAGGCCGAACAGGCTCATCAGTGTGCCGCTCATCCGCGAGCTGTAGCCGAGACCCTCCACATGCCGCGGCAGCAGATAGGCGAGCGCCCCCTGCGAGAACATGAGGAAAAAAGCCCCCGCGAACGACTGCAGCAGCTCCCGGTTCCGGACCAGCCTGCCTTCCGCCCCCCGCCCGTCTCTGCTCCGGGAATCCATGCGCCGCAGAAAAATCGCCGTCAGCAGCAGCAGCCCGAGTCCGAGAACCGCGACCGTCGCGAACACGAACGGCACGCTCGTCCGGCTCGCCATGATGCCGCTGTACGCGGGTCCGATGATCGCCGCGACGCCGACGAACGTGCCCGACACCGCGCTCTGGCTGCCCTGCCGCTCCCGCTCCGTCACGTTCGCGAGAAATGTGAAGGCGGCGGGCACGATCAACCCGCTCACGAAGCCATGCAGGAACCGCACGGCCACCAGCGAGGCCGGGCTCAAGGCGACGCTGTACAGCAGCAGCGCGCCGGCGGTCAGGGCGAGACCCGCGGTCAGCACCGGGTACGCGCCGCGCCGGTCCGTCAGGATGCCGGAGACGATGTTGCCGAACAGGTTCGTCGCCGAATACATGCCGACGACGAGCCCGGCCAAGGTCGCGCTCGCGCCGAGCGACAGCGCCCAGGTGCTCATGACCGGAAGCTGCACGAACAGATCGATGAACGAGAAGAACACGACCGCGTAGACGAGCCATTTGAGCGGAATCGGCTTCACCCCGAACCGGTCCCGGCGGCGCGCAATCGCGCGGTCGACCGCGAACCAGGCGAGCGGCACGAACGCCGCCAGGAGGCACAGCAGCGACCATCCGACGCGCCATTGCAGGCGAAGCTGCGCGTAGAGAATCGCGAGCAGATAGAAGATGACGATGTAGCCGTGGATCGTGCCGACGATCGTGACGGCCAGCGGCATGCCGGCGAAATACTTCAGCGGCATCGCGACGCCGAGCAGCACGAGCAGCGAAATGCCGTCCAGGGTGCCGGCCGCGCGGACGACCCTGACGGGGTGCAGCAGCTTGATCAACGTTTTCCTCTCCTCCGGGCCAAGACGCTATCCCTTCCATTCCACTTTATATTAACACGAGATTCGACAAAAAAGCCCGCCCCGTTCGGGACAGGCATGCATAACCGAAAACGTTCACGCGGCCGCGGCTTCCGCCCGGGCCAGAGACGCGATCGCGCGGAGCGCGGCCTCGATCTCGCGCTCCACCGCCTGCGCGACGATGTCGCGGTGCGGGTTGTACTCCTGATCGACGGTGTCCGCGTCGCCGTCCAGCGCGACGATCGCGCCCGCGCGCATGCCGCGCAGCGAGGCGATCACGTAGAGCGCGGCGATCTCCATCTCCACCGCGAGCACGCCCGCCTTCGCGTATGCCTCGTGCGGCAGCTCGACGACGCCGGTGAAGAATGCGTCGAACGTCGCGGTGATGCCCTTGCCGACGCGCCCGCCGCCGAGCGCCGCCGCCTCGCGGTAGAGCGCCTCGGTCACGGCGCTGTCCGCGACCGCCGGAAATCCCGGCGGCACGAGCTGCTTCGTCAGCCCTTCCTCGCGCACCGCCGCGGTGCTGACGATCAGGCTGCCCGCCGGATAGTCCGGCGAGAGCGAACCGGCGGTGCCGACGCGAATGATCGTGCGCACGCCGGCCCGCGCCAGCTCCTCGAAGCAGACGGCGGCGCCGGGCGAGCCGACGCCGTGGCTGACGACGGCGAGCTCCACGCCGTCATACCGCCCGACGAACGTCCGGTATTCGCGGGCGAACGCGAGCTCCCGCGCCTCCTCCAGCTTGCCCGCGATGTTCTCCGCGCGGAACGGATCGCCGCACACGAGCGCATAGGCCGGAATGTCGGCCGGGTCAACGCGCAAAATCGGCAACAGCATGAGCAGGGTCCTCCCTCGGGTTCAGTCGTAATCCTTGTGCATCCATTCGTCTTCCGGCATGGAGTACGCATCGTCCGAGAACCGCTGCTCCCGGAACGGGTCGGCGTAGTTGTGGAAGCCGCGCTGCTCCCAGTACCCCGGCCGGTCCTCCTTCATGAACTCGATGCCGCGCACCCATTTGGCGCTCTTCCAGAAGTAGAGATGCGGCACGATCAGCCGGAGCGGCCAGCCGTGCTGCGGCGTGAGCGGCTTGCCGTCATACCCCCACGCGAGCAGCACGTCGTCCCGCATCAGGTCTTCAAGCGGCACGTTCGTCTCGTAATCCTGGTCGGCGTGGATCATCACATGCCGCGCCTCCGGCGAGACGCGGATGCCCGCCGCCGCGAGCAGATCGCGGAACCGGACGCCTTCCCACGCGGTGTCGAACTTCGACCAGCGCGTCACGCAGTGGATGTCGCAGACGACGGTCGTCCGCGGCATGCTCTTCAGGTCCGCCAATGAAAAAATCCGTTCGCCGTCCACGAGGCCGAACACCCGGAGCGACCACTTCGATCCGTCCCCGTAATCCGGCACCTCGCCTTCGTGCAGGATCGGGAACCGGTCCGTCAGCGTCTGGCCCGGAGGCAGACGGTGCGCCTGTTCCGGGCTCACGCGGGGAGCCGGGGCGGTCGTGCGCTTGAGGCGTTCCGCTTTCCCTTTTGGATTCATCCGTTGCGCCTCCTCTTCGAAAAATCCCCCGCCGTCACTCGATCCGTCCGGACTGCCTCAGGTACGCGCGGTCCTTGAAGAAAAACATCGCGGCGAGCGTCATCACGTACGGCAGCGCCATCGTGAACTGCGTCGGCAGCGCGAAGCCCTGCAGCCGGATGCTGAGCGCGTCCATGAACCCGAACAGCAGGCTCGACAGCGTGACGCCGAGCGGGTTGTTCTGGCCGAGCATGACCGCGACGAGCGCGATGAAGCCGCGGCCGGCCGTCATCCCTTCGGTGAACTGCGTCACCTGGCCGAGGGAGAGCTGCGCGCCGGCGAGGCCGCACAGCACGCCGCTCGCGAGCACCGCGAGATACCGGATGCGGTCGATCCTGATGCCGAGGCTTCGCGCCGCCTCCGGGTGCTCGCCCGCGGCCAGCAGCCGGAAGCCCTTCACCGTGCGGAAGAACCAGAACTGCAGCGCCAGCGCCAGCAGGAACGCGAGATACACGAGCGGCGAATGGCCGGACAGGATGCCGCCGAGAGCCGGAATGTCGCCGACGAGCGGGATGTTCCATTTCGGCAGGCCGGTCATCTGCGGATCATAGTATGAGCCTTTCACGTGGAAAATCGCAAACAGGCAGTACGTCGTGAGCCCCGTCGCGAGGAAGTTGAGCGCCACGCCGACGACGATCATGTTCGCGTTCAGGCTGATCGTGAGCCAGGCGAGACTCAGCGACATGAGCCCCGCGCAGACGACGGCGAACAGGACGGCCAGCCACACATTGTGAAACAGATGATTGCCGACGATGGCCGTGAACGCGCCCGTCAGCATGAGCCCCTCGAGGCCGACGTTGAAGATGCCGACGCGGGCGCAGATCGCGCCGCCGAGCGCGGCGAGCAGGATCGGGGCGATCATCCGCAGCGTGGAGCCGTACAGCGAGATGTCAAGCAGCAGATCCATCGGCAGCCCTCGCTTTCCTGCGCTTGAGCAGCGCGAATGTGAACCGGGCGGAGATGAACAGGATGATCGCCGCCTGGATGACGCTCGCGATCTCGAGCGGCACCTCGGTGTTCCGCTCGACGCCCATGCCGCCCGTCTGCAGCGCCGCCAGCAGAAGCGCCGCGGCCGCCGTGCCGAGCGGGTGCGAGTTCGCGAGCAGCGCCGCCATGATGCCCGACCAGGCGTAGCCGGGGGCGGTCAGCGCGCCATCGATGTAGCGGTACTGCGTGCCGAGCGCCTCGACCGCGCCGGCGAGGCCGGCGAAGCCGCCGCTCGCCAGCATCGCCCAGGCCATCAGCCGGCCGCGGCGCACGCCGCCGTACAGCGCGAACAGCGGGTTGCTGCCGTGCATGCGCAGATGGTAGCCGGCAACCGTGAAGCGCAGGATCAGATACAGCAGCACGGCGGCCGCGGCCGCGATGACGAAGCCCGCGTGCACGCTCATCCCCTTGAACAGCTTCGGCAGCCAGACCGCCCGGTCGATCATGCTCGTCTGGTTGAGCGCGGCGTTGCCCGATGTGTCCTTGAGCGGAAAGCTGACGAAGTAGCTGCAGATGTAGATCGCGATATAGTTGAGCAGCAGCGTCGAGATGAGCAGATTCAGCCGGAAGCGGAGGTCGAGCCAGCCGGCAAGCAGCGACCAGAAGCCGCCGGCGAAGAGCCCGGCAAGCAGCGCCGCGGGCAGCGCGACGGCCGGCGGCGCCGGCAGATAGAGCGCGGTGACCGCCGCGGCCAGCGCGCCGAACAGAAGCTGCCCCTCCGCGCCGAGATTGAAAAATCCGGCGCGGAACGCGAGCGCCACGCCGAGGGCGATCAGCATGATCGGCGTCGACCGCGCCAGCGTGTTCGTCGTGTAGTAGAAGCTGCCGAAGGCGCCCCTCCACATCTCCGCGTACGTCTCGGAGACCGAGCCGCCGACGGCGACGATCGCGATCGCGCCCGCGGCGAGGCCGAGCAGCAGCGCCGCGAGCGGGTGGACGAGCCCGCGCAGACTATCCGCGATGAGCCGCATGAGCCGCGCCGTCTGCCTGGTCCGCATCGTCCGTCACCCCCGCCATCAGCTTGCCGATTCTTTCTTCCGTCGCTTCTTCCGCCTTCAGTTCGCCGACGATCCGCCCTTCGAACAGGACGAGGATGCGGTCGGACAGCTTCAGAATCTCCGTCAGCTCCGAGGAGACGAGCAGCACGGCGCCGCCCTCGTCGCGGCGCTTCAGCAGCTCGCCGTGGATGATCTCCATCGCGCCGATGTCGACGCCGCGCGTCGGCTCGGCGGCGATGACGAGCGGCGAGCCGTGCGCGAGCTCGCGCGCGGCGATCAGCTTCTGCAGATTGCCGCCGGACAGCGAGCCGGCCCTGGCGTCCGGCGATCCCGCCTTGATCTTGTAGCCGGCGATCCAGGACTCGGCCAGCCTGCGGACAGGGGCGCCCGGCAGCAGGCCGAACCGCTTCTTCAGCCGGTCCGTATGGCCCATCGCCGCGTTGTCGGCGACGCTCTCCCCTTTCGCCGAGCCCCACAGATAGCGGTCCTCGGGGATGTGGGCCAGCCCCTGCCGGCGGATGTCCCGCGCGTCCGTGCCGGCGACATCGCGTCCGCACAGCCGGATCGCGCCCGCGTCGATGCGCCGCAGGCCGGTCAGCGCCTGGATCAGCTCGGACTGGCCGTTGCCGGAGACGCCCGCCACGCCGACGATTTCGCCGGCCCGGACGGTGAAGGTCACACCGTCCAGCAGCGGCTTCGCCTTGCCCCGGCCGACGCGGATCGTGAGCCCTTCCACCTCGAGCACCGGCTCGCCCGGGCCGGCCGGCCGCTTCTCGAACGGCGCAAGCTCGCGCCCGACCATCAGGCGGGACAGCTCGCCGATGTTCGTGTCGGCGGCGCGCACCGTCGCGACGACGCGGCCGTCGCGCAGCACGGTGATCCGGTCGGCGACGTCCATCACTTCCTGCAGCTTGTGCGTGATCAGGATGAAGCTCTTGCCCCGCCGCGCCAGCCCGCGGATCGCGGCGAGCAGCTCCTTGACCTCCAGCGGCGTCAGCACGGCCGACGGCTCGTCCAGAATGATGATGTCCGCGCCCTGGTACAGCACCTTCAGAATCTCGACGCGCTGCTGGATGCCGACCGGACAGTCGGCGACCCGCCGGTGCGGATCGACCGGCATGCCGTACTCGGCGGACAGCCGCGCCGCCTCCCCGGCCGCCTTCTTCCGGTCGAACAGGATGCCGCGATGCGGCTCGCGTCCGATCACGATGTTCTCCGCCACGGTGAACGAGGGGAACAGCATGAAATGCTGGTGCACCATCCCGATCCCCGCGCGGATCGCATCCTCCGGCGAGCGAAGCGCGAGCTCCTTGCCGCGCAGCCGGATCGTGCCGGACGTCGGCGTCTCCTCGCCGTACAGAATGCGCATCAGCGTCGTCTTGCCCGCGCCGTTCTCGCCGACGAGCGCATGCACTTCGCCGGCTTCGAGCGTGAAGTCGACGCCCGCGTTGGCGACGACGTCGCCGTAAACTTTGGTGATTCCCTCCATTCGGAGCAACATGCCGTTTCCCCTTCCGCCATAACATTCCGCATTCCGGCAATACGCGCAACAGCCGGCCGCGTGGCGGCAGCCGGCTGCTCGTGAATCGGTTATTGCTGTTCGAGCGGATTGATGACCGTGATCGCGCCCGACACGATGTCGTCGCGGATCTTCCTCAGCTTGTCGATGTTCTCCTGGCCGAGTCGTTCATGAATCGGCGACGGCGACTCCGCCGTGACGAACGTCAGGCCGACGGCGTTCTCCTTGAGACCGTAGTTGACCGTGCCGAACGTGAAGTTGCCCTGCGCGAAGTCCTTGACCGTCTCGTAGACGACCGTATCGGTTTCCTTGAGCTGCGACAGGATGATGTGCTCCGGATCCTCGACCGTGCGGTCGACGTCCTGGCCGGAGGTCAGGAAGCCCTTCTCCTTCGCCGCCTCAAACACGCCGTTGTCGCTGACGGCCGACATGCCCGCGATGAAGTCGGCTCCCTGGTCGAATTGCACCAGCGCCAGCTCCTTCGCCTTCGCCGGGTCGGTGAAGCTGCCGACATAGCTCACCAGGAAGTTCGCGTTCGGGTTCGCGTGCTTGAGACCTTGCTCGAAACCGCCCGTGAACTTGCTCATCAGCGGGATGTCCATCGCGACGATCGCGCCGACCGTGTTCGTCTTCGTGATCAGGCCGGCGGCCGCGCCCAGCAGGAAGGACGCTTCATGTTCGCGGAACTCGATCGCGCGGACATTCGGCGCGTCGAACGACGTGTCGATGATCGCGAACGGACGGTCCGGATTTTCGGCGGCGACCTTCGTCAACGCGTCGACCGCGGTGAAGCTGCTCGTGATGATCAGATCGTAGCCGTCGGCGACGGCGGCGCGCAGATTCTGCTCGAACGCGGCCGGGTCCGTCGATTCGATCGTCTTCACCTCGACGCCGAACTCCTCGCCGGCCTGGTTCAGCCCGTCCACCATTTGCGTAAAGAACGGGTTGACGCCGATCTTCTCCGGGATCACGAGCGCGATACGCTTCTTCGGACCTTCCGCCTCGCCGCCCGCGTTGTCCGGGCCCGCGTTCGTTCCGGCGCCCGAGCCGGCGTTCTGCGACGATCCGCTTCCGCTGTCCGCGTTCTTCCCCTTATTTCCTCCGCCGCATGCCGTGAGCAGCGAGACGACCAGCACGGCAAGCAGCACCAGCAAAGACGCTTTCCTCATGGATTTCATGGCCGTGGTTTCTCTCCATTCCCAACATTGTTTATCAATTTAATCCTATTGATTTACTATGAGTTTGTCAATGGAGATCGTTGTCGGATTTGTCGAATAATGTCGATTTTCTGGCCTTTCCTCCTCTTTCCGGATGAACGTCGGCAGTCGGCGCGGGTCATCCCCGCCTTCACCGTTCGCCCCGCTCGCGCCTGATCTCGTACGGCGACAAACTTTTGAGCCGCGTTTGTCGTCTGTTTCGGCAACGCGAACTCGCCGCGGCTGTCCCTGGCCCGGGAATTCCTCAAGTACGCCGCCGGCGAAGAACATGCGAAGCTCCTGTCGAAATCTTCGCCGTCCCTGCTTTCCCGCTCATTTCGCGCTGATCCGGGAGCTGCCGAACGCCGTCGCCGGCGAACAGTCGATCGACGAGGCGATCGGGGCGATCGCGCGGGCGATGGAGGAAGCCGAATTGCAGATCCCGCGGTAACTTTGGATCAGGTTGCCGCACGTGTTGTCGAAGTCGGATCGCCCAGCGCCCTGAAAATCGAATCCCTGTTGTCCTGCGTCATACCCGCATTGTACGCAACCATCAGGTTGCATGTCGAGCGCAAAACAAAGAAACTCCCGCAAACCGGAAGTTTCTTCCCGGCGATCAGGCGTCGAGGCGCCTGACCGAGCCGCGCGCGACCAGCTCCGTATACAGTTGGATCAATTCGGGCTCGGACCGGCCGGATCGTATCCGTTCGAGAAGCAGCTTCACCGCGCGGGAACCGATCGACTCCTTCGGCACCCTGACGGTGGTGAGTCCCGGATTCGACAATTCCGCCAATGCGACATCGTCGAAACCGACAACCGAGACATCGGCCGGACAATCCAGATTCCAGGCCTTCAATTGCCGAATCGTCTCGAGCGCAAGCATGTCGTTGGCGCAGAACAGGCCCGTCACCCGGTGCGCATGGACGGCCTGGCGAAGCTGTTCCGGGAAGCTGTCCCGGACATAGTTTCCGTTCCCGCTGACCCCGATCCCCCGGATTTTGACCGTTTCCACTCCGGCTTCCGACGATCGCCGGAAGGCCGACACGGCTTCTTCGAATCCCCGCTCCCTCTCCCCGAAACTCCATGCCGACTCCGGATCGCCGACGAATGCGACATTCCGGTGCCCCACCTGCAGCAGATGCATCGTCGCTTCGAAGGCCCCTTGGCGGTTGTTGGCCATGACATGATCCAACCGTCCGAAATTCACATCCGAATCCACCAGCACCAACGGCATCTCCAGACGTTCCAGCAACGCAACGGTCTTCGCGGGGATATGGCCGAGCAGCAGCAGCCCGTCCACTTTGCGCTCCTTGATCATGACGGGCAAGCTGTCACCCGCATCCGCCGAGGGATCGATGCCGGACATCATCATGCTGACGCCCGAGGCGGAGAGTTCCCTGTCGATTCCGCGGATAACCCTGCCCCAGTACTGCATGTCGCGCAGATAGACTTCCGGCATCAGCACGGCAATATTTCCGGTTCTGAAGGCGGACGGCTTTTTGCGCAGGGAATCGAACCGGTATCCCATCTCCTGCGCCGTCTGCCAGATGCGCTCGCGGGTTTCTTCGCTGACGGTGGGATCGTTGGACAGCGCTTTCGAGACGAGCGCCTTGGACACACCGATTTTGTCGGCGATCATCTGCATCGTGACCTTCTTCAACCCATGTTCCCCTTTGCATTGGCTTCCGGCTCCGTTTTTTCCATCCTTTATTATACTACCGGTTTTTGAAACAAATGAAAACGTGGAATTGCCGTCATGTCCAAGAAACAAAAAAACGGCAAAGCTTTCGCGAGCTTTGCCGCAAGCATGAACGGAGAAGTGGCAGATGTATGGGGGGGAAGAGTTGGTCAATACAGTCTTGGCAGTTCGTCCCGCGTGATCACGTTGGACGCATTGTACAACGCCTGAATCTGGGCATTGGTGTTGTAGCTGAAGGTCAGTTCCGCCCAGCTCATGACGAACACCCATCTCGGCTGCTGCTGGAGCTGCTGGGGTGTCGGCAGCGTCGCGCACTCGCCGATGGCAATCAGCTTGTTGCCGGCGACGCTGAGCGCCGTGTTGTATTTCGTCATCGTAAAGCCGTCAGGATTGTAGATATCCACCGAGAAGATGTCCCAGTAATTGTTGCCGGGGTTGTACGCGCTCCAGTTCAGATCCAGGTCCTGCATGTTCCAGACCCAGATCAGGTTCGTCAGCCCTTTGACGTTCACGAGATAGTCGCGGGTCAGGCGATACAGCGCCGCCGTGCCGTTCGGGCCGGGACGGCCGCCCCACCAGAACTGGCTCTGGTTCATTTCATGGAACGGACGGAACAGCACCGTCACGCCGTTGTCCTTCAAATATTGCAGGTAGGTGGCGTACGTGTCGAGCCGCCGCTTCCACGCCGTGTTCAGCGTGCCGCCGTCGGTGATCAGGGAGTTCCATTCCGCGTCGGTCAGCCTGCTCACCACGCCGCCTTCCCACGGACCGACTTCTCCCATTTTCGGATTGGTGACATGCAGCATGAGCTGGACGATTGCGCCGTTGTCCCATTGCCGCTTCGCTTCGTAGATCATCGTCCAACGGTTGTTCACGTCATCCTGCGAGAACAGGAAGTCGCCGCTCCAGAGCGCCGGATAGCGTCCCGTGATGTTGTACACCCGGTTGGTTTGCAGCGCCGGCTGGGAGTTGGGTTCCCGGTTGTGAATGCCGACCACGGTCTGCTTGCCGCTGATGCTGTTCAGATATTGCAGCACGCTCATCGAACCGCCGGATCCGCCCGAACCGCCGGAACCGCCCGAGCCGGATGCGTACACTTCAAATTCCCACAGCGAGAATCCGTACTGGGTGGCCCGCTGGATGCCGTACATCTTGACGTAGCGGGCGGTGACCGGATTGAAGTTGATCGTCACCGTGCCGCCCGTGGCGTTGTAGTTCTCGTACACCGTCGTCCAGGTGCTGTTGTTCGTCGAGACCTGGATCTGGTACTGGCGGGCGTAGGCCGCTTCCCAGGCCAGACGGACGGTGGAAATCGTGTAGTTCGATCCCAGGTCGACGATGATTCATTGATTGTCCGCGTAGGCGGAAGACCACCGGGTGTTGCCGTTCGCGTCCACCGCATATTGGCCTGCGTGGCTCGACGACTCGGTGGAGGACACCATGACCGGCCTGTTGTACGCCAGGTTGACGCCGTTGCCGCCGCCGTTGCCGTTGCTGGGGTACACCTCGAATTCCCACAGCGAAAATCCCCACTGGGTGGCCCGCTGGATGCCGTACATCTTGACGTAGCGGGCGCTCACCGGATTGAAGTTGATCGTCACCGTGCCGCCCGTGGCGTTGTAGTTCTCGTACACCGTCGTCCAGGTGCTGTTGTTCGTCGACACCTGGATTTGGTACTGGCGGGCGTAGGCCGCTTCCCAGGCCAGTCTCACGCTGGAGATGGAGTAGGTCGCGCCCAGGTCCACGATGATCCATTGGTTGTCCGCGTAGGCGGAAGACCACCGGGTGTTGCCGTTCGCGTCGACCGCGTATTGCCCCGCGTAGCTTGGCGATTCCGTCGAAGACACCATGACCGTTTTGCCGTAGGCAATATTTTCGGCCGCGGCCGCCTTCTGCGGCTTCGCCGTCAGGACGCCGAGCGCCAGGGACGCGACCAGTATCGCGCACATCCCCAGTTTCGCGGCTTTGACGATCCAGGCGTTCCCGAGGTTCGTCACGCTCATGTGAAGAGAATCCCTCCCGATCCGGAAAAATCAGCATGATCACTCCCGCGCACGCCTATCCGACAGCGGTTGTCTCTCTTTCTCTCTGCGAGATCCTTCCTTCTGCCGCATCACCCCCTTTGCGCGGTCAGATCAGACTGCGGGAATGGAACGGCTTCGAATAGTCGCCGCCGACTCCCGCCAGATTGAACGCCCGCATCCGGTACCACGCCTCCCGGATTCCGTTCCGGAGCGGATCCACCCAATGCGTGCTGCAGTCGGCCGGACGCCGGTCGTAGACGACCGTCCACGGGCCGTTCTCCCCGTCGACGGACCGCTCCAGCGTGTAGTAGGCCGCGCCGACGCTTCCCCGGAAGACGATCCGCTCACCCGCTTCCAGCAGCAGCGGCGCCTCCGGCACGGCATCGGCGGACACCGGCCGGCCGCTCATCGCGAACGCGTGGGCGCGCATGCGCAGGATGCGCCGGCGGGTGTCCCGGTTTCGCCCGATCCCCGGATAGTGAACCGCGAAACCGTCGAAGTGATGGACAAAACCGCCCCGGTCCGCATGCCCGAACAGCGACCAGAACAGCGTTCCGGACACATGCGGATTGCACTCGGCTTCGTGCAGGAAACGCTCGAGGTCCCCGTCCGGCCAGCCGTATTCTCCGGCGATGAACACCTTGCCGGCATCGGCCACCATGTTCGCGTCGCGCCGCAATTTGTCCGCGTCCACCGGATAGTAGTGCACATCCATGATGTCCACGCTGTCGACCCCGAGCTTGCCCTCATCCACATGGAACTGCTTGCCGTGGGCCACGAGATGGTTGGGGTCCAGCGACTTGATGAAGCCGGCGATCTCCTCCACCCATTCAACGGGCGCGTCATTCAGCTCGTTGCCCAGCTCCCAGGCCAGGATGGCCGGATTGTCGCGGTTGGAAATGCCCGTGAAGACGTTGACCCGGTTGACGATCACGGCAATGTACTGCTTGAAGTCGTCCACGATCCGCGGATCGCGATAGAACGCGGCGGCGTCCTTCCCGCCGCGCCATCGGACGAAGGTTTCACGTCCGCCATGGTAATAGTTCCAGTTGCAGACGAACGGAATGATCAGCCTCAAGCCCCGATCGCCGGCTTCCCGGATGACGAAATCGATGTGGCGCAGCGCTTCTTCGTTGATCATGCCGAGCCTCGGCATGACCGACTTCGGATGACCCACGGAGACGCCCAGCGTGTGGGAGCGGACAACGGTCGCCCCCATCTCCAGCGCGGTGTCCAGGGCGTTCCGCACGCGGAATGCCGTCGGCCAGTCGATGCCGCCGATATTCTCGTCCAGGCCGAGCCAGTAAATGTTGGGACCGCCGAACCGGAACGGCTCCCCGTTCAGCAACAGACGATTGCGGGAACGAACGACGAATTCCATGTTGCGATTCACCGGCATCACCCCTTGATTGCTCCGCTCATGACGCCGGAGAAAATGTAGCGCTGCAGGAACAGATAGAGGACGACGGTCGGGAGCATGATGAGCAGAATCGTGGCGCAGATCAGGGTCCATTCCGCCTGATTGTTGCTCGCGAACCGCATGATCGTCGTCGAGACGACGGCGAGCTGCTTTTTCGGCATGTACAGATAGGGAATGTACAGATCGTTGTAGATGTTGATGGTCTTCAGGATGACCAGCGTCGCCGTGGCGGGCCCGAGCAGCGGAAAGATGATCGAGCGATAGATCCTGACCAGGCTCGCCCCGTCGATCATCGCGCTCTCGTCCAGCTCATACGGAATGTTCCGGATGAACTGCAGATAGATCAGAATCTGGATGATGTCCGCCCCGACGTACAGCAGGATCGGCGCGAACAGCGTGTTGAACAGGCCGAGCGACTTGATGATCGAGAACACCACCACCTGCGTCGTAATCGTCGGAATGATGACCGCGAACAGGAACGCGCCGAGGATGACGGACTTGCCGCGGAAGTCAAAGCGGCCGAGCGCATAGGCCACCATCGTGCCGAAGAGGATGTTGAAGACCAGCGTAATGGCAATGATGATCACGATGTTGGTGAAGGAAGTCGCAATGTTCGCGCGCTCGAAGACGATTTTGAAATTGTCCAGATACAGGAAGCTGTTCGGAAGCGCAAACGGATCGGCCAGTTCGTGACGCTGCTTGAACGAATTGACGAACACCACATAGGGCGGAAACAGCACCACGAACGACGCCAGCAGGCAAAGCGCGTATTTGAGCCACTGGATCGGATCGATTCGCCTCATTCTTTGCTCCGCCTCCCTTCGATGACCCTGTTCTGGATCGACACGACGACGATCACGAAGAACAGCAGGACGACGCTCATGGCGGATGCCAGACCGAAGTTGTTGAACTGGAATGCCGTCTCCAGCGTCTTGAGCAGGAACGTCTCCGAAGCGCCCACCGGACCGCCTTTCGTCAGCACGAACGGATACTCGAATACCGACAGCGCGCCGGTCAGGGTCAGGAACATGTTGAGCTGGATGATCCGGGTCATGTTGGGCAGCGTGAGCGACCACACCGTCCGGAATCTTCCGGCGCCGTCTATGCGGGCGGCTTCGTACATGTCGTTCGGCAACGACTGCAGGCCGGCCAGATAAATGACCATGTTGTAGCCCATGAACCGCCAGAAGCCGATGGAAGCGAGCGAATAGTTGACGATGTGCACGTCGCCCAGCCAGCTTCGCTGCAGGGCTTCGAGTCCGAGAAATCCGAGCAGGAGATTGAGGGACCCGTTGGTGGTGTCATAGACGTACTGGAACATGTAGGACACGGCGACGCCGTTCATGATGAACGGGAGGAACAGGAGCACGCGGAACAGGTTCCGCCCCTTCATCCGCGAATTGAGCACAATCGCGAACAGCAGGGCGACCGCGTTCTGCACGATGCCGACGATCACGTAAGGAATCTGGTTGAGAAACACGCCGAAGAAGCTGGAGTTCGTAAAGATGGTCCGGTAGTTGTCCAGCCCGACCCAGTCCGCCGATGCGCTGTATCCGTTGTAGTTCGTGAAACTCAGCCATACCATGCGGACCGCGGGATAGTAGGTAAACAGGAGAAGCAGCGCAACCGGGATGGACAGGAAGCCGACAACCACGATTACCCGTTGCGTGCGGTAGGACAAACTGCTCATTCAGGGTCATCTCCAAATCATTGCTGACGCCGGGCGCTGTTCACGAACGAAGTGGATTACCGAGCCGGATAATCCACTTCGTTCGACTGCGTATGATTCGATCAGTTCACCGATTTTTTCGCGTTGGCCCAGAGGTTGTTGTATTTATCAAGAACTTTAGCCGGATCGTCGGCCAGGATGAATTCCTGCACGATCGCTTCCTTGGTGATTTGCGCCCGGTTGTTGATGTCCGTCGCTTCAGGCGAATCGGGCACCGCTTCGAGATAGGTCGGACCGAAGCTGTCGAATTCCGCCAGTTGCGGCACGTTGGGCTGCATGTCTTTCAAGACCGGGATGAAGCCCGCGAACGTCTCGAATCCGGATTCTTCGAGCATCCATTTCACGAACGCCTTCGCCGTCGCGAGGTTCGGGCTGTCCTTGTTGACGCCGTACGCCCAGTCCGGAGCAAGCAGGACGTTGTACTTGCCGCTGTTGTCGTACGGGAACGGGAAGAAGCCCACGTTGTCCGAAGTGGTGCCCGCACCGATCACCTGCGGAATGACCCAGTTGCCGAGCAGATACATCGCCGCCTTGCCGCTGGCGACATCGAACTTCGATTGCTCCCAGTTCGTGGAGTTGACGTCGGGCTCGAGATAGCCGCGCTCATACATCAGTCGGACGATCGACATCGCCTGGCCATACGGGCCGTCCATCGTGTACGGCGTGTCCGTGTTGATGCGCTCGTTGTTCAGGTTCGGATTGTTGGCGATCGAGATCGGAATTTCGGAAATCCACGGATACAGCGGCCATTGATCCTTGAAGTTCGATGCGAGCGGCACGATGCCGGCTTGCTTCAGCTTCTCGCAGGCTTCCAGGAATTCGTCGAGCGTGGTCGGGATCTTCGTGATGCCCGCCTTCTCGAACGCGGCCTTGTTGTATACGATGCCGGTCGTCGTCGCGCCCGCGGAGATGCCGTAAAGCTTGCCGTCCCAGGACTTGTATTCCGGGAAGTAGATCCGGTCGTTCAGGCCGAGATCGTCCAGCGGCGCGAAATAGTTCGGCAATTCGTTGTTCGGAATCGTCGGGATCAGCACGACGTCGGGCAGTTGGCCGGTGGACATGCGCAGCTTGATGCCCTGGTCGTGGTCCGTGATCGCTTCGAATTCAACTTTCGCGTTCGGATACTTCTCGCTGAATCGTCTCGCGTATTCGACGTACTCCTTGTCGATCATGTCCGTCCGGTTGGACAGGAACGTGATCGTGCCGCTGATTTCTTCAGCCGCCGGATCTGCGGAGCCGCCGGACGATTCGCCCGTGGAAGCGGAGCCCGACGATTCTCCGGAGGTTCCGCTGCTCGCCGCGGGCGTTTCGCCGCCGCTGTTGCCGCCCTTGTTGCCGCCGCCGCAAGCGGATAGGAGCGACGCGAGCAGCAGGATGACCAACATCCACTTGAATGTGCCTTTCATGGTACTGTCCCCCTTGGTGGTGCGGAATTTTTTTCAACTCAATATTAACTAAATCTTATACAAAATTCAACTATTAATATTTTGTTTCATTCATTATTTCAACATTTTTTAGTGGAGGGAGAGCCGATCCCGGTGCAGGATCGGCCCCCGCCATTCCCGGATTACCGTTTCAACAGAAGCCGATCGATGACTTGGACGCTTTCCGCCCTTGTCTGTTGACCTTTCGGATCGAACCGGTCCTGACCCTTGCCCAGGATCAGGCCGAGATCGTAGGCCGCGTCGATCGCGCCGCGCGCCCACGCGCCCGCCGCGTCGCGATCCGCGAAAGGCGCGATCCGCTTCGCTTCATGGTCGGCGCCGGTCATGAACGCGTAAGCCCGCATCACCATGACGGCCATTTCTTCCCGCGTGATGACGGCTTCCGGATCGAACACCGTTGCCGACCGGCCGGTCACGATGCCTGCCTCGACGGCGGCCGCGACGTCCTTCGCGTACCATGCGTCCGACCTCACATCCTCGAACGCCGCCGACCCGCGGGCCTCAAGTCCGAGCGCGCGGACGAGGAGCGCGGCGAATTCGGCCCGGGTCACGTTTCGGAACGGCGCGAACTGCGTATCGCTGACGCCTTTGACCACATGCTTGGCCACGAGGCGGGCGATCGCCCGTTCCGCCCAGAATCCTTCGGGCACGTCGACGAACGTTTTCCGGTACTCGAGCGGCGCGTAGACGCTGAAATGCGTCACCTCCGCCACGATCCGGTCGCCTTCGATCTCTCCGCCGACATATTCGATCGTTCCGTCGTCCGCCAGGAAGTAGACGCCGACCAACTCGCGGTCAACCGAATCGTTCAGCGGGAACGCGATCCGTATGGAGTGATTGAACGACGTTGCCGGCAGCCGTTCGCCATCGCCGCCCAGCACGCCGAGCCCGAATCGGTAGACCGGTCCGGCCGGATTCAGCGCGGCGCCGCTTTGATCTGCCGCGGTGGACAAGAGCTCGCTCGCCTCGTCTTGATCCACCCGTTCGAACGCGACGTACAGGCTGGCTTCCGCCGCATCGCCGGCAGCCAGTTGCGCCTTGAGCATCGACAGCACTTCGGACGGAATTTCGATCTCCACCCCGGCCGTCCGGATCACCAGCGGCTGACCGCTTTCCAGTTCCCCGAGATCTGCGGGCACGCGCAACTCCTTGACGTCCCCGGCCAATTCGACGACCAACCGGCCATTCTCCGATTCGAGATCATCGACGACGCTCACGCCTTCATCCGGCTGAGGTTCAGGCTGCGTCGTGACGCCTCCCGGAATTCCGCCGCCCGGATTTCCGCCGCCCGGGCCGCCGGGACCGTCTCCGTCTCCGGGCTCTTCGTCTTCTCCGGACTCGTTCAGCAGCACGATCGAATCCAGATACAGGTAGCCCGCAGCAGGACCCGTCTGCCCGACATAGATGTTGAATTCGATGATGTCCGTCGGATCCAGCGTGCCGTGACCGCCGTACCAGGACGGGTAATCGAAGTCCGCGAACGGAATCTTGAGGATGGCGGCTTCGGATCCGCCGGTCACGGGCAAGGTGGTTTCGAAGTATTCGTTCGATCCGGTTTTCACCTGCAGCGTCAGGGTATGGGAATTCGGACCCGGCTGCACCCAGAGGCTCAGCGTGTCGTAGGCCGACCAATTGACGTGCGGCAGTTGCGTGATCAGGCCGGCATACCCCGGACCCGTCATGTCGAAGTCAAGCTTCATCGCGAATCCTTCGTGGCTGACCTCGTCGGTCAGCGTCGCCGTGATCTGGCCGCCGCCCGTGTTGCGGGTGCCGTACCGCGCCAGGAAATCCTCGATCCGGTCGTACGAATCGAAGGTGTCGATGACCCGGGTCTGCACGAACCGGATATCATCCAGCACCAGCACGCCGGTGTTTGCGCTTCCCTTGCTTACGCGGAGGGCGAAGCGGTTGATCCTGGTGAGATCCAGATTCTTCGCATTCAGCGGCAGATTGACGTAGTAGCCTTTGGCCCCGGATACCGTGACCGTCTTCGACCACGTCGCGCCGCTCTCGTCGCGCAGTTCGACCGTCAGTTCCCTGGACACGCTGTCGGGTTTCACCCAGAACTGCAGCGTGTCGTAGCGGCTGCGATCCGCCGCGTCCAGCGCCTTCACAAGCCCGATCGCGTCATCCCCGCCGCCGAACGTGAACGACAGCCGGATGCCGTAATCGCCTGCGCTCTTGTTCACCGGGTCGAGCGCCAGTTCGGCCTGCCCGCTTCCGGCATCCAGTTCGTAAGCCTTGACGAGCAGCAGTTCTTCTCCGCCGTACCGGTCGCCGTCGTCGATGACATGGGCCGGCATCGGACCCGGCAGCGCGATCTTGCCTTGCCCGACCGCGATCTGCACCCGGCTGATCTGCGGGTAACCCGCCTCTCCGCCTTGCGGGAACGCCACTTTCAGGAACTTCGTGCCCGCCGGCAGTTCGGCCGCCTGGTAATTGACCTTGAACCATTCGCCGCCGAGCAGATCGATATCCGGTTCGATCTCCTCGTACTCCACGCCGTCGCTCGAGACGAAGAACCGGAAGTGTCCGTCTTCCGCCGGTTCGCCGGCATGGTAAGACTCCAGCTTGAACGCCTTCATGTCTCCCTGGCTGCGGTAGACGATATGGGCATCCCCGTCATCCGTCCGCACAAGCCGCGACGCGTCGCCGCCGGCCTTGTCGGCATTGTCGGTTGCCTGGGCCAGGTTCCCGTCAAGGCTGAAAATGTAATTCAGGTTGTCGAGCTCGTCCCGGATGACGCCGGAATCCAGCAGCGGTTCGACCGGTTCCAGCGCAGTGCCGTCGCCGAGATACTCGATGGTGACCCGCGTGATGGAGCCGTTGTCCTTGTTGCCGTCCGGATAGACGATCTTGAGCTGGTTGGCGCCGGCTAACGGAATCGTGTCCAGCTCGTAGCCGTCGGCCGTCTGGACCGGATTGACCCGCCTGAAGTTGACGCCGTCGGCCGACAGGTAGAATTCGAAGTCGCCGTCGCCTGCCAGCTTCTGCGCCTTCACGGCAAAGTTCAGGATGTCGTTCGGCACCCGGTACACGACCGCGCCGCTTTCCGCGTAATACTTTTGCGCCTGATTCGGCGACGCGTCATCGAGCACGTATTTCGCCGTCACGGGTCCGATGACATTGGAATATCCGGATTCTCCGCCTTCGTTGACGCCTTTGACCCGGTAATAATACGCCTTGCCGGATACCGCCTTGCGGTCGGCGTACATGATCCCGCCGGGCGGCATGTCGTCAAGCACGCCGGTCGCCAGCACTTCCCACGGACCCGCCGGGTCCTCCGCCCGTTCGATCGTATAGGAACGCGCGCCCGTGGACCCTTTCCAGGACAGCTTCGTGACCGAGTCCGTATTGAACAGCACGGGCTCGGGTTCCGGCGCGGGCATCGGCGGGACGTCCATCCCCTGAATCTCGTAGGCTTTCTCCCTCAGCAGCTTCAGGACGTTCGTCGAATCCTGATAGTCGCCCGAAGGCAGCCCCGGCCAATGATACGCCTGATAGAGAATGCCGCCCACTTCGTATTCGGTGTGCTGGACGAAGCCGCCCTTGTTGCTGTGCGGCCTCAGGCTCCAGATCAACGCGCCCGAAGTGCCGTTCTCGATCACTTTGTTCAGGAACGCCTCGAACTCGGACGTCGGCTTGAAGCCGTATTCTCCGACGAAGAACGGCTTGCCCGCCGCCGTCGCCAGCGCCTTGTCTTCCTCGACCCGGTTCGCGTAGTTGCCTTCGTAATAGTGGCTCTTCACCACGTCGATGTTCGGGTCGGCCAGCGCTTCCGGCGTAATGTTGCGATAGAAGTGCGGCAGTTCCATCTGGTTGCCGGAAATGAGGAGCTGGTTCTTGTTGATGCTCTTGTAGAAGGCCGCGATTTCCGACATCCATTCCGGAGCCGTCATCAGTTCGTTGCCGGTCTCCCAGCCGAGAATCGCCGGATCATCCTTGTACCGGACGCCCGTGTACCGGTTGATCCGGTTCAGCACCTGCTCGATGACCCGCTTGAAGTCCTCGATGAGCTGGGGATGCTCGTAGAACTCGAGCCGCTCCAGCCCGCGGAAGCGCGCGAAGTCCGTGATGCCTCCGGGCGGCCAATCCCAGTTGTCGATGAACGGGATGATCACCCGGACGCCGTGCTTGTTCGCAAGCATCAGCAATCTGTCCATGGCCTCGAACGCATCTTCGCCGAGGATGCCCGGCCCCTCGATATGGCGCGGCTTGTTCGGCGGATCGTCCTTGTCCCTGACCGTCAGCGTATAGGTCCGGAACACTTTGCCGCCGGCCTGCTTGATCGTCCGGATCGCGTCTTCCATCTCGAACTCCGTCGGCAGAATGCCGCCCTCGTCCTCGTTGAACAGCGCGCCCGGATAGTTGAAGGAAATGAATCGGAACTCCTTGTCGCCTTCCATCAGCCGGGTTCCGTCCACCGTAATGAATTCGGTGAAGCCGGAGGGAAGCCGGATTCGGGCATCGTCGAAGGCCTTCTTCGCATGCTGCAGGTCGACGATGTCCTGCTCGGAGACGTCGCCCGATGCGAGGACGTCTTCGGCGTCTGCGATCGCCTGCTCGAACGCGTTCCATGCGGCGGCCGGATATTGCGCGACGCCGTCACCCATGACGGATTCGGCCAACATGCGCTGGGCGTCTTCGATTTCCAGCCTCAGCCTGTCGGCGGGATCGGCCGGTTGCACGGGTCCGACCACATTTCCGCTCCACACCGGTTCGCCCGCGACGCCCGAGCTGTCGACCGGGGTCACCTGGAGCTTGATGTACTTGCCGACTTGCTGGTCCGTCAGCACAAACGTTTCGCCGAATCCCCGCGGGATGGGTTCAAACTCCCCGTCGGGCGAATCGGCCTGGAACCATTGGTACATGGAGTACCCTTCCGGCGTGTTCGCCCAGTGGTAATAGTCGAAGCTGCCGGCCAGCCCGTACGTGACCCTGGTTACGCCGGAGATCGACACGTTTTCCGCCTTCGGCAAAATCGTGACGACCGGATCGCCGATGTAGAAATCATCATACCAGGCCGTGTTGCCCGCGTCGGAAACGTAGATCTTGATCTGGCTTGCGCTGCCGCTGTTGAACGGGAGCGTATACTGGTGCCAGTCGTCGTGGGTGCCCGTGTAATTTTCCGCCAGGACCAATTCATCCGACGCCCGCAGCACCTTGTAGGCCGCGCCCCCGGCGCCTTTCCCCCAGAACGTGAGGGTGTAGTCGGTATCCGGAATGACATCGACCGTGTACTTGATGCCGTTCCAGTTTTGCGGACCCGAGATTTCCAGGGCGTAATTGCCGCTGCGCTTCTCCTGGTCGGTCACCTTGAATTTGTCATTGCCGCTGGTGTCCCAGCCGGTCAGGTCGCCGGTCTCGAACCCGCCGTTGACGACCAGGTTCTTGAGCACGCGGGTCAGCACGAAGTCGTCATAATACGTCGTTCCGTTCGCATCGGAGACGTAAATCTTGATTTGGCTCACGTCGCCGGTGTTGAACTGGACCGTGTATTGATGCCAGTCGTCGTGGGTGCCCGTGTAATCCTCCGTCATGGTCGCCTCGTCCGACGCCCGCAGCACCTTGTAGGCCGCGCCGCCAGGGCCTTTGCCCCAGAACGTGAGGATATAGTCGGTGTTCGGGTACACATCGACCGTATACTTGATGCCGTTCCAGTTTTGCGGACCGCCGATTTCCAGGGCGTAATCGCCGCTGCGCTTCTCCTGGTCGGTCACCTTGAATTTGCTGTTGCCGCTGGTGTCCCAGCCGGTCAGGTCGCCGGTCTCGAACCCGCCGTTGACGATCAGGTTGCCGTCGCTGGCCGATGCGGCCGGCAATCCGAACCCGAGTCCGCCAATCGGCGCCAACAGACTGAACACAACTGTAAACGCTAACAATAATGAAACTTGTTTAAACAATTTCCGATATTTTTCCAAATTCTTCACCCACCCTTTCCAAAGAGAAATCCGCGAAGTACCGTAAAATAGCGCATTCTCCGGCGAATACCCCCTTCTTCCAACCGTTTGGATACGGTTTCAGTGCAATAATAATAATTAAACAAATTTCAACTTGTGTCAATATAGTTTAAATAAATTATTCGATCCAGTTTGTAAACTAAGTTGAAACATTGTGTATACTTGTTGCGGACGCAAACGAAACGATCAGATAAAAAAACGGCAAAGCGCCGCATTTGCAGCCTTTGCCGTTTGTCGGGTCCGCGTCCGTCCGGCCGTCAATCCCGTGGAACCCTGCGCCGGACCGACTCCCGTTCGACCAGTTTTGTCGGAATGAGCACCAGTTCCGGCAGATGCCGCGGATGCTGCAGCCGCTTGAGCAGCATCTGCACCGACTTGAATCCGATCACTTCTTTCGGCACATCCACGGTCGTCAGCTTCGGATTGATGAATTCCGAGATCGTCAGATTGTCGAAGCCGATGACGGACACATCATCCGGGCAGCGGATCCCGAGCCGGTTCAACCGCTTCAGCGATTCGAACGCGCACAGGTCGTTGGCGCAGAACAGGCCGGTCACCCGATCTTCGTTCCCTTCGGCGATATATTGCCCGAGCAATTGGTCCAGCAGCTCGGATGTGTACATGCCGTTGCCCGTCACCCCGATACCCCGGATATGGACGAATTGCGCCTTCCGTTCCGACGAAGCGTTATAATAGCGGATGGCCTCCTCGAAGCCGCGGAAGCGCTCCCTGAAGCTCCAGGTTGTCTCCGCGTCGCCGACGAACGCAAGCCTGAGGTGTCCTTCCTGCAGCAGCTTCTCCGTCGCGAGATAGGCCCCGAGAAAATTGTTGGCCAGCACGTGGTCGAACGCGGGACTGTAATAGTCCGCGTCCACCATGACGAGCGGCACGCTGTGGCTGACGAGCGCCTTGATGTAGCTGTCCGGCATTTGCCCCAGCACGATGGCGCCGTCGATTTTTCGTTCATAGATGCTGCTGGGCAGCCCGTCCTTCGGCGTCAGGGAAATATCGATGCTGGACAGCATCATGCTGAAACCGTTCTTCTCCAGTTCCCTGTCGATTCCCCGGATGACCACGCCCCAATACTCCATGTCGTTCAAGTAGGCCCGCGGCATCAATACGGCGATGTTTTTCGTCTTGGGATCGATGCTCTCCCTGTGCCGCTTCTTGAACACATAGTTCATCTCGTGCGCCGTCTTCCAGATCAGCTCCCTGGTCACTTCACTCACGGCCGGGTCATTGGAGAGCGCCTTGGACACCAGCGCCTTGGAGACGTTCAACCGGTCCGCTATCATTTGCAATGTTACCTTTTTCATCGGAATCTCCTCGCAAAAGGCCTTTTTGTATTACATTTCCAGACAGGTTGTCGCATATCTGCAGGATAATCTTTTGTTATTGAAACTATCATAAATCATCATTTAACATTTTTCAATTTTGCGTCTTTTTTTACCCCAAGTTTCGACATCACCGCTTTTCTTCCGACAACCGCGGCCTTGTCCTGCGAGGCGTATGGGGAAACGCAGCGCATGAAAAAACAAAATCCCCTGCAAAAAAGCAGGGGATTCATGCGCATGCGGCCAAACGATCCGCACGGTCGGCGGACCTTCGGAAGATCGGTCCGACAGGTTCAGTCGCGATATTCCTTCGGAATTCTGCGGGCCACGCCCGTCCGGATGGCCGCGCGGATCGCTGCTTCGCTGACCGCCTTCGCCACGTCCTGGTTGAACACCGACGGAATGATATAGTGGCGGTTCAGCTCGCGTTCCGGAATGATGGACGCGATCGCATGGGCGCAGGCCAGCTTCATCTCTTCGTTGATCTCCGTCGCCCGGCAATCGAGCGCGCCGCGGAAAATGCCGGGGAAACAGAGGACGTTGTTGATCTGGTTCGGATAGTCGGAGCGGCCCGTCGCCACGACGCCGGCGATGTCGTCGATTTCCTCCGGCGCGATCTCGGGGATCGGGTTGGCCATCGCGAACACGATCGGATTCGGCGCCATCGACAGGACGTCCTCGCGGGTCAGCAGCCCGGGGCCGGACAGCCCGACGAACACGTCGGCGCCCTTCAGGGCGTCGCGAATCGTCCCGGAGAGTCCCTGCGGATTCGTATTTTCCGCGAACCATTGCTTCATCACATTGCCGGCATAATCGCGCTGCCGGTTCAAAATGCCGGTGCGGTCCACCCCGATGATGTTCCGGACGCCGGCGGACAGCAGGAGCTTCGTGCAGGCGATGCCCGCGGCGCCCACGCCGGCCACGACCACCCGGATGTCCTCCAGCCGGCGGTTCGTCAGCTTCAACGCGTTGATCAGACCGGCGTACATGACGACGGCCGTGCCGTGCTGGTCGTCGTGGAACACCGGAATGTCCAGTTCCTTCTTGAGCCGCTCCTCGATCTCGAAGCAGCGCGGCGACGAAATATCCTCCAGATTGATGCCGCCGAACGCCGGGGCGATCAGCTTGACCGCGCGGATGATCTCTTCGGTATCCTGCGTGTCGAGGCAGATCGGAAACGCGTCGACATTCGCGAACTGTTTGAACAGCACGGCCTTGCCCTCCATGACCGGCATCGCGGCGCGGGGGCCGATGTTGCCGAGGCCGAGTACCGCGGAGCCGTCGGAGACGACCGCCACCGTGTTGCGCTTGATCGTCAGGGAGTAGACCTTCTCCGGATCCTGATGGATGGCCGTGCAGACGCGCGCCACTTCCGGCGTGTACACGCGGGACAGGTCATCCCGGTTCATGATCGGCGTCTTCGGCTCCATTCTCAACTTGCCGCCGAGATGGAGCAGGAACGTCCGGTCGGAGACATGCACGATCCGCACGCCCGACATGCGGCCGATCCGCTCGGTGATGCAATCGATGGTAGCGCTCTCATCGACGGCGATCGTAATGTCGCGCACCATATACTCCGGTCCCGTCTCGACCATGTCCATGCCGATGACATTGCCGCCGCATTGCGCGATATGCTGGACCAGTTCGCCGAACTGCAGCCGGTCCGCGCTCATGTGCAAGCGCAGGATGACATGTTGTCCGCCCAGTTGATTGCGTTGCAGCATCATTTCCATCTGTCCCATTCCTCCTGTGTGCGTCTGCGGTTGGTCTCCCATTCATACATCATGTATAGAAAAAACCATGTTCTATTAGCTATATAGAATATCACATTCCAGTGAATATGACACTATATTTATGCACAAAAAAACAGCGCCCGACATCCGATATCGAGCACTGTCCGCTATTGCCGCTCTGACGAAACCGCCACACGCCATTCGCCTTCCCGAGCGCCTCTTCCGCCCGAAAACCGCCCGTTGGCATGCCTCCGTTCCGTCAAACATGCCGATACCCCGCATTTCGCCGTAATCACGTGCCTGGGTTTCGAAAACGTCTTACCCCTTCGCAAAATACCGCTGCCGCATCGCCTCGTACATCAGCACCGCCCCCGCCATCGCGACATTGAGCGACTCCGCCCGGCCGCGCATCGGGATCAGCACATGCTCATCCACGAGCGCGGAGACGGCCGGGGAGAGGCCGTTCGATTCGTTGCCGAGCAGCAGCCAGCAGGCCGGCCGCCAGTCGAACTCGTAGCACGTTCGCCGCGCGTCCAGGCTGGCGCCGACGATCCGGGCGCCGCGCCGCTTCGCCTCCGGCAGCAGCTCGAGGAGATCCCCCTCGATCACCGGCAGGTGGAACAGCGAGCCCATCGTCGAGCGGACCGTCTTCGGGTTGTACGGGTCGACGCTGCCCCGCCCGAGCACGACGGCGTCGGCGCCGACCGCGTCGGCGGCGCGGATCAGCGTGCCCGCGTTGCCCGGGTCGCGCACGCTGTCGAGGGCGACGACGAACTCGCCGCCGCGGAACAGCGCGTCACGCCCGTACTGCGGTTTCCCGACGACCGCGAACACCGGCGGCGGCGTGTCCGTGCCGGTGCACTTCGCCATGACGGACGCCGGCAGCGCGTAGACCGGCGTCCGCTCCGGCAGACGCGCGCCGGCAAGCTCCTCCGGCCAGCCGCGCGCGGCATCGACGGCGATCGCCTCGACCGAGACGGTCCCCTCCGCCTTCAGCGCCTCCTGCAGCAGATGGACGCCTTCGATGAGGAATGTGCCGGTGCGGTCGCGGTGTTTTTTCTCGAGGAGGGAGGCCCAGACCTTCACCTTCGGATTCTGCGCCGATGCGATCGGAATGAGGGAAATGCCGTTGTCCGCCATGCCGCCGACCTCACTTCCCGCCTTCCGCATAGTGCCGCTCAAGCCGCGCCAGATGATCGTTCTTGCCGACGATGACGAGCACATCGCCTTCGCGGATCGCATCTTCGGCGTTCGGCGCGATGTTCATCCGGCTTCCGGTCTTGATCGCCATGACATTGCACCGGAACCGGGCGCGGATGTCGAGCTGCTTCAGGTTCTTGCCGATCATGACCGGCGGGGCCTCGAGCTCCACGATGCTGTAGTCGTCCGACAGCTCGATGAAGTCGATCAGGTTTGGCGAGATCAGGCTGTGGGCGACGCGCTGCCCCATGTCCCGCTCGGGGAAAATGACCTTGTCCGCGCCGATCTTGCTCAGCACCTTGCCGTGCAGCTCGTTCTGCGCCTTCGCGATGATGCACGGGACGCCGAGCTCCTTCAGGATGAGCGTCGTCAGGATGCTCGCCTGGATATCCTGCCCGATCGCGACGACGACGACATCGAAATTGCGGACGCCGAGCGCGCGCAGCGCCTCCTCGTCGGTCGAGTCGGCCTGCACCGCGTGCGTGACCTGGTTCACCACATCCTGCACGCGCGCGCTGCTCGAGTCGATCGCAAGCACCTCGTAGCCCAGTTTTGCTAGCGACCGGGCGACGCTGGTGCCGAACCGGCCCATGCCGATGACCGCGAACTGCTTCTTTGCCGCTTTGGCCATGTGTGCGGATGCTCCTTCCTTCCGGCGGTTGTCTCGAATCGCAATATGTCCCATTATAGCACAGCGCATGGCGCGCGGCGCGGGCATGAACGGGCCGCGGGCCGGGCATAGTAATGGGGAACTTCTCGCTCACGGGGGGGATGCCGCGTGAACACGCTCAATCTGCGTCAGGCGATCATCCAGCGCGTGCACGACAAGTCGTCCGAAGACCTGCTTGACATCATCGACAGTTCGGTCGGCGCGGACGAACGGACGCTGCCCGGGCTTGGCGTGCTTTTCGAGCTGATCTGGCAGGACACGCCGCCGGACGGCCGGCAGCACATGGTCGAGACGCTCCACAACCACCTCGCCTCGATCCCCGCGCCGCTGCAGAAAACCGCGCGACAACAAACAGGCGGGAAGCCTTGAGGCCCGCTTCCCGCCTGTACGCGTTATCCCTTCGCGGCGGCCAGCGCCTTCACCGCGATATCCTTCCGGTAATGCATGCCCTCGAACCGGATCATCCCGCACGCCTCGTACGCCCGGTTCCGCGCCTCTTCGATGTCCCGGCCGCGTCCGACGACGCCGAGCACCCGGCCGCCATTGGTGACAAGGCTTCCGTCCTGGAGCGCCGTGCCCGCGTGGAACACGAGGGCTCCGGCCTTCTCCGCCTCGTCGATGCCCTCGATCGGGCGGCCCTTCGGATAGGAGCCGGGGTACCCTTCCGACGCCAGAATGACGCAGACGGCCGCCTCGTCGCTCCACTCGATCGGGATTTGGCCGAGCTTGCCGTCCATCGCCGCGAGGATGATCTCCAGCAGATCCGTCTTCAGGCGCGGCAGCACGACCTGCGTCTCGGGGTCGCCCATCCGCGCGTTGAACTCGATCACCTTCGGCCCTTCCTTCGTCACCATCAGTCCGGCGAACAGCACCCCGCGGAACGGCCGGCCTTCCTTCACCATCGCAACCGCCGTCGGTTTGATGATGCGCTCAACCGCTTCCTCGATGACCGCCGGATCGATGTGCGGCAACGGCGTGTAGGTGCCCATACCGCCCGTGTTCGGCCCCGTGTCGCCGTCGAACACCGGCTTGTGGTCCTGCGCCGGCACCATCGGGCGGACCGTTTCGCCGTCGACGAACGACAGGATCGACATTTCCTGCCCTTCGAGAAATTCCTCGATGACGACGCGCGTGCCGGACGCGCCGAACACCCGGTTGATCATCATGCCGCGCAGCGCCTCTTCCGCTTCCTCCATCGTGCGCGCGACCGTGACGCCCTTGCCCGCGGCAAGCCCGTCCGCCTTCACGACGATCGGCGGCTGTTGCTGCCGGAGATAGGCGAGCGCCGTCTCATAGTCGTCGAACGTCTCGTACCGGGCGGTCGGGATGTTGTATTTTTTCAGCAGGTGCTTCATGAAGATCTTGCTGCCCTCGATCTCCGCCGCCGCCTTGTTCGGGCCGAACGCCGGGATGCCCGCCGCCTCGAAAGCGTCGACGATGCCCGCCGCGAGCGGATCGTCCGGACCGACGACGACGAGGTCGATCGCCTTGTCCTTCGCGAATTGCACGAGCTGGTCGAACGCCATGACGCCGATGGGCACGCATTCGGCGAGCCGCGCGATGCCCGCGTTGCCCGGGGCGCAGTAGAGCTTGGTCACGTTGCTGCTCTTGGCGAGCGACCAGACGATGGCGTGTTCGCGCCCGCCGCCGCCGATGACCAGAATGTTCACCGCATGTGGCCCCCTCTCAGTCCTTGTTCCGGATCGTGATCTCGGCTTCGCCGCCGCCGGCCGGAATCGTCTTCACGAGCAGCGAGATGCGGTTCTCCGCGTCAAGCCGCTCCCAGTAGTAGTCGAGCGTCTTCTGCGCGTCGTCAAACAGCGGGACGAGCTTCGGTTCGCCCTCGAAGGACGGGAGCGGGTTGCCGTCGCCCTGGTAAGTCGTGATGAGATGGCCGAAGCCGGCGAGCGGCTGCTCGTACGTGAAGAAATGCCGCTGCGCAAGCGACTCGATGCCGCGGTTCGACTTCAGGATCGCCAGCTTGTAGGCGGCCTTCGGGTTGCCCGGCTCGACGATGCCCGAGATGCGCGGCGTGAAGTTCGGCGCGTCCGGCTCGAACGTGCGGGTATTCAGGGCCGCTTCGAACGTGCCGCCCTGGTTGATGGCGTCCGCGATCGTGTCGGTCTGGTCGCCGTTCGTCACGATGTGGGCGCCGCCGGCCACGCGGACCGGATAATAGATGATGAGCGACGGGTCGGTCAGCTTCGCCGGATCGCGCGCCTCGGTGCGGACGCTGCCGTCCTGCTCGAGCACGAAGATCCGGTTGCGGCTGTTTTCGCTCCGCCCCATGATCCAGTAGACTTGCACCAGTTTCGTGCCGTCCGGCGTCATGCCGATGATGATGCCGCGGCCCGGATAGCGGTTGCCCTTGAGCGCCTCGGCGTTCGCTTCCGCTTCCGCCTTCAGGGCTTCGAGATTGGTGATGGTGGTCATTGCGCCGCTCTCTCCCTTCTTGGCGGAATCAGTGGTGGAACAGCCGGACGCCGGAGTAGATCATGACCATGCCGTACTCGTTCGCGGCCTTCACGACCTCTTCGTCGCGCACCGAGCTGCCGGCCTGGATGACGTACTTCACGCCGCTGCGGCTCGCCCGGTCGAGGTTGTCGCGGAACGGCAGGAACGCGTCGGAGCCGTAGGAGACGTTGTTGAGCCCCTTGAGCCATTCCCGCTTCTCCTCCGGCGTGAGGCGTGGCGGCACTTCCTCGAAGCATTGCTCCCAGCTCTTCTGCTCGACCGGCGTCAGCACGTCTTCCAGCCACAGGTCGATCGCGTTGTTCTGCTCGGCGCGGGAGAGTCCCGGGCGGAACTTCATGTTCAGCGCGATCGGGTGCTGGCGCAGGAACCAGCGGTCCGCCTTGTCGCCGGCGAGGCGCGTGCAGTGGATGCGCGACTGCTGACCGGCGCCGATGCCGATCGTCTGGCCGTCGAGCGCATAGCAGATCGAGTTCGACTGCGTGTATTTCAGCGTCACGAGGGCGACGAGCAGATCGCGCTTCGCGCTCTCGGGCAGCTCCTTGTTCTCCGTCACGATCGTCTCGAAGACGGACTCGTCGATCACCGCGTCGTTCCGCTCCTGTTGCATCGTCAGGCCGAACACGGTGCGCGTCTCGATCGGATCGGGCACGTAGTCGGGATCGATCTCGAGGATGAGAAATTTGCCGCCCTTCTTCTCCTTCAGGATGGCCAGCGCTTCCTCGGTGTATCCCGGCGCCACGACGAGGTCGGACACCTCGCGCTTGAGCAGCCTGGCCGTCGGCACGTCGACGACGTCGCTCAGCGCGGCCGCGTCGCCGAAGGACGACATCCGGTCCGCGCCGCGCGCCCGCGCGTAGGCGGTCGCGAGCTCCGACAGCTCCATGCCGTCGACGAAGTATGCCTTGGCCAGCTCCGGCGTCAACGGCGCGTAGACGGCGGCGCCGGCCGGGCTGACGTGCTTGAACGATGCGGCGGCGGGCAAGCCCGTCGCCTTGCGCAGCTCGCGCACGAGCTGGAACGCGTTCAGCGCGTCGAGCAGGTTGATGAACCCGGGCTCGCCGTTCAGCACCCGGATCGGCAGCGGCTTGCCGCCGTACATCAGCTTCGCCTGCTTCTGGTGCGGGTTCATCCCGTACCTGAGGTTCAGTTCGGTGATTTCGCTCATCGTCCCCATCCTTCATTCCAGGGTTTGGTGGTAAGCGGAATGCGGTTCTTCCGCAGTCGGCTTTCGATCGACGCGGCCGCCCGTCGGCGGCCTTCCTCCCGCCTTGCTCTCCCGCTGGCGGCCGCTAACGGAACCGCGTTCCGTTAATCCCTGCCTGGCGCGCGCCGTCGGCCCGCCAACGGAACGCAGTTCCGTTGCAGGTGGACTTCCGCCTGCCTCCCGCTGGTATTTAACGGCATCTCGTGCCGTTATTGGCCGCTTCCTCATGACTGCGCGGCCATGTAGCGGCACCACATGCCGTTATTTGCGGCCCAAGCCTGCCGGGAGCAGCCATCGGCAGTGTGTAACGGCATCTCGTGCCGTTATTGGCCGCTTCCTCATGACTGCGCGGCCATGTAGCGGCACCACGTGCCGTTATTTGCGGCCCAAGCCTGCCGGGAGCAGCCATCGGCAGTGTGTAACGGCATCTCGTGCCGTTATTGGCCGCTTCCTCATGACTGCGCGGCCATGCAGCGGCACCACATGCCGTTATTTGCGGCCCAAGCCTGCCGGGAGCAGCCATCGGCAGTGTGTAACGGCATCTCGTGCCGTTATTGGCCGCTTCCTCATGACTGCGCGGCCATGCAGCGGCACCACGTGCCGTTATTTTGCACTATGCGGGCGCTGCATCGTCGTCCGCTCACGCCTCGACCGTCACTTGCCGACCGTTCAGCCGGATGCGGCCTTCCGCGAACTGCTGCACGACCTGCAGCAGCATCCGATGCTCGATCGGGTGGATGCGCGCCGCCAGCGTCTCCTCGGTGTCGCCCGGCTCCACCGCCAGCGCCTCCTGCGCGATGATCGGACCGGAGTCGAGCCCGCTGTCGACGAAGTGCACCGTCACGCCGGTCACCTTCACACCGTATTCGAGCGCCTGGCCGATGCCGTTCACGCCGGGAAAAGCCGGCAGCAGCGAAGGGTGCACGTTGATCATCCGCCCGTAGTACGCGTTCACGAGCACCGGCGTCACGATCCGCATGTACCCGGCCAACACGACCAGCTCGATGCCGCGGCGCTTCAGCTCGATCAGAATCTCGCGCTCGTACGCCTCGCGCGACGGATACTCGCGCGGCCGGAACACGTACGTCTCGATGCCGGCCGCTTCCGCCCTTCCGATCACCGGAGCGCCCGGCTTGTCGCAGACGAGCAGCCGGATCTCGGCGTCGATCCGGCCGTCCCGCGCGCCGTCGGCGAGCGCCTGGAAGTTCGAGCCGTTGCCGGACGCGAAGACGGCGATCTTCAACCAGGCCATCAGACGTCAGCTCCCGTGAACGTCACGGCCCGGTTGCCCGGCGTCACCGTGCCGATCCGGTATGCCTCGACGCCCGACTCCGCGAGCGACCGGATCGCTTCGTCCGCCTGATCCGCCGGCACGACGGCGACCATGCCGATGCCCATGTTGAACGTCGTGAACATGTCGCGGCTCGGGATCTTGCCCCGCTCCTGCAGCAGCTTGAAGATCGGGAGCACCGGCCACGAGCCGCAGGCGATCTCGACGTTCACGCCCTCGGGCAACACGCGCGGGATGTTTTCGATGAACCCGCCGCCCGTAATGTTCGCGAGGCCTTTCACCTCCACGCGTTCGATCAACTTGAGCACCGGCTTCACATAGAGCCGCGTCGGCTCGAGCAGCACGTCGCCGAGCCTTGCGCCGCCGAGCTCTGGCAGCGTGTCGTGCAGCGAGTAGCCGCAGTCCTTCAGCAGCACCTTGCGCACAAGCGAAAAACCGTTGCTGTGCACGCCGCTCGACGCGAGCCCGATGACCGCGTCGCCCGGCCGAATCCCGGCGCCGTCGATGAGCCGCTTCCGGTCCACGATGCCGACGGCGAACCCGGCGATGTCGTAATCGTCCTCGCCGTACATGCCCGGCATCTCGGCCGTCTCACCGCCGATCAGGGCGCAGCCGGATTCGGCGCAGCCGTCCGCGATCCCCTTCACGATCGCCTCGATCCGCTCGGGCACGACCTTGCCGCAGGCGAGATAATCGAGGAAGAAAAGCGGCTCCGCGCCCTGCACCACGATGTCGTTCACGCACATCGCCACCGCGTCGATGCCAATCGTATCGTGCTTGTCCATCGCGAACGCGATCATCAGCTTCGTGCCGACGCCGTCCGTGCCCGAGACGAGCACCGGCTCCTCATACTTCTTCAGATCCAGGCCGAACAGCGCGCCGAACCCGCCGAGCCCGGTCAGCACCTCGGGGCGGAACGTCCGCGCCACATGCTTCTTCATCCGCTCGACCGCTTCATTGCCCGCCGCGATGTCGACGCCGGCTTGTCTGTACGCTTCCGACACCAGGGTCACTCCTTCACACATGTTCAAAATCTGCACCAACCGCGCCATCCGCGCCGCCGGCGCAACGGCCGGCAACGGGAAATCAGCCCGGCCGCGCAACAGCCGGAAATGGGATATCGACTCCATCCGCGCAACGGCCGGAATCGGGAAATCAGCCCGTCCGCGCAACAGCCGGCAACCGGACGCACGTTCACCCGACGCTCAGCAACTGCAGGTCCGCGACGGCTTCCCGAAATCGATCGGCGTCGGGTAGTCGTTGTCGAAGCACGCCATGCACATGCCGCCGTTGATCCGCAGCGACGACGCGAACTCGTCCGGGGAAAGCCCCGCCGCCTGCAAACCCTGCAAATCGGGCGCCTTCGGATCGAACCTCCCGCCGACACGGCCGGCGACCGCTTCACCGGCGCCGCCGTGCCCGGCACCCGCCGCGCCCAGGGCCGCTCCGACGCCCGCGCCGACGGCCAGCCCGGCGCCGACCGCTTCCGCGCGGCCCATGACCGCCTCGATGAACCCTTCCTTGGACAAAAACTGCAGCGAATCCGCGTTGATCGCCTTCCGGATCTCCTCGACCGACATCTGCGCCGCGATCAGATCCTTCCGGTCCGGCGTGTCGATGCCGTAGAAGCACGGGTTCGCGAACGGCGGCGACGTGATCCGCACGTGCACCTCCACGGCGCCCGCCTCGCGCAGCAGGTTGACGATCCGCCGCGACGTCGTGCCGCGCACAATTGAGTCGTCGATCATGACGACACGCTTGCCCTCGACGACCTTGCGCACGGCCGACAGCTTCATCTTCACGCCGCGCTCGCGCAGCTCCTGCGACGGCTGGATGAACGTCCGACCGGTGTACTTGTTCTTGATCAGCCCGAGCTCGTACGGGATGCCGGTCTGCTCCGCGTACCCGATCGCCGCCGAGATGCTCGAGTCCGGCACGCCCGTCACCACATCGGCATCCACGAAAGCTTCCACGCCCAGCCGGGCGCCCATCCGCTTGCGCGCCGCGTGCAGGTTGATCCCCGCCACATCCGAGTCCGGCCGCGCGAAGTAAATGTACTCCATCGCGCACACCGCCCGGCGCTCGAGCGGCGCGAACCGTTCGACCCGGATCTCGCCGCCCTCGCCGAGAATGAGCATCTCGCCCGGATAGATGTCGCGCACGAACTCGGCGCCGACCGTCTCGAGCGCGCACGTCTCCGACGCGAACACGTACCCGCCCGAAAGCCGTCCCATGCAGAGCGGCCGCAGCCCGTTCGGATCGGATGCGGCGATGAGCCGGTTATTCGTCATGATGAGAAAAGCGAACCCGCCGACGACCCGCTGCAACGCCGCCTTCACCGCGCCGACGAAATCGAGCGGCGAGCGCGCGATCAGATGCGCGATGACTTCCGTGTCGCTCGTCGTCTGGAAGATCGACCCGGCCGCCTCGAGCTCCGCCCGGATCTCCGGCGCGTTCACGAGATTGCCGTTCGTCGCGACCGCGAGATCGCCTTCCCGGTACTTGAACACGAGCGGCTGCGCGTTCGCGAGCGCGCTGGCGCCCGACGTCGAATAGCGGACATGGCCGATCGACCGGTCGCCGCGCAGCCCGTCGAGCGCCTCCTTCGTGAACACTTCCTTCACGAGGCCCATGCCGCGATGCGCCTTGAACGTCTCGTAAGGTCGCTCCGAATCGACGGTACAGATGCCGCAGCTCTCCTCGCCGCGGTGCTGCAGCGCGTGCAGGCCGTAGTAGGTCAGCGCGGCGGCGTCCGGGATGCCGAACACCCCGAACACGCCGCACTCTTCGCGCATCTTGTCGAACAGATCCTCCCGGCCGGCGCCTTCGTTGTAGTAGCCTTCGCCGGCCCAGGATCGGATCAAACCGCTCAGTTCTTCAGCAGACATGGGATCGCTTCCTTCCAGACCTTCCGCAGTTCCTCGACCGGCGCCGCGATGCCGTCCCGGCCGTTCACCCGCACGACGAGATCGGAACCTTCCACCTTGCCGAGCACCGAACAGACAACGCCCTTCTCCTTCAGCAACGCAACCAGCGCATCCGCTTTCTCCGGCCGCGCGCTCAGCAAGACGCGCGACTGCGACTCGCTGAACAACGCGACATCGGCCCTTAACCCCGTCTCCACATTCACGACGGCGCCGAGGCCGCGCCCGAAGCACGATTCGGCCAGCGCGACCGCAAGCCCGCCCTCGGACAGGTCGTGGGCCGACGCGACGAGCCCCTGCCGGATCGCCTCCAGCACGGCGTCCTGCACCCGCTTCTCGACCTCCAGATCGATCCGCGGCGGCCGGCCTTCCGTCTTGCCGAGCACCGCGTACTGCAGCTCGGAGCCGCCGAGCTCGGCGTACGTCTCGCCGACGAGCACGATCACATCGCCCTCGGCCTTGAACTCCTGCGTCGTGATATGGTCCAGGTCGCGCACCAGCCCGACCATGCCGATGACCGGCGTCGGGTAGATCGCGCCCTTCTCGTTCTCGTTGTACAGCGACACGTTGCCGCCGATGACCGGCGTGCCGAGCACCCGGCACGCTTCCGCCATGCCGTCGGTCGCCTTCACAAGCTGCCAGTACACCTCCGGCTTCTCGGGGCTGCCGAAATTCAGGTTGTCCGTGATCGCGAGCGGCTCCGCGCCCGAGCAGACGACGTTCCGCGCCGCTTCCGCGACCGCGATCTTGCCGCCGACCTCCGGATCGAGGTAGACGTACCGGCCGTTGCCGTCCGTCGTCATCGCGAGCGCCTTGCGCGTGCCGGACACCTGCACGACCGCCGCGTCCGAGCCTGGCCGGACCGCCGTGTTCGTCATGATCATATGGTCATATTGGCGGTACACCCATTCCTTGCTCGCGACCGACGGCGAACCGAGCACCTTCTTCAGCGTGCCGGTCAAGTCGACAATTTCCTCGAATGCCGTCGTATCCACGTTCGCGAAGGCGCGGTAATACTCCGGTTCCTCCGCCCGCTGGTGATAGACCGGGCAGTCGTCGACCAGAGCCTTCACCGGCATGTCGGCGACAAGCTCGCCCTTGTGGAACAGCCGCAGCCGTCCGTCGTCCGTCACCTTGCCGACCTTCGCGCAGGGAACGCCCCACCGCGCGAAAATCTCCCGCACCTTCGCCTCGTTTTCCGGCTCGATGACGAACAGCATCCGCTCCTGCGACTCCGACAGCATCATTTCGTAAGGCGTCATGCCTTCTTCGCGCTGCGGCACCTCGTCCAGGTACAACTCGAGGCCGTTGCCCGCCTTCGCCGCCATCTCCGAGCTCGAGCAGGTGAGCCCGGCCGCGCCCATGTCCTGGATGCCGAGGATGAGGCCGGCATTGATCGCCTCGAGGCACGCCTCCATGACCAGCTTCTCCATGAACGGGTCGCCGACCTGCACCGCCGTCCGCTTCTCCTCGGATTCCTCGGTCAGCTCGACGGATGCGAACGTCGCGCCGTGGATGCCGTCGCGGCCGGTCGCCGGTCCGACGTAGAACACCGGGTTGCCGACGCCCTTCGCCACGCCGCGCTGGATCTTGTCATGATCGATCAGGCCGACGCACATCGCGTTGACGAGCGGATTGCCCTCGTAGCTCTCGTCGAACATCACCTCGCCGCCGACCGTCGGAATGCCGATGCAGTTGCCGTAGCCGCCGATGCCGGCGACGACGTTCTCGAACAGATACCGCACCCGCTCGTTCTCGAGTCTGCCGAATCGGAGCGAGTTCAGCAGCGCGATCGGGCGGGCACCCATCGAGAAAATGTCGCGGATGATCCCGCCGACGCCCGTCGCCGCCCCCTGGTACGGTTCGACCGCGGACGGGTGGTTGTGGGATTCGATTTTGAACACGACCGCCTGGTTGTCGCCGATGTCGACGATCCCCGCGCCTTCGCCCGGACCCATCAGGACGCGCGGACCCGAGACCGGGAACTTCTTCAAGACCGGCTTCGAATTCTTGTACGCGCAGTGCTCGGACCACATGACGCTGAACACGCCGATCTCGGTGTAGTTGGGCCTTCGGCCGAGGAACTCGCAGATCAGGCCGTATTCGTAATCGCTGACGCCGAACTCCCGGTAGATCTTGAGCTCCGCGATTCTCTCCGCCGTCGGCTCCTTAGCCGTTAATTGCTGCGCCATGCCGTTCCCTCCATGCGCTCAGTACTGATGTGAACATCCGCTTGCCGTCCGACGAGCCGAGCAGATCGCTGATCGCCCGCTCCGGATGCGGCATCATGCCGACGACGTTGCGCCCTTCGTTGCAGATGCCGGCGATGCCGTTCACCGAGCCGTTCGGGTTCTCGCCCTTGTAGCGGAACACGACCTGGCCGTTTGCCTCCAGCTTCGCCAGCGTCTCCCCGTCGCAATAGTAATTTCCTTCACCGTGATTGATCGGGATGTCGATGATCTCGCCCTTCGCGTAGTCCCGCGTGAACGGCGTCTCATTGTTCACGACCTCGAGCTGCGTGTAATGGCAGTGGAACTTCAGATCCCGGTTCCGCAGCAGCACGCCCGGCAGCAGGCCGGCCTCGGTCAGGATCTGGAACCCGTTGCAGATGCCGAGCACGAACCTGCCTTCCTCCGCCGCCCTCTTCACCTCATTCATGACCGGGGCGAACCGGGCGATCGCGCCGCAGCGCAGATAGTCGCCGTACGAGAAGCCGCCGGGCAGAATGATCACGTCATAGGCGGACAGATCCGTCGACGTGTGCCACACATAGTCGACCGGCTGATCGATCGTCTCCCGCACCGCCTTGTGGCAGTCCGTTTCGCAATTGGAGCCCGGGAAAATGATGACCGCAACCCGCATCCGCTCAGCCCTCCAGTTCGAAACGGTAGTCCTCGACAACCGTGTTCGCCAGGAGCTTCTCGCACATCGCCTTCACGCGCGCCTCCGCCTCGCTCCGGTCGTTTGTGTCGAGCGTCAGCTCCATGTATTTGCCGATCCGCACCTTGCCGACTTCGCTGAATCCGAGGGAATGCAGCGCGCCCTGGACGGCCACCCCCTGCGGGTCCAGCACGTTCTCCTTGATCGTGACGTACACCGTGGCTTTCATCGCGTTTTTTCCGCCTCCTGTGAATCTTGTCCGGCTGCCCGCCGGCTCATGCCAATTTCTCGCCGGTCAGCCGCTCGCAAATGTCCAAATACCGCCGCGTCGTCTCCTCCACCACGTGCCGCGGCAGCGGCTCGGGCGGGCTGTTTTTGTCCCAGCCGCTGCCCGCCAGATACGTCCGCACCGGCTCCTTGTCCATGCTGTCGATCTCGATGTCGAGCGCGTAGCGGTCCTTCGCCCAGAAGCGCGACGCGTCCGGGGTGAAAATCTCGTCGATCAGCACCACCTCGCCGTCCACCAGTCCGAACTCGAACTTGCAGTCCGCCAGAATGATGCCGCGCTCCTCGCAGTAGCGGGAAGCAAAATCGTACAGCCTCAGGCTGCGCTCCCGCAGCTCCTCGGCCAGCTCCGTCCCGACGCGCCTTGCCATCTCGTCGAACGGGATGTCCTCGTCGTGGCCGACGTCGTTCTTCGCCGCCGGGGTGAAGATCGGTTCCGGCAGCTTCTCGTTCTTGCGCAGGCCGGGCGGCAGCGGAATGCCGTTCACGGCCCTGGATGTCTGGTACTGCCGCCAGCCGCCGCCGGTGATGTAGCCGCGCACGACGCACTCGATGTCGATCCGGCGGGCCTTTCGGGTCACCATGATGCGACCGTCGAGCTGCTCCGGATCCTTCGCGACGCTCCCGAGCTTCGCGACGTCGGTGTGGACGACGTGGTTGGGCTGGATGGCTGCGGTCCGGTCGAACCAGAACGCGCTCAGCTTGTTCAGCACGATCCCCTTGTACGGCACGGGCGGCTCGAGCACCCAGTCGAACGCGGAGATCCGGTCGGTGACGACGATCAGGTAATGCTCGCCGAGATCGTACAGCTCGCGCACCTTGCCCTTGTAGACGAGCGGGGCGTCGATCAGATCCGCGGCGGTGGCCAGGGGTTTCCGGGTCATGGCGGGCGTCAGGCCTCCTGTCCGGTCAAGCCGAGTCTGGCGAAAATGGTGTCCACGTGCTTCAGGTGCCACGACGGGTTGAAGCAATCGTCGATCTCCTCACGGGACAGCACGCTCGTGATCTCGGGCGTCTCGAGGATGATGTCGCGGAAGTGGCGCTGCGTCTCCCACGCCTGCATCGCGCGCGGCTGCACCGTGTCGTACGCCTGTTCGCGGCTGAAGCCCTTGTCGATCAGCTTCGTCATGACGCGGCCGGAGAACGGCACGCCGTAGGTGCGCTCCATGTTGCGCTTCATGTTTTCGGGGAACACGGTGAGATTCTTGATAATATTCCCCAGACGGTTCAACATATAGTTGATGAGCATCGTCGCGTCGGGCAGGATGACGCGCTCGACCGACGAGTGGCTGATGTCGCGCTCGTGCCAGAGCGGCACGTTCTCGTAGGCCGAGAGCATGTGGCCGCGGATGACGCGCGCGAGGCCGGAGATGTTCTCGCAGCCGATCGGGTTGCGCTTGTGCGGCATCGCGGACGAGCCCTTCTGCCCCTTCGCGAACGGCTCCTCGACTTCGCGGAACTCGCTCTTCTGCAGCGCGCGGATCTCGGTCGCGAACTTGTCGAGCGATGTCGCGATCAGCGCCAGCGTCGCCATGTACTCGGCGTGCCGGTCGCGCTGCAGCGTCTGCGTCGAGATCGGCGCCGGCTTCGTGCCGAGCTTCGCGCAGACGTATTGCTCGACGAACGGATCGATGTTGGCGTAGGTGCCGACCGCGCCGGAAATTTTGCCGTACTCGACGCCGTCCGCCGCATGGTTGAACCGTTCGAGGTTGCGTTTCATTTCCTCGTGCCAGAGCGCCATTTTGAGTCCGAAGGTCGTCGGTTCCGCGTGCACGCCGTGGGTGCGGCCCATCATGACCGTGTACTTGTGGCGGATCGCCTGCTCGCGGAGGATCTCGATGAAGTTCTCGATATCGCGCCGGATGATCGCGTTCGCCTGCTTCAGCAGGTAGCCGAGCGCCGTGTCGACGACGTCGGTCGAGGTCAGGCCGTAGTGCACCCATTTCCGCTCGGGGCCGAGCGTCTCGGACACCGCGCGGGTGAAGGCGATCACGTCGTGGCGCGTCTCCTGCTCGATCTCGTAAATCCGGCCCAAGTCAAAGCTTGCGTTGCGGCGGAGCGCTTCCACGTCCTCCTTCGGGATGACGCCGAGCTCGGCCCACGCCTCGCAGGCGAGCAGCTCCACTTCGAGCCAGGCGCGGAATTTGTTCTCCTCGGTCCAGATCGCCCGCATCTCGGGTCTGCTGTAACGGTCCAACATGGTTTCGGGATCACACCTTCCAAATATTCGTCTCGTCAATCCACGCGAGCGCGTCTTCCACCGAGGCGGCGAGGACGTTCACGTGGCCCATTTTGCGCCTGGGGGCGGCTTCGCGCTTGCCGTACAGGTGGAGCGACGGCTTCACGTTCAGCCTGGCCGCCGCCTCGTCGGGCCGAGCCAGTCTCGAGACGACCGGCTCCAAATGCCTGCCCAGCACGTTCACCATGACGACCGGCGTCATGAGCGCCGGGTCGCCGAGCGGCAGGTTGCAGATCGCCCGGACGTGCTGCTCGAACTGCGACGTGCGGCAGGCGTCCATCGTGTAGTGGCCGCTGTTGTGCGGCCGGGGCGCGAGCTCGTTCACATACAGGCCGTGCTCCGCCGACCAGAACATCTCGACCGCGATCAGGCCGATCGCGCCGAGCCCATCGGCGATGCGGACCGCGAGGCGCTCCGCTTCCCGCCGCACATCGTCCGGCACGCGGGCCGGCACAATCGACAGGTGCAGGATGTTCTCGACATGGATGTTCTCGGAGACCGGGAACGTCCGGACCTCGCCGCGCGGGCTGCGCGCCGCGATGACGGACAGCTCCTTGTCGAAGCGGATGAACTGTTCGAGCACGAGTTCGGTCTTCGCCTTGCTCAGCGTGTCATAAGCCTGTTCGATCTCCGCCTCATCGCGGATGACCCATTGGCCCTTGCCGTCGTAGCCGCCGGTCGCCGTCTTGAGCACGCAGGGAAAGCCAAAGGCTCGGACGGCCTCCCGCAGATCCTGCAGGCTGCGGATCTCGGCGTAGGGCGCGACGCGCACGCCCGCCGCCTCGACCGCGCGCTTCTCGCGCAGCCGGTGCTGCGTCGTGTAGAGCAGCTCGCTGCCCTGCGGCACGTACGATTCCGCCATCAGCATGGCGGTCACGTCCGCGTCGACGTTCTCGAACTCGTAGGTGATGACGTCGGCGCGGCTCGCCAGCTCGCGGGCGGCCGCCACGTCGTCGTAGGCGGCGACGATCTGGCCGGCGACCTGGCCGCACGGCGCGTCCGGCGTCGGATCAAGCGCGACGAACCGGTAGCCCATCGCGCTGCCCGCGAGCGCCATCATGCGGCCGAGCTGGCCGCCGCCGAGCACGCCGATCGTCGCGCCCGGCAGAATCGTGCGCGGTTCCAAGCGAACCGCCGCGTCGGAGCTGCCTGCGACCGCGGCGTTCGCGGCCGCTGCGCCTTCATTCCTCGCGCCTGAACTCATAGCGTCTCACTGCTCTCGAGCACCTCGCGCTCGATCCGCTTGCGCCGCTCCGCGATGCGCCGCGCAAGCTCCGGATCGAACGCGGCCAGAATCTGCGCCGCGAGCAGGCCGGCGTTCGCCGCGCCCGCGTTGCCGATCGCCACCGTCGCCACCGGCACGCCGGCCGGCATCTGCACGATCGACAGAAGCGAATCGAGCCCGTTCAAGTTCGAGGACTTGACGGGCACGCCGATCACCGGCAAGGTTGTCTTCGCGGCGACCATGCCGGGCAGATGCGCGGCTCCTCCCGCGCCGGCGATGATGACCTTCAGTCCGCGCGCCGCCGCCGTCTCGGCGTATTCGAACATCAGATCCGGCGTGCGGTGCGCCGAGACGACCCGCTTCTCGTACGGGACGCCCAGCTCGTCGAGGATGTCGCAGGCCAGCTTCATCGTCTCCCAGTCCGACTTGCTGCCCATGATGACGCCTACCAGTGCCATGAGGAACCTTCTTTCCGATTTATATTGATGCCTGGTTCACGTTCTCAGCTTCCCCCGCCGAAGCCGCCGGCATGAAAAAAATCCGCCGCGTCTCCATGCGGAGTCTCCACGCCGACGGACCTCGAGCCTGCGAATCGGACAAGACAGCACAAGGCTGCCCCGTCCGGGGCAACCCGCATCCTTGTCGCCGCTGGCTCGTAGTCCGGAAATTTACGGTTTCCGGGTAGAGACGTCCGGGCCGTATTCCCGGACTTATACGAGCATGTGATCTGCATCAATTCATGTGTCCAGCCATTAACAGTGTACCAATGAGTGAAGCGAATGTCAAATAAAAAGACGAACATTTTAAGTCGGTAAATCCCGAACGTTCGGATTTTCGCCGGGAGGACCCGTCATGGAACTGTCATGCCATGTCAAAAAAGCGCACATCCGCGGTCGGATCCGAATGAGGCGTTCCGGAAAACACTTGGGCCGGGGGCAAAGTTTTCGCTGGAAAACCGCACCCGCTTGTGTTACGATCAACGCTGTGCGGACGGGGAGCAGTCCGGCTGTTTTTTCGACCGAAATTGAAAACGCTTAAGGAGAGACATCCATGGACTATCGCAGCATGACCCTCGACGAACTGAGGGACGACCTGATCCGCGGCGCCCGCAACGGCTATCCCGTCTTCCTCGCCGGCGCGCTGTACTGGCTGGTGATGGGGGCGCTCGGCCTGTTCATCGGGGGGCAGACGCTGGCGCTGTGCTATCTGTTCGGGGTCGGGGGGATTTTTCCGCTCGGGCTGCTGCTCGGCAAACTGCTCAAGGCCGACATGATCTCGCGCAACCCGCTCGGCGCGCTGAGCGGCATCGTCGGCGGCATCCAGGCGTTCTTCCTGCCGATGTGGATCGTGATCTACATCGAGCATTACGAGCTGATCCCGTTCGCGATCGGACTGCTCGCGGGCTCGCATTTCCTCCCTTATGTATGGATCTACCGGAGCCGGACATACCTGTTCCTCACGCTCGCGATGGCGGCCGCCTCGTTCTTCCTGGGCTATATCTTCGACGGGCTGGCGTTCACGGCGCTGCCCTGGGCGCTCGCCGTCATCTACCTGGCCACCGCCGCCGGACTGGCCGCGGAGTCCCGCCGCGCAGGCTGAGACACGGACATGCGAAGACCCGCGCCCTTCAAAGCGCGGGTCTTCTGCATTGTCGCGGAATGTGCTGCAACGCTCAGCATCTGATGCCACGGCTCAGGGTCCGGGCCCAGCCATCCCGATTTGAAAGCTTCCCTGAGCGCCGATTTGGGCGATGCGGTCTCGATCCCCTCATCCCTCAGCCACGCTTTCAGCGTCTTCCAGGCCATCTCGAATTTATCACATTATCCAACTTCCATCAGCATGAAACGCCGGCTGCTTTATTCCTTCGTCAGCTTGTGTTTCAGCACCAGATTCTTGAGCCCGTTGCGCTCGAACTCGCGCTCATATTCTTCCTCGAGCTCGGACAACCGCTCCCGATGCTTGTCCGTCAAACGGGCGACGGGGCCGGTCTCCCGCAACAGATCCCGCCGGGCCAGCTTGTAAGGCAACTTCTCCCAGAACACATCTTCGTCGTATTCTTCTACGTAAGCATACAATTCATCTTCCATTTTTCGGGTCGGGCAACAGGCGCCGAACTTCTCGACGCACTCGACGAGATCAAAGCCCGGAAGTTCACTCGAACGGGAATAGACCAATGGCTCGACCTCTTCCATCTCCGGGTCCTTGTCGCCAACTTTCGTGGCGTGCGCGATCCAGTCGCCCAGCCAGACCATCTTCACCAGTGTCCGATACCGGGCCTCGTCCAGCTCAATCACAATCTTCTTCATCGAACCTGTCCCCTTCCGCAAAAAGATCCGCCGCCCGCTTCTCGTACAGGTTGGCGCTCCAGCCGTCATCAACATGCCTTCTGACAAACGCATACCCCGCGTCCAGGTAATACCGGTTGAGCCGCTTGTTGTCGGCCATGCAATCGAGCCGGATGAGCCGCTTGCCGCGCCCGGCGATTTGCCGCTCGGCATGCCGCAGCAGCCGGAGCCCGAGCCCCATGCCCTTGAGGTCTCTTCGGACCGCGAGGCGATGAATGTACCCGGATTCGGCGTTGTCGAGTTCTTTCCATATATATGGATCCGACCAGGCGAGCAGATACGTCCCCGCAACTTCACCGCCCGACTCCGCAAGATATACCTCCGACTCGCGAACGGCGGCTTCGGCGCCCTCCGGCGTAAACCGCTCCGGATTCCACTGGTCGATGCCCCGGGCCTGCAGCCATTCGGCGGCGTTCAGCCAGATCGCCAGCACGTCCCGCGCGTCATCGGGGGTTGCGCGCCTGACCCGGAGCATCCGGACATCCATCGGTTCCGGCTTCACGATGCGAATCCCCCTTCCATTCCCTGCATGCTCCATGTTTCCCCATCATACCACCCAAGCCGCCGATTGCCATCGTTCCGTACAAAAAAACTCGATTCGCCATCATTCGACACCTTTTCCGGTGATTCGGTTTGTTCAGATATTGTTCAGCAGCGGGAGGTACAATTGACTTTCAGAACATCATCCGCGGGCCTCTTGGCCTTCCGTCTGCAGGATCTTACGGGTTGTCCATCCGGTAATGGTAAATTGTAACCAATCTTAACGTCCTATTAATGAAGTATAATGAGCATATATTTGGGCAAAAAGGTGGACGTCCTGATGGATCAGCGCCGAACAGTCATGTACCTGCTTGTGGCCTCCACCCTCCTGGTGGCGGCAGCGGTGTTGATCATGCGCGTTCAGTCCGACCAGAATCATCGCTACCGCCTGCAGGGGAACGAAAGTCCCCTGCTTCGTTTCGTCGTGGAGCACTTGATGGATCCGTCCGGCGGCATCTATACGAATCTTCGCGACGATCTTGCACTCATGCCCGACATGGCGGGCAACCACCAGATGCTGTCCGAGTCGACCGGCCTGATGATGGAGTATGCGCTTCGGACGAACCGGCAAGCGTTGTTCGACACGCAGGTTGATTTTCTCCGGAAGCGGCTGATGACCCGTGGCGGGAACATCCGGTGGGTGTACGAGGAGGACGGCCCCTATCGCAACGTGCACGTCAACGCCGCGATCGACGACCTGAAGATCATCGCGGCGCTGCTGGAGGCCTCGGAGCGCTGGAGCGACCGCGGATACGGAAAGCTCGCCGACCGTCTGGCCGGCGTCCTGTACAGGCAGGGCACGACGGGCGACTTGATTCCGGACTATTACGACTGGCGTTACGGCGAGTTGGCCGATGAGATCACGTCTTCCTATCTGGAACTCGGCGCCCTGGGCAAACTGGCCGAACGCTATCCGGAATGGCGGCCGATCCTCGACCGCGCACGGTCCCTGCTGGAATCGGCGCGGCTGCCGGGCGGCCTGTTCCTGAAGACGTACCGGATCTCCGAAGGGCGATGGATCGGCCAGGATTCGTTCAACATGATCGACGTGCTCTATGCCGCCGGCCATCTGGCGGCGGCCGGAATCGGCATCCCGGACACCCTGGACATGGTCGAGCGCAAATGGCGGGAAGACGGCCTTCTGGCCGCGGCGTACGACCGCGAGTGGCGAACCGTCGACGAGGGGATATCGCCCGCGGTCTACGCGCTGGCGTACCGGCTGCTTGCGGACGACGGACGCACGGACACGGCGGAGGCGATTCTCACGGCCATGCACGGACTGTCCGTGCGGGACGAAGGCTCGCCCTGGTACGGCGGCTTCGTCGAACCGGACACGCTGGAGGCCTATTCCTTCGATCATCTTCAAGGCCTGCTGGCGGAATCAGCAATGAAATCGGAGCGGTGAATCAATGGCTCAATCCCATAACCATAACATCTCCAGCCGCAAAGAACGCATCAAAGAGACGAAGAAACAGAAGGCGACGGATTCCCGGAAAGTCTCGGGCGAGCTCCGGAAAGCGCGCTCTGAACTGTACCTGTTTATCCTGTTGCAATTCATCATGCTCGTCATCGTGTTCATGTACCTGGCGTTCACGATCTCGATCCACCCCCTCAACTACATCTGGGTCGTCATCTTCCTGATGGTCACGATCATCGGCTTCGTCCGCGGTCTCATGATGGCTCTGATCAGCGCCATGTTCGCGATTTTCGGCTACGGGTCGCTCATCCTGTACGACCTGTATATCGCGCAGACGATCGCGGCGATGAACGTGAACGACATCGTCTGGCTGGTGTTCTTCCCGTTCGGCGCCCTCGCCTCCGGCATGCTGGGCCGGCGGGTCGACGAGCTGCTCAAGGCCTACCAGTATCACCGCAAGTTGACGGAGGAGCTGGTGACGGTCGAGAGCGTGACGGGCTTCCCGAACGAGCGGCAGTTCCGCACGGATCTGAACATCGAGATCTCCCGGTCGCTGCGCTACAAGCATTCGATGACCGTGCTGCTCATGGAAATCGCCTATTTCCCGGAGCTCGTCCGGGCCTACGGCAAGCCGGCGGCCGACCATCTGCTGCAGCAGGTCAGCGCCCAGATCGAATCCGTCCTCCGCGACGTGGACAAGAAGGCCTACCTCGAAAACGGCCTGTTCGGCTTCGTCCTGCCGGAGACGGGCATCGAGAACGCGGACATCGTCATCAAGCGGCTGCATGAGCGCGTGAAGACGTGCAAGATCGAATCCGGCAAAGGCGAGAAGCAGATCGAGATCCAGCTTCGCTACGGCTACTCCGGATGTCCGCAGAAATACCAGACCGCGCACGAGCTGCTGGAAGACGCGAACAGGATGTTGAGCCTCTATGCGAGCTGAGATGCTGCGTTTTCCGAAGCCGCTGGTTCCGGCCGCGATCGCGCTCGCCATCTGCTGCTCGCTGCTCGCGCCGGCCGCGGCGGGCGCCGCCTCCCGAACGGCGGACGACGGCGAAGGCCCGGGCAATCGGCCGCCCCGGGTGGTCATCCTGCACAATTCGCCCGAGCCGCCGCCCGATGTCGCGGTCCTCGACGATCTGCTGACGCACTTCCGCGTCGCGACGGAGACGGCGCATTCGTCGGAACTGGACGGGCTCGCCCGCGGCGACGCGGATTACATCATCCACATCGATTCGATCGGCGATTCCGGACGGGAACTGGAGGCGGCCGCCGATCTCGCCCGCAGGTGGAACATCCCCTACATGGCGTTCCGGGCGGGCGAGACGGACCATGCGCTCGACGGCATCCTTCTCCGTTACCGGGGTGCGGAATATGCGACGACGGCCATACCCGCCGTTTCGCTCGAGCCCGGACCGGAAAGCGAGACGATTGCCCGGCTGTCGGACGGCGTGCGCGAGCTTCCGTTGATCGTCCGGGAGGGCGACCGGTGGCAGGTCGCGACCGGACTGACGAACGGCCTGGTCGGCTGGCTCGTCGCGGACGTGCTGCACGATTTTCTCGGCGTCGATCATCCCGACGGCGCAACCGGACTCGTCGTCATCGAGAACGTGGGGCCGCTCGCCGATCCGGCGCTCCTCCGCAAGCTGGCGGATCTGCTGCGCGGGCGCCTCATCCCGTTCACGGTCGCGGTCCAGCCGGCCATACGCTCGTCCGTTCCTTCGGAGCGGGCCGTGATCTCCGAAAATCCGAAGCTGGCGGACGCGCTCCGGTACATGACGGAAAGCGGCGGCACCATCGTGCTCGACGGCAGCCGCCTCGATCCGGCGGAGCCGGACGAATCCGCCCGGCTGATCGCCCGGGACGTCGCGCTGCTCCAGGAGGTCGGCGGCTATCCCGTCGCGCTGTACACGTCGCGCGACATCGCGGAAAGCCTCGCGTACGCGTCCGAACGGACATACTTCTCGAACATCATCGAATACGCGTCCATCCGGACGGATCTGACCCGCTATTCCGACATCCCGTACACGCGCCTGCGCGGCGCGGACGGAACGGTGTTCCCCGAAACGGTCGGCGCCGCCGGAGGCGACGCGGAGGCCAGCCTGCTGGTCTCCCGCATGCGCCGGCTCGGGCTCGTGCGCGACGCGCTGGCGGTCGTCGGCCTGGACGCCTCGCTGCCGTACGAGTCGCTGGCCGCGCAGGTGGAGCAGTTGACGCGGGAACCCGTCATTTGGCGGGACATCCGGTACAACGTCTACCTGGTCGAGACCGGCTTCATCCGCCTGTCGGGCCGCGGCGACGGCACGATGGATGCGGTCATCCTCGACCGCGGCAAGATGAGGGAGCTGCAGAAGGCGGAGAAGCGGTCCGCCCGGTTCGAATCGATCACCTATTATTCGTCCTGGACGCTGGTGCTGATTGTGGCCGGATTCGTCGCCATGTTCATGTTGTTCATCGTGATCATGCAGATGAGGCGCAACCGGCGGCTGTTCATGGAGAGGGAGCTGGGGTAGTTGTCCGGGAACTTTCTTTTTCTCCTGTCGCTCGGAAGCATCTGGGTCATGCTGCTCTACCACATGTTCCTGATGCTGGGCGGTTATCTGTATTCGGAGCAAATGGAACGGCTCAGGGCTCAGCCGCGGCGTCAGCGCACGGACGACGAATGGCCGACGGTGTCGGTGCTCATCCCCGCCCACAACGAGGAGATCGTCATCCGCTACACGCTGGACGCGATGCTCCGGCTCGATTATCCACGCGACAGGATCGAGATCATCGTGATTGACGACAATTCGCAGGACAAGACCGGGGAAATCGTGGACGAGTACTGCCGGCGCGACTCCCGCGTCCGCTGCCTTCACCTGAAGCCGCCGCACGCCGCGAAGGGCAAGTCGAATGCCCTCAATCAGGGTCTCACAATCGCGAGCGGCGAGTTCATCATCGTCTACGACGCCGACAACACGCCGAACAGCGCGGCCGTGAAGTATCTCGTCGAAGCGGCGCTCGAGGACCCGACGCTCGGCGCCGTCACGGGCAAGTTCCGGGTCATCAATGCGAAGAAGAATCTGTTGACCCGCTTCATCAACATCGAGACGATCAGCTTCCAGTGGATGGCCCAGGCGGGCCGCTGGCACTGGTTCGGCATCAGCACGATTCCCGGCACCAACTTCCTCATCCGCAGATCGCTGCTCGAGGAAATGGGCGGCTGGGACGTCAAGGCGCTCACGGAAGACACCGAGATGAGCATCCGGCTGTACGAGATGGGCTACAAGATCCGCTTCTTCCCGCTGGCGATCACCTGGGAGCAGGAGCCGGAGACCTGGAAGGTCTGGTTCAGGCAGCGCACCCGCTGGGTCAGGGGCAACCAGTACGTCATCGTGAAGAATCTGCCCCGCATCGTGCGCAGGAAGCAGGGACGGATCGTGTTCGACCTGATCTATTTCTTCTTCACCTATTTCGTGTTCCTGGTCGGCGTCGTCCTGTCCCACCTGCTGATGCTGCTCAACATGCTCGGTCTGGTCAACATCACGCTGCCCGGACCGTTCCTGCTCATCTGGCTGCTCGCCTACATCCTGTTCATCGTCGAAATGATGGTGGCGCTCGCGATCGAGAAGACGGAACTGACGGCCCGAAACTTCTTCACGCTGATGCTCATGTACGTCACGTATTCGCAGCTCTGGCTGTATCTGATCATCCGTTCCACCTGGCTGCAGATTCGCGCGGTGATCATCCGCGAAGAATGGAAATGGGACAAGACCCAGCGGTTCCAGCCGCCCGCAGCCCAGAAGTGAACAGATTCAGGCAAAGGAATGGAGCAAACCATGCGAAAACCTCATGCAGTCCTGCTGACTGTCCTGCTGATCCTGGCCGGCCTGCTCCCCGCCGGTCCGGTCTACGGCGAAGAGGCTCCCGATCCGGCCGCCCCGTCCGCCGCGGCCGGCGTGGAAGCGGAAGCCTCCGTCATCATCCTCGAAGCGGAGGAGCCGGACAATCGGATCGAGAACCGGTTCCTGTTCCAGGATGACCTCGTCATCCAGGGCGTGACGAACCGCCAGGACTACTATTTCGAAATTCCGAAGTCGCGGCAGGTGGCGGCCGACTCCTATATCGAGCTGCGCTTCGGCCATTCGCCGGCGCTCATCCAGGACCGGTCGACGATCACCGTCCTGCTCGACGACAAGCCGCTCGGCAGCCAGTTTCTGACCACCGCCAATCAGCGGGACGCGAAATGGCGGCTCGATCTGGACGGCCTCGAGCTGCCGGCCGGCTTCCACAAGTTCTCGCTCATCGTCCATATGGAGGCGACGGACAACCTGTGCATGGACCAGAACAACCCGGCCAACTGGTTCGTGCTGCACAAGGAGAGCGTCATCCATCTGCGCTATGAGGACAGCGTCGTGGAGAGCGATCTGTCGTGGTACCCGATGCCGTTCCTCGAGAAAGGGAGCCTGACGCCCTACAACACGACGTTCGTGGTGCCGGACGAACCGACGGAGCAGGAGCTGTTCGGCCTGGCGAAGCTGGCGCGCCACTTCACGGGCCTCGTCGCGAATCTGGAACATCGCGTCCTGCTGGAATCGGACCTGACGAACGAGGCGCTGGGCTCCGGCAACCTGATCTGGATCGGACAGACCGGCTCCTGGAAGGGACCCGGCGCCGAGCTCGAGCGGGAGGCGGGCAGCGCCTCCGGCGGCGCCGATCTCGCGGCGGGCACGGTCTGGATCGGACCGTCCCGGTGGAACGATGACTACCGGACGCTGCTGATCACCGGCCGGGACGACGGGCTGGCCCGCGCCGTCGCGATGATGACCGATCCGACGCTGTACGGGCAGCTCTCCGGCGGCTTCGCCAGCGCGGCCGGCGTGCGGATGCCGGCCTCCGCCGCTCCGGCGGACGGCTCGGGCTCGACGCACACGGTGACGCTGGAATCGCTCCAGTACGGCGATCTCGTCGTCGAAGGGCTGATGGTCGGCAGCGCCCTGATCTCCTACAACGTGCCCGCCGAGTACGACATTTCCTGGGGCGGCAAGCTGCACATCATGTTCCGGCATTCGAAATCGCTGAACTTCGCGCAGTCGCAGGCCGTCATCCGGATCAACGGCATTCCCGCGGCGAGCACCTACCTGAGCGCGGAAACGAGCGATTACGGCGTGCTCGAGGCGGCGATTCCGGATGCCGCCCTGAGGGGCAGCTACATCAACGCGGAAATCATGTTCCAGTTCGGCTCGTCCGGCGAAGCGTGCACCGGCAGCGCGTTCATCGGCAACTGGGCGGTGATCGACAACGCATCGTATTTCAGCTTCTCGAGCCTGCCGAACCGGGATCTGAAGCTGTTCAACCTGCCGTATCCGTTCGTCGCCGAATCGGCGTGGAAACCGGTCACGATCCTGCTGCCGGATAAGCCCACATCCGCGGAACTGACGCTGTTTTCGATCGTCAACGGCCAATACGGCGGCGATCTGGCATCCTACGACAACGTCCGGCTCGTTGCCCTGCCGGAGCAGGTGACGGGCGAGGAGGCCTGGCTCGACGACCATCTGATCGTGATCTGCATGGCCGACAAGCTGCCCTCGTGGCTTGCCGGAATGGACCGGATGCCGGTCGTTCATACGGAATCCGGCTGGGAGGCGGCCGTCGGGTCGGTGCGGCTCGCGGACAATACCCGGAAGGACGCGGGGATTATTCAGCTATTTCCATCGACTTATCGGGAAGGAAAAGATATCCTGTTGTTATCCGCCTCCACCGATGCGAGGCTTGACGCGATCGGGGCGACGCTGCTGAAACCCCAGTCCCGCGACGGCATGAACGGCCAGGTGATCGTCATCGACCGGCTGGACCGGCTGCATGTTTTCGACACCGGCCAATACGAACCCGTGCGGTCCATCTGGTGGGACGTGACGGAGCGCCTCCGCGCCGACGATCTGCCGTTGATCCAGCGCCTGCTGTACATCGGCGCCATCGCTGTCGCGCTCGTGCTGTTCGCCGTGATCGTGTGGCTCATCTCGAACCGGCGCAGGCGAGATCAGGGTTGATCTCTTGACGGGAGGTTGACATGTACGCTGCATTGACCTGGATGAAGAGGAAGAGGAGCCGGATCATCGCCGGCCTGGCCTTCGCCGCCGTATGGCTGGCGGCAGCCTCGGCCAACGAAGCGTCGGCCGCCGTCCGCGACATCGAAGGCCATCCAGCGCAAGGCATCATCGACGTTTGGTTGACGGAGGGGCTGGCCAAGGGATTCGAAGACGGAACGTTCCGGCCGGACGCGCCGGTCTCGCGGGCGGAGTTCGTCGCGCTCGCGGGCCGCGTGCTGGATTTGCCCGAACGGTCCGACTTTGTCTATCCGGACACGCCGCCGAACGCCTGGTACATGCCCGAGCTGCAGCGGATGCACGCCGCGGGCGCGATCCGGGGCTTCCCCGACGGCACGTTCCGGCCGAACCAGCTCATCACCCGGCAGGAAGCCGCCCAGATGCTGTACCGTCTCGTGTCCGCGAACCCGGTCGAAGGGACGGTCAACGCCACGGTCAACATTCCGGATCTGGCGCTGGCCGGCGCCTGGAGCCGGGACGCGATCACCGGGCTGGCCCGGTCCGGCTACATCGAGCCGTTCGAACGGTTCCGTCCGCTGGAATCGATCACCCGGGCCGAATGGGTCATCTGGCTGGACCGCTACATAACCGAGCGGAACCGGATCCGCCATGCGGAAGTGAAAGCAATGTTCACCGAGGAATTCGGGGACAAGAAGCTGGACAACCGGCAGGTGACCGACGCGCAGGGCCGCACGATCTGGCGCATCAACGAATCGCCGGAGCAGACGCACGCGATCGCGGACGGCGCGCTCGAGCTCGGCGGCGCGCAGCACATGCAGCTCGCGTCGCTGCAGACGTTCGACACCGCGAAGATGGACAGCTACGCGCTCGAGTTCACGATCAACGTGCAGCGGATGAGCAACGAGGGCCACACCGGACGGCCGATGGCGGTCATCATTCCGCGCACGAAGGACTCGTCCTACAGCCAGTACTACGCCGTCTACTACTACATGGAAACGACCTACATGGGCAACATCGTGGCCAACCTGTTCAAGACGAAATGGGCCATCGTCAACACCGCCGCGCCGTCGGGCACGCAGCCGCTCGCCCTTGGCTATTACATGCTGCGGGAGAACGTTGACTACACCGCGCGGCTCGTGATCGAGAACACGCCGGACGGCGCGGTGAAGATCGATTTCTATATCGACGGTCCGACCGATCCGGGCGACGCTTATGCGCCGGTCGTATCGTACACGGACCGGTCGCCTTACAAGATCACGCACTCGGCCGCCGGCCCGGCGTTCGGCATGACCGGCCGGGCGAACGATTTCTGGGGGCCGCCGCCGACGCTGCGGTATGACGACGTGCGGATCCTGGACATCGGCGAGTACCGGAATTACGAGCGCTGGCTGCGCCGGAATTTCGCGGCCCGGGCAACGGACATCGGGAACCACCCGCTCCGCGGGGAACTGAAGTATCTCGTCAACCGCGGGCTGCTCGACGTGCAGGCGGGGGACAGGCTCTATCCGGACCAGCGCATCCGGGAAGCCGAGTTCGCGGACATGCTCGAGGCCTGGAGCGGCAAGACGCCGACCGTATCCGCCGACAGGCTGCTGACGAAAGAGCGGGCCGCCGAGATGCTCTACGAGATTCTCGGCAAGCCGGACACCGATCTCCGGTACCGGAAGATCTTCGAGGATCTCGACGGCTCAAGTCCCGGCGCGGCCGTGCACTACCTGTTCGAGACCGGGATCATGGGACTCGAGGCAAGCGGCAAGTTCGAGAAGGACCACGTCGTGACCCGCGCCGAAGCCGCGCTGCTCCTGCTGCGCGCGATAGATGACGGATACCGGCTGCCGCACGGCGCGATCCGGCTGCCGTCCATCCTGTCGAGCGGGATGGTGCTGCAACGGAACAAGCCGGTCACGATCTGGGGCACCGGCACGAGCGGCGACACGATCACGGTGAGATTCAAGAATCAGAGCAAGCAGACGGTCGTGAAGGACGGCCGCTGGGAGGTCACGCTCGATCCGGAGCCGCACGGCGGTCCCTTCACGCTGACCGTCGTGGGCACGGCCGAGCGTATCGAGCTCGAGGACATTCTGGTGGGCGAAGTGTTCATCGTGGCGGGCCAGTCGAACGCCGAGATGGCGATCGACGAAGTGAACGACACGGCGGACATTTACGCGAAGTACTCGAACCGTTCGAACTTGCGGTACTATTTTGCCGATCAGGTGATGGCCGTCAAGCCCCGCTTCGACGACGGCGGCAGGTGGGATATCGCCGAGCCGTGGGCGATCGGGTATTCGTCGGCGATCGGCACATTCTTCGTCAACAAGCTGCTGGAGCTGAACAAGGATCTGCAGGATGTGCCGATCGGCATCATCCGGGTCACGTACGGCGGCTCGACGATCGAGGTGTTCCTGCCGGACACGTTCTTCGCGGCGATCGGCTACGAGCAGCCGCATGAAGACCCGATCATGTCGGGGTACTGGAACGGCTTCATCCACACCGTCGCGCCCTTCGCGGCGAAGGCCGTCCTGTACTACCAGGGCGAGAACAGCACCCAGCTCGGCTACGCCTACGAATCGCTGCTGCGCGCGTTCATCGCGGCGATCCGCGAGGAGTTCCGCGATCCGAACCTGCCGTTCTTCCTCGTGCAGCTCGCCGGCTACGGGGAGAACTACTACGAGACCGACATCGACAGTTGGCCGGTCATCCGCGAGATCCAGATGCGGGTGGCGAACACGGTGCCGAACGTCGCGGTCGTGACGGCGGTCGACCTCGGGGATCGCGATCCGCTGGAGATCCACCCGAAGGACAAGCGGCCGATCGGCGAGCGGGCGGCGTACCGGGCGATGGAGCGGCTGTACGGCGACAGCTCGTACCGCGAGGTGCGCAGCCCGGAAATGCGCGAATGGGAACTGTCGGCGGGCGGCGAGTACACGATCCGCTTCGACTACGTCACCGGCGGGCTCGTGCTGAAGCAGGTCCCGAACCTCACCTATACCGGCGAGAGCGGCTTCGAGGTGCTGGATGCCTCGGGACGCTGGCGCGCCGCGCAGGCGAAGCTGACCGACGACCGGACGGGCGTCGTGGTCTGGCTGCCGGGCGAGCAGGCGCCGCAGGGCGTGCGCTACGCGTGGCGGAACTATCCGGCGGTGACGCTGTTCGACGATTCGGGCTTTCCCGTGCTGCCGTTCAACTCGACGAAGGATCTGAAGCGCGTGCCGCCGGTGATCGGGACGGACGCCAACCACATCCGCGTCAACCATCACCTGCTGAAGAGCTACGACGGCATCGTCAACCTGACGCGCGGCAGCCCGTTCCGGATGATCGAGACGAAGGACGGCTACACGCTGTGGCATTTGTATCCGATCGAGGGCCAGTCGCCGGGCGACGAGATTCTGCTGCTCGCGCGGCTCGACAACGCCGTGACCGGACAGGGCACGAACGAGACCGTGATCCGGATCGCGAACCACGGCCTGAAGGCGGGCGACTGGATCCGCAACAACTCGCGCGGCTGGATCGCCGCCCGCGTGACGCGGGTCATCGACGCGAACACGTTCGAGATCGAGACGCCGATCGACGGGCAGGCCGCGGGCGACGAGATCGAGCGGTACACGCAGAAGCGCGTGGTGAAGGCGTTGAGCGAACGGGACAAGGTGAATTGAGACGGCGAAGCCCCCGGAACCCCGGTTTTCGGGGGCTTCTGGTGTCCGGATGCGGGGCAAGGCGGTTCGGCGTCAGGACTTGACGCCTTCCGCCGCCTGCTCTTCCGGCTGCCGATGCTTCATGCTGTGCCAGCCCGCCGTTGTCTCGTACCGCACGTTCCCCTCCGCATCGAATCCCTGAATCCGGTAACTCCCGCGCGGCCGTTCCGGCGTCGCGACGAACCAGCTTCTCACGCCGTCGGTTTCCGGGTACATCTGCGCTTCATGCACGTCGCCCCGGTCATCCGTCACGCGCATGCGGACGATCTCCGGATCCAGCACGAAGCCCGCGAGAAGGTCGATGCTCGCGTCTTCCGGCCCGAAGCCCGCGCTGGCGGTGATCGCGCCGGATTCGGCTTCCTTCAGATTGTCCGACGGCGTGTATCCCCACCGGGCGCTCCGCTGCCAGCCGACGGCTTCCCACTCGAATTCGTACACCGCCACCTCGCCGTAGAGCGCCTCGCCGACCTTCGTCATTTTCGATGAAAAAATCACCCGCCGCACCGCGCCGTATGACGCCTCGCCGCGGTATTCGGTCCGCTCCCGGGGATACGAGACGTCGATCAGCATCTGCCACTCCTCGCCGGTCGGCTCCCTGACCGTCAGGGTCGGCGTCTTGTGCCAGGGTGTGTATTGGATCCGGCTGTCGGCGGGGGCGGAGTCCCCGGACTCGGCCGCCTCGCCGGATTCGGCGGGCCCGATGGCTTCTTCGGGTTCGGCCGCTTCGGCGGTGTGTCCGGATCCGTCGCCCCCCGCGGATGCTGCCCCTTCCGCCGTACCGCCCGGGTCAGTCTCTGCCTGCGCCGCCGTTCCGGTTGCCGATCCGGTCTCCGCCGCATCGAGGCCCCCGCCGGCTCCGGACACCGGCCCGCCCGGCTCCACCGCCACGGACGAGTCGCCGACGGCCGGGCCGGGCAGCGCCAGCCGATCCTGGCGGATCGCGATCAGCAGGATGACCGCGAGACAGCCCGCCATGACGCCGAAGTACAGCGTGCGCCGCGCCATTGCGGCATTCGCCCCCGTGGAACGGGCGGCTTCCGCCGCCGCCCGCGCGCGAATCCGGGCGGCCAGCTCGGGCGTGAACATCTTCACCCGCAGCGGTTCGCCCCTGAGATCGAGAACATCGCCTTCAAGATCAGGTCGGTTCATGGATCATCTCTCCCTCGCCCAGCATGGCGGACAAGCGTCGGCGAGCCGCGAACAGCCGCGACTTCACGGTCCCTTCCGGGACGCCCAGAATGTCCGCGATCTCGGCAATGCCCAGCTCGTACTTCACCTGCAGCACCAGCACTTCGCGATATTTCGCGGGCAACCGAAACACCTGCCGCCACACCTCGCTCGCCGCCTCCCGGTCGATGAACTCCTGCTCCGCCGACGCGCCGCTGCCGCGGTCGCGGAACCGGTCGACGAGCAGCGCCCGCCGGAAGAACGCGGATCGCAGATAATTCATGCTGACGTTGTGCGCAATCCGCAGCAGCCAGGTTCTGATCGACGCCTCGCCCCGGAATTCCCCGAACCGGCGATACACCTTCAGGAACACGTCCTGGGTGATGTCGTCGGCCATGGCGCGATGCTTCACGAGCAGAAACGCATAGTTCCACACGGTTTGCCCGTACTCGGCCATGAGCTGATCCAGCGTATGCGGGTCCAGATGCGCCAGGTGCCGCCAATGTTCGTCCGCCATGGGTCTCACCTCTGATATATAGACAACGGTGGAGGGGGTCGGGTTCGATCATCAGGTAATAAAATTTTCTTCCCATGGACAAAACCCCTTCAATGCAGCCCGGATGCCGATCCTTCCGGGGTCTGCGTTGAAGGGGCAGCGTGCTGCCTTGCTACATCTTCCGCCAATACCGGGCGATCATCACGGCGGCCTCGGCGCGGCTGGCTCCGGCGTGCGGCGCGATGAGCGCGCCCGCCTGACCGCTCATGACGCCTTCCCGAACAGCCAGCGCCAGATCCGCCCGCGCCCAGCCGGAGATGTCGCCGGCGTCCCTGAAGGCCGCCAGCACCTGGGCCGTTTCGGAGTCGTCCGGCGCCGGCCGGCCCGCCGCCTGGAGCGCCCGCGCCAGCATGACCGCCGCCTGCTCCCGGGTCACGGGGTCGTTCGGACGGAACGTGCCGTCGCCGTAGCCCCGGATGATCCCGGCGCTCACCGCCGTCATCGCCTCGCCGTAGTACCAGTCGCCGGCCTTGACATCGCGGAAGTTCATCGGCGCCTGCGCCGGCTTCAGGCCCATGGCCCGCACGAGCATCGCCGCGAACTGGGCCCGGGTCACCGGACCTCCGGGATCGAACCGGCCGTCGGGCAGGCCCCTGACCACGTATTTGGACGCCATGAGCTCCACGTCGCCGTTGGCCCAGTGGCCGGCCATGTCGCGGAAGGACACCATGACCTCGGCCGGCACGTACCGGCCCGGTTCGTGGAGCCGGACGACCAGCCTGCCGTCCTCCAGCTTGCCGCCGACGAACGTCAGGGCGCCGTCGTCGCCCAGCCTGAACAGCCCCACCTTCCCGGGGTCGCCGACTCCGGCCAGATCGCCGTCGGAGAGGACCGCGGTGAAGACGACCGGCTTCGCGAAATCGGCGATCGCCGTGCCGCCGGCCGTTTCGGCCCTGAGCTCGAACACCCTGCCGATAGTCCTGACGCCTTCCGGCGCCTTGACGCCCTTCAGCATCCCGGCTGCCGCGGCCTTCTCCGCCGCGGTCACGCTGACCTTGACATGGCCGCCCGCAGCCGCCGCGACCGCGCCGGCGGGGATCTCCAGCTTGAGCGTGCCGGCGCTGTTCTGAACGACGCCGCCTGTGGACGGGTCGAGGTCGGCAGCGATCGCGGCGCCGGGGCTGGCGCCGGATGAGCCCTGCAGGGTGAAGCTCGCCACGCTCTCGGCGCTGCGCGCCCCGTCGGTGGCGACGACCTTGATCGTCGGGGCGATGTCCTCCGCGTCAACGGGCACCTCGAGGGTCGCGTCCGTCTGTTCGAACGCCTGCTCGAACCACGTCTCGCCGCCGTCCGGCGAGTAGAAGACGCTGTACAAAAGGCTGTCGCCGTCCGCGTCCGTCCCCGTCCACCCGACATGCACCGTTCCCCGATCCGAGAGCGGCGCCGTGCCGCCGTTTGCGGGCGACGTGATGGCGACGGCGGGCGCGTTGGCGCTGTATTGCAGCGTGTCCAGCACCTTGCCCCCCGGTCCGGTCAGCTCGATCCGGTCCATGCCGGCGACGGCGGGCACCCGGTAGGCGAAGGAAACCAGATTCTGGGCCACGTCCGCCAGGCCGGGATCCGCCCCCTGCATGCGTTCAACCGAGAGGTTCCATGGCGGGGCGAAGGGATAGCTCGCCAGCGCCGAACCGTCCCTGCCGCGCAGTACGATGGCGTAGTCGCCGCCGGTCCCGGACTCGAGGTCGGCAACGCCGGTCAATTGATAGGCGGGCAGCAGCGCGCCGCGCGTCTCCGCCCCGTCGCGGCCGAGGAGCCCCCGCACCAGCACGAGATCCGGATCGGGCGGGCTCTGAAGCGCGTTCACCATGTGCCAGTACGTGCATTGGTCGATCCATTTGTCGGTCGAAGTCGGCCCCATGAGGGACAGCTTGTCGGCCTGGCGGGCGCGGTTCTCGACGCCGCCCGACGTGATCCGGTGGCCGTGGGCCACGGTGATGTTGCCGATGTTGTGGTAGTCCAGACCGCAGGCGGCCGCCATCTGGTCGCTGGACCACAGGAACGGCGTGCTGTGAACCAGTTCGTGGGCCACCGTCGTGTAGGTCCGGTCGGGCAGGATGAAAATCAGCTTCTGCGACGAGGTGAAGGCCGACGCGCCGGTGAATCCGGCCGCTTGCATGCCGGCGTCGGTGATCAGGGCGACGACCCGCTCGGCCCGTCCGAGCACCGCGCCCGAGGTCATCAGATCGTTCATCGCCGCCCGGAACGCCTCTTCCGGATCCGGCTCGAAGCCGAACCACCCGAGGAAGGTGTTGACGACGCCGCCCCGCTTCGCCTCGATGGCCTTGCGCATGTCCCGCGTCCCCCGCGGATAGACGGGCAGCCCGCCGGGTTTGAGGGGCAGCATGTCCGGCACGTACTTCGCCGATTCCGCGGCCAGATCGGCGGCGCGCCCGGACATGTAATCGGCCAGGGCCGAGTCGGGCCCCGGATCGCCCGGAACAAGGATCGGCTGGAAATAGACCTTCGGCCCGCGGGTCTCCACGACCTCGCCCTCGAGGGTGATCACGATCCCCGTGGGCGTGCCGTCCTCTCGGATCAGTTCCATTTCAATCGTATAAGGACCGGTCATCAGGAAGATGAAGGACTTGTCCGGCGGGATGCCTTTTGACACGTCGAGCGAGACGCTGAACGGCTTGACCGGGCCCGGCTGGCCGTCCAGATCAATCTGTCCCGCCGTCGGGCTGATGTAGATGAGATTCTCGATGCCGTGCTGCTTCACCGTGAACTTGAACTTGACCGGAACGGCCACCGTCCCGTCGGCCGCGCCGGTGATTGTAATCGTGTTGCGCCCGGGATCGTTCGCCGCAGTGGCGGAGCCCCGGGTGCCGAACAGCAGCGTGGGCCGGTGGAGGACCATGGGCAGCTCCGCCGTGATGGTGTGCTGATCGTCATCGATGACCAGCCGCTTCCCCGGCTTGTCAGCGAAGGAATAGTCGTCCTGCCAGACGCCCTGGGAAGCTTCGAACGTCCCGTTGTAGTAGATCACCCGGGGCTTGGGCTCGGGCGCGGACGCGGGCGTCCCGTCGTCGTCGGTCCCGTCGTCGTCGGTCCCGCCGCCGTCCTTCGTTACGCCGCCGGCCGTGACGTACACGTCCGCCTTGCCGTTGGTGTCCCCGTCCGCCAGCGCGGCTTGCGAGGTGACGCCCACATGCATTCGGCCGCTGCCGGGGTCGATCTGCACCTGCGGATCGTCGGTGTTCCCGTCCGTCCCGCCCAGCCGGATGATGGACTCGGGCTCCAGCGGGCCGCCTTCCGGGGTGGCGCCCAGGAACCTGGCGAGAAATGCGTCCCAGAACGTGAGGTCGTCGTCATCCGCCAGATTGGCGGACTGTGACGTGAACGCCACCGCCACGCTGCCGTCCGGACCGGCGGCGACGACGGGCCCCCAACTCGGACCGTCGCCCGGTTCGCCAGACGCAAGCGAAAGGCTCGCCAGATACGTGACGCCGGTCAGCCGGTCGCGGAGATACACCTGCGGGGTCGCGGTTATCGTGTAGCCGGGCACGAGATTGGCCGCCGCGGATTCAAAGGCGACGAACCGGCCGTCGGCGCTGATGGACGGCGCGCCGCTCGCCTTGTCGCCCTCCGCCGCGCCGGGACCGGAGACGCTCACCCGCTCCGTCTTGCCGAGCGCGCGGTCGCGCACGAACACGTCGCGGACCCGGTTCGTGTCGCCCGCCGCCAGGTTGAACGCCGTCGACGCGAAGGCGACGAACCGGCCGTCGTAACTGATGGAAGGGCGCTCGCTCATGCCGTTGGCTTCGGCGCCGGACCCGTCGGCCACGCTGACCCGCTCGGTCATGCCGGTCTGGAGGTCGTGGACAAAAATATCCGCCGTCCCGTTCGTGTCCCCGTCCACCAGATCGTTCGACCAGGATTGAAACGCCACATACCGCCCGTTGCCGCTGACGGCCGGCTGCACGGAGAAGCCGAAGCTGTCGTTGCTCTGGGCGCCGCCGCTGCGGACGCTGACCCGCCAGGTGGCGATGGCGCCCGGCTCGTCGAATATGCCGTCCCCGTCCGCATCCCGGTCATGGACGAAAATATCCGCGGTATTGTTGGTATCGCCCGGCACGAGGTCGGAAGCCCAAGACTCGAAGGCGACGAAGCGGCCGTCGGCGCTGATCGAAGGATTGTCGCTGTCGGGCGCGCGCGCCCCGCCGATCGGGGCGGAGGCCTGGCCGCCGTCGCTGCGGACGCTGACCCGGACGATCTTCACGAAGCCCGGTTCGTCGTACACCCCGTCGCCGTCGGTGTCGCGGTCGAGGACGAAAATATCCCGCGCGCCGTTGGTGTCATTCGGCACCAGATTCGTGGCGTCCGACGCAAAGGCCACATACCGGCCGTCGGCGCTCATGGAGGGCGCGAAGCTGTCCCCGTCCGCGGCGTTGCCGTTCAGGCCGACGCTGATCCGCTTGAGCGCGACGGCTTGCGACAGCGTCCCGGCCTGCGCGGACGCCTTCACGGACGCCTTCGCGGAGGCCTGGACATGGCCGGCGCCGGCGCCGGCGGGAATCGCCAATCCCGCAAGAAGCAACAGGATGACGCCCCGGGATAACCATCTGCGCCCGTGACGAAAACGCGTCACGGCGATCACACTCCTTTCGTTCCATCGAGCGGGATTCCCTGTTGCAGATATGTCCCCGGGACATGATAGCAGAG